>JAESFZ010000394.1_pt1 | contig 16422 bp, 17 predicted proteins | sample 9269561 | NCBI WGS metagenome assembly JAESFZ01 (sample SAMN14515552, study PRJNA621657) | algae metagenome | isolation source: Tildeniella nuda ZEHNDER 1965/U140 and co-occurring heterotrophs from wet... | place: Switzerland: Stansstaad, Zurih | collected 1965-01-01
CACCGCGGCCAAGATCATCAACTTCGCGGTGCCCGGTCTGACGGTAAGTTCGATGTATCCCATTCCCGACGATCCCTGCGTGCCGGGTGGCAGGGGGTATCTCAACGTGCTGGATCCGTTCAACGGAGCCGCGTTCAACATCGGCATCCTGGACATCAACCGCGACAACAACTTCTCGAACGACACATTGACCGCCAATGGCGTCACCGGCTACATCAGCTCAGTGGACCTGGGTGTCGGTATCCCGACTGAAGCACTCCCCATGGGTGCGCCTGGCCGGGTCATCATCTTCATCGGCGGTTCCGGGGACACCGGCAGCGGCACCGGGGGCGCCAACGACCCGGCCACCAGCGGTGGCCTGATCAAGCACCTCAGCGGCCTGGGGGCGACCGCCTTGAGAGGTCGCATCTCGTGGCGTGAAATCGTGAGAGACTGAAACCATGAACCACTCGAGTTCCCGCGCGACGCTCCAGCGCGGCTTCACCCTGATCGAGTTGATGATCGTCATGGCGGTCATCGGCATTCTGGCGGCCATCGCCTACCCCAGCTACCTGAGCTACCTCATCCGCACCAATCGCGCGGTCGCCGCAGGCTGCCTGCAGGAAATGGCTCAGCACATGGAGAGGCGCTATACCACCTCGATGGCCTACAACGCGGTGACGACCCTGCCCGTGCTGAACTGCACCACCGACGTGGCCGGCCGCTATACCTTCGCGTTTGCCGCTTCGCAACCCACCGCCTCGACATACACGATCGAGGCAACGCCGGGTGGCGCTCAGGCGGGTGACACGCGGTGCGGCACACTCGGCCTGACACAGCAGGGTACCAAGAGCGTGTCTGGTGCCGGCGCAGTCAACGAGTGCTGGCGCTGACGGCTGGAATCAACGCTGAATGAACCCCATCCAGGAGCAACTCCAGCGGCTGGCTCTCCAATCCCTGCGCCTGTCCAACCCCAATCCCCGCGTCGCCTGTGTGATCACCGCACGGGATGGGCGGGAAATTGGCGCCGGGCACACGCAACAGGCAGGCGGTCCTCACGCGGAGGTGATGGCCCTGCGCGATGCGCAAGCACGCAGCGAATCTGTGGTCGGAGCAACCGTCCACGTCACACTTGAGCCCTGCTCCCACCACGGCCGCACGCCGCCGTGTTGCGACGCCCTGATCAATGCACGGGTCGGCAAGGTCGTGATCTACACCGGAGACCCGAACCCTCTCGTGGCCGGAAGGGGTGCCGAACGCCTGCGCGCGGCAGGCATTCCCGTCGAGTGGCTGCCTGCCGATCATGAGGTGGCCAGGGGTTCTCGCGAACTCAACATCGGCTTCTTCAGCCGGATGGTCCGCGGCATTCCATGGGTGCGCATGAAGATGGCCGCCTCGATGGATGGCGTGACGGCGCTGGACAACGGTGCCAGCCAGTGGATCACAGGCGAGCCCGCGCGCGCCGACGGTCACGCCTGGCGCGCCCGCGCCTGTGCCGTTCTCACCGGCATCGGCACGGTCCTCGAGGATGACCCCATGCTGGACGTGCGTCTGGTGGACACGCCGCGCCAACCGCATCTGGTGGTGATTGACAGCCACCTGCAAACCCCGGTGACTGCGCGGCTCTTCAGCCCACCATCCCAAGGGCTGAGCCGCAATATCTGGATTTATCACGCCACCCGCGATACCGATCGGGAAGCCTCCTTGCAGGCGTTGGGTGCCACCCTGGTTCATATGCCCGGCGCCCATGGCAAGGTTGATCTGCCAGGCATGTTGAGTGATCTGGCCCATCGGGAAGTGAACGAGCTGCACGTTGAGGCAGGACACAAACTCAATGGATCGTTTCTGCGGGAGGGCGTCGTCGACGAGGTCCTGCTGTACCTCGCGCCACGACTGCTCGGCAAAGGCGCGGGACTGGCCAATTTCGGTCCCCTGCAAAGCCTGCAACAGGGTGTGCAGCTGGACTACGAATCGGTGGAAAGAGTGGGCAAGGACTTGCGCATCCTGGCGCGAATGCAGGACCGCGACGCTTTCTTGCGTCTCACCGCCTGACCGCAAGTTACGCCCGGGCTTTTGCGTGGGAAAATAGCCATATAAGACACATTAAACCCAGAGAATATTTTCTGAAATAATTCTTTAGATTTAATTTTGAACTTAGAGTGCTGGCATGCAATGTGCCCGAACACTCCGACTAGCTGGCCTCCAGAAGCATGAAGGCATTACCCTGATCGAAATGCTGGCGGCCCTCGCGCTGCTGGCGATCCTGACATCGGTCGCCGTTCCGGCGTACACCAACGTTTCGCGCGCATACCGCCTGGATGCGGTCACGGAAGAGTTCGTGGCGTCCGTCCAGTTTGCCCGGGTGGAAGCAATGCGCCTGGGGCAGGACATCATGCTCCAGCGCCACACCGCTTGTGACGTCGTACTGTCATCCACAGCCGACTGGAGCTGCGGTTGGCAGGTATTCGCTGACACCAACGGAAGCAAGACGCTGGACGGCGCCGAGACCGTGTTGCAGTCCGTGGCGGTGCCCGCCGGCATCACCTTCAAGAAGGGTCCCGCAGGAAGCCCGAGATACCTTCACATCGACCGTTTCGGACGCACGACGTCGTTTGGGCAGCGCTTCGAAGTTTTTCCCAAAACCCAGAACGTGGTGGACGGTCAGGTGATCTGCTTCTCGACGGGCACGCGCCTGCGCACGGTCAAGCGCGTGGAGGGATGCCCACCCTTGCCGGGTGAGGACGCATGAGCGCACGGCGCGGGGCCCAGCGGGGTGGCAGCTTGATCGAGGCGCTGATCGCCATGCTCGTGCTGTCGCTCGGCGTCATGGGCATGGCGGCCACCCAGACCCGCACACTGATCACCGCCCGCACCACAGAACTGCGAGCCGTGGCCATCCGGGCAGCAGAAGACTTGCAGGACCGCATGCAGGCCAACAGCGAGATTCTTCGTGACCCGCCCGTCACGAACCCCTATCTGACGTCCTGGGGCGATGCGTTGTCTCCCGACAGGGACTGTCAAACCCGGCCATGCGACGGCATCCGTCTGGCAGCCTATGACCTCGCCCAGTGGAAGTCCGCCCTGGCCCTTGCGCTGCCGGGCGGCGATGCGCTGGTGTTCTTGTCCGACAAGGATGCAATGCAGGTTGGCGTCCTGGTGGCTTGGACGGAAGCCAAGGCACGCAACGAGAGCATCGCCAATGAAGATGACGCAGCGCTCTTCGCACAGGCTGTCGCCGTGCGTGATGCGCAAGGCGAGACAGGCACCGGCGTGGCGGGCAAGGAGTGCCCCGAGCGGCACATCTGCCACCTTGTCTACTTCCGGCCTTGATCGCGCCCCCACGCTCCATGAGACACCCCGTCGGACTCCCCCGCCAACGCGGCGTGAGCTTGATCGAGCTCCTGATCGGCCTGGTCATCGGCCTTCTGGTGGTGGTGGCGGCCATGGGCAGCCTCGTCTATACGCGCGCGTCTTCACTGCTCATTGGCGACAGCACACGCCTTCAGCAAGAGGCCGCCACGGCTTTTCGCATCATCGGCGGCGTCGCGCGTCAGGCCGGCGCCCGGCATCTGGAGGACGCACCCGGTGCTGGTCGAGTGGTCTTCAACCCGCAATATGCCGGCTATGGCGTGAGGCCTGACACACGGCACCCGCTGTCGATCAAAGGCACGGACGGGGCCTCAAACAAGCCCGACACATTGGAAATAGGTCGAGATCCAGGCGTGTGGGAAGCTGAGGGTATCGATTGCCTTGGAGAGGCGACCAACAAGGGGTTATCAACCAAAGGGGGCACTGATGACGACACGCCGAAGGAGATCACCAACGCCTTCAGTGTGGTGGCGGATCGCCTGCGTTGCGATGGCTCCGGCCCCACAAAAGGGGCATACGGCGTGGTCAGCGGCGTCGAGGACTTCCAGGTCTGGTATGGCCTTCGAGAGGAAAACACGCTTCGCTACGTGACCGCCACAGCCCTGAACGGCGCCATCCCCTCGCCATGGGATCGGGTGGAGGCCCTGCGCATCTGCCTGCGGCTGGTGGGTGAATCCAGAAACCAGCCTGGTGCGCTCACCCTCGGTTGCCACGGCGAGGCCGTCGACAACGACGGTCGGCTGCGCCGCACCTTCTTCCGCGTCTTCAAGTTGCGCAACCTCGACGCATGACCGATCGCTCCATGTTCACGCAACGCGCCCGGGCACGGGGGTTCGCGCTCATCGTCGTCATGGTCATGCTGCTTCTGTCCTGCCTGATCGTTCTGAGCAGCACCCGCCTGAGCTGGCTCAGCGAGAGAATGCTGGGCGCCGAAAGTGATCACCAGCGCGCGTTCGCGGCAGCGGAAGCACTCATCCGCGACGCCGAACTCGACATCCGGGGATTGCAGGCGGGATCGAACCTTCCCTGTCAACCCGACCCCGGCTTCGTGGGCTGTCGGAATTTCGGCGCTGGCCATCCGTTTTTCCCTCAGGACGAAAGCGATCTCGACACCCTCCAAGCGCGGTTGGCTCCGTCTGCGACAGGGTGTCTACGAGGCATCTGCCTGCCGGCCGGCGTCAGAACGCTCGGGCTTGACCAATGGACCACCCGCCTCGCGGCCATGACGGCCGGCACCGGGGACAACGCCGTGGCTGCGAGATACGGGGAATTCACCGGTTTCCATCCGGGGGCGGCAGGCAATGGCCTGCTTCGATGGTCTCAGCCAGGCGAGGTGCCAGCGGTGGCACCTCGCGCCTGGTACTGGGTGGAGGTGTTCTGGTACGACAGCTCGACCCAGCTGGAGGCAACCTCACTTCACGACCTCGCGCCCGATCAGAAGCACCCTTTCGTTTATCGGATCACCGCATACGTGCAGGGCATGAAACCAGGCACCCTCGTCTGGCTTCGCTCTGTTTATGTCCCTCGCCCGCAAGCAGGCATCGGGCTTCAATGATCCGCCAGGAGTTGTTCATCATGCGTCGCCGCGTCACGTTGCCCATCCTGATCGCCGGCGCATTGGCGCTGCTGTCTAGCGCGGCGCATGCAGCGCCACTGCATCTCGCAGAATTTCGCGCCGCGCCCGGGCTTGCGTCTGCCCACAGGGACAGCCAGGACGAAGCCCTCGCCAGAGCGGCCTCGAAACGGGTAAGCATCTCGCTCAGCTCCAGCCGTTCGCGATCCGACGAAATGGCCTATGTGGCAGGTTTCGATGCCCTCGCCTGGAGCGGGCATCTCAGCGCATACGGCATTCATGCCACCACCCACGAGGTCAACAGCACACCATCGTGGTCAGCCCATGCCCTGCTGGATGCCCTCACGCTTGACGTGAATGCCCGCCAGATCCTCACCCACAACGGCAACACAGGCGTGGCGTTCCGCTGGGACGAACTGAGCCAGGAACAGCAAAAGCATCTCCAGGGATCGGGCACTGCCGCGGAGGGCCTGCGCCGCCTCGACTACCTGCGTGGCCATCGCGTTGATGAAGTCGGCCAGACGAGCGGCACGTTGCGCGAACGCGATTCGCGCTTGGGCGCCATCGTCAACGCGAACATCTGGCAGACGCGACGACCCGACCGGTTGGGGTTCGAACACGCGGGCCATGAAGCGTTCCGGAAGTCCCACGCAGGAAGAACGCCCACTCTCTACATTGGTGCGAACGACGGCATGCTGCATGCCTTCGATGCAACTACTGGGCGCGAGCTGATGGCCTATGTGCCTCGAGGCGCGTACGGGCAGCTGCTCGCTTACACGCGGCCGGAACACCGCCACCGCTACCTTGTCGACGGTCAGGTGTTCAGCGGTGACGCCGATATCGGCGATGGGAGTGACACTGGTTTGCCGAGCTGGCGCACATTGCTCGTCGGCGGCCTCGGCGGCGGGGGCCGTGGCTATTTCGTTCTGGACGTCACACACCCCCTGCCTGCCTCGAATTCACTCTCCAGTTTCAGGCCCTCGGGCGTGGTGCTGGACCGGACCTTCTCGAGCATAGGCACGGCTCCCGATGAGGAGAGCAAGGACATCGGACACCTTTACGCCCCTCCGGTAACGGCTGTGTCCAACGACGCGCGGAGTGAACAGATCGTCAAGCTCAACAACCGGCGCTGGGCGGTGGTCATGGGCAATGGCGTCAACAGCGTCAACGAACGCCCTGTCCTGCTGATCCAGTACCTGGATGGCCAGCAGGAACTCCAGCGCGTCGTGGCGCGCTCCACGAAGGGCCAATCCAATGGGTTGTCGGCGCCGCGCCTGCTGGATGTGAATGGCGACGGCATGACGGACATCGCCTATGCCGGCGATCTTCAGGGCCATCTGTGGAAGTTTGATCTGTCCCACGCCGACCCCATGCGGTGGGGCGTGAGCGCATGGGCAGACGGCGCTGATGCCTGCCTGGAAAGCGACGCCTGCACGCCTTTCCACACCGCACGGAACAGCGCCGAACCGCAACCCATCACAACGGCACCCTTGTGGATGCCCCATCCGCTGGGCGGCGTGCAGATCCTTTTCGGCACCGGACGCAACCTGACAGAAGACGATCCTGACAACGCCAGTGTGCAAACCATCTACGCCCTGTGGGACATGAGCACCTACAAACCTGGAACAGACAGTGCCGGCAAACACATGCTGATCGCGACAAGCCAGCGTCCGATTCCTTCCGGGCGTGCAGCGCTGGTCCAACAATCGGTGACGGGCGCCGTGAGAAGCAGCGCCACGGGCACCGATGCAACCACGCCCTATTTCCACAGTTCGCGCAATCCGGTGCCCTACGCCCGGTCCGATCCGAATACGCCGCGCGGCTGGTACCTCGATCTTCCAGAGGCGCGTGAACGCGTCCTGAGCAACCCGGTACTTTTTGAGGGCCAGAAGGTGATCGTCGCCACGGCCGCGCCAGCGCACGTCTATGACGAACAAGCGACCGGAACGGGATGGATCAACGTGCTCAACATGATCACCGGGCAGCCGGCCCAGACGCCCGTGTTCTCCACCACGGATGCCACCATGGCGATGGCCGGCGCCTCGAGGGTCCGGTTCGGCATCGGCGAGTTCGCCGGCATTCACAACCGACTCGGTGATCTCGACCTGATCTCGTTCAATCCTGCCTGCGTTCCGGCCAAGGGGGCATGCACGGAAAGCACGCGGATCAACGCAGGCAAGGACCCGGGCAAACGCGCAGACTGGCGGGAGATTCGATGACGCCGGGCGGGCATAACGGCAGAGAGCTTGCCGTGCAGGCGGCGGTGCAGCGGTCGCTACACCGTGGTTTCACGCTGATCGAAGTCCTGGTGGTGGTCACCGTGGTGGCCGTGCTGGCCGGCGTTGCCATGCCGCACTACGTCACACACGTGCAGCGCAGCCATCGCGTTCACGCCCAGGCGGCCCTGTTGCAAGCGGCCCAATGGCTGGAACGCGCTGCCACCGTGCAGGGCATCTATCCGGCGCGGGCAGCGATCCCGGCCGGCGTGCTGGCGGTCGAAGGCAACCGGTACGCCCTCGAATTCAGCGCTCTCAACGCCAACGCCTACCTCCTGCAAGCCACGCCCACGGCATCGCAAGGCACAGACCCGTGCGGCATTTTCGGACTCAACGAAGCGGGCGTCCGGACGCAGGTGGCAACACTGCTCGTCCCCGTGCCCCTGTCGGCACAGGCGTGCTGGAGCCGATGACTTTCCGCACCGGCGGCGCACGGACCACGGGGGTTGCCAACCCCGCCGCCGCCGGTTTCTGAAACCCTGCGAAAATAGCGGGATGTTTACCGGCATCATCACCGGCGTGGGGCGCATCGCCGCCCTCCACGACCTGGGCAGCTCTTTGGACCATGGCAAGCGACTCACCCTGGAGGCGCCGCCTGGCTACCTCGACGACGTCGGTCTGGGCGACAGCATCGCCCTCAACGGCGCCTGCATGACCGTCACCTCGCTCGACCTGCCCCAGCGGCACTTCACGATCGATATCTCGGCGGAATCGCTGGCACGCACCACGGGGCTGGCGCAAACGGGCCGTCGCATCAACCTGGAAAAAGCCTTGCGCGCCCACGACCGCCTGGGGGGGCACATCGTCTCCGGGCACGTGGACGGCGTGGGCACCGTCACCCGCTTCGCCCAGGTGGGCGAAAGCTGGGAACTGCGTGTGCTGGCACCAGGCGAACTGGGCAAATACCTTGCCTACAAGGGCTCGATCACGGTCAATGGCGTGAGCCTGACCGTCAACCGTGTCGCCGACAGCGCCGCAGGCTGTGAATTCAGCATCAACCTCATTCCCCACACGGTGCACAACACCGCGCTGGGCGAGCTGACGGACGGCAGCTCCGTCAATCTTGAGATCGACACGGTGGCGCGCTACGTCGAGCGCATGCTCATCGCCGGTGTGCACCCCAACAAGGAATCCGCATGAACGCCCCTGAAAAACTGGCCCCGGTGGCCATCTCTCCGGTCGAGGACATCGTCGCGGACATGCGCGCCGGCCGCATCGTGATCCTGGTCGACGAGGAAGACCGCGAGAACGAAGGCGATCTGGTGCTCGCTGCCGACCACGTCACGCCCGAAGCCATCAATTTCATGGCGCGTTTCGGCCGCGGCCTGATCTGCCTCACCCTGTCGCGCGAACGCTGCGAGCGCCTGCGCCTGCCGCCGATGGTGCCGCGCAACGGCACCAAGATGGGCACGGCCTTCACCATTTCCATCGAAGCCGCCGAAGGCGTCACCACCGGCATCTCGGCCGCCGACCGCGCGCGCACGGTGCAGGTGGCCGTGGCCGCGAATGCCCAGGCCGCGGATCTGGTGCAGCCCGGTCACATCTTCCCGCTCCAGGCCGTCGATGGTGGCGTGCTCATGCGCGCCGGCCACACGGAAGCCGGCTGCGACCTGGCGGTGATGGCAGGCTGCAGCCCGGCTGCCGTGATCTGCGAGATCATGAAGGACGACGGCACCATGGCCCGGCTGCCCGACCTGCAGGTGTTCGCCGCCGAGCACGGCCTCAAGATCGGCACCATTGCCGATCTGATCGAACACCGCAGCCGCACCGAATGCCTGGTGAAAAAACTCGGCACCCGCAGCCTGAACACCGCGTTCGGTGAATTCCAGGCCACCGCCTTCAGCGACCAGCCCAGCGGCGCCCTGCACCTGGCACTTGTCAAGGGCCAGTGGGGCCCCGACGAGAGCGTGGCCGTGCGCGTGCACGAGCCCCTATCGGTGCTGGACGCACTGGAAGTCGGCCGGTCCATGCACTCGTGGAGCCTGGAAGCCAGCCTGCGCCACATTGCCCAGACCGGTGCGGGTGTGGCGGTCCTGCTCAACTGCGGTGAGAGCGCCAGCCAGCTGCTGGCCCAGTTCGAAGGCACGGCACGTGCCTCACAGGCGCCCGAACGTGGCCGCATGGATCTGCGCACCTATGGCGTGGGCGCACAGATCCTGCGCGACTGCGGCGTGCACCGCATGCAGCTGATGGGCAACCCGCGCCGCATGCCCAGCATGGCCGGCTACGGACTCGAGATCACCGGTTACCTCAGCCGCGAAGACTGAACCCCCTCCCCGCCCCCTATTTCATTCATTCACGGAAACGGACCCCACATGTTCGGCGCAGACAAAGGCACCCCCAGCGTGCTCGACGGCAAGAAACTCAGCATCGGCATCGTCCAGGCCCGCTTCAACGAGGCCATCACCGACGCCCTGTTCGACGCCTGCCTGGCCGAACTGATCGCCCTGGGCGTGCAAGACAAGAACATTGCCCACGTGAAAGTGCCGGGCGCCCTGGAAGTGCCGGTGGCTCTGCAGGCCATGGCCGAGCGCGACGACTTCGACGCGCTGATCGCCCTGGGCTGCATCATCCGCGGCGAGACCTACCACTTCGAACTGGTGGCCAATGAATCCGGCGCCGGCGTGACGCGCCTTTCGCTGGACTACCAGATCCCCATCGCCAACGCCATCCTGACCACCGAGAACCTCGAACAGGCTGTGGCCCGCCAGACCGAGAAGGGCCGCGACGCCGCTCGCGTGGCGGTGGAAATGGCGCACCTGTTGCAAGAGATCGGTTGAACATGTCCGAAGACAACCCCACTTCGCCCGTCGCCAAGACCGGCGGCACCGTCCGCAAGGCGGCCGACAAGTCCGCCCGCACCCGCGCGCGTGAGTTCGCGCTGCAGGCGATTTACCAGCACCTGGTGGGCCGCAATGCCGCGATCGACATCGACGCGTTCACGCGCGATCTCGCCGGCTTCCACAAGGCCGACAGCGTGCATTTCGATGCCCTGCTGCACGGCTGCGTGGCCGAGGCCGCCGCGCTGGATGCCCTGATCACGCCCCGCCTGGACCGCCCGATGGCCGAGCTCTCGCCCATCGAACACGGCGTGCTCTGGATCGGCGCCTACGAATTCCAGCATTGCCTGGACGTGCCCTGGCGCGTGGTGCTCAACGAGTGCATTGAACTGGCCAAGTCCTTCGGTGGCACGGATGGTCACAAGTACGTCAATGGTGTGCTGCACCAGCTGGCATCGCAATTGCGCCCGGCCGAGGTGGCCGCATCGCCGGCCACGGCCTCGCGCGCCCCGGCGCGCAAGCCCGCTCCATGAGGATTGCGCAGCGCGCACAGCGCGTTGAACCGTTCTACGTGATGGAGCTTGCGAAGGCGGCCGCGGCCATGGCGGCCGAAGCCGGGGCGAGCGGGCGCCCGATGATCTACCTCAACATCGGCGAGCCGGACTTCACCGCCCCGCCCCTGGTCATCGCCGCGGCCGAGCGCGCCATTCACGCGGGCCGCAGCCAGTACACGCAGGCCACGGGCCTGCCGGCGCTGCGCGAAGCCATCAGCGGCTGGTATGCGTCCCGCTTCGGCCTGAATATCGATCCTGCCCGCATCGTGGTCACGGCCGGCGCGTCCGCCGCGCTTCAACTCGCGAGCCTGGCGCTCGTCGAGGCGGGCGACGAGGTGCTCATGCCCGACCCGAGCTACCCGTGCAACCGGCAGTTCGTGCAGGCGGCGGAAGGTCGGCCGGTGCTGATTCCTTCCGGCCCTGAACAACGCTTCCAGCTCAGTGCAGCGCAGGTCGAAAGTGCCTGGGGCCCGGCGACACGCGGTGTGCTGCTGGCCTCGCCTTCCAACCCCACGGGCACCAGCATCGCGCGCGATGAACTCGAGCGCATCGCGCGCTTCGTGCGCAGCCGTGGCGGCATCACGCTGGTCGACGAGATCTACCTGGGCCTGAGTTTCGAGGAAGCTTACGGCCACAGCGCGCTGGGCCTGCCCGATGGCCTGGGCGACGAGGTCATCAGCATCAACAGCTTCTCCAAGTACTTCAACATGACGGGCTGGCGCCTGGGCTGGCTGGTGCTGCCGCCCGCGCTGGTGCCGGTGGTGGAACGCCTGGCGCAGAACCTGTTCATCTGCGCCAGCACCATCGCCCAGCACGCGGCGCTGGCCTGCTTCGAGCCGGACAGCCTGGCCGAGTACGAGCGCCGCCGCGCCGCTTTCAAGGAACGGCGAGATTTCTTCATTCCCGAACTCAACCGCCTGGGCCTCACCGTGCCTGTGGTGCCCGACGGCGCGTTCTACGCCTGGGCCGACGTGCGCGGGCTGTGCGACCGCTGGCAACTGGCGCCCCCGGGCGGGCGGTCCGATGGAGGCGGCAGCTGGGCACTGGCTTTCGAGCTGATGCAGCGCTGCCAGCTCGCCGCCACGCCCGGGCGCGATTTCGGCCAGGCCGAACCGGGCCGCTACCTGCGTTTCTCCACCGCCAATTCGATGGCGCAGCTGCAGGAAGCGGTGCGCCGGCTGGAGCAGGCGCTGTGACGGACGCGCAGGCCCCGTTCACCTGGCCTGTGCGCGTGTACTGGGAAGACACCGACGCGGGCGGCATCGTCTTCTACGCCAACTATCTCAAGTTTTTCGAGCGCGCCCGCACCGAATGGCTGCGCGACCTCGGCATCGGGCAGCAGGCGCTGCGCGACGAGGTCGGCGGCATGTTCGTGGTGAGCGAAACCCAGGTGCAATACCACCGGCCGGCCCGCCTGGATGATTTGCTTCTGGTTACAGCCCGCGTGCGGGAAGCGGGCCGGGCGTCCCTGACAATCGAGCAGCGCGCGCTCCTGCAGCCTGCCCTGCCAAGCGGGCAACCCGTGCTGCTCTGCGAGGGAACCATCCGCATTGGCTGGGTCGACGCCCGCAGCCTGCGCCCGCAGCGCATACCCGAGCGGGTGCTGAACGCCCTGCAGACGCCGGACTGACCGGCGTTCTCCCGAAACTTTTCTCTCACCTACCGCATCCGAACAGCCATGACACATGATCTTTCCATCGTTCAACTGATGCTCAACGCCAGCTGGGTGGTCCAGGCTGTCGTCGCGTTGCTGGTGGTGGTGTCCGTCGTGAGCTGGGCGGCCATCTTCCGCAAAGTGTTCGCACTGAGACGGGTGCGCGCCCACAACGAGGACTTCGAACGTGAGTTCTGGTCGGGCACCAACCTCAACGACCTGTATGCCGGCGCGGCCCAGAACGCCAAGCGGGGTGGCCCGATGGAGCGCATTTTCGCCAGCGGCATGCGCGAGTACCAGAAACTGCGCGAACGCCGCATCACCGACAGCGGCGCCCTGCTCGATGGCGCGCGCCGCGCCATGCGCGCGAGTTTCCAGCGCGAACTCGACGCCCTGGAAACCAACCTGTCCTTTCTGGGCTCCGTCGGTTCCGTCTCCCCATATGTCGGCCTGTTCGGCACCGTGTGGGGCATCATGCACGCCTTCACCGGCCTGGCGGCGCTGGCCCAGGTGACGCTGGCCACGGTGGCGCCCGGCATTGCCGAAGCCCTGGTGGCCACCGCCATCGGCTTGTTCGCAGCAATCCCGGCGGTCGTCTTCTACAACCGTTTCTCGCACGACATCGACCGCGTGGCCAACGCCATGGAGACCTTCATGGAAGAGTTCTCCAACATCCTGCAGCGCAACCTGGGCGCGCACCAACCCCAAACCGCGTCGGGACACTGAGATGCCTGCCGTCTCCTCACGCGGCCGCGGCCGCCGCACCATCAACGAGATCAACATGGTGCCCTTCATCGACGTGATGCTGGTGCTGTTGATCATCTTCATGGTCACCGCACCGCTGATCACGCCGAGCCAGATCGCCCTGCCCAGCGTGGGCCAGGCCGGCCGCCAGCCCGACCGTTTCGTGGCAGTGGTGATCGACAAGGACGAGCAGATTTCGCTGCGCGAAGGTTCCTCCAGCGCCGAGCCACAGCCGGTGGCCATGGGGCAGCTGGTGGCGCGCGTGCAGCAACTCCAGGCCAGCCGTGGCAGCCAGCCCGAAGGCGGCGTGCCGGTGGTGATCAGCGCCGACAAGAACGTCAAGTACGAAGCCGTTGTTCGCGTGATGGATACCTTGCAGCGCGCGGGCATTGCCCGCGTGGGCCTGTCCGTGCAAACCTCGCGCTGATTCCACCAGATCCCCCATGCAATCGACTGCCGACCACCTCGACCTCGCCCCGCCCCAGACCGGGCGCTGGCTCGGTCCCATGGGACTGGCCCTGGTGGCGCATGGTCTGCTGGTCATCGCCCTCACCATGGGCGTGAACTGGAAAAGCGACGGAGAGCCCGTCACCGTCGAAGCCGAGCTCTGGTCGCGAACGCCTCAGCAGGCCGCGCCCCGCGCCGTGGAGCCCCCGCCGCCTCCACCGCAGCCGACCCCGGCGCCAACCCCGCCTGCGCCCGCACCGAAACCTGCACCCGCGCCGACACCCGCCCCACCGCCACCCGGTCCGACACAGGCCGAGATCGCCACCGCCCAGGCCAAGAAGAAGGCCGAAGCGGAAAAGAAGGAGCGCGAGGAAGAAGCCAAAAAGGTCGCCGCGGCCAAGGCGGCTGACAAAGCGGCCGCCGAGAAAAAGGCAGCCGCAGAGAAAGCCGCTGCAGAGAAGGAGCGCCAGCAGAAGCTGGCCGCTGAAAAGCGCGAGCAGGAACGCAAGGAAGCGGCTGAAGAGAAGCGCCTCGCCGAAATTCGCGCGGACCAGATCAAACGCATGATGGGCCAGGCCGGCGCCAGCGGTGGCCCACAGAGCACAGGCACCGCGCAACAGTCCAGCGGCCCCACGCCAGGTTACGCCGGGCGCGTGGCCGCGCGCATCAAGCCTAACGTGGTGTTCACCGACGTGGCACCGGGCAACCCGCGAGCCGAGGTCGAGGTGCGCACGTCACCAGACGGCAGCATCACCTCACGTCGGCTGGTCAAGAGCAGCGGCAACCCGGACTGGGACGAGGCCGTGCTGCGCGCCATCGACCGCACCGCATCCTTGCCCAAGGACACCAATGGCACCGTGCCATCGCCGCTGGTGATTGGGCTTCGCCCACTCGACTGATTCGCGGACGCTTTCGAGCGCCAGTCACCCTACCCAGAAGTGCCACGGAACCGGCTTTGCCGGGCCGCAGGCGCTGTCCCCCTTCAGGGGAAGCCGCGCAGCGGCGCAGGGGGTCAGTCGAAAACTATCTCTGCCCGCTGCTCGTGGGCCTGCGCCATCCAGCTGGCGAGCGCCGCATCCGTCGGGAAGAACAGTGCTCGGTCGTCCAGCTGCAACTCGCATTGGGCTCCCTCACGCAGCAAGGCCAGTCGCACCGGCAACCCCCTCACCAGTTCACCCTGCTCGGTGAACTCGCGTTTGGGCGGGAACTCGCGCACCAGGTCGGCAATGGACGGTGCCTTGCCATTGACCGCCACCCGGAGGTACTTGCCGAAACGGCAACGCGCTGCGGCCAGGTCCCAGACCTGCTGGATCTTCAGCCGCACACCGCCCGAGAAACGATCGGGCTGCGCCACCGCCTGCACGATGATGAGTTCGTCGTCCTTGAGCAGGTTGCGGTGCAGGTTGATCAGGTTCTCGTCGGCACTGGTTTCGAACACACCGGTCTTGTCGTCCAGCTTGAACAGCGCGAGCTTGCCACGCTGGCCGTTGATGACGCGGAAGTCCGTCACGATGCCCGCCAGGATGACAGGGTCGCGGCTTTCCACCACATCGCCGAGCGGGGTGCGGGCGAACCGCCGCACTTCGCGCTCCACCTCGTCGAACAGGTGGCCCGAGAAGTAGAAGCCGATGGCGGTCTTCTCCATCGTCAGCCGTTCCTTCACGCCCCAGGGCATGGTGGCCACGAAGTCGGGCTCCTGCGTACTTGAGCCGTGGTCGTCATCGCCCATCATGTCGAACAGGCCGCCCTGGTTGGCATTGGCCAGGCTCGCGGCGGCGAATTCGAACGCGCGGTCCACCGAGGCGAGCACCTCGGCACGGTTCAGGTGCAGTGAATCGAATGCGCCCGCCTTGATCAGCGCTTCCACCGTGCGCTTGTTAAGGCGCGTGCGGTCCACGCGCACGCAGAAATCGAACAGGCTCTTGAACGGACCCTTCTCATCGCCTCGCGGCCCTTCGCCACGGCCTTCACGCGCGGCCACGATGGCCTCGATCGCCTGCTGGCCCGTGCCCTTGATCGCGCCGAGCCCATAGCGGATGGACTTGTTGCTGATGGGCTCGAAGCGGTGGAAGCCCCGGTTGACGTCGGGTGCCTCGAAGGCGATGCCCATCTTCTGGGCGTCCTCGAAAAGCACCTTGAGCTTGTCCGTGTCGTCCATTTCCACCGTCATGTTGGCGCAGAAGAACTCGGCGGTGTAGTGCACCTTGAGCCAACCGGTGTGGTACGCCAGCAGGGAATACGCGGCGGCGTGCGACTTGTTGAAGCCGTAGCCAGCGAACTTCTCCATCAGGTCGAAAACTTCGTCGGCCTTTTCCTGAACGATACCGTGGGTGGCGAGCGCGCCCGCGCGAAACTTGTCGCGGTGCTCGGCCATCTCCTCGGCCTTCTTCTTGCCCATCGCACGGCGCAACATGTCGGCGCCACCGAGCGAATAGCCGCCCAGGATCTGCGCGGTCTGCATCACCTGTTCCTGGTAGACCATGATGCCGTAGGTCTCTGACAGCATCTCGGCCACCGCCGGGTGCGGGTACTCGATGGTCTCCTTGCCGTGCTTGCGGTTCACGAAGCTGGGGATCAGGTCCATCGGGCCCGGCCGGTACAACGCGTTCAGGGCAATCAGGTCTTCCAGTCGCGATGGCTTGGCGTCTTTCAGCATGCCCTGCATGCCGCGGCTTTCAAACTGGAACACGGCTTCGGTCTGCCCGCGCGAGAACAGCGCGTACACCCGCGCGTCGTCCAGCGGCACGTCCTCGAAGCGGAAGTTCTCCTGCCCCGGGTGGCGCTTGATGATGAGTTCGCGCGCGATCTCCAGGATCGTGAGCGTGGCCAGTCCCAGAAAGTCGAACTTCACCAGGCCGATGGCCTCCACGTCGTCCTTGTCGTACTGGCTCACCGCCGACTCGCTGCCGGGCTGTGCATACAGCGGGCAGAAATCTGTGAGCTTGCCGGGGGCGATCAGCACACCCCCAGCGTGCATGCCGATATTGCGCGTCATGCCTTCGAGCTTCTGCGCCAGCTCGATCAACGTCTTGACGTCGTCTTCCTT
>JAESFZ010000395.1_pt1 | contig 16355 bp, 14 predicted proteins | sample 9269561 | NCBI WGS metagenome assembly JAESFZ01 (sample SAMN14515552, study PRJNA621657) | algae metagenome | isolation source: Tildeniella nuda ZEHNDER 1965/U140 and co-occurring heterotrophs from wet... | place: Switzerland: Stansstaad, Zurih | collected 1965-01-01
GGTCACGAGGCAGCAGTCGTGCCGGCCCAGCGGGCTGGAGACCATGGGCGCGGCCAGCACGTCCTCGATGCTCAGCGGATCGCGCGCGAAGGCTTCGGGGTTGCGCTGTGCCCATTGCCGGGCCGAGACCGCAACGGCAGCCAGCTGCTCGCGCGTGGTGCCGTGTTCATGCATGTGCCGGGCCGCGCACAGGGCATAGGAAGACACCGGGAAGCGCGGCCCGTAAGGCGCCTCGGTGGCCGACCAGTTGCCCGCCACCGAGGTCTGCAGCTTGCCCAGCGCGGTGCGCTGATTGCTGGCGTAGACGATGAGCGCGACCTCGCACAGGCCGGCCTCCAGGGCAAGTGCCGCCTGCTGTGTGTGCGCAAGGAACGAGGAGCCGCCCAGGCGGTTGTTGTCGGAGAAGCGCGGCTTGAGGCCCAGGTACTCACCGATGGCCAGCGTGCTGAGGAATTCGGTCTGCATGCCGGAGAACAGGCCATCCACCTCGCGCAGAGTGATGCCCGCATCTCGCGCCGCAGCCTGGGCAATGCGTGCAATCATGTCGAGCGGCTCCAGCGAGCCCGCGCCCTGCACATACCCGGTGGCCACGCCCGCGATGGCGGCCATGGCTTTTCGCTTGCCCGTCACGCGGGTGTCTCCTGGTCAAACGACATGATGAATCTTTCGCTCGTCGCGTTTTGTGTGTCAATGCACGGCAATGTATACGCTTGCATTCCAGTGTCCACTCAATGGTAAACTTGGCCCCCATGGATGTCAAGGATCGCAAATGCTGAATGACGCGAGCGGCTCTCGCTCCATCGATCTCCCGGAAGAAGTCCGCCAGGCTTCAACAGTCTGTCTCGCTGCCTTCTTCGAACGCCAGGTGCGCCTGCAGGGCGACCGCCCGGCCATCGAATCTCCCGGCCTGAACCTCAGCTATGCCGAACTCGACGCGCGCTCGGTCCGGCTCGGGATGGTCCTGGCCCGCATGGGCGTCACGCGCGGCGACCGCATCTGCATCCTGAGCGAGAACGATCCCGACTTCCTGGTGCTGGCCTTCGCGGCGCTGCGGCTGGGCGTGGCCATCGCCACCCTCAACCCGCGCCTCTCACGCGCCGAGATCGGCCATTGCATCCGGCTGGTGGCGCCACGCGTGCTGATGGTGTCGCAGCGCATGGCCGGGCACTTCGGCGCGCTCGACGAGTTCGCCGACAGCATCCTCCCCATGGGCCCGGGCACCGCCCTGCGCGACGAGCTCTCTGGCCCGTGCCTGCCGGCAGGCACCGCCACACCCGAACACGCAGCGCAGCCGGAAGACATCCAGTTCATCATCTACACCAGTGGCACGACCGGCATGCCCAAGGGCGCCATGATCAGCCAGCGCGCCATGCTCGCGCGGCTGATGGTCTACCTCATGGACTACCGGATCGATGGCGACGACACCTTCCTCGCATGGTCGCCGCTGTGCCATATGGCCTCGGTGGAACTCGGCTTCGGCACGCTGCTGCTTGGCGGCAAGGTCGTCGTGCTCGATGGGGCCGACCTTCCCACCATCTGCGACCACCTGGAGCGCGAGAAAATCAGCAACCTGATCTTTTTCCCCGGCATGGTCGAGCAGGCCATCGCCTACCTTCGCGAACGCCGACCCGCCGTGCGCGGCCTCAAGAAGTTCGGCGCGCTGGCCGATCTGTTCAACCCCGCGCACATTGCCGAGCTGACGCGGCTGCTGAACGTGCCCTACACCAACACCTTCGGCAGCACGGAGACCGGCATGGCACCGGCGTCGGCCGGACAGCTGCCCGCCGCCGAATTGCCGCGCGACTTCGGCAAGGCGCAGAGCGCGCTGTGCGAGGTGCGCATCATGCGCGAGGACGACACCGAAGCCGGCATCGGCGAGACCGGCGAACTTGCCATGCGGGGGCCCACGCTGTTCAGCGGCTACTGGGGCGCACCGGAGGCCACACGCGAGAGCTTTCGGGGCGGCTGGTACCGCAGTGGCGACATGTTCCAGCGGCGCGCCGACGGCCTTCTCGACTACGTGGACCGCCGCAAGTACCTCATCAAATCCGGTGGCGAGAACATCTATCCGGCGGAGATCGAGCGCGTCGTCATGCAGCATCCCGGCATCTCGGACGCGGTGGCCGTGCGCCGTCGCGATGAGCGCTGGGGCGAAGTGCCGGTGGTGGTCGCGGTGGCCCGGCAGGACGCACCCGATCCGGAAGAACTGCTCGCGCTGTGCCGTGCCCAGCTGGCGCCGTTCAAGCGCCCCAAGGAAGTGATCTTCGTGGCCCCGGAGCAGTTGCCGCGCAACAACACCGGCAAGGTGATGCGGGGCGAGCTGGAGCAGTGGGTCGCAGCGCGGCGTTGAAGCGGACGGGGCTCAGCCCGCGGCCGGCCGGCGGCGGTAGAGGATGGTGACGAGCATGTCCTGCGCCACCTCGCCGCGCTGGTTGATGAACTTGCGGTCGAACGTGACGATGCCCGCGTCGGGCCGCGATTCGCTCGCCTCGGCCGACACCACCGTGGACCGCACATGGATGGTGTCGCCGTGCTTCACCGCGGTCTTCATGCGCCACTTGTCGATGCCCAGCAGCGCCAGCAGCGTGCCGTCGTTGACACCCGAGGCATAGTTCAGGCCCGCGGCCACCGCGAACACCAGGGGCCCGTGCGCAATCGGCTCACCAAAGGGTGTATTGCGTGCGTACTCGTGGTTGGTGTGCACGTCGTTGAAGTCGCCACTCAGGCAGGCGAAGTTCACGATGTCGGTGGACGTGATGGTGCGCTGCCCCGTGACCAGCACCTCGCCCACGCGGAAGTCCTCGAAGTAGCGGCCGCGCGGCGGTGGCACGCTCACCGCAACACCCTCGCCCTGCGGGCTGCGCTGGGAATCGCCTGGCGCCGCGCTCATGCGAGCCCCATCAGCTTGGCCATGATGTTGCGCTGGATCTCATTGCTGCCACCACCGATGGGGCCGAGACGGGAATCGCGGAAAAGGCGTTGCATGTCGTGCTCCATGGAATAACCCGCGCCACCCATCACCTGCATGCCGATGTCGGCGCATTCGAAATCGCAGTCGGTGGCCACGATCTTGGCGATCGCGGTCTCCATGCGGGTGTCCGCGCCCGCATCGAGCATCTCTGCCGTGCGGTAGGTCACCAGCCGCGCCAGCTCGGCCTTGATGCGCATGTCGGCCAGCTTGTGCTGGATCACCTGGTGGCTGCTGATGGGTTTTCCGAACTGTACGCGCTGCAGGGCGTAGTCCTGCGCGATGTCGATGGCGTGTTGCGCATTGCCCGCGCCGCAGGCCGCGATGGCCATGCGCTCGAGGTTGAGGCCACGCATGAGCAGTTTCCAGCCACGGTTCTCTTCACCGATAAGGTTCTCCGCGGGCACCCGCACCTCGTCGAAGTAGATCTGGTTGGTGTGCGTCGTGTGGCGCCCCATGGTCTTGATGGGCAGCATCGACACACCCTTCGCCTTCGCGTCCACCAGGAACATGCTGAAGCCGTCGTGCACCGGTTGCGCGTTGGGGTTGGTCTTGGCGACCACGACCAGGTAGTCCGCCATGTGGGCCGAGGTGATGAACCACTTCTGGCCCGAGAGCACGTAGTCGCCATCCTTCTTCACCGCGTGGGTCCTGATGGCTGCCGCGTCCGAACCGGTCTGCGGTTCGGTGAGGGCAAACGCGAGGTAGATCTTCCCCTCGATCATGGGCACCATGTACTGGCGCTTGAGCAGTTCGCTGCCGTTGTGCAGCAGCTGAAGGCCGCTGTAGATCACGCTGGTCATGTAGGTGGTGCCCAGGCATGCGTAGTGGTAGGAGAGCGTTTCCAGCAGCACGGCGAGGTCCTTGTAGCCCCCGGCCATGCCGCCGTATTCCTCGGGATAGGGCAGGCCCAGCCAGCCATCGCGCGCCATCGCGTCGTAGGCCTTCTTCGGCCAGCCGCCCTCTTCGTCCATGGCGCGGATCTCTTCGGGTGGCAGCTCCTTGCGGGCGAGCTTGAGGAGGGATTCACGCATCATCTTCTGTTCGGGCGTGAACCCGAAATCGGTCAGCATCGGCATCTGGTACTCCTGTTTTCGGTCTGAGCCGAAGTATAAAATACAAATGGATTCCAATGTATACTTTGATCGAATCCTGCCGGAAACACCTCACATGACGCAGCCGATTGCCCTCCCCTCCGATGTTGATGCAACCGCCGACGCGGCGCCGCTGGTGACATGGCGCGCGCATCTCGCGGCGGGCCGGTTCATGCTGCAGCGTTGCACGGGTTGCCAGCGCCACGTGTTTTATCCGCGCATCCTGTGCCCGCATTGCCACGCCGACGACCTGCACTGGGTCGAGGCCAGTGGCTCGGGCACGGTGTACTCCACCACGGTCGTGGCCCGCCGCCCTGACCAGGGTGGACCGTACAACGTCGCGCTGATCGATCTCGACGAAGGCGTGCGCATGATGTCGCGGGTCGATGGCATCGCACCGGAAGCGGTGCGCATCGGTCAGCGGGTGCGGCACGCCATCGTGACGGCCGACGGGCAGCCGCTGCTGGTTTTCACGCCCCATGGCTGAACCGGCCGACACGCCGCTGGACCGGCGCATGGGTGGCTGGACAGGCACTGGCTACGACGCGATCACCGTCGGCCAGGCCTGGCCCGCGAAGACTGTGCGCATCGACCCCGACCAGCTGGCGCGCTACTTCCGTTGCATCGGGCGCACAGACGAACCGGTTTCCGGCACACCCGTGCCGGCTTTCATGCTCAATGAACTGCGCGTGCTCAAGTCGCACATGAAGCTGCCGCCCGGCGTGTTGCACGCACAGGAGGAACTGCAGTTGCTCTCCGCGGCCCGGGCGGGTGAGGACTTGAGCATCGAGGTGTCCATCCGCGACAGGTACCTGCGCAACAACAAGCGCTTCGTGGTCGTGGCGCAGGCGGTGCGCCGGGTTTCCGATGGCTCTCCGATCATGAACGTGCTGCACACGCTGTACTGGCCATGCTGAACGAGACCAGTCCCCTCCATCGCAACGCGTGGCCCGCTGGGCACACCCTGAGCCGCGAAGGCCCGCTGCTCACGCAGGAAGCCTTCAACGACTTCGGGGAACTGCTCGGCACCGACGCGCCGATCCACGTCGACCCCGCCTACGCGCGGCAGACCCCGTTCGGCAACACCATTGCGCAGGGCATGTTGCTGCTGGCCCCGCTGGAGAGCTGGCTGTGCGAACTGTTCGGCGAGTCCGCCTGGTTCGAGGGCGGCCACCTGCATGTTCGGCTGCTGAAGCCGGCGGTGGCGGGCGAACGGGTGACCATGCACCTGCGCGCGATCGAGCCCACGGCCGCAAACACCACGGCTCTGGCGTTCGTGTTGCGCTGCGGAGAGCGCGAGCTGGCGACGGGAAAGGTGTCGCTGCGTGGCTGATCGGCCGTCCAGCGAACACACGGGGCCGCGCGGCCTGGACGCGCTCATGCGCCCACGCAGCATCGCCATCGTGGGTGCCTCCGACGACGTCACGCGGATTGGCGGACGGCCACTGGCTTACCTGAAACGCGCCGGCTTCACAGGCCGCATCCACCCCGTCAACCCGGGTCGCGCGGTGGTGCAGGGCCTCAACGCCTACGCGGGCATCGACGACCTGCCCGAGACGCCCGATCTGGTCATCGTGGCGGTGTCCGCCGACGCCGCGGTGGAAGCGGTGGCGGCGTGCGCGCGCCGGCGCGTGCCGGCGATGGTGATCTTCAGTGCCGACTTTGCCGAGAGCGGCGCCGAAGGCCGTGCGCGACAGGACCGCATGGAGGCGATGGCGCGCAACGCGGGCATCTGCATCCTGGGGCCGAACTGCCTGGGCGCATTCAACGCGGAACACCACATGTTCGCCACCTTTTCGTCGGTGTTCGAGCAGGACTTTCCCGTTGCGGGCAACGTCGGCATCGTCAGCCAGAGCGGCGGCTACGGTGGCCACCTGGCCACGGCGCTGCAGCGGCGCGGCGTGCACGTGGGCCAGTGGCTCACCACCGGCAACGAGGCCGGTGTGGACGTGGCGGCGTGCCTTGACTGGATGGTGCGGCAGCCGGACATCCGCACCGTGATCGCTTACCTCGAAGGCGTGCGCGACCGGCAAGCGCTGGGTGCCGCGCTCACGGAAGCGCGGCGCCTGGGCAAACCGGTGCTGGTGATGAAATCCGGCGTGAGCCAGGTGGGCGCGCAGGCCGCGCACACGCACACCGCCGCCCTCGCGGGGGCAGACCGCGTGTTCGATGGCATGTTGCGCCAGCATGGCGCCCTGCGCCTGCCTGATGCCGAAGCGGTGGCCGATGCCGCCTACCTTTTGCAGCGCTGCCCTCTTCCCCAAGGTGCGCGGCTGGGCATCGCTTCCATTTCCGGCGCCGTGGGCGTGCAGATGGCAGACGCCGCCGACGCGCACGGCCTGTCGGTGCCCGAAATGCCCGAGGCCGCACAACGCGCGCTGCGCGAGATCAACCCTTTCGCGGCACCGCGCAATCCGGTGGACATCACGGCACAGGCGTTCAACGACATCGGCCTGGTGGAACGCAACTTCGACATCATGCTGGCGCACAACGGCTTCGATGCGCTGGTCGCGTACTTCGGCGTCACCGCCGGCTCACCCACGCTCGGCCCGAAACTGGCGGCCACGCTCCGCGCACTGCCCGCGCGCTATCCGGGCGCGTTGCTGGTGCTGTGCATCTTCGCCCCGCCCGACATCGTTCGTGCCTATGAAGACGCCGGCTTTGCCGTGTTCGAAGACCCCACGCGTGCGGTGGCGGCGATCGGCCGGGCCGCGCGGCTGGCCACCGCCCGTGCCCCGCTCGCGACACAGCACACCACCGAGCGCACCGGCTGGGCGAAGGCGTTGGAACACGCCGGCAAGCACAACGGCAGCGAAGCCAGCGCCAAGGCCTTGCTGGCAGCGCTCGGCGTTCCCGTGCCAGCGCACCAGACCGCCGTGAACGCGGACGCAGCCGCCAACGCCGCGACAGGCCTTGGCTTCCCGGTGGCGCTCAAACTGCATGGCGCGGGGTTGCTGCACAAGAGCGAGCTCGGCGGCGTGGTGCTGGGCCTGGACAGCCCGGAAGCCGTGCGCGAGGCCGCACACGCGATGACCGAACGCCTGCGCGCCTCAGCTCCCGAATGGGCGGAAGCCGGCTTCCTGGTCGAGCGCATGGCGGGGCGCGGTGTGGAATGCTTCATCGGCCTGCAGCACGACCCGCAGCTCGGGCCCATGGTTGCCATCGGCTTCGGCGGCGTGCAGGCCGAGCTGTTCCAGGATGTCGCCGTGCGCCTGGCGCCCCTCTCGCCAGGCGAGGTGCGTGCCGCGCTGGACGAACTGCGCTGCAGACCGCTGCTGGACGGCTACCGCGGACAGCCGCCAGGGGATGTGGATGCGCTGGTGGAAGTGGTGGTGTGCCTGGCGGATTTCTTCTCCGCGCACGCGACGGAACTCTCCGCCGTCGAGATCAATCCGCTCATGGTGCTGCCGCAGGGGCAAGGCGTTGTGGCGTGCGACGCCGTGGTGATCGTTCGCCGTTGAACGGCTCTGCCCTCAGTCCGGCACGCGCACGACACCTTCCATGAGCACACGTGCCGAGCGGCTGAGGGCCACGCGCCGGATGGTCCATTGGCCTTGCACCTGTTCGGCCTCGGCGGCCACGCGTGTCACGCCGGACGGATGCCCGAACGCCAGGCCCTTCGCATTGCCCGCCGGCAGCAGGCGGTGCACCACCGTGCCGGGCACGGCAGCGGCCGCCGCGATTGCGACCGCGCCGGTGCCGGTCATGGCATGGTGCAGCCGGCCCATGGAGAAAATGCGCGCCAGCACGTCGATGCGGTGCGCTTCGACGTGGCGCCCGTCCGAGGCCACATAGGTTTTCGGCCGCGCTAAGAACGCCAGCTTCGGCGTGGCGGGCCGCTCGCGCGTGGCCGCTTCACTGGACGGAGCCAGCCCCATCGCCACGGCGGCGGCGGCGCGCAGGTGTTCTGCGCGCGCAAGCAGCCCGGCGTTTCCGTTCACATCCTCGCGCAGCTCGGTGCCCTGCAGGCCGAGCACCGCCGCGTCGATGAACACCGCAGGGTTTCCTGCGTCGATCAGCGTGGCCTCGACCCCGCCGAGGCCCGACACCTCCAGCGTGTCGATGACGCGACCGGTCGGGAACAGCGCGCCCGCTGCGCCCGCGCCGTCGTCACCCCCCGCAGGGTCGAGGAATTCGAGCCCGATCTCTGCACCGGGAAACGCCACGCCATCGAGCATGAAGTCACCGCTTTCGCAGACCTGACCATGGCGCATGGGCACACGGGCCAGAATGGTCTTGCCGATGTTCGACTGCCAGATGCGCACCAGTGCCTCGCCATCGGCGGGCGCCTGCACCAACCCGTGTGCGATGGCGAACGGACCCACCGCGGCGCTGAGGTTGCCGCAGTTGCCGCTCCAGTCGATCACGGGCGCGTCGATCGCCACGGCGCCGAAGCGGTAGTCCACGTCGTGTCCCGGCCGCTCGGACTTCGACAGGATCACCACTTTGCTGGTGCTGGAGCTGCCGCCACCCATGCCATCGATCTGCACGCCATACGGATCGGGGCTGCCCGTGAGCCGCAGCAGCAGGCGATCGCGTTGCGCCGCATCGCCCGGCAGATCGCGTTCGTGGAAGAACAGTCCCTTGCTCGTGCCGCCCCGCATGAAAACGGCAGGTATGCGAAGGGTGGTCATGGCGGCACCCACTGGGTCACAGGGCTTTTTCGAGCCCTGGCAGCACCTCGAACAGATCGCCCACGATGCCGTAGTCGGCCACCTGGAAGATCGGCGCCTCGGGGTCCTTGTTGATAGCCACGATGACGCGCGAATCCTTCATGCCGGCCAGGTGCTGCACTGCGCCCGAAATGCCGACAGCAATGTAGAGCTCGGGCGCGATGATCTTGCCGGTCTGGCCGACCTGGCGCTCTGGCGCGGCGTACCCCGCGTCCACCGCCGCCCGCGACGCGCCGATGGCGGCACCGAGCTTGCGCGCTGCGGGTTCGAGCAGCGCGAACTGCTGCGCCGAACCCAGACCACGCCCACCCGAGATCACCACACGCGCGTCGGCCAGTTCGACGTCGTCGTTGCGTACCGGTTCCCTCGACACCAGGCGGCTGAGCGGGCAACCGGCGTCGACCTGCAACGAGACGATGCGCGCCTCCTCGTCACCCGCTGCGGCGGCAGGGAATGCACTCACACGCAGCGTCACCACCTTCACCGGGTCCGACGACCGCAGGGTGACCAGCGCGCTGCCGGCGTACACCGGCCGCACGAAGGTCTCGGGTGAGTCGATGCGCACGACGTCGGACAACTGCATCACGTCCAGCAGCGCGGCCACGCGCGGCAGCACGCCCTTGCAGAACGGCGTCGCGGAAGCCAGCAGGTGCGTGGCGCCTTTTGAGCGGACCACCCCCACGAGCGCCGTGGCCGCGTTTTCCGCCATGGGCTCGGCCAGCTCCGGCGCGAGCAGGTTCAGCACCTCGTCCACACCCTGGAGGGCCGCCGCTTCGCGCAGCGCATCGCCGGCCTCACCCAGCAGCACCAGGGTGACGGGCCCCAACCTTTGCGCCGCCGCCACCGCATGCAACGCGCTCTTGCGCAGCGCTCCGCCTTCGTATTCGCCCAGAACAAGCACCGTCATGCCGTCTCCTTCAATACCTTGGCCTCTGAGCGCAGCCTGTTCACCAGCTCGGCCGCATCGGCCACGAGCACCACATGCCGTTGCGTGTCGGCGGCGACCACGGACAGCACCTGGTGCCGGGGCGCCAGCTGGTCCGCTGCCACGAGATCCCCGGCCTTCAGCGTCTCGATCGGCTTGCGCCGTGCCGCCATCACATTGGGCAAGGTGGCATAACGCGGCTCTGCCAGCCTCAGGTCGGCGGTGACCACGGCGGGCAGGGCCAGTGCCACCACCTCGCTGCCCGACTCCGCGTCACGCGTGACATGCAGTTCCTGGCCACTCAGCTGCAGCTGCGACGCAAAGGTGACCTGGGCCCAACCCAGCATCGCGGCGAGCATGGGGCCGCACTGCGCGGCGTCGGCGTCGATCGACTGCTTGCCCAGCAGCACCAGCGCGGGCTCCTGTTTCTTCACCACCTCGGCCAGCAGGCGCGCCACGGCCAGGGGTTCGAGCTCCGCCGGCCCCTCGATGAGGATGCCGCGGTCCGCGCCCAGCGCCAGACCGGCACGCAGCGTGTCCTTGGCCGCTGCCGGGCCAACGGAGACCAGCACCACGTCGGTGGCCTGCCCCGCTTCCTTCAGCCGCACCGCCTGTTCCACGGCCACCTCGTCGAACGGGTTGAGCGCCGTCTTGAGGTCCGTGGTGTCGATCGCCGATCCATCGGGGCGCACCCGGATGCGCACGTTCGGATCCACCACCCGTTTAACCGCCACCAGTATTTTCATCAACGGCCTCACGCGCTGGCGTAGGCGGCGGCACTGGTGCCCGCCAGCCGGCCAAAGACAGCGCCCGACATCAGGCCCGCGCCGCCAAGGTAGTTGCCATAGAAGATGCCACCCACGAGCTCGCCGGCAGCGTACAGGCCGGGGATGGTGTGGTCGGTCGTGTCCTGCACCGCGCCCTCTTCGTCAATGCGCAGACCACCAAAGGTGAAGGTGATGCCACAGGTCACGACGAAACCGGTGTACGGCGCCTTGTCCAGGGGCAAGGCCCAGTTCGACTTGGGCGGGGAAATGCCCACCGTCTTCACGCCGTCGAGCACCGCGGGGTTGTACTTGCCGGGCTGGCACGCGGCGTTGAAGTCCTTCACGGTCTGCACGAAACCTTCCTTGTCAATGCCCAGTCCCTCCGCCAGCCCTTCCAGCGTGTCGGCGGTGAACTTGGTCACCTGCTTGATGCGGTATTCGTCCCGCACCATGTCGATGGTCTTGGAGTCGAACACCTGCACCGCCGCACGCTTGGGCTGCTTCATCACCTCGCGGCCGTACTTGGCATACGTGTGGTTGCGGAAATCGGCGCCCTCGTCAACGAAGCGCTGTCCTTCCATGTTGACGATGATGCCGATGGGGTACGAGTGCTTCTGGAAGTTGTCCAGCACCACGCGATCGCCGAAGGGTGGCGCGCTGATGTCCCATTGCACCGCGTGCGCGGATGACCAGCCGCCGAACGCCTGCGCGCCAATATCCAGCGCGGCCTGGATGCCGTCGCCCGTGTTGTGGCGGGTGCCACGCACGCGGCAGGATTCCCAGCCCGCACCGAGGTAGGCCACGCGCATGCGCGGGTTCGCCTCGAACCCGCCACAGGCCAGCACCACCGATTTGCCTTCGATCTCGGCGTAGCCATCGGGGCCCATGACGCGCACGCCACGGATCGCGCCTTTCTGGTCCTGCAGCAGGCTGCGCAGGCCGGTGGCGTAACGAATCTCGATGCCCAGTTTCTCCACCCGCTTGATCAGCGAGTCCACCAGGCCCCAGCCACCGCCCACGGCCTCGATGTTCACACCACCGTAGAAATGGTGCTTGCCGTCGACCTTGTATGACTGGCGCCCGAACATGGGGATGAAACGCACGCCTTGCGAGCGCATCCAGACCATGGTCTCGCGCGAACGGCCGATCAACAGGTCCGCGAGCGCGGGATCGGTCTGGTTCTCGGTGACGCGGTTGAGGTCTTCATAGAACAGCTCCTCCGGCAACGGCGGCAGCACGATCTGCTCCACCTCGGCATCGGACAGGTCGACCAGCACGTCCTGGCGCACATCCTGGATGCCCGCATGCACAAACCGGAAACCACCCGCCGTGAACAGCGAATTGCCGCCACGCTCCTCGATCGACGCCTTCTCCAGCACCAGCACCTTTGCGCCACCCTCCGAGGCGGCAATGGCCGCACACAGTGCGGCGTTGCCGGCACCCACCACGATCACATCGAACTTTTCCTGGGACATGCAAGAACTCCATTCCTTGACGACTATGTTGTGCGCAACAGTGCGCTTGTGTATACGCTTGTATTTTACGTGTTTGTCGCGCACGGTCAAGCGCCCTGCGGCGCAGTGCGCGCGGCAGGGCATGGACAGGAAAGGAAGGGGAGAGGAGAAAGACGCGGGCTCAGCCCGGCGTGCCGCCCGTGAAGAGCTTTTTCATGCGCACCTTCTGCGCCGAGCGGATGTGCGCGCGCAGGGCCTGTTCAGCCCCATCGGCATCCCGGTTGCGAACGGCCTCGACCACCGCCTCGTGCTCGCGCAGGGTTTCGGCCGCACGTTCGGGGCTCGAGAGGGTGGTGCTGCCCAGCAGCGACAGGGCGTCGTGCAGCACGGTGAGCATGTTCACCAGGTAGCGGTTGTGGCTGCAGCGGTACAGCGTGTCGTGGAACTGGCGGTTGCTCAGCGCGAGCATGGCCTCATTCCCCTGCGAGGCCTCGTACTGCCGGCACAGATCTTCCAGGATCGAGATCTCCACTTCCGAGGCGTGCTGGGCCGTCAGTCTGGCGGCCGTGCCCTCCAGCACCTCGCGCATGTAATAGAGCTCGGTGACCATGCTGTAGTCCAGCTCGGCCACGACGATGCCGCGTGTGGCGTCGTGCAGGACGAGCCCTTCGGCCTCCAGCTTGGCCAGTGCTTCCCGGATGGGGGTGCGGCTCAGACCGATGATCTCGGCCAGCTCGACCTCGCGCAGTCGGTCGCCCGGCTTGAGCTGCCCGCTCTGGATGGCGTTGCGTACATAGCGATACGCCTGCTCTCCACGGGGTAGCCCTTCGGTGTCTGTGAGTACAGATGGTTTTGTCTGTTTTTTTGCGGCACGCATGGCTGCATTATCAAACAGGATTCAATTGCCATGGGGCATTCAGACCTCCTCGAACGCAGGCCGCATCGCCTCCACCCACGCCTCGAACGAAGGTGCACCCGACTCGGCCCGGCGCAGCACCGCGGCCGGGTGGTGCACCACCCACACGGGCAGCCCGTCCGCCCGCACCTGCCATTGCCCCAGGCTCTGCGCCACGCCCACCTGGCCGCCCAGCACGCTGGACGCGGCGGTGGCGCCGAGCGCCAGGATGGCCTGCGGCGCCACAAGGCGGATCTCCGCTTCCAGCCACTGCTCGCAGGCCTCCATGGCGCGCTGGCCGGGCGTCTTGTGGAGACGCCGCTTGCCGCGCGCGAGAAAGTGGAAGTGCTTGACGGCATTGGTGAGGTAGATGTCTTCCTCGGGCCAGTCGAGCTCGGCCATGGCGCGCCGCAGCAACGCGCCCGCCGGGCCGACGAAGGGCTTGCCTGCCAGGTCTTCCTGATCGCCCGGTTGCTCACCCACCACCATCAGTCGCGCGCCCACGCGCCCTTCGCCCCACACCACCTGGGTGGCTGCGCAGGCCACGGGGCAATCGGAACAATGGCGCGCGCGCCGGCCCAGGTCGTCCAGCTGTTCCTGAGCGGTGCGAGGTGCGCGCACCGCCGCACGCGGCAGCGCCGAAGGCAGGCGGCGTTGCGACTCGCTCGCCTGCGCCACCATGCGGGCGCTGCGTTGCGGCGCGGTCTGGATGAGTTCGGTGATGGCCTTCGTCTCGGGCAGGTTGTGCCAGTAGCGCCGGGGCATCTCGCGCAGCATGGTGGCGGTCTTGAGGCGCGACGGGTTGAAGATGCTGCGGTAGTAGTCGATCCACAGGGCTTCGCCCGCGTCGGCCGGTGGCGCCAGCGAACGATCGACCCCGGGCGAGAACACCAGCCCTTCTCGGTTCCAGTGCACACACAGGCGCGGCGTGAGGATGGCCCAGTGCATGGCGGCGAAGCGCCTGGCAAAGAAGGGGGCGGCGGCGCGCACGATGTGGTGCACCGGTTCGAACCAAGCGCCGTATCTCATGTCGCCGTCTTCATCGATCTGGCGGAAGCGCACGAAAGCGTGCATCTTGTGGATCTCGCGCCGCACCTCGCGCGCCATGCGCTCCAGCGTGAGGCGGCGCGGGTCCAGCGCGTCGTGCCAGCGGCGGGAGTCGGCCTTCAGGTCCAGCGCCCATTCGTGCAGACGCCGGAATCGGTTCGCGTCGGCGTGCATGGCCACGGTTTCTGCCAGTGCCATCGCGCCTGAGGGCAAGGATCGCAAGGCGCGCAGGGCAACCGCTTCCACCGGCAACGCGGCAAGGCTGTCGCCCTCATCGCACAGCAGGTCGACTTGCGTTTCGGTGCCGTCGCGCCACATCAGGTCATCGGGCGCGTCGCCGCGCGCGATGGCCGACGAGAGCCCGCGCAACGCGGCTGGCGCGTCGTTGGCATCGAATTCCACCGCCCAGCGCATAGCGTGTCTCAGGCGCTGATGGCCTGGGGTTCGGCCCAGCCGAACAGGTCGGGCTGTTCGAAAACACCGTGCGCCGCTGCCTTGGGGACGGGCCGCGGCCGCGCCGCCGGAGACAGCTGCACCGCACCGGGGCGGTGGTCGGGCAGGTGCACGAAGTCGAGCGCCTTGCGCCCGGCCGTGCCCAGGCGCTCGATGTCCGCGCGCCGCACCTGGCGCACACGCCGCGCGGCCAGCAGGCGCTGCACCGAATGCACGCCGAGGCCTGGCACGCGCAGCAGGGTTTCGCGCGGCGCGCGGTTCACGTCGACGGGAAACAGCTCGGGGTGCGCCACTGCCCAGGCGAGCTTCGGATCCATCTCCATCGAGAGCATGCCGCCCGGCAGCACCAGTTCGCTCGCATCGAAGCCGTAGAAGCGCATCAGCCAGTCGGCCTGGTACAGCCGGTGTTCGCGCACCAGCGGCGCGGCCTGCCCCGGCAGCCTGGCGCTGGCGTGCGGGATCGGGCTGAAGGCCGAGTAATAGACGCGCTTGAGGCGGTAGCCGGCGTAGAGGCCAGCGCTCACCTGCAGGATGCTGCGGTCGTCCGATGCGTCGGCGCCGATGATCATCTGCGTGCTCTGCCCGGCGGGCGCGAAACGCGGTGGCTTCACCCGCGCCAGCGGCTGGCCAGGCAGCGATCGGATCTGCTGCGCCTGCGTTTTCTGCTCGCGCGCCTCGTCCAGCTTCAGCCGGATGCCGGCCATCGATTGCCGGATCTGCTGGCTGCTCTTGCCTGGCGCGAGCGTGTCCAGCGAGGCCTGGCTCGGCAGTTCGATGTTGATGCTGAGGCGGTCGGCGTAACGCCCGGCACGCGCGAGCAGCGCCTCATCGGCATCGGGAATGGTCTTGAGGTGGATGTAGCCGCGAAAGCCATGCACCTCGCGCAGCTGGCGCGCCACCTCCGCGAGCTGCTCCATGGTGTAGTCGGGCGAGCGGATGATGCCCGAGCTCAGGAACAGGCCTTCGATGACGTTGCGGCGGTAAAAGTCCAGCGTGAGGTTGACCACCTCTTCCACGCTGAACCGCGCTCGCTCCACGTCGCTGGAGACGCGGTTGACGCAATAGAGGCAGTCGTACACGCACCAGTTGGTGAGCAGTATCTTCAACAGCGAGATGCAACGCCCATCGGGCGCGTAGCTGTGGCAGATGCCCATGCCTTCATTGGAGCCCAGTCCCTTCTGGTCGCTCGAATCCCGCCGCGTGCCGCCACTCGAGGCGCAGGACGCGTCGTATTTGGCGGCATCCGCGAGGATGCGGATCTTGCGGGCGACGGACATGATACTGTCATTATATACAGTACCCTGCTGGGTATGCCGCCGGCTTTCAGGAGGGCGCCGGGCGCCCTTCGATCACACCTTCGAGAAATCCGGCTTGCGGCGTTCCATGAACGCACCGAAGGCCTCGCGCGCAGCGGGCTCACCCAACATGCGGCCGAAGCTGGCGCCCTCTTCTGCCATCACGGCCAGCACCTGCTGGCTCTGGGCCTTCTTCATCAGGCGCTTGGTTTCCACCACGGCGCTCAGCGGCTTGGCGGCCAGCTTGCGGGCCACGGTCTGTGCGTAGCCTGCGGCTTCGGTGGGCGGCAGCACGCGGTTGACCAAGCCGACTTCCAGCGCGGCCTCGGCCATGAAGGGCTCACCCAGCAGCAGCGCCTCGGCGGCGCGGTGGTAGCCCAGCATCTGCGGCACCAGCAGGCTGGACGCGGCCTCGGGGCACAGGCCGAGGTTGACGAAGGGCATGGAGAAGGCGGCGTTGTCACCAGCGTAGACCAGGTCGCAATGGAACAGCATCGTGGTGCCGATGCCGACGGCCGGGCCACACACGGCGGCGATCAGGGGCTTCGGAAACTGCGCGATGCCGCGCAGGAAGCGAAACACGGGCGAATCGGTGGTGGCCGGCGGGTTGTTGAGGAAATCGCCGATGTCGTTGCCGGAGGAGAAGATGGTCTCGTTGCCCTGGAAGACGACACAGCGCACGGCGGGGTCGTCCTGCGCGGCCTGCAGCGCGTCGGCCAGCTGGCCGTACATGGCAGCGGTGATGGAGTTCTTCTTGTCGGGCCGATTGAAGGTGAGGGTGCTG
>JAESFZ010000396.1_pt1 | contig 16340 bp, 15 predicted proteins | sample 9269561 | NCBI WGS metagenome assembly JAESFZ01 (sample SAMN14515552, study PRJNA621657) | algae metagenome | isolation source: Tildeniella nuda ZEHNDER 1965/U140 and co-occurring heterotrophs from wet... | place: Switzerland: Stansstaad, Zurih | collected 1965-01-01
TCTCATCGGCAAGCTGCTGCCCAAGTGCGATCCGGTTCACAAGGTCACCATCATCCCGCGTGGCCGCGCCCTGGGTGTGACGATGAGCCTGCCGGCGCAGGACCGGTACAGCTACGACAAGGACTACATGCTGAACCAGATCAGCATGCTGTTCGGTGGCCGCATTGCCGAAGAGGTGTTCATGAACCAGATGACCACTGGCGCATCGAACGACTTCGAGCGTGCAACCACCATCGCCCGTGACATGGTGATGCGCTATGGCATGACCGACGCGCTGGGCCCGATGGTCTACGCCGAGAACGAGGGCGAGGTGTTTCTGGGTCGTTCGGTGACCAAAACCACCAACATGAGCGAGTCCACCATGCAGAAGGTGGACGCCGAGGTACGCCGCATCATCGACGCCCAGTACAAGCTGGCGCGCGACCTGATCGAGCAGCACAGCGACAAGATGCACGCCATGGCCACGGCGCTGCTCGAATGGGAAACCATCGACGCCGACCAGATTGACGACATCATGGCTGGCAAGCCGCCGCGTCCGCCCAAGGACTGGACGCCGCGCAACCCATCCGTGGGTGGCGGCGGCAGCGGTGGAACGCCAGCGGTGAGCACCGATCCGACGCCGTCGGCTGCCTGAGCGGCTGGGCTTTTCCATCGCACGGGGCTTCGGCCCCGTTGTCGTTTCTACGGTTTTCTCCTCATGCACTGGCAGACCACCCGCTTCGATATCGACCTGTCGCGTCCCCGCGTCATGGGCATCGTCAACGTCACGCCGGATTCGTTTTCCGATGGTGGACAGCATGCGAGCACGGCTACAGCGCTGCGGCATTGCGAGCAGTTGCTGAAGGAGGGCGCCGATATCCTGGACATCGGCGGCGAATCGACCCGCCCTGGCAGCCCGGCCGTTCCGCTGCAAGAGGAACTGGCGCGGGTGCTGCCCGTGGTTCGGGCCGCCATCGCGCTGGGTGTGCCGTTGTCCGTTGACACCTATAAGCCCGATGTGATGCAGGCGGTGCTGGAGGCCGGTGCCGACATCGTCAATGACATCTGGGCTCTTCGGCGCGGCCTTGCGCTGGAGGTGGTGGCAGCGCACCCACGCTGTGGCGTATGCCTGATGCACATGCACCGGGATCCCCAGACAATGCAGGTGGCGCCCATGGAAGGGGATGTGTTGCCTGTCGTGCGCTCGTTCCTCGCCGAACGGGCTGGCGTGCTGAAAGCCCTCGGTGTGGCAGACGAACGCATCGTGCTGGACCCGGGCATCGGGTTCGGCAAGACGGTGCCCCAGAACCTGAGCCTGCTGGCGCGCCAGGCCGAATTGCTTGACCTGGGCTTTGGAGTGCTGGCCGGTTGGTCGCGCAAGTCCACGCTGGGCGCACTCACCGGCCACGACAACCCCGCCGACCGTGTGGCGGCCAGCGTGGCCGCCGCTGTGCTGGCGGTAGATCGGGGCGCACGTGTGGTGCGCGTGCACGATGTGCGTGACACAGTCGACGCGTTGAAGGTCTGGCAGGCCTTGCAGGCCGGCTGAGGCCAGGGTGGCCCGCGATAATGCGGGGCAAGAACTTACATAACAAGAGAGGGCAAGACATGGCGCGCAAGTACTTTGGCACGGATGGCATTCGGGGCACCGTGGGCCAGGCTCCCATCACCCCTGACTTCGTGCTGCGCCTGGCGCACGCCGTGGGCCGTGTCCTGCGGCGCACCGAGGCGCACCCCACGGTGCTGATCGGCAAGGACACCCGCATTTCCGGTTACATGCTGGAATCGGCGCTGGAATCCGGCTTCAATTCCGCCGGCGTCGACGTGGTGTTGCTCGGCCCCGTGCCCACGCCCGCCGTGGCCTACCTCACGCGGGCACAGCGCGCCAGCCTGGGCGTGGTCATCTCTGCAAGCCACAACCCGTTTGCGGACAACGGCATCAAGTTCTTCAGCGCACTGGGTGCGAAGTTGCCTGACGATTGGGAGCTGGCAGTCGAGGCCGCGCTGGAAGAGCCTCCGGTGTGGGTGGAATCGGCTCTGCTCGGCAAGTCGCGCCGGCTCGACGACGCCGCCGGGCGCTACATCGAGTTCTGCAAGAGCAGCTGCACTCATCTTCTTTCGCTGAAGGGCCTGAAGATCGTGGTCGACGGCGCCAATGGCGCGGCCTATCACATCGCTCCCGCCGTGTTCCATGAGCTGGGCGCGGAGGTCATCAAGATCGGCTGCTCGCCCGACGGCCTGAACATCAACCACAACGTGGGTGCCACCCACCCACAGGCGCTGCTGGAGGCCGTGAAGGCCCAGGGCGCGCACTACGGCATTGCGCTGGACGGCGATGCCGACCGCCTGCAGATGGTGGATGCGCAGGGACGGCTGTACAACGGCGACGAGCTGCTCTATCTCATCGTGGCCGACCGCATTGCGCGCGACGAACCCGTACCGGGCGTCGTGGGCACGCTCATGACGAACATGGCCGTGGAAGTCGCGCTGAAGTCACGTGGCGTGAAGTTCGTGCGCGCCAAGGTGGGCGACCGTTACGTGCTCGAAGAACTGGAGCGCCACGGCTGGAAGCTCGGTGGCGAGGGGTCGGGCCATATCCTGGTGCTGGACCGCCACACCACCGGCGATGGGCTGGTGTCGGCCCTGCAGGTGCTGCACGCCTGCATCGACAGCGGCAAGACCATGGCTCAGCTGCTGGCCGACGTCACCTTGTTCCCGCAGACGTTGATCAATGTCCGCCTGCAGCCCGGGCAGGACTGGAAGACCAATGCATTGCTGGAGGAAGAGACGCGTGCTGTGGAAGCCGAGCTGGGCGACACCGGCCGCGTGCTGATCCGCGCCAGCGGCACGGAGCCCCTGTTGCGCGTGATGGTGGAAGCACGCGATGCGAAGCAGGCACAGGGCTGCGCGGAGCGCCTGGTGGCCGCCGTGCGATCCCAGGCAACCGCCTGATGGCCGGCGCGATCACGACGCTGCGCGCGAACTACGCCGACCCGCGCCACGCGGCAGCGCTGGTCATGCTGCTCGATGCCTACGCCAGCGAGCCCGCTGGCGGTGGCGAACCCCTCTCGGCTTTTGCCCGGGAAAATCTGGTGTCCAACCTTGCTGCGCGCCCACAGGCGTACAGCGTGCTGGCTTTTGAAGGAGATCAGGCGGTCGGCCTGGTCAACTGCATCGAGGGTTTCTCCACCTTCGCGTGCCGGCCGCTGGTGAACGTGCACGACGTGGCGGTGCTCGCCAGCCACCGCGGCCGTGGCATTGCCGAAAAGATGCTGGCCGAGGCCGAATCGATCGCCCGCGAGCGCGGTGCGGTCAAGCTCACGCTCGAGGTGCTGTCTGGCAACCAGTCCGCCATCCGTCTTTACCATCGCATCGGTTTCGCCGGTTACCAGCTCGACCCGGCGATGGGCACCGCGCAGTTCCTGCAGAAGTGGCTCTGAGCGCTCAGTAGAGCAGGTAAGGGCGTCGCACGTCGGCCCACGCCGCTTCGTCGGCTGCCGTGGCGGCCTCCAGCACCTCCGGCGCGGCCGAGACGTCGTCGACCCATTCGCGCAGCAGTGGCCCGCCGTTGATGAGGTCGATGGCCAGGCGGTCTTGCTCGTACTCGTAGGGAAAGTCGCGCCACAGCGGATAACCGGGTGATTGCAACCGCAGCGCCCGGAACGCCAATGCCTGCAGCCGCCAGGGCTTGAAGGTGGCGTGACCATAGTGCGCCGGGTCTTCCACATGGATCTGCACACCGGCGCAGAGCTGCCCCACGTGCTTGTGGAACGTGGGCTCGAAGAAGCACTCGCGCAGCACGCAGCCTTGCAGCCATTGCGGGGCCAGTTGCCGCATGTCAGCGATCAGGCGTCGGGTGTCGATGCCGGGCGCGCCGAACAGTTCGAGCGGTCGCGTCGTGCCACGACCTTCGCTGAGCGTGGTGCCTTCGAGCATCACGGTGCCGGCGTAGGCGCGTGCCATCGACAGGTTGGCGGCGTTGGGACTCGGGTTGACCCAGGTGCGGCCTTCCGGCCAGCCGAAGCCGGGGCCGGCCTCGGGCTGCCAGCCGGCCATGGTGATCACGCGGTATTCCAGTTGCAGGTCCAGCGTGCCAATGAACCAGTGGCCCAGTTCTCCCATGGTCATGCCGTGGCGCATGGGCATGGGCCCGGCGCCCACGAAGCTTTCCCAGCCGTCGCGCAGCGTGAGCCCTTCGATGGGGCGCCCCGCCGGGTTGGGCCGGTCCAGCACCCACACCGCCTTTCCGTGGCGTGCGGCGGCCTCCAGCACATAGCGCAGCGTGGTGATGAAGGTGTAGATGCGACAACCCAGGTCCTGCAGGTCGACCAGCAGCACGTCGAAGCTGCCCATCATCTCGTCCGTCGGGCGGCGCACGGTGCCGTACAGGCTGAACACGGGAATGCCGAGCCGAGGGTCGTTGAAGTCGGGCGACTCGACCATGTTGTCCTGCTTGTCGCCGCGCAGGCCGTGCTGTGGACCGAAGGCGGCAGTCAGCCGCACGTCGGGCAGCGTGGCCAGCGCGTCCATGGAATGGGTCAGGTCGCGTGTGACCGAGGCGGGGTGCGCCAGCAGGGCCACGCGCCTGCCTTTCAGGGGTGCGCGCAGGGATGGGTCCTGGAGGAAGCGTTCGATGCCGAATTGCATGGGGTTTCAGGTCAGGGGCGCGGCCAGCACCAGTGTGCGGCCATCGCGGTGGTGGAAGTCGGGCTGTTCGTGTGGGTGGTGCAGGGCCCAGTAGCTCAACCGGCCGTCGCGTTCCTCGATCACGGCACTCAGTCCCAGGGAGAGCATCGCAGGGCTGCGGGGCAGGGCGGTTGCAGGCACGCGAACGGTGAGGGTGAGGGTGCGTGGCGTGGCGTGGGCGAGCAAGGGCGGCAGCAGCACGCGGTCGCGTGCCTCCGCGGCATTGTCCCGCTCGCGTTCGGATGAGAAGCGGTAAGCCGCCCACCCGCTCGAGGGGGAAAAGTTGAATTCGCGGTAGGCGCTTTCGCCGTTGACCGCCACAAAGGCTTCGAAGCAGGTGTGCCGCCAGAGGCCATCGGTGGGCACAGGTGCCGCAGGGGCCGGGATGCGAAGGGCGGTGGTGTCGCCGCGCAGGGTGTAGCGCAGGCGCAGGGCATCTGCCTGCGCACGCACCTCAACCGACACAGACAACGCCACGCCGGCAGGGGTGGCGGAATGGCAGCGCAACTGGGCGTGAAGGGGGGCGGGGCTGGGTGTCACAGCTTCGTATTCTGGCAGGGCCTCCGGGGGGCGCTCGTTGTCACCAAAACTTCATGAGACTGCCATCCCGGAGACACCCGCGGTTCGCACACTGCCTGTTCATGACCACAGCTTCACTCAACTCCGCGCCCGGGCCGGGCGCACTGTTCCAGGAGCCCGCCATGAAAGAACTGCCCACTCCCACGCTGGACCTTTCGCCGGTGCCACGGGGGTCACTTCATCCGCGACCAATTCTCACGCCTGCAGCGCAGCCTGCCAGTGGCGGCATTGCCGTTTCGTGGGCGCGGCATCTGGACGAGGTTCGTGAAGCGCAACGGTTGAGGTTTGATGTGTTCGCCACCGAAATGGGCGCGCGCCTGCCGCAGCAGGTGCCCGGCCACGATGTGGACCTGTTCGACGACTTCTGTGAACACCTCCTGGTGCGCGATGCCGCCAGCCAGCAGGTGATCGGCACTTACCGCGTGCTCACCCCAGCCCAGGCCAAGCGCGTGGGCAGCACCTACAGCGACACCGAATTCGACCTCACCCGCCTGCGCAGCGTGCGCGAGCGCATGGTCGAACTCGGCCGCAGCTGCGTGCATGTGGACCACCGCCATGGCGGCGTGATCATGGCGCTGTGGGGCGCGCTGGCCGAGTTCATGGTGCGCAACCAGCTCGACACCATGATCGGCTGCGCCAGCATCCCCATGCAGCACGAAGGCCCGCATGGCCGGGTGGGTGGTGGCCACGCTGCCGCCAGCATCTGGCGCCAGGTGAAGGAAAAGCACCTCGCCCCGATCGACTGCCACGTGCGCCCGCGCCTGCCGCTGCCGATCGAACAGCTCGACGACACGCTCGACGTGGAACCGCCCGCGCTGATCAAGGGTTATCTGCGGCTGGGCGCGAAGGTGCTGGGACCACCAGCGTGGGACCCGGATTTCAACGCCGCTGACCTGCCCATGCTCATGCGCATCGCGGATTTGCCGCCGCGGTACCGCAAACACTTCCTGGGGGCCTGATGCGTGCGGCGCTCGACGTTCTTGGCGGCTGGGCGGTGAAAGCCGATCTGCCCGATGCGGCCGGCGTCTGGGCCTCCGGCGGGGGTGCCGACGACGACTCCCATGAACCTGCTGAACGGGCCCGCTATCGGGCCGTTTTCATTTCCGACCTGCACCTGGGCACCGCGGGCTGCCAGGCCCGCCCGCTGCTGGACTTCCTCAAGCACCACCCCAGTCAGACCCTGTACCTCGTGGGGGACATCATCGACGGCTGGCAATTGCGGCGCAAATGGTTCTGGCCGCAGGCGCACAACGACGTGGTGCAGAAGCTGTTGCGCCGCTCGCGCAAGGGCTGCCGGGTGGTGTTCGTGCCGGGCAATCACGACGAGTTCGCGCGCCAGTTCGATGGCCACAACTTCGGAGGGATCGAGGTGGCGAACGAGGCGGTTCACACCACGGCCGACGGGCGCCGCCTGTGGGTCGTGCATGGTGACCATTTCGATGGCGTGATCCAGTGCGCCAAATGGCTGGCCTACCTGGGCGACAACGCCTATGAGTTCACCCTCCGCCTGAACCGGCACCTCAATTCGCTGCGGGCGCGCATGGGGTTGCCGTACTGGTCGCTCTCGCAGTACCTCAAGCACAAGGTCAAGAGCGCCCTGAACTACGTGACCGATTTCGAACGTGCCGTGGCCGCCGAGGCGCGCTCGCGCGGCTACCAGGGCGTGGTCTGTGGCCACATCCACCGGGCGGAAATGCGCCACATCGACGGCACGCTGTACTGCAACGACGGGGATTGGGTCGAGAGCCTCTCCGCGCTGGTGGAGCACATGGACGGCCGTCTCGAGCTCGTGCACTGGGGCGGTGGCGAGCGGCCGCAGGAGCAGCCGCTGGAGCAGCACGCTGAAGTCCTGCCGTCCTGAGGCGGGCAGACAAGGGAAGACAAGAATGAAGATATTGATCGTGACCGATGCGTGGCAGCCTCAGGTGAATGGCGTGGTGACCACACTGGTCGAACTGGTGCGCCAGCTGCAGGCCAGCGACCACGAAGTGGTGGTCATCCAGCCGGGGCAGTTCCGCACCCGGCCATGCCCGGGCTATGCGGGCATCGACATCGCCCTGTTTCCTGGCCGGCGCCTGCGCGAGCTGATGGACGCGGCCGAGCCCGATGCGATCCACATCGCCACCGAAGGGCCCCTGGGCTGGGCCGCCCGGCGCCTTTGCATGCGGAGAAAGCTTGCTTTCACCACCGCTTTTCATACCAAGTTTCCGGAAATCCTGCATGCCGCGCTGGGCATTCCGGTGTCCTGGGGGTATGCGCTGTTTCGCTGGTTCCACCGCCCGAGCAGCGGCGTGATGGTGCCCACGCAAGGCGTGCTGGACATGCTGCATGCCCGTGGTTTCCGCCACCTGCGCGCCTGGACGCACGGCGTGGATACGCGACTGTTCTCGCTGACGGATCCGCCCACGAGCTATGCGTTGCTGGGGCCGCTGGCGCATCCGGTCAGCCTGTTTGTGGGCCGCATTTCCTATGAGAAAAACATCGATGCGTTCCTGCGCATGGACGTGCCCGGCAGCAAGGTGGTGTGTGGCGTGGGGCCGCTGGCTTCGGCGCTGCGCCAGCGCTACCCCAACGTGCACTGGCTGGGCGTGCTGCCGCGCCACGAACTGGCGCAGGTGTATGCCGCGGCCGATGTGTTCGTGTTTCCCAGCCGCAGCGAGACCTTCGGGCTGGTCATGCTCGAGGCCATGGCGTGCGGCGTGCCGGTGGCCGCTTACCCGGTGGACGGGCCTCTGGAGGTGATTGGCGACAGCGGCGCGGGCGCCCTGCGCGAAGACCTGCGCGAAGCCTGGATGGATGCGCTCAAGGTCAAGCGCCATGAGGCACGTGACCGGGCGCTGCAATTCGGCTGGGGCCGAGCCGCGACGCTGTTCGTCTCCTACCTCAGCGTGCTGCCGCGGCCACGCCGTCAGAGACCGGGACGTTGGGCGCTGGGAGGGGTGGGTGGCGTGAAGCCGCCGCACAAACCGCACCCAATCGTTGAATAATCGGCACCATGGTGCGCCAGCAACCACCGGCCGGGAGCGGCAGGCAGCGGGCGAACCCCCCGATTCCTGCGGCATCCATGAGCGGCAACCACCTCCACCAGAAGCTACCCTTCCTCGATCGCGACCACAGCATCCTGGCCTTCAACGAGCGCGTCATGGACTGGGCGCGCCGGCCCGACGTGCCCTTGCTGGAACGCCTGCGGTACCTCAGCATCGTTTCCAGCAACCTGGACGAGTTCTTTGAAGTCCGTGTCGCGCCGCACCTGACCGCTGCACGCGCCAACGAACAGCGAGGTCCGTACACCGCGCTCTCGTACGAGCAGCTGTCGGACAAGGTACATGCGGTGGTGGCGCAGCAATACGCCATCTACAACGACGAACTGCTGCCGCTGCTGGAGAAAAAGGGCATCAAGCTGATCTCGCATGGCGAGCGCAACCCGCGCCAGCGGCGCTGGGTGAAGGAGTTCTTCATCAAGGAAGTGCAGCCGCTGCTGATGCCGGTGGGGCTGGACCCGGCACACCCGTTTCCGCAGGTGGCCAACAAGTCGCTCAACTTCATCGTGCGCCTGACGGGCAAGGACGCCTTTGGCCGTGAGAACGAGATCGCCATCGTGAAGGTGCCGCGCATCCTGCCGCGCTTTTTCCGCATGCCGCCGGTCAAGGGGTCCAGGCAGACCCATTTCGTCTCCATCTCCAGCCTGATCCGCTCGCACCTGAACGACCTGTTCCCCGGCCGCCAGGTGACCGAGTTTTCCCAGTTCCGCGTCACGCGGCATTCCGACCTGGCGGTGGACGAAGAAGAAGTGAAGAACCTGCGCACTGCGCTGCGCAAGGGGCTGCAGCAGCGCCACTATGGCCAGGCCCTGCGCCTGGAAGTGTCGGCGGGCTGTTCGCTCCACCTGTCCAATTTCCTGCTGGAACAGTTCGCGCTGCCCGAGCGGGCGCTCTACCGCGTGCCCGGGCCTGTCAACCTGGTGCGCCTGAACCAGCTGATCGACCAAGTGGAGGCGCCCGCACTGCGCTTCGAGACCTACAACGCCGGCTGGCCGGCGCAGCTCACGCCCGGGCAGTCGTACTTCGAGCGTCTGCGGCAGGGCGACGTGCTCATCCACCAGCCGTATGAGAGCTTCGACGCGGTGCTGGGCTTTCTGCGCGAAGCGGTGGAAGACCCGGACGTGCTCGCCATCAAGCAGACCATCTACCGCACGGGCGCCAAGTCCGAGCTGATGAACCTGCTGCGCGAGGCGGTGCGCCGTGGCAAGGAAGTGACCGCGGTGGTAGAGCTCAAGGCGCGCTTCGACGAAGAAGCCAACATCAACTATGCCGAGCGGCTGGAGTCGGTGGGTGCGCAGGTGGTCTACGGCGTGGTGGGTCTCAAGACACACGCCAAGATGCTGCTGGTCACACGCCGCGAGGCCAGTGGCCTGCGCCGGTATGCCCATCTGTCCACCGGCAACTACAACCCCGGCACGGCGCGGCTCTACACCGATCTCAGCTACCTCACCGCCGACGATGCGCTTACCGCCGACCTGGAGCAGATATTCCTGCACCTGGCCAGCCAGAACCGCCTGCCCAGGCTCAACAAGGCGCTGATCGCCCCGTTCCACCTGCACAAGGCCATGCTCGACAAGGTGGAGGCGGCCGGTGCCGCCGCCAAGGCCGGTCAGGACGCGCGCATCGTGCTGAAGATGAATGCGCTGACCGACGAGCCCATGGCGCGCGCTCTCGCGATCGCCTCGCAGCAGGGGGTGAAGATCGACCTGGTGGTGCGGGGCGCCTGCATCCTCCCGGCCCAGGTGCCGGGCTTCACCGACAACGTGCGTGTGCGTTCCGTGATCGGACGCCTGCTCGAGCATTCACGGGTTTTCTACTTCCGCATCGGCGAGGTGGACGAATTGTGGCTCTCCAGTGCCGACTGGATGAACCGCAACATGCTGCGGCGCATCGAACTGGCGTGGCCTGTGACCGACAACGCCCTGCGCCACCGGATCATCGACGAATGCCTGCAGGCCTACCTGCACGACACCAAGGACGCCTGGCTGCTGCGGCCCGATGGCAGCTATGTGCCAGCCGGGGCCAATGGCCAGGGGCGAGGCCGTGTCACGCTGCATTCGGCGCAGGCCAGCCTGATGGCGCTCTATGGCAGCAAGGGCTGAGAGCATGGAAAACCGCACCATGGACCTGATTCTGTGGCGACACGCCGAGGCGCACGACCACCCCGAGCCGCTGACCGGCCGGCCTGGCGACGCGCTGGATCTGGCGCGTCGCCTGACCCCTCGCGGCGAAAAGCAGGCGTCCCGCATGGCGGCCTGGCTGGACCGTCAATTGCCCGAGGGTGCGCGCATCTGGGCGAGCCCGGCGGTGCGCTGCGAACAAACAGTGCTGGCGCTGGACCGCAAGTTCAAGCTGCGCGATGAGCTCGCGCCCGAAGGGGACCCGCTGGCCCTGCTGGAACTGGTGCAGTGGCCCCACGGCAAGTCGCCGGTGGTGGTGGTGGGCCACCAGCCCACGCTGGGGCGTGTGGTGGCCCGCCTGCTGGGTCTCACCGAGGAAGACTGTTCGGTGAAGAAGGGGGCCGTGTGGTGGCTGCGCCACCGCGAGCGCGAGGGCGTGGGGCAGACCGTGGTGGTCACGGTGCAGACGCCCGAACTGATCTGAACGTGTGCGCCGCGCAGGCGCACACCGGGTTCAGGCAGTCTTCTTGACCGGCGCGGAACGGCGGACGGCCGGGCGCTTGGTGGCGGCCTTGGCGGCCGGTTTTGCCGCGGCTTTGGCGGCCGGCTGGGCAGCGGCCTTGCGCGCGACCGGCTTCTTTGCAGCAGGCTTGGCGGCGGCCTTGGTGGCGGGTTTGGTCGTCACGGGCGCGGCAGGCTGAACTGGCGGCTTTGCCGCGGCGGGTGCCGCGGGCTTGGGCGCCTTGGTGCTCACTGCCGGACGGCCCGTCTTGAGGGTGGGGACGGCCGTCAGGGCTGCCTTGTAGGCGGCGTCGCTCAGCCCTTGCAGCGCCATCAGCCCGGCGCGCAGCAGTTCGCTCTTCTTCACGCTGGTGCCGAGGGCGATCGCGCGGGTCTTCAGTTTGTCGATGGCGGCGAATTCGGCCTTGGGGATGGTGAAACTGTCGCGCACCAGCTTGGGTTTCTTGGGGCTGGTTTTGCTGCTCTGACTGGCCATGAATGCACTCCGGGGTGGTGGAAAAGGGGCCGGAGTATAAACCGTATATACCGTTTCCCGTCTACCGCAGAATTGTGACGTTAATGTGACATCCCCGCGGTTTTTCTTCGTTAGCGAATGTCTGCAGTGAATTTCCAGGCCGACTTCTGCCAGGCCACCACTTCTTCACCAAGCAGCCAGGCGGACTGCGGATAGCGCTTGGCCCAGCCCGGGTTGGTGGAGAGCTTGAAACCTCGGGACTTGTAGCCGAGCTTGACCGACTGGTATTCCGGCATCTGCCGCGCGTGGCAGAGCAGCACAGCCAGTCGCAGTGCCATCAGCTGCTTGGCAAACAGCTCGTCCAGCAGGGCCTCTTCGAGCTTGCGCAGCTTGCCGCGCTGGCCCATCACGAGTTGGCTCATGCGGTGCAGCTCGGGCAGGGAGAAGCCGGGGGCGTCGACGTTGTCGAGGATGTAGGCGCCGTGGTGGTGTGAGCGGTCGTGCGAAATATGCGTGCCGATCTCGTGCAGGCGTGCGGCCCACGCGAGTTTCTGCGAATAGCGTTCGTTCTGGGCGTCGAGCGCGGCGATCTGCGAGAAGAGGGCGGTGCTGACTTCACTGACCCGCTGTGCCTGGTGCTCGTCCGCGGAAAAGCGCTGGGCCAGCCAGCGCACGGTGCGCTCGCGCACGTCGCCGCCGTCGGTGTCGCGATCGATCAGGTCATAGAGCGCGCCGTGGCGCAGCGCGCCCTGCGCGGGCAGCATCTGCTCGATGCCGAACAGGTCGAAGATGGCGCGCAACACGCTCACGCCACCGCCAATGACCGGCCGCCGGTCATCCTTCAGGCCCTCGATGCGCAACTGGTCGGCGCTGCCGGCCTTGATCATCCGCTCGGTCAGCCAGTCCAGCCCTGCACGTGTGACCACGCCGGACGCCCAGCCATTGGCTGAGAGCATGTCGGCGACAGCGCCCACCGTGCCCGAAGAGCCATATGCCACCGTCCATTCGGGCGGTGGAAACTTGTCCAGCGCTTCGTCGATCACCGCCTTGGCCGCCACTTCGGCGGTCTTGAATGCCGAAGCGGTGAACTGGCCGCGGGGGAAATAGCGGGTGGACCAGGCCACACTGCCCAGGCGGTACGACTCCATGTTGCGCGCGGTGTAGCCCTCGCCCAGGATCATCTCGGTGGAGCGGCCCCCGATGTCGACCACCAGCCGGCGTTCGTCGGAGTAGGGCAGCAGGCGTGAAACTCCCTGGTAGATCAGGCGCGCTTCCTCGTGGCCAGAGACCACATCGATGGAAAACCCAAGGATGGCCTGGGCGTTGCGCAGGAATTCGTCGCGGTTGCGCGCTTCGCGCAGGGTCTGCGTGGCCACGGCCCGCACCTGCTGCTTCTTGAAGCCATGAAGCCGCTCGGCAAATCGGGCCAGGCATTCCCAGCCGCGCTCCATGGCGGCCTGGCTGAGGTTCTTGTCTTCATCAAGCCCGGTGCCCTGGCGCACGGTTTCCTTCAGGTACTCGATACGTTCGATGTGCCCCGAGTGGTAGCGGCCGATTTCCAGCCGGAAACTGTTGGAGCCGAGGTCGATGGCGGCGAGGAGGGTTCCGTTTTGCATGCGAGACGACGGCGTGGGGCCGTGAAGGCCCAAGGGGGCAGGTGGGGGCGGGAGAACCCGGATTGTGACGCATGCCCGGGTCGTGCAGCCGGGGAGGAGCGCTCGGGGCGTTGATGGCTTCTGTGACAACCGTTCCGTGTCACATGGATGTCACATTGCCTGCCTAAAGTCCACCCTGTTCTGCATCCCCAACCGCTAGGAGTCACTTCATGATCAACAAACGCATCTTCCTCAAGACCGTGGCCGCAGCCGCCATGGCCACCGCTGGCATGGGCTCCGCACTCGCCGCCGACATCACCGGCGCAGGCGCTTCTTTCCCGTACCCGATCTACGGCAAGTGGGCTGAAGCCTACAAGAAGGAAACCAACGTCGGCCTGAACTACCAGTCCATCGGTTCGTCGGGTGGCATCCGCCAGATCAAGGCCAAGACTGTGGCCTTTGGTGCTACCGATGCCCCGGTGTCGGGTGAAGACCTCGACAAGGACGGCATGGTGCAGTTCCCCGCCATCATCGGCGGCACGGTTCCCGTGATCAACCTCGACGGCTTCAAGCCCGGCGAACTGCGCGTGACCGGCCCCGTGCTGGCCGACATCTTCCTGGGCACCGTTGCCAAGTGGAACGACCCCAAGCTGGCCGCCCTGAACCCCGGCAAGACCCTGCCTGACCAGGCCATCACCGTGATCCACCGCTCGGACGGTTCGGGCACCACCTTCAACTTCACCGACTACCTGACCGCCGTCAGCAAGGACTGGGCCGACAAGGTGGGCAAGGGCGCCGCCGTGAAATGGCCGGCCGCTTCTTCCGTTGGTGGCAAGGGCAATGAAGGCGTGGCCGCCAACGTGAGCCGTGTCAAGGGCTCGATTGGTTACGTGGAATACGCGTACACCAAGAAGAACAACATGCCTTTCCTGCAGCTGCAGAACAAGGATGGCAAGTATGTGAGCCCGGACGACAAGTCATTCGCCGCTGCCGCAGCCGGCGTGGACTGGTTCAGCGTGCCGGGCATGGGCGTGTCCATGGTGAACGCAAAGGGCGCTGACAGCTGGCCCATCAGCACCGCGTCGTTCATCCTGATGTACAAGCAGCCGACCGACAAGGTCCAGTCCGCCGAAGTGCTGAAATTCTTCGACTGGTCGTTCAAGAGCGGCAAGCAGATGGCCGCCGACCTGGACTACGTGGCCCTGCCCGACAGCCTGACGAACGAAATCCGTTCCAAGGTCTGGTCGCAGATCCAGAAGTAAGCCAGGAATCTTGTCCGATGGGATCCGCCGGTGGGTGAGGGCCGGCCGGTGGATCCAGTTGTTCTCAGGATCACAATACGGGAGTCAACATGAGCGTGGGAACAACCATGAGTTCGAAATCTGCGCCGGCGGAGTCCGGCAACCCCAGCATGGTGTCGATTGCCAGACGGCAACGCATCGAGGACATTTTTTTCCACCGGGTGACCCAGGGCTTTTCGCTGCTGGTGCTGGTGGCGCTGCTGGGCATCATCATTTCCCTCTTCGTCAATGCCTGGCCGGCTTTCCAGAAGTTCGGCCTGGGCTTCGTGTGGCGCGTCGAATGGGACGTCGTCAACGAAGAATTCGGTGCCGCGATCGCCATCGTGGGCACGCTGGCCAGCGCCGGCATCGCCCTGTTGATTGCCGTGCCACTGGCCTTCGGCATCGCGCTCTTTCTCACCGAGAACTGCCCGGTCTGGCTGCGCCGCCCGCTTGGCACGGCCGTTGAGCTGCTCGCCGCCGTGCCTTCCATCATCTACGGGATGTTCGGCCTGTTCGTGTTCGCGCCCCTGTTCGCCGACTACGTGCAGCCTGGCATGCAAGGCTTGCTCGGATCGATGCCCCTGATCGGCCCGCTGTTCGGCGGCGCCACCAACGGCATCGGCATCCTGGCCGCCGGCATCGTGCTGGCCTTCATGGTGCTGCCCTTCATCGCAGCCGTGATGCGCGATGTGTTCGAAATCGTGCCGCCCATCCTGCGCGAATCCGCCTACGGCCTGGGTTGCACCACCTGGGAGGTGGTGCGCCGCGTGGTGCTGCCTTACACGCAGAAGGGTGTGATCGGCGGGATCATGCTGGGTCTGGGCCGTGCGCTGGGCGAAACCATGGCCGTCACGTTCGTGATCGGCAACGCCAACCGCCTGCCGACCTCGCTGTTCTCCCCCGGCACCTCGATTGCGTCCACGCTGGCCAACGAGTTCGGCGAAGCCGCCGACTTTCACCTGTCCACCCTGTTCGCCCTCGGTTTCCTGCTCTTCGTCATCACCTTCATCGTGCTGTCGGCCGCCAAGATCATGTTGATCCGCGCTGAAAAGGCCAAGGGTCTCTGAGCCACTGAACGGAACCTCATCCCATGGAATTCAACCAATCCCTCTACAAGCGCCGCCAGCGCGCCAATGCCATCGGCCTGACCCTGTCCATGGGTGCCATGGTGCTGGGCCTGTTCGTTCTGCTCTGGATCCTGAGCGTGCTGTTCAGCAACGGCTTTGCCGCGCTGGACTGGAACATGTTCACCGAGTCCACCCCCGCCCCGGGCACCGACGGCGGTGGCCTGGCCAATGCCATCGTCGGCAGCCTGATGATGGTCGGCTTCTCGGTGCTGGTGTCCACCCCCATCGGCATCTTTGCCGGGGTGTACCTGGCCGAGTACGGCGACCAGAGCAAGACCGCCGAACTGACGCGCTTCGTGACCGACATCATGCTGTCGGCGCCCTCGATCGTTCTCGGCCTGTTCGTGTACGCCATCGCCGTGGCCACGCTGGGCAACTTCTCTGGCTGGGCCGGCAGCCTGGCGCTGTCGCTGATCGCGGTGCCCGTGGTCGTTCGCACCACCGAGAACATGCTGCGCCTGGTGCCGGGCAGCCTGCGTGAAGCGGCGTTCGCCCTCGGCGCGCCGCGCTGGAAGGTGGCCACGCTGGTGACGCTGCGTGCGGCCAAGAGCGGTGTCATGACCGGCCTTCTGCTCGCCGTGGCACGCATCAGCGGAGAAACCGCGCCTTTGCTGTTCACCGCACTGAACAACCAGTTCTTCAGCACCGACATGGGCGCGCCAATGGCCAACCTGCCGGTGGTGATCTTCCAGTTCGCACTGAGTCCCTATGACAACTGGATTCGCCTGGCCTGGGGTGGCGCGTTGCTGATCACGCTCTCGGTCCTGGCCCTCAACATCGTGGCGCGGGTTTTCCTGCGCGAGAAGAAGGCGGGCTGAGCCCCGCCGCCACGCACAACGAACAACAGATACGGAACCCGTCATGCCCAACACCGCCACTGCCACCGCCGCTTCTCCTGTCGCAAGCAAGAATGCGCTGGAACTGCGCAACCTGAACTTCTTCTACGGCAAGTTC
>JAESFZ010000397.1_pt1 | contig 16234 bp, 19 predicted proteins | sample 9269561 | NCBI WGS metagenome assembly JAESFZ01 (sample SAMN14515552, study PRJNA621657) | algae metagenome | isolation source: Tildeniella nuda ZEHNDER 1965/U140 and co-occurring heterotrophs from wet... | place: Switzerland: Stansstaad, Zurih | collected 1965-01-01
CCCCTGTCCCCTCCCCCTAAACATGGGGAGGGAGACCAAAACACTGATGTTGGTGTAGGCGTCTCCCTCCCCTTTCTTAGGGGGAGGGGACAGGGGTGGGGGTCAGCCCGCACCAGCCTCTCGTCTCCCCTTGCCCGCCGGGGCTTCTTCCACTATAGCCACCGCCCATGAAGCGCCCGTCACCCCTGGAGGACGGGTGCGTGAGCTTTGATGTCTCAGAGTTCACACCAACCCATGAATGGATCATTCAATGGCTACTGCTGCTAAGGAGCTCAAGGCTCAGGCGCGGAGCGGGGTGGGCAAGGGGGCCGCTCGTGCACTGCGTCGTGAGGGGCTCATTCCCGCCGTCATCTATGGTGACAAGAAGGCTCCCCTGCCGATCTCGATCTCGTACAACGAGGCGATGAAGTCCATCTACGCCGGTGGTTTCCTCTCCCACATCATCACTGTCGATGTTGATGGCGAGAAGCACCGCGTCATTCCGCGCGACTACCAGCTCGATCCCGTCAAGGACAAGGCGCTGCATGTCGACTTCCTGCGCGTCGGCAAGGGCACCAAGCTCAATGTCCAGGTGCACGTGAAGTTCATCAACGACGACCAGTCCCCGGGCATCAAGCGCGGCGGTGTGCTGAACATCGTGCACCACACGCTCGACCTGACCGTCGATGCCGACCACATCCCCGAGGAAGTGGTTGTCGATCTCGCCGGTCTCGATGTCGGCGACAGCGTCCACATCTCGGCCATCAAGCTGCCGGCCGGCGCATCCGACCACAGCCACGAGGCTGACCTCACCATCGCCACCATCGTTGCTCCGTCGGGCCTGCGCTCCGAAGAAGCCGAGGAAGGCGCTGCCGAGGCTGCTCCGGCTGCCGAGGCCGCCAAGGAATAATCTATCCGGAAGCGGGCCGCTGGTCCGCTTCCACCCTCCCCTGCCTGGAAGTTAGCCGATGCATCTCATCGTCGGCCTCGGCAATCCCGGGGACAAATACCGCAACAATCGCCACAATATCGGCTTCCTCGCGGTCGATGCCATTGCGCGCCGCCACAACTTTCCCGCGTTCCGCGAGAAGTTCCAGGGGCTGATTTCAGAAGGCGCGATCGACGGCGAGAAAGTGCTGCTGCTGAAGCCGCAGACCTACATGAATTCCTCGGGCGACAGCGTCCAGAAGGTGACCACCTTCTACAAGCTCGGTCCCGCCGACGTCTCCGTGCTCTACGACGAGATCGATCTCGCCCCCGGCAAAACCCGCATCAAGGTCGGCGGCGGCAATGGCGGCCATAATGGGCTGCGCTCCATCGATCCGCAGATCGGGCTGGGCTACCGCCGCGTCCGCCTCGGCGTCGGCCACCCCGGCCACAAGGACCTGGTGATGCCGCACGTGCTGGGCGACTTTTCGAAGGCCGAGCAGCAAGCGTGGCTGGTCCCCCTGCTCGATGCCATCGCCGACAATGCCGCGATGATCGTCAAGGGCGACGATAACGGCCTGATGAACAAGCTTGCCATCGCCGTGCAAGGCGACGGCGCCGAACGCGCCCAGCGGCCTGAAACGGCGGATCCGACCCGGAAGAAAGCGCCGGCGCAGAGCCACGTTCGAGCTGCGCGTCCGGCCGTCCCGCAAGCCAAGGTGCCCGAGACGGGACCGATGGCCGATATGCTGAAGAAGCTGTTCAAGAAGGACTAGTGCGCTTGGCGCCCCTCACCCCGGCCCTCTCCCCAGAGGGGCGAGGGGGCGTTGTGGCACCGCCGGTGCAGAGTGCGTCCCCTCGCCCCTTTGGGGAGAGGGTTAGGGTGAGGGGCGCCAAGCGCACCAAATTGATTGACTTCCACGCGCCTTCACCCGATGTGAAGCGCAACGATTGGCGCGGCTTTCTTCGCGCCGCCAACGACGATTTCCGGAGACTGTCATGGGTTTCAAGATGGGCATCGTCGGCCTGCCCAACGTGGGCAAGTCGACGCTTTTCAATGCGCTGACCCGCACCGCCAACGCCCAGGCGGCGAACTTCCCGTTCTGCACCATCGAGCCGAATACCGGCGAAGTCGCCGTCCCCGACGCGCGCCTCGATAGGCTCGCCTCGATCGGCAAATCGGCGCAGATCCTCCCCGCCAAGATGAGCTTCGTCGATATCGCGGGTCTCGTGAAAGGCGCCTCGAAAGGCGAAGGCCTCGGCAACCAGTTCCTCGCCAATATCCGCGAGTGCGACGCCATCGCCTATGTGCTGCGCTGCTTCGAGGACGGCAACATCATCCACGTCGCCAACAAGGTCGATCCGCTCGCCGACGCCGAAGTGGTCGAGACCGAGCTGATGCTTGCCGACCTCGAAAGCCTCGAGAAGCGCCGCGCCGGCGTCGAAAAGAAGGCCAAGGGCGGCGACAAGGACGCCAAGGCGACGCTCGAGTTGATCGATCGCTCGCTGCTGCTGCTGCGCGACGGCAAGTCGGCCCGCCTGGTGCAGCGCTCGGCCGACGAAGAAAAGGCCTTCGTCGAGCTGCAGCTCCTCACCTCCAAGCCCGCGCTCTATGTCTGCAACGTCGACGAAGCCTCGGCGGCGACCGGCAACGCCATGACCAAGCAGGTTGAGGAGTACGCCAAGCAGCACAATGCCGCGGTGATCGTCATCTCCGCCGAAATCGAGAGTCAGCTGGCGCAACTGCCCGACGAGGAGCAGGCCGAGTATCTCGAAAGCCTCGGGCTGCACGAGCCGGGCCTCAACCGGCTGATCCGCGAGGCCTACCAGTTGCTCGGGCTGCAGACCTACTTCACCGTCGGCCCGAAAGAGACGCGCGCCTGGACCATCCACAAGGGCGACCGCGCCCCGCAGGCGGCCGGCGTGATCCACACCGATTTCGAGCGCGGCTTCATCCGCGCCCAGACCATCGGCTACGAGGATTTCGTCACGCTGGGCGGTGAAGTCGCCGCCAAGGAAGCCGGCAAGGCCCGCGACGAGGGCAAGGAATACGTCGTCAGGGATGGTGACGTCATGCTGTTCAAGTTCAATACCTGAACGCGTTCCCGGGAGGCTCACGAGGCCTCCCGCACTGCCATAGATCATAGTTATTTCAGCATCTTAACTCATAACCTCTGGGCCAAATCATGCTCGACCAGATCTTCGGCTCGTGGTGGCCGACCGTGTCGTCCTATCTCTCGGGACCGCTGGGGCTCGCCGGCGGCACTGTCAGCCCCTTCACCGTCATCCCGACAGTCGGCTTCGCCCTGCTGCTGCTCGGCCTCGTCGCCGCCCTCGCCTGGCGCGAGAAGCAGGCCGTATGGGTCGTCGGCCCGATCATTGCGGCGGCGCTCACCCCGGTGATCCTCGCCATCGGCAACATCCTCGGCGGCTGGTTCGTCGTGATGTTCGCGCTGGTCGTCGGCGCGGTCGGCCTCTTGATCTGGATCGGCATCATCTCAGGCGACGCCACGCGCCGCCTGCCGGTCTGGCTGCTCGGCCTGTTCCCGCTCAGCTTCGTCATCTACTGCACCGTGCGCAGCATCGCGATCATCTGGGGGCTGGCCTGATCTGAGGGGCGCCAGACGTCCCCCACCTCCACCTTGCCTCTCGCCCATGGGTTGACGTATACGTCAACCCGCCATGAACGCCGTCACTGCTGACCGCCGCCATTTCGAGGATCTCGTCGTCGGCGAGACCATCAATCTGGGTTCGACCCTGGTGACCAAGGAGATGATCCTCTCCTTCGCCCGCGAGTTCGACCCCCTGCCCTTTCACCTCGACGAAGCCGCCGCCAGGCGTTCGCTGCTCGGCGGGCTCGCCTCCTCCGGTTGGCAGACCGCCGCGCTGACCCTGCGACTGCTGGGCGACAGCTTCCTGAGCAAGATCGCCTCGGCCGGCGGGCTCGGCTTTTCCGATCTCAAATGGAAGAAGCCGGTGATGAAGGGCGATACCATCTGGGCCACCGCCACCATCGCCGAGCTGCGCCGCTCTCGCCACCATCCAAACTGGGGGATCGTCTCGATCGACCTCGACGTCCGCAACCAGAAGGGCCAGCCGGTGATGAGCATGCGGCTCGCCAACCTGGTGGAAGCGCGCGACCCCGAGGCCGGCCTGCAGGCGCAGCCCGAGCAGCCCTACGACGTCGAGCAGGGCGGTGCCGCATGACCCGCTGGTTCGAGGACATCACCATCGACGAGCCGTTCCCGCTCGGCAGCCACACCTTTAGCGAAGCCGAGATCCTGGCATTCGGTCGCGACTACGACCCGCAATATTTCCATCTCGACCCCGCAGCGGCCGCGCATAGCCATTTCGGCGGCGTCATCGCCTCGGGCTGGCACACCGTGCTGATGGGGCACAGGAAGATGGTCGACGCGCTCGACGCCGAGGAAGTGCGGCTGCGCGACCTCGGCCAGGAGCCGGGTGTCTCCGGCCCCTCCCCCGGCGTCAACAAGATGGAATTCAAGGCGCCGGTCAGGCCAGGCGACACTGTCACCTACACGCTCACCGTCACCGGCAAGCGCCCCTCCAACTCGATTCCCGGCTGGGGCCTGTTGTTCAACAGCCTCGACGCGGTGAACCAGCGCGGCGAGAAGGTCTACCACGCCGAACTGGTCGGCTTTTCCAAACTGCGCGACTACCGCATGCCGCCGCACTTACGGGTGCTTGAGGCGTTGACCAAAATCCCCGGATTGGGGAAGTTGCTGACCCAACGGAGTTGAGTCACGCCATGCGCCTTGCCCTTGCTTTCGCTGCCCTGCTGCTGCTCGCCGCGCCTGCCGCGGCTCAGTCGATGACCGGCGCCGGCGTCGAGGGCAACTGGGGGTGCCGCGCCAATATCGATGGCACCCGAGCCGGCCTGCTCACCATCTATGCCGGCTCCTATGGCTACGCCTCGGCCAATTTCGGCAGCGCCGCCTCCGGCAGCGGCACCGTCGAGATGGCCTCGAACGGCGTCACTTTCCTCGATGGCAACCTCGTCGCCGGCGCCGGCATCACCAGCGCCATCCTTGGCTTCGACGATACCGGCCGCGACGTGCTGCAGCTCTATACGGCGGAAAAGAACGTCCTGACCTGCACCCCGCGGGGGTAAGAACCAGCCACCTCCCGCCTTGACCTGCCCCACCGTCGGCGCTAAACAACGCGCCTTCCAGAGGAGTACTGCCCGAAAATGATCTGAGCACTGTTGCGGACGCCCGAGCCATTGCTTCCCTCGCTTCGCGAGCGGCAGCTGATGCACGGATGCCGACCACAGCACTGCTCCAGATGACGGGCTGACTCTGTCCGGCGCCTCGGGCGTCCAATCTCCCACTGCACTTCATCGCTAACTGTGGATCGCGCACGGCACTGCTGCGCGCTGCACCACTACTTGAGCTCGTTCCTGGCGTTACTGCGTCGCGACGGGCAAGGAGATGGCTTATGCCCAAATTCATGACCTACCAGCGCCCGACCCCGGTCAACAAGCAGGGCTGGGGCGGCCGCGCCCTCGCCAACCCATACCAGCCGGCGCGCCGGCCGGCCGGGCATCCGGCGCCCGACCCGCTGAAGCAGGGCCTGCCGCCACTGCCTGGTGGGCCGAAATCCCGATGAGCACAGAGGGCACCCCGGCACCTGGGCGGGGGTGCCCTCGAGCAGGAAAATTGTAACCAGACATTGCCGGACCGACCGCGGAAACCCCCGGAAATCGGGGACAAATCGCCTTAACACCCGGTTAACTACCTGGGTCTCCAGCTTTCCATGCGGCCGATCCTGGCCGGCAATGGAGGTCAGTTATGTCCATCAGTGGGGTGGGAGGCGGCGGCGCGGCGTTCATGCGCCAGCTTCAACCGCCCAGCTTCAGTTCCATCGATAGTAACGCGAGCGGCGATATCACGCTCGACGAGTTGAAGGCCGGCGCTCCCAATGGCGCCACCGATGCCAAAAGCGCCGAGCGTGCCGAAAAGCTGTTCGCCGCCATGGATGCCGACAGCAACGGCTCGGTCAGCAGTGACGAAAAGAATGCGTTCGACAGCAAACTTGCCGAGCAGCGTCAGGCCATGCAGTTCATGACCCAGCTGATGGCGGGCGGCAACAAGCCGCCGAGCAACGAGGACATCTTCGCTGCCACGGATCTCGATGGCTCGGGCTCGGTCAGCCTCGAAGAGTTCTCCTCCAGCGATGCCGCCGAGGGCGTCACCTCGGATGAACTCGAGCAGCTGTTCGCCATGATCGACGCCGACGGCGACGGCGCCGTCACCGAGACGGAATCCTCCGACTTTCTCGACAGCCTGAAATCCGCCATGGGCCCACCGCCCGGCGGTCCTGGCGGTCCGGGTGGCCCTCCCCCGGGCGGCAAGGCCGACAGCACTGAATCCGAGGACGATGAGTCGACCCTGGCGCTCGATCTGCTTGCCGCTGCCAAGACCGCCTATTCGGCCTCATCGAGCAGCGACGACCTGCTCGAGACGCTGTCGAAAATCTTCGACAGCGCCGCCTGAGTTGCGCGCGGGGCAGAACGCCCCGCCGCTTCGGGCGAGGGTTGCGCCCCACCCGCGCGGCCCTCGCCTAATCGGCAGGTGGGGTGGATAACCGCAGCCGCACCACCTGCCGCAACCCGCCCTCCGGCCGGTTGCTGATCGCGATGCTGCCGGCGAACCGCTCGATGATCTCCCTGGCGATCGCCAGCCCGAGCCCAGCCCCCTTGGTGATCTGCAAGCGCCCCGGGTTCACTCGGAAGAACGGCTCGAACGCCTGTGGGATCAGCTCGTCGGGAATACCCGGGCCATCATCCTCGATGATCACCATCGCCTCGTCCCCCTCGATCTGCAGCCGCACGGCCGCCCCGCCGCCATGTGTCGCGCCGTTGGTGATGAGGTTGCGCAGCGCCCGCCGCAGTGCCAGCGGCCCCGCCGTCACCACGGCCGGCACGGTCTCGCCGAGCGTCACGGGCAGCCCGGCCGCCGCGAGCTCGGTTGCCGTTTCCCGCACCAGCCGATCCAGTTCAACTGGCCGGCGGTCCTCGCCAGCCCCTTCTTCCTGCACCAGCCGGATGGCGCTGTCGGCGATGGCGTCGAGTTCGTCGAGATCGTTCAGCCAGGACGCGCGATCCTCCTCGGGGAGGAATTCGGCCCTGAGCCGCATTCGCGTCATCGGCGTCCGCAGATCATGCCCGGCGGCGGCGACCAGCCGCATCCGGCTCTCCATTGCCGCCTTCAACCGGTCCGACAGCGCATTGAGCGCCACCGCGGTCTGCCGCGCCTCGCTGCCGCCGGTCTCAGGCACATGCGGCAGCACTCCATCCGTACCAACCGAGCCGATGGCCCGCTCCAGCACCGCGAATGGTTGCGTGGCCCGCCATGCCAGCGCCACTGCCGCGCCGAGCACGCCGATCACCACCAGTGCCAGCCAGGCCAGCAGTGCCAGCCACAGCTCGGGCGGCGGTCCCTGCGGCCGCGGGAACGGGAACAGCATGTAGCGCCCGTCCGCGAGCCGCTGCGCCGCGATCCGCTCGCCGCCGCCTCGTTCGATCACCTCGACCGGCCCCACCTCTCCCTCGCGTGAGAGCGCCCGTTGCAGCGCTGCTGCGAGCTCAGGTCGCGCCACGCCCTCGGGCAGCGCCTCGACTACCCGGTCCGGTCCGAATGGCGGCTTGAACGATGGCTTGAACCGCGGCTTGTCGGGCGGCTGGCGCAATTCCCTCGCACCGCCGTCCGGCCCAGCCGCAATGATGTCATTGGCGATTGCCATGTGCCGCGCCATCGGCCCCATCAACCGGTCGGTGTCGCCGATGCTGAGCATCAGCGCCGTCACCGCCGTCGCCACCAGCACCACGGCCAGCACCGAGCCGACAAAGATCAGCGCCAGCTTGACCCGCAAGCCGTGCATCAATCCGCCTCGTCGGCTTCGACTCGCGCCACCAGTTGATAGCCGCCATTACGCACCGTCTTGAACAGCGGCTCGTGGCTCTCCGCCCCGAGCTTGCGGCGCAGCCGGCTCATCAGCACGTCGATCGAGCGATCCAGCGGCCCGGCCTCACGCCCTTGTGTGTGCCCCAGCAGTTGCTCGCGCGACAGCACCCGCCCAGGGCGATCGAGAAACACCCGCAGCAACTCGAACTCGGCGCCGGTCAGATCGATCGGCGTGCCGGCGGCGGTCACCACGCTGCGCGACCCGGCATCGGCCGTAAGCGCCGCAAAGCGGTAGGTCGTGCCGCTCATCACCGCGGCGTTGCCGCCGGCGCGGCGCAACACGGCCCGCATTCGCGCCACCAGTTCGCGCGGGTTGAAGGGCTTGCCCAGGTAGTCGTCCGCCCCGATCTCGAGCCCGATGATCCGGTCGACCTCCTCCTTCAGCGCCGTCACCAGGATCACCGGCACATGCGGCGCCCGCTGTCGCAGATAGCGGCAGAGATCGAGCCCAGAGCCATCCGGCAGCAGCACGTCGAGCACCACGATATCGAGCCGCTCGGTCGCCACCCGTTCGAGGAATTCGCGCTTTGATCCGGCGACCGAAACCTTGAAACCCTGCTCGCCCAGATAGCGGCCGAGCAGCTTGCGGATTTCCTGGTCGTCATCGACGACCAGCACATGCGGAGAAGCAGTCATGCCGCACAATCCTCCGCCGGCCCCGGGCTGACAAGCGCGCTCTGAGACAAGATTTGCGGCCGAGCATTGCCAAGCAGCGCGCCGGAAACATTGAGCAAAGGAGCCGCGACGGCGTGTTTCCGGCGGCGCGGCGCCGGTAGCGCGAGCAAACACTTACCGGCCGCCATGCTTTCTATTCAACGATTTAGCGCTTCGTTATGCGGCCAGGCGCACAATCATCGGACGACACCTGTTGCAGCCCGCCCCACGAGGTTCGCCGGTCATGGAGTCGCCTTGGTACAGCCTGATGACCAATGTCTCGGTCGTCGCGTTCGTCGTCAGTGCCTGGACCCAGCTGCGTGACGGCCTGGAGCGCTTCGGCCCACGCGCCACCGAGATCTGCTTCGGGGCCATCATGGGGCTCGGCGCCATTGCGACCATGCTGTTTCCGGTGCAGTTCGCGCCGGGTGTCTTCTTCGACCTGCGCGGCTGCCTGCTGGCGCTGGCCGCCTTCTTCGGCGGACCGCTCGCCGCCCTCGTGGCGCTGATCCCTGCCATCACCTACCGGCTGTGGGTGGGCGGCGCCGGCGCGGCGGTCGGCATGGTCTCGATGACGCTGATCACCCTCGCGGCGGCGTTCGGTCACCTGCTGTTACGCCGGCGCGGGCTGCGGCTATCTCGCTGGCACTCCCCGACGCTGGCGCTTGCCACCTGCATCATCAGCCTCGCCACAGTCCTCCTCTTGCCGCTCGACCCGGGAACTGACGACTGGGGTACGCTGATGCTCGCGCGCACGGCGTTGCTGTTCCTCGCCGTGATGCTGGCCGGCCTGGCCCTGACCCATGACGAGGAGCTGCGCGCCGCCCGGCGCGAGAACCAGATCTATCGCCAGGTAATGGACGAACTGCCGGACAGCATCAGCGTCCGCGACCCCGAGGGTCGCATCGTCGTCGCCAATCCGGCCACGGCCAAGCTGTTGGGTGACACGTCGCTTGGCGCTCCGCTGGCCTCACCACCCCATACCGGCGAAACCCACCGCGCCTTCCAGCAACCGGTGCAGCGCCCCGACGGCGGCACCAGCTGGCTGCAGACCCTCGAGGTCCAGCTCAACGACCCGCACGGGCGCCCGCTCGGTGTCATCACCCATAACCGCGATATCACCGCGCAGAAGCACCTCGAGCTCGAGCTCGACGAACGCCAGCGCGTCCTCGCCTTCGCCATGGCCCAGATGACCGATGGCGTCGCCATGTTCGATCACTCCGGACGGCTATTGTTCTGCAACGCCCGCTACCAGAAGCTCTTCCCGCTCACCTCCGATGTACGCATCCCCGGGGCCAATATCCGCGACATCCTTGCGGCGGCCGCCGAACGACGCGAACAGCAGGTCGGCTCGTCGCCCGCTGACGTCGCCGAATGGATCGACGAGATCACCGAGTCGCTCCATCACGATGCGGAGGAAGAGGTGCATCTGTTCGATGGCACCTGGCTGCGCGTCTCCACCCGCCCCTCGCCGGACGGCGTTTCGATGGTCGTGGTCTCCGACATCACCCGGCTCAAACGCACCGAGATCGAACTGCTCAATGTCGCCGAGCGGTTGCGCGAGGAGGCGACCACCGACGCCCTGACCGGCCTCGTCAATCGTCGTGCCCTCGACCCGCGCCTCGAGGTCGAGATCGCCCGGAGCCTCCGTTCCGACACGGCGCTGAGCGTGATCCTGCTCGATATCGACCACTTCAAGGCCTACAACGACACCTATGGCCATCTCGCCGGCGATGCCTGCCTGAAAGCGGTCGGCCAAAGCCTCGGCCAGGTGTTCCGCCGCCCGGCCGATCTGATCGCCCGCTACGGCGGCGAGGAGTTCCTGGTGGTGTTGCCCGAAGTCGATGTCGAAGTCGCCCATCGGCTGGCCAACGACTATCGCGACCTGCTCGCGGCGCTGGCGCTGCCGCACCAGGCCAGTGAATTCAACCGCGTCACCGTCAGCCTTGGCATCGCCGCCTATGCCCCCGGCCAGACCGACCGCAGCGCCGCCGATCTCATCGGCCGTGCCGATGAAGCGCTCTATGCCGCCAAGAGCGGCGGCCGCGACCAGGTCAGCGGCTGGCGCCGCCGCTTCAACATGGTGCCGCGCAGTTTGCGCGTGGTGCATTAGCGGCGGTTCACCCTCCAGCCGTCACCAATGTCCCTTCTCCCCTCAGGGGACGCGGGACGAGGGCGTAGCCCTCGCCCGGAGGTGGCCGAAGGCCGGTTGAGGGGTGAAGCGGCGCAACACGCGCTCGTCGAGAAGCTGAACCCCTCACCCAGTTCCGCTACGGACCTTCGGTCCTAGCTCCACTACCCTCGCCCCTCAGGGGAGAGGCGGCGACAACCGCCGGAGAACGGTGCTCAATGCCCCTCGAACGGGATCAGTGCCTCGACCTTCACTCCGGTGGCGCGCAGTTTCTCCGCTCCGCCCAGGTCGAACAGGTCGATGACGAAGCCCGAATGCGACACCTCGGCGCCGGTGCGCCGCAGCAGTGAGACGGCGGCCACCGCAGTGCCGCCGGTGGCGATCAGGTCATCGACCAGCAGCACCTTGTCCCCTGCCCCGATCACGTCGGCATGGATCTCGATGGTATCGACGCCATACTCGAGCGCATAGTTCTGCCCGATCGTCTCGCCCGGCAGCTTGCCTTTCTTGCGCACCGGGATGAACCCGACGCCCAGCGCGATGGCGACGCCCGCGCCGAAGATGAAGCCGCGCGCCTCGATCCCCGCCACATGCGTGATCCCCAGGTCGCGGTGCAGTTCCGCCAGCCGGTCGACGCTCTCGCGGAACCCCGCGGGGTCCTCGATCAGCGTGGTGATGTCACGGAACAGGATGCCCTTCTTGGGGTAGTCGGGGATCGAGCGGACGAGCGACTTGAGGTCGAGCATGAGGGTGCTTCGGCTGGTTGGACAATGAGACGGGAAGTCGGAGACGCTGGTCAGCGCTTGGTGCTGTCGACGATCTTGCGCGCCAGCCGGCCGGCCTTGTAGGCGGTGTTCAGCGTCGCGTCCTTGGCGGCGGCCTTGACCTTGGGGGTGAGCAGCAACGGCGCGGCGGCAATGCCCGCGCGTACCACCGGATGGGCGATCACGGTCCGGGCCAGGGCTGCGGCTGTGAGCGCGCCGCGAATGATCGACATGAGGGCCTCCGGATGCTGCTACCCAGGATCTGCTTCGCCCGGGAATATCGACGATGCCGCCTCGGATCGCAAGGGCGCGGTCACGACAAAGGGCCCAGGCCCCTGTCCGCATGCACAGTACGAGCAGCTTGGCGCTCAAACGACAAAGGGCCCCTCGGGGCCCTTTGCATGTTCACTGCACTCTCGGCTCAATGCTCGACGCGCGACCAGAGCTTGCGCTTGACCAGGTACATCAGCCCGGCGAACACCAGCAGGAACGCGATGACCTGGAAGCCCGCTTCCTTGCGCGCCACGAGGTGGGGCTCGGCCATCCACATCATGAACGAGGCAACGTCGCGCGAGTACTGGTCGACGGTCAGCGGCACGCTGCCGGTCTCGCCTTCCTCGTAGGTGATGGCGCCGTCACTGAGCGGCGGAGCCATGCCGAGGAAGTGCCCCGGGAAGTAGGTGTTGTAGTGCTTGCCCTCCGGCACCTCGACACCTTCCGGCGCCGGGTCGACATAGCCGTTGAGCAGCGCGTGGATATAGTCCGGGCCGCCTTCAGCGTAGGCGGTGAAGTAGTTGAGGATCCACCACGGGAACGGCTGCGTCGTGCCGCGGGCCTTGGCCAGCACCGAGAAATCCGGCGGCAGCGCGCCGCCATTGGCGTCACGGGCTTCCTGCTCGTTGGCGAACGGCGACGGCCAGCGATCTGCCGCGACGCCCGGGCGCTTGCCGCCCTCGGCCTCGGGATCCGTGATCTCGTACTCGGCGGCGAGTGCCTTCACCTGGCCCTCGGTGAACTCGGGACCACCCGGCTCAGAGAGGTTGCGGAACGCCATCAGGCGGGCCGAATGGCAGCTCGAGCAGACTTCCTTGAACACTTGGAAGCCGCGCTGCAGCTGGTTGCGATCGTAGGTGCCGAAGGGGCCGGCAAAGCTCCACGGCTCCTTCTTGATCTCCGGAGTGGCATGGCCGCCCCCTTCCTGCGCCGCGGCCGGAACCACAGCGAGGAGGATGCTCACCAGCAGGGCGCCGATAATGCTTTTGGTCTTGATCATTGGCGTTGGGCCCCGGGGTCAGTGCGACGTCGACGCAGCGGCAGGCTGAGCGGCCGCCGGCGCCTTGTGCTTGGCGAGGACGGACTCAGTGATCGACGTCGGCAGGGGCCGCGGCGTTTCAAAGCGTCCGAGCAGCGGAAGCACGATGATGAAGTAGATGAAGTAGTAGGCGGTGGCGATCTTGGAGAGCAGCACGTAGATGCCCTCGGCCGGCGCCGAACCGAGCCAGGTCAGGAACACGAAGTTCGCCACGAACAGCCAGTAGAACCACTTGAAGATCGGGCGGAAGGTGCCCGAGCGGACCTTGGACGTGTCGAGCCACGGCACGAAGAACAGCACCAGGATGGCACCGGCGAAGAAGATCACGCCGCCGAGCTTGGAGTCGATGAACAGGATGTTGAAGTCGATGGCGCGCAGGATCGCGTAGAACGGCAGGAAGTACCATTCGGGCACGATATGGGCCGGCGTCACCTGGCTGTTCGCCATGATGTAGTTGTCGGGGTGGCCGAGGATGTCCGGCGCGAAGAACACGAACCAGGCGAACGGAATGCAGAACACGATGACCGCGAACAGGTCCTTCATCGTGTAATACGGGTGGAACGGCACCGTCTCGCGGCTGTTCTTCACCTCGACGCCGATCGGGTTGTTGTTGCCCGGCACGTGCAGCGCCCAGATATGGAGCGCCACCACCGCCGCAATGATGAACGGCAGCAGGTAGTGCAGCGAGAAGAAGCGGTTGAGCGTCGCGTTGTCGACGGCGAAACCACCGCGCAGCAGCTCGAGGATCGGAGTGCCGAGCACCGGAATGGCGCCCAGGATGTTGGTGATCACGGTGGCGGCCCAGAAGCTCATCTGGCCCCACGGCAGCACGTAGCCCATGAAGGCGGTGGTCACCATCAGGACGAACAGCAGCACGCCGAGGATCCACAGGATCTCGCGCGGCGCCTTGTACGAGCCGAAATAGAGGCCGCGGAACATGTGGATGTAGACCGCCGCGAAGAACATCGAGGCGCCCGTGGCATGCACGGCCTGGATGATGCGGCCGCCGTTCACGTCGCGGCGGATATGCTCCACCGAGTCGAAGGCGAGGCTCACATGCGGGGTGTAGTGCATCGCGAGGATGATGCCCGTCACGATCTGCACGCCGAGCATGAAGGCGAGGATAGCGCCGAAGGTCCACCAGTAGTTGAGGTTCTTCGGGGTGGGGTAGTCCATCAGGTGTTCTTTGGACCACCGGATGATCGGCAGGCGATCGTCGATCCACTTCTCGACGACGTTACCGGGGACGTAGCTGGATTCGTGAGCCATCTGGTTCGAGTCCCCTTAACCGATCTTCACGAGCGTATCGGTGAGAAATTCATAGGGCGGCAGCACCAGGTTGGTCGGCGCGGGGCCCTTGCGGATACGGCCGGCAGTGTCGAACTGCGAGCCGTGGCAGGGGCAGGCCCAGCCGTTGTAGTCACCGGAATCGCCCACCGGGATGCAGCCCAGGTGCGTACAGTTGGCGATCATGATCAGCCACTGCTCGTGACCCGGCTTGGTGCGCTGCTCATCGGTCGCCGGATCCTTGAGGTCCGACATCGGCACGGCCTTGGCCTCGGAGATTTCCTCGGCGGTGCGGTGACGCACGAACACCGGCAGGCCGCGCCACTTGATGGTGACCGACTGGCCTTCTTCGATGCCCGAAAGATCGAACTCGATGCTGGCCAGCGCCAGCACCGACGCATCGGGATTGAGCTGGTTGATCAGCGGCCAGGTCACCCCGGCGACGCCCACCGCCCCCACGGCGCCTGCCGCGATATAGAGAAAATCGCGCCGGCCCGGTGTGGGGCCATCCTGATGTGCCAGATTGGATTGCGTCGCCAAGGTAAGCTTCCGTCTGTTGTGTCTTGATCAGCGCCTCGGTGCCCGTTGGCATAGGGCCACATAGCCAGAGCCAACCCCCGCCCTCAACAGCGCGTGATTTGGGCGTTCTTTTGACACTATGAATGGGGCTTGTCCAGCCGGAGTCAGGGTGACTTTCCCCCGATGCGACACTATAGCAACCGCCTAAAACCATACCGTTTTACTCAAGAATTCGAATGCAGAAAACCCGATGATCGATCTGGCCCTCTATCAACCCGATATCGCGCGGAACACCGGCACCCTGCTCCGCCTCGGCGCCTGCCTCGGCGTGATGGTGCACATCATCCACCCGACGGGCTTCCAGTTCTCGCCGCGCTCGATCCGCCGCGGCGCGCTCGATTACCTCGAACACGCGCTGTTCACCGAGCATGACAGCTACGGCCATTTCGACGCCTGGCGCCGCTCCAGTGGCCGCCGGATGGCGCTGCTGACCACCAAGGCGAGCAGTTCTGCCTATGCCGCCAGCTACCAAGCCGACGATATCCTGCTGCTTGGCCGCGAATCCGCCGGCGTGCCCGATACAGTCGCCGCCGATGCCGAGCTCAGGGTCCGCATCCCCATGCGACAAGATATGCGTTCGCTCAACGTGGCCGTGGCCGGCAGCCTCGTGCTAGGGGAAGCGCTGCGACAGACCAACGGTTTTGCAGCCCTCTCATGACATTACCCGCCGATATTGAATCAAAGAAGCAAGTGGCCGCGGCCTGGTTCCGGAGCTTTCGCGACCAGCTCTGCCAGAGCCTCGAAGCCGTCGAAGCCGAGGTCACCGGCCCCCACGCCGACCGCCCGGCCGGCAGGTTCGAGATCGAGCCCTGGAACCGCGACGCCGGCGGTGGTGGTGAGATGGGCCTGCTGCACGGCCGGGTGTTCGAAAAGGCCGGCGTCCATATCTCCACCGTGCACGGCCACTTCTCCGAGGAGTTCGCCCGCCAGATGCCGCATACCGAAGCGGGGACGGAATTCTGGAGCGCCGGCGTCTCGGTGATCATCCACCCCTGGAACCCCCACGTTCCCGCCGCCCACATGAACACGCGCATGATCGTGACCGGCAAATGGTGGTTCGGCGGCGGTGGCGACCTGACCCCGGTGCTCGACCGCCGGCGCACGCAGGAGGACCCCGACAGCATCGACTTCCATGCCGCCTACAAGACGGCCTGCGACGCGCACGGCGTCGATTACGCCGCCTACAAGAAGTGGTGCGACGAGTACTTCTACCTGCCGCATCGCAAGGAGCCGCGCGGCATTGGCGGCATCTTCTACGACCAGCACAATTCCGGCAGTTGGGACAACGATTTCGCCTTCACCCAGGATGTCGGCCGCGCTTTCCTCGATGTCTATCCGGCGCTGGTCCGGCGCAACTTCGAGACGCCCTGGACCGAGGCCGACCGCCACGAACAGCTGGTCCGTCGTGGCCGCTATGTCGAGTTCAACCTGCTCTATGACCGCGGCACCACGTTCGGGCTGAAGACCGGCGGCAACGTCACCTCGATTCTGTCGTCGATGCCCCCGGAAGTGCGCTGGCCTTAAGCTGGCTGCGGACTCTGGAAAGCCACCGGCAGGTGAGTGTGGGCCTTCTCCCCCCCTGTGGGAGAAGGCACCCGCAGCAGGGGCCCGCGGT
>JAESFZ010000398.1_pt1 | contig 16222 bp, 14 predicted proteins | sample 9269561 | NCBI WGS metagenome assembly JAESFZ01 (sample SAMN14515552, study PRJNA621657) | algae metagenome | isolation source: Tildeniella nuda ZEHNDER 1965/U140 and co-occurring heterotrophs from wet... | place: Switzerland: Stansstaad, Zurih | collected 1965-01-01
GCTACCCCAGCGAGCTGACCCAGGTTTGCAACCTGGCCATTCTCCCTGCGCAAGATCTGGAGGACGTGCTACAAGCCACCGAGGTGGGTGCCGTCTGGGGCGTCGGGCCCCGCATCGGCAAGCAGCTCCAGGAGGAAGGTGTGCACACCGTGCTCGACCTGGCGCGCATGGACCCGGCCACCATCCGCCGCCGGTGGGGGGTGACCTTGGAGCGCACGGTGCGCGAACTCCAGGGCCAACCTTGCATTGAGCTCGACGACGCGCCCGGACAAAAACAGCAGATCGCCTGCACGCGCTCGTTCGGCAAGCCCATGCACGAGCTGGCGCCGCTCATCGAGGCGGTCAGCGAGTTCGCGGGGCGGGCGGCGGAGAAGCTGCGTTCGCAGAAGAGCCTGGCCACCGAGCTGCTGGTGTTCATGCACACCTCGCCCTATCGACCCGGGCCGCAGCTCTCCCGCAGCGTGGTCGTGCCGCTGCGCCGGCCTACCGATGACACGTTGGCACTGGCTCAGGCCGCTGCGGATGGCATGCGCTACATGTACGTGCCAGGGTAGCCTTTGGGCGCTGCCCCCGCTTTCTGTTGAATGTTGGAGACCAGTTCCACCAGAGCTCCCTGCAGCAGGCACCTGGGCCTCCTCGGAGGCCTGCCTGCTCCAAGGGAGCGCCGAGGTTTTCCGCAAATTCGACGCTAAGGCCTGTCGTGCGCTGGGTTTCATCCTGCACGTAACTAACACCGTCGCCGCGGTTGCCCTGTGAGATCGTTGCGGAGGCCACCGCTGCATTAAGCAGGTCAAACCGTAATTCGCCCGCTGTGCCCAGCTGGATTGCCCCGCGCTTCGCAAGGACCAAGGCTTCTACCAAGGTCTGCCTGCAAGCGATAGATCTTCATGGTCAACGAATGAATGACTGCAATTTGGCGCACATCGCACATTCGATGCGCATGCATCACTGGCCGCAACCGCTGCGTAGACGACCTTGACTCAGACGTTCTATGCGCTGTGGGAAGGCTGTAGCCAAAGCCAATTGGCAACGTCGCCCCCGGGAGGATGAGCGTGTGTACAGCCCTTGCCCGACATGACGAAGTTGTCATCGTGAGGCAATGTGCGCACGGGTTGCCGCGCTTAGTCTGACGTTGGAATCGGCGATCTCGTCGCTGTGTTCTGCAATGTCAATCGCCAGCTCGGCAACTCAAACGCTCAGGAAAGTGAAAGCACCATGACCGATCAAAATCCTCCTCAATATCCGACACCCATGTCGCGCCGCAACCTGCTGGGCGCCGCAGCGATCGTTCCGCTGGCAACAGGCGCGATCATGGGAACAGCCTCCGCGCAGACCGCTCGCAGCGGTACCGGAAAGACGGCTATCGTGACAGGCTCATCCCGTGGAATCGGCGCCGCTGTGGCCAAACGTCTTGCACGCGAGGGCTATAGTGTGACGGTCAATTTCGTGGTGAACCGCGATATGGCCCGTGCGGTCGTGCGTGATATCGAAAGCGCAGGCAGAAAAGCGATCTCGGTTCAGGCGGACGTGAGCGACCCCAACGCCGTTCGCAGGCTGTTCGACGAAAACGACAAAGCGTTTGGTGGCGTCGACGTGGTTGTTGCCAACGCAGGGATCATGCGCTTGGCACCCATGAGCGACATGACCGACGAAAATTTCAATCGGATGATTGACGTCAACTTGAAAGGCGGTTTCTACACAATGCGGGAAGGTGCACGGCGCGTTCGAAACCATGGTCGCATCATCACGTTTTCCTCCAGCATCACGCAGCTGAGATCACCCACCTACGGTCCATATGCGGCGAGCAAGGCCGCACAGGAGCTTTATGCCAATGTTCTGGCCAAGGAGCTGGCAGGGCGCATGATTTCGGTCAATGCCATGGCGCCGGGCCTGGTCAATACGACGCTGTTCACAGACGGAAAAACCGCGCAAGAGATTTCCGGCTTCGTTCAACGCACGCCGCACCGCCGACTGGGTGAGCCAGAGGACATTGCGAACGTCATTGCCGCTCTGTGCTCGCCAGACGGCATGTGGGTGAGCGGTCAGACGGTTTTCGCGAACGGTGGTGTGGTCTGAATTTCACGATTCGGGTCGAACCCGAGGCGACCGACCGCATGCGCGCCGGTCGATGCCGCGGCGAACGATCCGGCCTTCAATGCATGACCGATCCACCGTCCACCACCACGGTCTGCCCGGTCATGAAATCGCTGCCGGGCGCCAGCAGGAACGCGAGCGTGCCAGTGAGGTCTTCGGGTGTCTGGTCGCGCCGCAGGCAGCGGCTGGCCACTGTGGCCTGGCCGTCCTTCACCCAGTTGGCCTGTTCCATCACGCCTTCGCTCATGGTGAACCCAGGTGCCAGACAGTTGGCGCGAATGCCGGCTGGTCCCAGTTCGCGTGCCAGGCAGCGCGTCATGGCCACCACAGCGCCTTTCGACGTCACGTAGGAGAGCATCATCACCTGCCCCTTGAAGACGGTGCCCGAGGCGATGTTGACGATCTTGCCGTAGCCTTGGCGACGCATCACCGGAATGACGGCCTTCGCGCACTCGAAAGCACCACGCACGTTGACGGCCATCACCCGGTCGAAGTCCGCTGACTCGATCTCCTCAATCGGTCGCTTGGGCAACGTGGCGAACAGCGCGGCGTTGTTGACCAGTCCGTGAATGCCGCCGAAAGCCTCGTCGGTCTTTGCAGCGAATCGGGCCACGGCCTTCGCATCGGTCACGTCGCAGCTCTCACCCCAGGCCTTGCCGCCCAGTGCCTGGATGCGGGCCACGGTCTGCTCCGGCGAACGCACGTCGCACACGGCGACCTTGGCGCCCTGCTCGGCGAGTGCCAGCGCAAAGGTCGCGCCGATGCCTTGCGCGCCGCCGGTGATGATGATGCTGCGGCCATCGAGTTGTTTCATGTCGGAGTTCTCCATCAGTGGTTCAAGGGTTCAGCACGGTCAGCGTCTGTGATTGCTGGTACTCGCGCATGCCGTCGATGCCCGCGCGACGGCCGCCACCGCTCTGCTTGAATCCGCCATACGGGGCCTTGCGGTTGACGGCGTTGGTGCCGTGGGTGTTGACGAACACAGTGCCGGCCTGCAGCCGCCAGGCGACCGAAGCGGCCGCATCCGTGTCACTGCCCCACACCGAAGCGCCCAGGCCGAAGCTCGTGTCGTTGGCGCGCGCCACGGCATCGTCCAGTTCGCGGTAGCGCAGCACCGGTATGGCAGGGCAGAACTGCTCCTCCACCACCAGTCGAGCGTGGTCGTCCAGCTCGGTGACGAGCGTGGGCCGCAGGAAGTGACCGCGCTCGAAGGTGGCTGCGTCGTCGATCTGCCCCAGCGTCTGGATGCGGGCACCGCGCTGCCGCGCGTCTTCCAGGATCGCCTGCGCGCGCAGCAGCGCGGCGCGGGTGTGCAAGGGCCCCATGGTGACGGCAGGCTTGAGGCCGTCACCGACCACGCTGCGGTCCAGCACCGCGGCGAAGCGCCGCAAGAAGTCGTCATACACCGCGTCGGGCACGTAGATGCGCTTGATCGCCATGCAGACCTGGCCCGTCATGCGCAGCACGGTGGTCGCCATCTGCTGCAGCATCGCATCGTCCACGCGCGCATCCGGCAGCACGATGGCGGGGTCGTTGCCGCCCAGTTCCAGCGTCACGCTTGTGACGCCCACGGCAGCGTTGCCCAGGATGGTGCGCGCCGAGTTCACGCCGCCGGTGAAGCCGATCTTGCCCACCAGGGGGTGGCGGGTGATCGCATCTCCAATGTCCGTCGGTAGGCCCGTCACAGCGTTCAGCACACCCGGCGGCAGCACACGAGCGAGCAGGCCGATGGTCTGCAGCAGCGCCAGCGGGCAGGTCTCGGGCGCCTTCACCACCACCGTGTTGCCCGCCAGCAGCGCCGGGATGATCTGCATGCTGGCCAGCGACACCGGCGCGTTCCAGGGCACGATAGAGACCACCACGCCATAGGGGCGCCAGTGCACTTCGGTGAAGCCATTGGCCGAGGGCAGGCGCTGCGTGGCCTCCAGCTCGGCGGTCAACTCCAGCGTGAGCCGGGCCCGCGTTGCCACATCCCCCAGCTCGCGGCGCGCTTCCGCCAGCGTCTTGCCGTTCTCGCGAACGAACAACGTGGCCCGGGCCTCGAGGTCAGTCCCGAGTTGCTCCAGTGCCTGGTCGATGAGCTGCGCGCGGCGCAGGAAGCCGAGTCGGTCCCACGCGCCTTGCGCGGTGGACGCGGCTTGCACCGCGTGGTCCATGTTCTGCGGCGTCCCAAGCACGATGCTGCCCACCACCTCGTCGGGCCGCGCGGGGTTGTGCACGTCGAGGCGGCGCGGGCCGTCCACGCGCTCGCCGCCGATCAGCATGCCTGCATCCAGTCTTTCCATGCGTGCCATTCCTGTTCAGAGCGTGATGTTGATGTTCTTGGGCTGTGTGTAGAACATCAGCTCCTCGATCGATTCGTCCCGCCCGAGACCCGATTGCTTGTAGCCACCGAATCCCGTGCCCAGGAAATGGCTGCTGGAATTGTTGACCCAGACCAAGCCGGCCTCGATGCGGCTCGCGGCGCGGTGGGCGATGGCCAAGTCGCGCGTGAACACCGCGCCGGTCAGCCCATACTCCACGGAGTTCACCTGCTCGAACATCGTCTCCTCGTCGGACCACTTGATCACCGATAGCACCGGCCCGAAGATTTCCTCGCGGGCGATGCGCATGTCCGCGCGCACGTTGGTGAACACGGTCGGTTCGATGAAGTAGCCTTTCTGCAGTGCGGGATCGCTCGGTCGCTTGCCGCCGCAGGCCAGGGTGGCGCCCTCGCTCAGGCCGATGTCGATGTAGCGCAGCACCTTGTCCATCTGTGCCTTTGACACGATCGCACCTTGTGTGGTGGCAGGGTCGGTGGGGATGCCTGGCTTGTAGGCCTGGATCTTCTTCAGCACCCCCGCCATCACCTCGTCGTGCACCGATTCGTGCACGAACAGCCGCGAGGTGGAACCGCACGACTGGCCGTTCCAGGTGAAGTTCATGCCTTTGACCGCACCGCTGCTCGCGCGGTCCAGGTCCGCGTCGGGGTAGATGATCAGCGCGTTCTTGCCGCCGAGTTCCAGCGATACGCGCTTGATGCGGTCGGCCGCAGCGCGCATCACGGCACGGCCAGTTTCCACGCTGCCCACAAGGCCAATCACCGGGACATCGGGGTGCGCCGAAAGCGCGGCGCCGCAAGGCGTACCGCCGGTCACCACGTTGAACACACCCGGGGGCAGGATGCCCTCGATCAGCTCCAAGAAGCGGTAGGCCGACATCGGTGCCTGCACCGGCGGCTTCATGACCACCGTGTTGCCCGCGGCCAGAGGTGCAGCGCTCTTGGCACCCAGGAACAGCAGTGGGTGGTTGTACGCCACGATACGGCCCACCACACCGTAGGGCTCGCGCACGGTGAGGTTCACCATGCCATCGCCCATGGGAACGGTTTCGCCCTTGGCCTCGGTGACCAGACCGGCGAAGAAGTCGTAGACGGCGGCGGCAGCCTCCACGTCGCGCGCCATTTCCGCCACGGGCGCGCCGCAGTTGGAAGCGTCGAGAAGCGCAAGCTCCAGCGTGTTCGCGCGCAGCACCGCGGCGATCTTGCGCAGCATTGCGGCGCGTTCCAGCGGCTTGGTTTTCTTCCAGGTGCCGAAGGCCTTCTTGGCCGCCTGCACCGCTGCATCGACGTCGTCCGAATTGGCTTCCGCACAGGGCCCGAGGGACTCTCCATTGGCGGGGTTGAAGGTGTCTGTATAGCCGCCCCGCGGCTTTTGCCAGGCCCCTCCGTAGTAGAGGTCGCGTTGGGTCGGGATGCGGACTTGTTGAACTGCGCTGCTCATGTGATGTGCTCCATTCCATGTGTTGAGGAAGGGCGCGATCGTAGAAAGCGGCAGTGGGTTTCGTCCAATGGATGTTGCGAATGTTGCCCATGGACAGGGTGGTTTCGCGTTGCCGGCCCGCGCGCCTAAGCTGCGGGCCCACAGGAGATCCACCATGAACATCAGCAGCAACACCATTCTCATCACCGGCGGCGGCTCGGGCATCGGGCGCGCGCTCGCCGAGGCGTTCCATGCCGAGGGCAACCAGGTCATCATCTCGGGTCGACGGCGCGAGATACTGCAGCAGACCATCGAGGCCAACCCAGGCATGGTGGCCATCGAACTCGACATTCGCGACGGCGCAGACATCCAGCGCGTGGCGGCGCAACTGAAGCAGGCGCACCCGAAACTCAACGCGGTGATCCACAACGCCGGCATCATGCGCACCGAGAACGTCCTGGACGGGGACAGCAGCGACGCGGACGACATCGTCACCACCAACCTGCTCGGCCCCATTCGCCTTACGGCGGCGTTGCTGCCTCAACTCTTGCAGCAAGCGAACGCGACCATCATGACGGTGTCGTCGGGCCTGGCCTTCTTGCCTGGTGCCATCACGCCCACCTACTGCGCCACCAAGGCGGCCATCCACTCGTACTCGCAGTCGTTGCGTTACCAGTTGCGCGACACGCCGGTGCGCGTGATGGAGCTGGTGCCGCCCTATGTGCAGACCGAGCTGACCGGTCCCGCCCACGCCAGCGACCCCAACGCCATGCCGCTGAAGGCCTTCATCGACGAGGTGATGGCCATCATCAAGGCCTCAGCAGATGCGCACGAGATCTGCGTGGAGCGCGTCAAGCCCTTGCGCAACGCGGCCGCCAGCGGCGACTACGACGCGTTCTTCAAGCGCTTCAACGACGCGCGCGCCGGTGCCGCTGCTGCGCAGTGGAAAGGCAAGCCCGCCCCCTGATTGGACTTACCCCGTGGACTCAATCGTGCGGCAGGGTGCGTCGTTGGCTGGGCATCAGCGTGCGTTCGGCGTAGCTGCTGGCGAAGATGCGGCGGAACCAGATGTTGGCGGGATCGCGATGCACCTGATCGTGCCACTGCATGTTGAGGTCGATCGGCGGAAGCTCGAACGGCAGCGGCACGATGCGCACGGCCGCCATCTCCGTCATGGCCCGCGCCAGCGCCGACGGCGCCGTCAGGATCAGGTCCGTGCGCGCCACGGTGATCGCCAGTCCGCTGAAGTAGGGCACGCTCAGGGCGATGCGCCGCCGCACGGAGCGGCCTTCGAACTGTGCGTCCAGCAGCTTGTCCAGCGACGCGTGGATCGACGCGGGCGGGCGGTAGCTCAGGTGCGCGGCGGCCAGGTACTGCGCCTGCGTCAGCGTCTCGCCAATCGTTGCGTGGCCCGCGCTGACGATGCAGGTCCAGTGCTCCTGGTCGAGCGACTGCCGGTGGTAGTCCGGCCCCAGTTCCGGGATGAAGCCCACAGCGAGATCGAGTTCGCCGGCGGCCAGTGCCTCCTTGGCGTTGCGCAGGGGCAGCGAGAGGTTCACCAGGTCCACGTTGGGCGCGCGCTCGCGCAGCAGGCGCATGAAGTCGGGAATGAGCGTGACCTGAGCGATGTCGCTGACCAGGATGCGGAATGTGTGCTGGGACGTGGCGGGATCAAACACGCGGCTGCCCTCGAGCACGCGCTGGATGCGCTCGAGCACCTCGCCGATCTCTGCGCTCATGTTCATCGCCAGCGCCGTCGGCTGCATGCCGGCGGGCGTGCGCACGAACAGCGGGTCACCGAAGGCCTCGCGCAAGCGCTGCAACGCGTTGCTGGTGGCCGACTGGGTGAGGCCGATCCGTTCGCCTGCGAGCGTGACGCTGCGCGTGCGCATCAGCGCGTCGAACGTCAGCAGCAGGTTGAGGTCGAGCTGGTGGGGCTTCACGAGGTCTCCGTGTGGGGGTGTCGTCGAAGGATACCCGGGGTGTGTGCTTCGCGAAAGGCACCCATTCAGCGGAAATTCTCACCGGCTGCGACACGTCTTTGACGTCGGATCGACCGCCTTCCATAGTTCGCGACCAGATCAGAAAGGAGACAGCATGGCCACGCTTTCAGCGGCACTTCAGTGCCTGCACATCACGTCCCCGCAACCCGCACGCCTCGCAGAGTTCTATGCGAAGACCTACGACATGGCGCTCACCGAGCGGGGTGGCGTGTGGCATTGTTCAGCGCCCGAGCGCGAGGTGGCCTTCTCCGCCGGCCCCGTCAACCAGCTGCGCCACGCCCTGTTCCGTTTTGAAACGGCGAAAGCCTGGGCAGCTTTTCAGCAACGCGTGTCGGCCCATCCCAAGATCGCGCTGTCTGGAGACAGCGGGCTCGCGCCCGATGCGCTCGCGCTGGCCGACCCCGATGGCAATGTCATCGCGTTCGAGGGGCCTGCTCCAGCGCACGCTGTCGACGCGGGCGAAGGGCCCCATGCGCAGTTGCAGCATTTTGCTTTCCGCACCCAGCAACTTCCCGCGATGCTGGCCTTCTACGAGAACGTGCTGGGCTTCGTACTGTCCGACAAAGTCGTCGATGACGAGGGTATGTTGCGCGCGTGCTTCCTGCGCGTGAACCGACTTCACCACGCCATGGCACTGTTCGCCGCACCCGTCACCTGCTACGACCATCAGTCCTTCGAAGCACCCGACTGGGGCCGCCTGCAGCAATGGGCGGACCGCATGGGCGCCTTGCGCACCACCATCGTCTGGGGCGTTGGTCGACACGGACCTGGCAACGATGTTTTCTTCATGGTGCGCGACCCAGACGGCAATCTCGCCGAGATCTCCGCAGAGATCGAGACCTGCACCGAAGACCGGCCCGCCGGCCAGTGGCCCCATGAGGAGCGCACGCTCAATCTCTGGGGCCAGGCCATCATGCGCAGCTGAGCACGCCATGACCGTGTCGCGCGCGCTCCAGGTCCTTGGGCTGTTCACAGTCGAACGGCCCGTACTGTCGGTCGACTGGCTGGTCGAGCGGCTGCAGGTCTCGCGCGCCAGTGTCTACCGCGATATCCAGGAACTGGTGCAGGCGGGCTTGCTGGAAAAGGTCGACACGCGCGGCTACGCGCTCGGCGCGCGCATCGTGGAACTCGACCGGCAGATCCGCCTGGGCGACCCGTTGCTGCACGCCGCCGGCCCCTTGCCTCAACAGCTCGCGCGCGAATCGGGCGGCACGGTGCTGCTGTGCCGACTTCACGCCCGCACCGTGCTTTGCATTCTGGAGGTGACGGGTTCCGCGCCCGGCCTCACCGTGAGCTACGAGCGCGGGCGCGCGATGCCGCTGTACCGCGGTGCCACCTCAAAGATCTTGCTGGCCCACCTGCCGGTGGCGCGCCTGCGGCAGCTGCTGGAGGTGGACGCCGAGGCCCTCGCCGCCGCCGGTCTGCCGCAAAGCCTGCCCGAGCTGCAGCAGGCACTGACCCCGCTGCGCGCGCAGGGCCACGTCATCACGCGCGGCGAGGTCGATGCCAATGCGGTCGGGGTGGCTGTCCCGCTGCTGGACAACACCCGCCTGCTGGGCAGCCTGAGCGTGGTGCTGCCTGCCACCCGCTTTACACCCACCACCGAGCGCAAGACGCTGTCGGGGCTCAAGAGCTGTGCGCGCCGCATCGAGGCGCGTCTCGAAAACGACCGCCGCAGGGGCAAAGCCCTGCGCACCACCCACGTTCCATCGCCATGAATTCCCATCCCGTAGCCATTGTGGGCGCCGGCCCGACCGGCCTTGTGCTCGCGAACCTGCTGGCCTGCCAGGGCATTGCGGTGTTGCTGCTCGAACGCGGTGCCACCACCGTCGACGAAGCGCGTGCCGTCACCATCGACGACGAGAGCCTGCGCACCATCCAGTCCACCGGCCTCATCGACTCCGTGCTCGCCCATGTCGTGCAGGGCTATGGCGTGCACTACTACTCGTGGCGCAACCGCTTGTTCGCGCGCATCGAGCCCACGTCCACCGAATACGGTTATGCCAAGCGCAATGCGTTCCGTCAGCAGGTGTTGCTGCGGGACCTGTTGGCGGGACTTGCGCGCTTCCCGCATGTCGATGTGCGCTTCGAGCACACTTTGCAGTCCTTCTTGCCATCTGCCGACGGCGTGCGACTTCAGGTTGACACCCCACAAGGCCCACGCGAATTCCAGTGCGACTGGCTTGTGGCTTGCGATGGCGGCCGCAGCCCCATCCGCGAGCAGTTGGGCTACGTGCTGCAGGGCAGTTCGTACGATGAAAAGTGGCTGATCGCCGACCTGCTCGGCAGGGCTTCGCCGTTTCGCCACACGCGCACCTATTGCGACCCGGTGCGCCCGGCGATTCGCCTGCCCGGCCCCCAGGGCACCGTGCGGTACGAGTTCATGTTGCACCCAGGCGAAGACCCCGAGACGGTCCTGGACGAAGCGCAGTTGCGCTCGTGGATTCGGCACCGGGACCCGGCCGATGCCGAGCTGCCGATCGCGCGCAAGGTGGTCTATGCGTTCCACGCGCGGGTGGCCGACCGCTGGCGCGCGGGCCGCGTGTTTCTGGCCGGCGACGCCGCACACCTGACGCCGCCGTTTGCCGGACAGGGCATGAACAGCGGCATCCGCGATGCGGCGAACCTGGCCTGGAAGCTCGCCGCCGTGACGCGGGGCGAGCTGCCCGAGGCGCTGCTCGACACCTACGAGCGCGAGCGCAAGCCGCATGCATGGTCGCTGATCCAGATGGCGCTGCGCATCGGCCGCTTCATGCAGCCCAAGCAGGTGTGGACCGCGGCGCTGGCGCAAGGCGCGCTCAGGGTGATGAGCGTGCTGCTGCCACCGGTGCGCGACTACGTGCTGCACCTCAAGTTCAAACCCCAGCCGCGCTTTACCGAGGGCTTTTTCTGCCCCGACGCGGCGTCGAGGGCGCGCGTGCCGCCCGGTCAGTTGTTGCCGCAGCCTCGCGTGGAGCTCGCCAGCGGCGAGCGCGTGCTGCTGGACGACGTGCTGGGGCACGGGTTCGCGGTGCTGCAGCTGGCCGGCACGCCGGCACCGCAGACCCCCGGCCCGCTGCCGTCGGTGCGGGTGGCAGTGGTGCGGCGCGCCGACGACTTCTTGCCAGAGCTGGCCGAAGCGCACCCGGGCGCCACGCTGGTGCGCGACATCGACGGCACGCTGGAGGCCCTGCTCGCCAGCGCCGGTGCGCAAGCCATCGTGCTGCGCCCCGACCGCTACGTGCTCGCCTACCTGCGCGAGGGTGCGTCTTCGCGCTGGCTGGTGCAGGAGATGCTGGACCGTTTGGCGGGTAGCCCTGCGCGCGCCGAGCCGGCGTTCGTGCCTTCGCCAGCCTTTTCTTCCTCACCACTGTCACGAGAGTCATGAAGTTCATTTCCTACATGCACCGCGGCGTCCCGACCTGGGGACTGATCACCGCCACAGGCGCGATCAACCTCGCCACCCCCGAAGTGCCGACGCTGCGCCGCGCCATCGAAATCGGTCGCCTTGAAGCGCTGGGCCAGGCCGCAAGCGGCCGAGCCGACAGCGCGCGTCTGGTCGACATCGAGTTCCTGCCAGTGATCCCGGACCCGGGAAAGATCATCTGCGTGGGTCACAACTATGAAGAGCACCGCGTCGAGACCGAGCGCGATAAGACCGAGAACCCCTCGATCTTCTTGCGCGTGCCAGCTTCGCAGACGGGACACCTGACGGCGCTACCACTGCCGCCCGAGTCCACGCAGCTCGACTACGAAGGCGAGATCGCCATCGTGATCGGCAAGGCCGGCCGACGCATTGCGCAGGCCGATGCTTGGGAACACATTGCTGGCTACAGTGCCTACAACGACGGATCTGTGCGCGACTGGCAGAAGCACAGCATGCAGTTCACGCCGGGCAAGAACTTCAACCGCACCGGCGCCTTCGGCCCGTGGTTGGTACTGCGCGGCGAGATCGCCGATGGGCAGGAACTCACGCTGGAGACGCGGCTGAATGGCGAGGTTATGCAGCACGCGACGACGGCGATGATGATCTTCCCGATCCCGCGCCTGATCGAATACGTTTCGACCTTCACGACGCTGGAGCCGGGTGATGTGATCGTGACCGGAACGCCCGGCGGTGTCGGCGCTCGCCGCCAGCCGCCGGTTTGGATGAAGCCAGGCGACCACGTCGAAATCGAGGTCTCAGGCGTCGGCGTGCTGTCGAACTCTGTGGCCGCGGAGGACTGCGCTTGAACGCACTCACCATGACCCGCGAGCAAGCCATCGACGATCTGGTGTGGGCCAACCGCATCCTCGTCAACGAGAACGTGCTCGACGGATTTGGCCACGTCAGCGTGCGCGACCCGCTGCAGACCGACCGCTTTTTGATCGCGCGCAGCATGGCGCCCGCCCTGGTGACGACCGCCGACGTGCTTACCTGCGACCTCGACGGCTACGTGCACGACGCGCAGGGGCGCCGCACCTACATGGAGCGCTTCATCCACAGCGAGATCTACCGCGCACGGCCCGATGTGCTGGCCGTGGTGCACAGCCATTCACCGGCTCTCATTCCCTTCGGCGTCACGGGTGCGCGGCTGCGGCCGATCTGTCACATGAGCAGTTTCCTCGGTTCGCTCACGCCAGTATTCGAGATCCGCATGGCGGCGGGCGAGAACACCGACATGCTCGTGCGCAATACCGAGCTCGGCCGCGCGCTGGCCGACACTCTCGGCCCTCATCAGGTCGCGCTGATGCGCGGTCATGGTGGCGTGGCGGTGGGCGTGTCGCTGCCGCAAGCGGTGTTCCGCGCCGTCTACACCGAGAGCAACGCACGGCTGCAGGCCCAGGCCATGGCGCTGGGTGCCGTCGAGTACCTCAGCGCCGGTGAGGCCGAGGCCGCCACCGAGACCAACAACGGCCAGCTCGAGCGGCCCTGGCAGCTTTGGAAGCAGCGCCTGGTCGAGGCTGGTCGCGCGCCCTGAGCCCACCCTTTTTGCCGCATATCCAGGAGACAAGACCCATGAGCGCCCTTTCCCCCCGAGTCCCGGTCATCGCGATCGAAGAACACTACTGGGACGACGAACTCGCCTCCCACTTCACCGGCGCCGAAGCCAGTCGCGCCGGTGTCATTGAAAAACGCCTACGCGATTTCGGTGGCGAGCGCATCCAGGACATGGACGCGGCCGGCATCGACATCTGCGTGCTCTCGCACGGCGCTCCCTCGAGCCAGAAGATCCCCGCCGACATCGCGATACCGCTGGTGCGCCGCGTCAACGACCGTCTCGCCGCGGCCGTCGCCGCCAACCCGACACGTCTGGCCGCTTTCGCTGCACTGCCCACAGCCGACCCGCAGGCCGCCGCCGACGAGCTCGAGCGCTGCGTGGCCATGGGCTTCAAGGGCGCGATGGTGCACGGCTCCTGCAACGGTGAGTTCATTGACTTGCCGAAGTACTGGCCGATCTTTGCGCGGGCCGAACAACTCGACGTGCCGATTTACCTGCACCCCGCGCAGCCGCACCCGGCGGTGATGGACGCCTACTACAAGGACTACCTCGCCGACTTTCCCATGCTCGCACGGCCCGCCTGGGGCTACGCGGTGGAGTGCGGTACGCAGGTGGTGCGCCTGGTGCTCTCGGGCGTGTTCGAGCGCCACCCGAATCTCAAGATCGTGCTGGGGCATCTCGGCGAGTCGGTGCCGTTCCAGCTCTGGCGGCTCGACCAAGCCCTCTCACGCCCTGGTCAAAAGTCTGTTCAGTTCCGCGAGATCTTCACGCGCAATTTCTGGATCACCACGAGCGGTTTCTTCTCGACCCCCGCGCTGCTGTGCTGCGCAATGGAGATGGGCGTGGACCGCATCCTGTTTTCCGTCGACTGGCCCTTCGTGGCCGACAGCAGCGCCGGCACGCGCTGGATGAAGGATGTGCCGCTCTGCGCCGAAGACAAGGCCCGGATTCTCAGCGGCAACGCGCGGCGCTTGCTGCGTTTGTAGGCCATTCCCTTCCCCACAACACAAGGAGACTGCATGCGACACACCACACTTGCCGTGATGGCTATGGCCTTTTTCGGCTGCGCTGCCCCTGCCATCGCGCAGGACAGTTATCCATCCCGCGCGATCCAGATCATCATGCCCGCGCCGCCCGGCGGCTACTACGACCGCGTCGCGCGCATCCTGGGGAACAAGCTCAGCCAGCAGATGGGCGTGCCGGTCGTGATCGAGAACAAGGAGGGCGCCAACGGTGCCATCGGTTCCGCGCTCGCATCCCGCGCAACGCCGGACGGTTACACGGTGGTGATCGGCGCGATTGGCCCGTTCGGCATCGCCCCGGCGTTGGACGAGAAGCTGCAGTACGACCCGGTGAAGGATTTCGCGCCGGTTGCTTTGCTCACTACCATGCCGACCACCCTGCTGGTGTCGGCCGGTTCACCGTACAAGTCGGTGCGCGAATTCGTTGATGCCACCAAGGCCCGCCCCCAGCCGACGCTGTACGCCAGCTTCGGACTCGGCACATCCTCGCACCTGACGATGGAGCGGCTGCGCGTGGCCACCAACGCCAAGCTGTCCAACGTTCCCTACCGGGGCAGCCCGCCGGCCATCCTGGCCGTGGTCAGTGGCGAAGTGGAGGCTACCTTCAGCAACGTGCAGGACGCACTCCCGCACGTGCGAGGCGGCAAGATTCGCGCTCTCGCGGTGGCTGGCAATACGCGCATTCCTGCCCTGCCCGACACACCGAGCTTTGCCGAGGTGGGATTGCCCCAGATCGATTCGTCCAACTGGCTCGGACTCCTCGTGCCCGCGAAGACACCACCCGCCATCGTGCAGCGGCTCAACGCCGAGGTGAACAAAGCGCTTGCCGATCCCGAGCTCCGTCGCCAGATGGCGCCTGCCGGCGAGTTGATCATCCTCGGCGGCACGCCGGCCGCGTTCCAGAAGCACATCGCCGCCGAAATCGCGCGCTGGAAGGAGGTCGTCAAGGCCGGGAACATCAAGAAGGAATGAGCGAGGGGGCGTGGTCCGCATCACTGCCATCCATAACAAGCATTCAGGGATTCCATTCGATCCGCAAGGCCGTCATTTCTAGAATGGCCTTGCCCCATTCCTCAAACTAGAACGGAGCGAGACATGCAGTTTTTCAACACCAAGACGCACGTGGCGTGGGCTTTGTGGGCCATCCTTGCCACCTGTGGCGCCTCTGCCGCAGACGGCTCAACCCCCGCCACGACGTGGCAACCCACCAAGCTCATCAACCTGGTGGTGTCGGTGGCTCCGGGATCCAGCGTGGACATGGTCGCGCGCCTGCTGGCCGACAAACTGCCCGCTACGCTGGGCCAGCCCGTGATCGTGATCAACCGGCCCGGTGCCAGCGGCCTGATCGCCGCATCGTCGGTGGCACGAGCCGACCCCGATGGGCTCACCATCCTGATGGGCAGCAATACCATGCTGGGTGCACCGCACACGCTCCCCAAGGGAGCCGGCAATGGCGTGGACGTGCTGCGCGACCTCAGTCCCATCATCATCCCCGCTACCTCGCCCATGGTGGTGATGGCACATCCGAGCTTCGGCGCGAAAACCCCGAAGGAGATGGTGGCCCAGCTCAAGGCCAAGCCCGGCCAGCCCTACGCCACCGCTGGCCAAGGCTCGCCCTTTCACTTCGCGGGAGAGATGTTCAAGGCAGCCACCGGCACGGAGATGACCCACACGCCCTACCGTGGCGTGATGCCGGCCGTGGTTGATACCGTGGCAGGGCAGGTCCCGCTCACCTTCGGTGCGCTCGGCGGCGTGACACAGTTTCTGGAGACAGGCCGGCTGGTCGCCATCGCCGTGGGCGAGAAGCGCCGCTCGCCTCTGTTGCCCGATGTACCCACATTTCGTGAATCCGGCATCCCGATCGACTTCACGCTGTTCTTCCCGGTGTTCGCCCCTGCGAAGACGCCGCCCGCCATCATCAGCCGCCTCAATCGCGAGATGAGCGCCATCATGCAGTTGCCCGAGATCCGCGCGAAGCTGCTGGCCGCCGGCGTTGAGGCGCGCAGCAGCACGGTGGAAGAAGCGAAAGAGATGGTGAACGAGCAATACCGCGTGTTCGGCAAGCTGCAGGCCGAGTTCAAGATCACATCGGAATGAACGCCCCGACCGCCCCGCACGTGGCACTATGAAGCTCGCTGCCCTGCGCGACTTCGTCGCGGTTTGCGAATGCGGCAGTCTGCGCAGCGCGGCGCGGCAGGTCGGCGTCACGCAACCGGCGATCACGCGCAGCATCCAGGAACTGGAACGCGAACTCGGTGCACCCCTGCTCGAGCGCCGTTCTCATGGCGTGCGGCCCACAGCCGTGGGCGAGGCCTTTCTGCGCCGCGCCAGCGCTGTTCGCAACGAGCTGGAGCGCGCCCGGCAGGAGGTGGCGCAGTTGACCGGGCTGCACAGCGGCCACC
>JAESFZ010000399.1_pt1 | contig 16221 bp, 15 predicted proteins | sample 9269561 | NCBI WGS metagenome assembly JAESFZ01 (sample SAMN14515552, study PRJNA621657) | algae metagenome | isolation source: Tildeniella nuda ZEHNDER 1965/U140 and co-occurring heterotrophs from wet... | place: Switzerland: Stansstaad, Zurih | collected 1965-01-01
CCTACACCCGCAACCTGCAGCGCCAGATCGACACCGAACTCGACCGGCTGCATCGCGATTCGGCGGAGAAGCGCCGCCGCGTCGTGGTGCGCAAGGGCCGCGAGAATTATCTCTGCCTGCTGAACTTCCAGGAGGCGGTGCAACGCAGCGGACTTCAACCGGAGAACGCCATCGGCCTCGGCCTGCTCGCGCGCTGGGCATTGGCCAGCCGCGACGGCGACATGATCGGCGGCGATCTGCCCGCCTGGCTGCTCGACCTGATCGGCCGCAGCCGCGTCACCCGCCTCGCCGACCGGCGCGGCGAGTGCATCTATTCGGCGTGCGAGCACTACCGGAAATGCTTCGTCGAACGCACGATCCGCCGCGCGCGCCAGGCCGACATCGTGATCGCCAACCATGCGCTGGTGATGATCCAGGCGGCGATGGGCGGGCTCGACGATGCGACACGACCGCTGCGTTACGTCTTCGACGAGGGTCATCATCTGTTCGACGCCGCCGACGGCGCCTTCGGCGCCCATCTGAGCGGCGTCGAAGCCTCCGACCTCCGGCGCTGGCTGCTGGGTGCCGAGGGCCGGCGCGGCAGCCGCGCCCGCGGCCTCGAACGGCGCGTTAGCGATCTGTTAGGCGAAGACACCGAAGCGCTGAGCGCGCTGAAGCGGCTGCTCGATCTCGCACAGCGCCTGCCCGGTACCAACTGGCAGACGCGGCTGGCCGACGGCACGGTGCTGGGGCCGGCCGAGGAGTTCCTGGCCCTGGTGCGCCTGCAAGTCCGCGCGCGGTCGGCCAGCGGCGAGCAGGGTTTTGGCCAGGAATGCGACGTGCGACCGCTCAATCCCGGCCTGATCGAAGCCGCGGACCAGCTCGCGCAGTCGCTCGAGCAGATGCTGGTGCCGGTGCGGCGCCTGCGCCAGGCGCTGCGGGCCAAGCTCGAGGCCGAGGCCGAAGCGCTCGACTCGGGCCAGCGCGGCCGCATCGAAGGCGTGGCGCGCTCGCTCACCAATCGTTGCGAGCTCACCCTCGAGGCCTGGCGCGCCATGCTGCGCGGCCTGCACAACGATCCCGATCCGGCCTTCGTCGACTGGTTTGCCGTGGAGCGCGTACAGCAGCGTGAGGTCGACGTCGGCATGTACCGCCACTATCTCGATCCCACCGAGCCGTTCGTGAACTCGGTGATCCGACCCTCGCACGGCGCGGTCATCACCTCGGCCACTCTTCGCGATTCGCTGGGCGTGCCGGCCGCCGCCAACGATGAGGCGCCCGACCTCAACGCCGACTGGGCGGTGGCCGAGGCGCGGACCGGCACCAAGCATCTGCTGCGCCCGGCGATGCGCGCCTCGATGGCCTCGCCCTTCGACTATGCCCACGCCACCAAGGTGCTGATCGTGAAGGACGTGAAGCGCGACGATTCCGACCAGGTGGCGGCGGCCTATCGCGAGCTGTTCCTGGCCGCGGGTGGCGGCGCCCTTGGCCTCTTCACCGCCATCGGCCGGCTGCGCGCCGTGCACCAGCGCATCGCGCCGGTCCTCGAGGAGGCGGGCCTTCCGCTTTACGCGCAGCATGTCGGCGGCATGGATGCGGCCACGCTGGTCGACATCTTCCGGGCCGAGGAACATTCCTGCCTGCTCGGCACCGATGCGGTGCGCGACGGCGTCGACGTGCCGGGACGCTCGCTGCGCCTGATCGTGTTCGACCGCGTGCCGTGGCCCAGGCCCGACATTCTTCATCGCGCCCGCAAGGCTTCGTGGAAGGCAGCCGGCGCCGGCGCCACCGCCTATGACGACATGCTGGCACGGCTGCGCCTGAAGCAGGCCTATGGCCGGTTGATCCGCCGCGGCGACGACCGCGGCGTGTTCGTGATGCTGGACTCGCGCCTGCCGACGCGACTGCTCGGCGCCTTCCCGCCGGGCGTCGAGATCGAGCGCGTCGGGCTCGCCGAAGCGGTGACGAAAGTGCGGGCGTTTCTGGACACGGCAGGAGACGTCTGACGGCCAAGCAAGTTGGATCGTCCGCGACCGCCCTCGGATGCCTTTTTGCCGACGCCCCGGTGTCGGGAAAATCCTGTCGGAAAATTCAAGGCATTGATCGGCAAGGCTTTTCGCCGGCCGTTTTCCGACACCTGCGTGTCGATAAATGCACTACCAGTCGTCGCCGACGGCCTTCTTCACCGTGTCGAAGATCAGCCGGTTGCCGGCTTCGGTGAAATGGACGTCGCCGGGGATGAAATACTTGCCGATCGCCACGCCGGCCGGCTCGCGGAAGAAGGGTGCGAAACCGTCGACGAAGCGAACGCCGCGCGCCGCCGCCCAGCCCTGCCAGTGCCGCACCTGCAGACTGTCGCGGTCGCCCACCGCGACATTGTCCGGCCAGGGATAGACCACCAGGGTTACGCGGCATTTCCAGTCGCGGCAGATATCGACGACCCGCTCGAGATTGCCGCCCGCCACTTCCAGGCCGCGCCGGCCCCAGCTCTCCAGCAGCACCCGATCGAACGCCCAGCGCGCGCGGGGACGGCCGAACGACGCCTGCTGGTTGAAGGAAGAGGCGACGGAGAGGTCGTGAACAAGATGAACGACCGCGAAGTTGTTGACGAAGAACCGTCCGATGTCGTCCCACGGGATCGAAAAGCCGGCCGGCCGGGCATGGGCAACGGCGCCCTCGCCCGAGGCGCGATAGACGTTGGCGTCGTCGTCGATGTCCGAGAGGTCGAGGAAGACGAAGATCTCGGCCGGCGTCACGGCCAGCCGCTCGGCCGAGGCCCGGATCTTCTGGTGATAGATCGCTGGGCTGTAGGAGGCGACGCCGAGATTGTAGACTGCCTTGCCCTGCTTCCCCGCATCGCAGGCCATCAGCCCGACGAAGCTCTGCTCGTAGGTCGAGCCCAGCGCCTCGGTGAAGGAATCGCCCACCACGAAGATCGCCTCCTGCCCCTTCACCGGCTCCTCAGGCGCGCAGGTGCCGGTGCGGAAGCCGAAGCGATCGGTCTTCCACGGATACCAGACCCGGCCCCAGACGCGCGTGATTTCCCGGTCGGGGACGAGATCGTGGTGATGGGCGGCCGGCCTATAGACTCCGGGCCGGGCCGCCTCCGCCCATGACTTCTTGAGGCCGGAAAACAGCGTCGCGGTCACAATGAAATCCAGCGCCAGGGTGATCGCCCCAATGACGAGCGCCTGGCCGACAAATCGCAGAACAGATTTCACTCGAAGTTCCCTGTTGGTCGTCCGGCACAGGCGGATGGTACGGTCTGATCTCCCAGGAGGAAACCAAATGAAGCTCGGCCTTTCCATCGGCTATTCCCGCGCCGCCCTCGACATCCCCGTGAAGCTGGTGCAGCGCGCCGAGGAGTTGGGCTACGAATCCGTGTGGACCGCCGAAGCCTACGGCTCCGACGCGGTGACGCCGCTCGCCTTCCTCGCGGCCCACACCAAGCGCATCAAGCTCGGCACCGGCATCATGCAGCTCGCCGCCCGCACGCCCGCCAATGCCGCCATGTCGGCCGCGACGGTCGATGCCATGGCCGGCGGCGGCCGCTTCCTCGCCGGCATCGGCGTCTCGGGCCCGCAGATCGTCGAAGGCTGGTACGGCCAGCCCTGGGGCAAGCCCTACTGGCGCATGCGCGACTACGTGGCGATCATGCGCAAGATTTTCAAACGCGAGGGACCGGTCAGCCACGAGGGCCGCGAGATCTCGCTGCCCTACACCGGCCCCGGCGCGATGGGCATCGGCAAGCCCCTGAAATCCATCCTGCACATGAACCCCGACATCCCGATCTATTTGGCCACCGGCAATGAGGCGACGGTGAAGCTGACGGCCGAGATCGCCGACGGCTGGCTGCCGATGGGTTTCATGCCCGGCGCCATGGACGAATATCGGCCGTGGCTGGAAGAAGGTTTTAGGCGCGCCGGCAATGGCAAAAGCTTCAAGGACTTCGCCATCGCCGCCAACGTCCACGTCGAGGTCGACAACGATGTGAAGGGGGCGCTCGCCAAGCTGAAGCCCGAGATCGCGCTCTATGTCGGCGGCATGGGTCACAAAACGAAAAACTTCCACAACGACATCATGGTGCGTCGCGGCTTCGGCGACGCCGCCAAGCGCATCCAGGAACTCTACCTTGCGGGCCACAAGGACGAGGCCATCGCCACGGTGCCCGACGAATGGGTCGACATGAAATCGCTGGTCGGCCCCGCCGCGCGCATCCGCGAGCGCTATCGCGCCTGGGAGGATTGCGGCGCGGATACGCTCAACGTCCGCTCGCGCCAGCCCGAAGCAATCGAGGTGATGGCGCAGGCGGTGCGGTTGAACTGAGCGCTGAGGCCTCCGGGTGACGCCCGGCGTCAACCCGCGATGGCGGCCCTGATGCGGTCGACCGCGGCATCGGGCGCGGTGAGCACCGGTGTTTTGACCGCAGCGGTGACGGCCGCCAGCGCACGCGACGTCGAGAAGTGCGCGAGCATGATGGCGTCGCAGTGCGCGAGCTCGGGCGCCCGCGCCGCGATCAGCGCGTTGTGCCGGTCGGCGTCGCCCTTGCGCAAAGCGTCCATGGCGCCCTCGACGACGATCGTCTCGAGCGTCGCCTTGGCACCCACCTCGCCGCCCGCCTCACCGACGAACTGCTCGAACTCCTCCGTCATGGTCAGCACCGACGGCGCGAAGGTCGCGAGCATGCCGATCCGTTTCCCCCTGCCGATCGCCTCCCGGAACATCGCTTCGTTGGGCTTCAGCACGGGGACCGGCAGTTCCCGCGCCATGCGCTCGATCGCCGGCCCGAACGCCGAGCAGGTGACGAGGATCGCCTCGGCCCCGAGGCGCTGCGCGTAGCCGCCGAGCTCGACGAAGCGCTCGAACATGCGCGGCGTCAGCTCATGGTCCCTGGCGCGATCGACCGACAGCGAGGCGTCGAGCAAATCGACGGCCTCGGCCTCGGGCCAGCGCGTAGCGAAGGCGCGCTGGATGGGTTCCACGGCGACGGGCGTCCCATGCAGGAGGACGACGCGGGGCTTCTTCGACATGCGACGGTCTTTCCAAAGGAGAGCGTTTTCAGGAATGCGGCAGGCGGGATACCAGACCACCATCGCCATAGGCCTTCGCCGCAGCGGGCGACGCGAGCAGCGCCATCAGCGCGGCGGCACCGTCCGGGTTCGCGGCATCGGCGAAGATGGCGGCATCGAAGGTGGAGACGGTCTGGACCTCCGCAGGAAACGGCCCGGCGACGGCAACGCCGGGCACCGACATCAGCTCGCTCACCTGCTGGATCGCCATGTCGGCCTCGCCGCTCGCCACCTTCTCGCCGGTGAAGCCCATCGGGATCGCGACGGCGCGCGCCAGGACCTCCGCGGCGATGCCCAGCCGCTCGACCAGCCCGGTGAAATAGATGCCGCTCGCACCCGCCCGGGAGTAGGCCACCGCCCTTGCGCCGACCAGAGCCCGCTTGAACGCCTCGACCGTCGAGACGTCGGGCTTCGGCGCGCCCTCGCGGACGCCGACGCCCAGGATCGAGTCGGCGAGACAGACGCGGGTCTCGGGACGCACGATGCGGTCGGCGCAGAGCTTGTCCATGGAGCCGTCGATGGCGATGACGACGTCGGCACGCTGGCCTTCGGCGATCGACTTCATGATGGCCGTGGTCGGACGCCAGTCGATCTCCAGGCGATAGGGCGATGCGGCCTCGAAGGCCGGCTTCAGCCAGCGATTGACGGCCACCTCGAGGGCGAGACCGCTCATGACGGCGATAGACGACGGCGATGCCACTGGACTTCACTCCCCGCACAACGGACACCGCCAATATAGCGTGAAGCACCCGTGGAGGGCGGCAAAAGTTGATCTATCGACTTTGGCCATCTCTGGGGATCGGTGCACCTGGAACCAGGCGCTTCGTATCCGCAAATAGTAAGTCCTTGCGCACCTGCCCCGCGACCCGCAAGCGGGGCAGAGAAGATGGCCGGCGATGCTATACCAAGTTCGTCGGGGATCGCGGGACGCGGCACGTCGCGGCGACGTGGACGGAACACCCAAGGAAGGACGCAGGATGTTTGACGATGTCGAGGGCCTGGACGGCGAGATGAAAAACATCGCCTCCCTGCTCGACCAGGTACGGGGCAAGCTGGGCGATCGGTTCCTCCGCCTTGAACTGGCCGACCACCTGGCCCCGAGGAGCACGCCCTTTCGGGTGCCTTCAGGGCTGGGCGCGGCCATCGACAAGCGGATCGCTCCGGCGGGAATGGACGCCTTGCATCTCTTCCGTGCCCTTCGAGACGTCAACAAGGACGTGCCCGACAACCCCGACAAGCTCGACGTCCTGATCGCGGCGATGGGGAAGTTGCGACAATCGTTGATTCCCCTTACTGCCGAGGTCGCGATCCAGGTCGGGTTCAAGTAGCGCCGAACCGCGCCCACGGGCTGGAGCGCCCCCGCCAATTGCCTTGGATGGAGCAGGTTTGCATGTTGAGAGTTACCTCCAAATACAAGGCGAGGGTTGAGACCCAGTTCGACGGGGCGCTGCATCACCTCGAAGAGCTTCAGCGGGAACCGAACTGGAAGGAAGAGGAGGGCCTCTTCCGCGCCCTGAGCTACATGAAGCGGGGGTCGTACAAGCTCGCCGAAGCAGAACTGCTCGAACTGACCGGCGTCTTTGCATCACCCGAAAAATATGCCGTTCCGCCTCTAGCGACCCGGGAACGCTACACCCTCGCCTTGTTGCGGCGGGGGCTCCTGCAGCTGAGGTCTTAGGGCCATGATCGGCCATAGTGCGTCATGAGCCACGAGTGCGATGACTGCGCTGAGCAGCTCACCTCCCCATTGAGCGACTGGACGTGAGCTCGACTCACTCCCGCGGCGCAAACCTGTAGCGGAAGGTACAGCTCGGCGCGCCCTGCATGATCGTCTGGGCACGCTCGAGACTCACTTCGCCCGCGCCCGCCGCGACGATGTCGAAGTCAGCCGCACAGACCAGCAGCGCGCCCAGCTCCGGTTCGCCCAACTCGCGGAAGAATTCGGCGAAGCGGCAGCGCGTCACGTCGATGTCGAGCGCTTCCTTGTCCTGGCGCAGAACCTCGACCTCGACCTCCCGACCGGAGACCTCGCCCCAGACGCTCTGGATGGCCGCCCACTTGCGCCGCGGACTGCCCTCGATGCCCTCGCCGATGGCGGCGAACAGCTGCTTCGACCAGCCGCGCAGGGCTTGCGTCACGAGGGCGTCGGCCTTGTCCTTGCCCAGCTCGGCCCGCGACGCGCGCACCACCGGCACCAGAACCTGGGCCTGCATGCGCGTCTTGTCGAGAAGCGATACCTCGGGATCAACGAGGTATCCGTCGATCACACTCATCGATTGCTCTCCAACGTCAGTAGCCCGCGGTACGGTCGACGATCTCCTTGAGCGGCTTGCCGTCGAGGAAGCGGCCGAGGTTTTCCACGAACAGCCGCGCCACGAACCTGTCGCGCTGCGGGTGCGGTCCGCCGATGTGCGGCAGCACGACGATGCCCTCGGCCTTCCAGAACGGATGATCGGACGGCAACGGCTCCTGGCGGAAGACGTCGAGGATGGCGCCGGCGATCTTCTTGTTCTTCGCCGCCGCGATCAGGTCGGCATCCACGATCGTGTGGCCGCGGCCGAAGTTGATCAACCAGGCCGTGGGCTTCATCCTGGCCAGGCGATCGGCGTTGATGAAGTTGTCGGTTTCCCTGGTGGCCGGCAGCAGCAGCAGCACGAAGTCCGATTGCGCCAGCACTTCGTCGGTGCGTTCCGGCGGCAGGACCTCGGCCACATTCGGCACGGCGCCCGGGCGGCGCTTCGTGCCGATCACGCGCATGCCGAAGGCCACGGCGAGGCGCGCCACTTCCTGGCCGATGACGCCCAGGCCCAGGATGCCCAGCGTCTTGCCGGTGAGCGGCTGCGGCACGGTATGCACCCACTTGGCGCTCTTCTGGTTCTCGACCGCGATGTGCACCGGCTTTGCGGCATAGAACAGCGCCGCCATGATGTTCTCCGGCATCGATTCGGTGTGCGTGCCGCGGGCGCAGGTGAGCGTGAGCGCCTGCGGCAGGTCGGGCAGCGCCATCCAGCCTTCGACGCCGGCACTCATGGCCTGCGCCCAGCGCAGCTTCGGCATCGACGGCAGCAGGCCCGCCGGCACGCCGCCCGCCATCAGCGCCTCGGTGCGGGCGAGCTGGTCGGTCGAGGGCTTGTCCTTGCGCGGCAGCGTGTCGATCGCGACCCGGTCGTCGAGGCCGGCCGCCTTCACGGCCTCGAGATAGGCGGCGGGAGAGTCCGTCCACAGCAGGACCTGTGCTTTGTTGGTGGCGCGGTTGGTGGTCATGAAGGCGGCTCCCGGGGCGTCAGGTGTGAGGATGTGGCGGCACCCTAGCACGCCCGCCCGTCCGGACAGGGAAAAGGCCGGCGGAGTTCCGCCAGCCTGACCTGAAAATAGACCAAAATCTGCTGAAATGTCCACTTTATATTTCGAGGCTTTTCTGGGGCAGGCAAAGCCCCTGAAAGCACTGGCGCACTGGCACTAGCTGCATAGAATGTGAACCAAGAAGAACACCAATTTGGAGGCTACGTGTAAGATGACCAGGATTATCCTTCCCCGCCGTCGCGCTCTCATTCTCGCCGGCGGAACGCTCGCCGCGCCGATGGTCGCCTCGGGTGTTGCCCGGGCGCAAAGCGACTGGCCCAACAAGCCGGTGAAATACATCGTCGTGTTCCCGGCCGGCGGGCCCACCGACACGCTGTCGCGCATCGTCTGCCGCGAGCTCGAGAAGCTCACCAACCAGCAGTTCATCATCGAGAACAAGAGCGGCTCGGGCGGCGTGGTCGGCGCCGACGCCATCGCCAAGTCCGCGCCCGATGGCTACACGGTCGGCCTCTACACGATCGCCGCGCACGCCATTGCGCCGACGCTCTACACCAAGCTGCCGTTCGACGCGGCCAAGGACTTCACCGGCGTTTCCATCCTGTGGGAAGTGCCGAACATGCTGATGACCCGGCTCGACTTTCCGGCCAACAACATGGCCGAGTTCATCCAGGTGGTGAAAGCCAACCCCGGCAAGTTCTCCTTCGCCTCGTCCGGCGCCGGCACCAGCCCGCATATCAGCGGCGAGTTGTTCAAGAGCATGGCCGGCGTCAACATCCTGCACGTGCCCTATCGCGGCAGCGCGCCCGCCCACCAGGACATCCTGGCCGGCCAGGTCGACATGATGTTCGACAACATCCCGGGCCCGCTCGGCCTGATGAAGGGTGGCAAGGTGAAGGCCTTTGCCGTCACTTCGGCCAAGCGCCATCCCGCCGCGCCCGACACGCCGGCGATCGCCGAGTTCCTGCCGGGCTACGAGATCACCTCGTGGGGCGGCATCTGCGGCCCGGCCGGCATGCCGCCGGCGATGGTGGACAAGCTCTCGGGCCTCCTGAAGACGGCGCTGCAGAGCGAGGCTCTCAAGGAGGCGTTCGACAAGCAGGGCGCCGAGCGGATCTGGCTCAGCCCCGCCGACACCGCCAAGTACCGCGCCGCCAACGAGGCGCGGCTGGCGCCGGTGATCAAGGCGTCGGGCGCGAAGGTGGAGTAGCGATCAACGGAACGACAACAGGCAAACGACAACGGCGGCGGCCCTTTCGGACCGCCGCCGTTTTTCACGCAACAGGGCCACACCGATGACGACGATCGATGCCTTCCGCTCCAGCGTCTCCGCGCCTCAGCCTCCGTCCGGTATCGGACCGGCCCTCCAGGCGCTCTGGTGGGCGCGTCGCGGCGACTGGGCGCGCGCGCACGAGTGCGTCCAGAGCCATGAAGGCGAGGCCGACTGCGACCGGGTGCACGCCCACCTGCACCGCCAGGAAGGCGACATGAGCAACGCCGGCTGGTGGTACCGGCGCGTCGGCCGCCCCGTTCCTGCCGTGTCCCTGGACGCTGAATGGAACGCTCTGGCGGTCGAATTGCTGGCCCAGAAGAAGTAGCTCAGTCGGCTCGTTGCCGCATGCATGCGAATTGTTTTTGCGACGGGCCCACGATTACGCTCACCTGATATGCCGCAATGTCTGCGCGTTTTGGCCTATACTCCTCCTTGAAGCGTCGGCCAGCGGAGGAGAGCATCATCACCACGACCGCCCGGTGCGATGTCCTCATCGTCGAGGACAACACCGTCCAGTGCCTCGAAATGGCGGATTATCTCCGCCGCGCCAACCTCACCGTCGAGTCGGCCTTCGATGCCGCGACGGCGCTCGGCAGCGCGGCCAAATTCGAGCCCCGGGTGGTGGTGCTCGACTACAATCTTCCGGATATGACGGGCGTGCAACTCGCCGAAGCGCTGCGCGCGCTGCTGCCGTCGACGGCCATCCTCATCATGTCCGGGCGCATCGACGGGCTTTCCGAGGAGACCCTGCAAGCGCTCGGCATCACCGTGTTCGTGAACAAGCCGGTGCCGCTGGGGCCGTTGCGCCAGGCCGTGGTGAAACTGGTCGACGCCAGTACGAAGGGCGAGAACGCGCCCAAGGCCAAGGGCTGGCTCTCGACCGGCACGGGCGGCACCCGCCAGTAGCCCGGCCCTCCGGAGCTTGCCGGATGGGGACTTGACGGGACCAGGACGTCGCGTGGGAATCGGGCGGCAAGCACTTCAGCAAGACACCGGAGTCTGATCATGGCATCGAGCGAGCTCGCACGGCCCGAGGTGCCGAACTTCGTCGACCTGCTGCGATCCTTCCCCGGTCAGGCGCGCCTCGCCCTCGGAACGCGCGGCGTCCTGTGGGCCACCTTCGCCGGCGTCGTCGGCGTGGTCTGCTGTGTCGTGGCCTTCGCCGCCATCGGGCTGTCGCTCCATCGTTCCGACGTCGATCCGGAGCGGCGCAAGGCGCGCGACGTGCTGACGCTCGACAATGCAAGCCGCCTGCTGATGCGCAGCATCCTGGCAAGCTCCTCCGCCGGCCAGACAACCGGTGCGACGCCGATCTCCGGCGCGCCGTGGCGCAATTTCACCGAGTCGCTGGGGACGCTGTGCCGCGACTTCAACGTGGCGCCCCAGACGGCGCTCGGCCAGACCTGCGCCGCGCAGCCGGCGTTCATCGCGTGGGTGGGCCTGGAACTCCGCGCCCTCGACATTGACCGAAGGCCGATCGACGCCGCCGCGCTGCGCCACCTGCTCCAGCTCCGGGACGAGATCACCGAGCTCAGCCTGGCGACGACCCGAGCCACCGACGACGCGATCGGCAAGCTGATCGAAGACTATACGGTGGCGCTGCTGGTGCTGACGCTCAGCACGATCGGCTTCGTGTGTGCCGGGCTGGTCCTGATCCTGCTCGTCGGCCGCACCTCGATGGACTATCACGCGCAATGGCGGCTCGCCGCACAGGCCGCGCGGCAGGCCGGCGCCTCGCGCGACATGTTGAGCGAGGTTGTCGAGGCGCTGCCGGCCGGCGTCGTCGTCTATGATTCCACCGAGCATCTGATCATGTGCAACTCGGTGGCCCGGACCCTGACGCCGGCGCTCAGGCAACCCAATGCGATCGGCCGGACCTACTCGGAACTGGCGTACGATTCCGCGCGTGGGCTCGAGGCGGCAGGCATGGGGCCGCAGCCCGTGCAGGAGTGGATCGAGCGTTTCCGCACCAGGACCACGGAGCGCACGCGCCAGGCTGACGACGGGCGATGGTTCGACTGGTCGGAAAAAGGCACACAGAGCGGCCTCACCGTCGGGCTCCGGGTCGACGTCACCGACATCAAGAAGCACGAGTTCGCGCTGGAGAAGGCGCGCGCCGAGCAGGAGCATGCCCGCGCGCGCTACCAGTCCCTGGTCGATTCGATGGTCGACGTGGCCTATACGCTCGACGTCGAGACCGGGAAGTTCACCGTCGTCAACGCAGCCGTAGCCGATCTGTTCGGCGTGCCGCCTGAGAAATTCGTCGGCACCCACTTTCTCCAGCACATCGCCCCGGAGTCGGTGGAGCGGGTGCGGAGCCAGACCACCCGGGAATACGATCCGCGGGACCCCGGCACATTCTCCCGCTTCTCCATGATCACGGCCGGTGGCGCCGTGCGTCACGTCGAAGTGCGGGCCAGGCGCTGGCGCGACGAGCAGGGGCGCGTGGTCAGCACCGGCGTGATCCGCGACGTCGAGGAGCGGGTGCAGCTCGAGCAGCGGCTCGACTCGGAAATGAACCGCCTCCGCTCGATCGTCGAATCGGGCGGCGCGCTGATCGTGCTGGTCGACCGCGCAATGAACGTGGCCATGGTCAACAGCGGCTTCACCGCCCTCACCGGCATTCCCGCCGCCGATGCCGTCGGCCGGCCGCTGCAGGAGATCCTGCCCTGCCCGCTCGATCCCGAACTCACCAAGCGCTCGCACTTTGCCGTTCGGCGGCGCGATCCGTCGGGCCGCGAACGGCTGATCGCGATCACGGCGACGCCGGCAACCGATGCCAACGGCGCCGTGACCAACATCATGCTGCTGGGCGTCGACGATACCGAGCGCCGCGAGGCCGAGCAGGCCCTCTACAATGCCGAGCGCTTTGCGACCGTGGGCGAGATGGCCGGCACCATGGCGCACGAGATCAGCCAGCCGCTGCAGGTGATCAACATCGCGTGCGCTTCGGCGCTCGACGAGTTCGCCGTGGCATTGGAACGCGGCGATCAGCCGGACACTGCCTTCGTGCAAAGCAAGCTCGACCGCATCGCCCAGCAGGTCGAGCAGGCCAGCCGCATCATCGGCGACCTGCGCGCCTTCGTACGCGGCACCTCGTCCGATACGCCCGAGCCGTTCGATCCGAACGAGGCCGTGCGCCATGCCATCGACCTCACCGGCCACGGGGTACGCGAGGCCGGCATGCTTTTTCAGGAGCGGCTGGACGCGGAGCTGCCCATGGTGCTGGGCGATGCCGGGCATCTGGCCCAGGTGCTGGTCAACCTGATCAACAATGCCCGCGATGCCGGCGGCGGCGCCATTTCGATCGCCACGGGCACGATGCAGGAGAATGGCAGGACATTCGTGCGGATCGCCGTCGAGGATTCCGGGCATGGCATTCCCAGCCACATCCTGGCCAAGCTTTTCACGTCGTTCGTCACGACCAAGCCGAGCGGCAAGGGCACCGGCCTGGGACTACGTATCTGCCGTCGTATCCTGGAAGAGATGGGTGGCCGCATCTCGGCCGCCAACCGCGCCGAGGGCGGCGCCCGCTTCGAGATCATCCTGCCAAGCCAATAGGCCATTCATTTGGGTGCGGGTAGCAACCCTTTGGAATATGCCGCGTTCAAGGTGGATCGTATTCCAGAAGGAAACCCCACCCATGCGCCTCCGCATCCTGACGACCGTGTCAGTCGGTCTTCTCGCCGCCGCCTGCCAGAACACGACGAACACCAGCGGCATCAGTGCCGCCACCGGCAGCGGTCTCTATGCCTCCTCCAACCAGGCCTGCGTCGACTACGGCTTCGTGCCCAACACGGCGGCCTACAGCCGCTGCGTGAGCAGCGAGCAGCAGGCCCGCGCCAGCTACCGCGCCACCCCGGGCTATGCCCCGTCGATGATCTCCAACGACGCGCGCAACGCCTGCTACTCGTACGGCCTGACGGTCGGCTCGGCGCCCTACGACCGCTGCGTGGCGCGCGAAGTCGACGCTCGCACCTACCGTGACTCCGCCGCCGTTCCGGCCTATCGCGTCGATGCCCAGGGTTACCGGGTCGATGCCCAGGGCTATCGCGTCGACGCCAACGGCTACCGCCTGCAGACCTCGGCGGCGCCGGTGCCGGCCTATCGTACCGACCAATATGGCTACCGGATCGACGCCGAGGGCTATCGCGTCGATGCCAACGGCTACCGTTTGGCCGGCCAGCCCGCGCCGTACTATCAGCCGGCTTACCAGCCTGCTCCGGGCTACCAGCCGGCCTACTACCCGCCGGCGGAAGTCCAGGCGCAGGCGGTGACGCGCGACGAATTCGGAAACCGCTACGACTCGCAGGGCAACCGGATCAATGCGAGCGGCCAGGTCATCCCGATGCGCGAGAGCCGCTACTAGCTCACAATCCCGGACAGGCGCGCGATACGCGCCTGAGTGCTAGGGTGGAGAGGCCATGAGCCACTCCACCCAAGTGCCCCGAAAAATCCTGATCGCCGGAGCCACCGGCCTCGTCGGCTATGCCGCGATGAAGCACTTCGCATCCGAGAAGGACTGCGAAGTTCTCGCCGTTTCACGGCGTCGCCCCGACGAGACGTTCGGCGCACGCTGGTTGCCGCTCGACCTCACCGATGCCGCTGCGTGTGCACAGGAGGCATCCGCCTTCGACGGCGTCACGCACCTCGTCTACGCCGCGCTCTATGAGCGGCCGGGGCTGGTCGCGGGTTGGCAGGAAGACGAGCAGATCCGCACCAACGAGCTGATGCTCAGAAATCTGTTCGGACCGCTGGAGCGCGCGGCGCCGGGATTGCGCCATGTGGCGCTGCTGCAGGGCACCAAGGCTTACGGCATCCATGTGCGACCGCTCCTGGTGCCCGCGCGCGAGAACCGCTCGGAGATGCACGAGCAGCCGAACTTCTACTGGAACCAGGAGCGTTATCTGCACGAGGCGCAGAAGGGCAAGGCGTGGTCCTGGTCGATCCTGCGGCCGGTGCTGATCGTGGGCGATTCGGTCGGCAGCGCCATGAACGTGATCCCGGCGCTGGGCGTCTACGCCGCCATGATGCGGCGCGCCGGCAAGACCAGGCTGGATTATCCCGGCGGCGTCGGCCGCGTGGCACAGGCGGTCGACGCCGACCTGCTGGCGCGGGCCATCGCCTGGTCAGGACAGGCCGAGACGGCGCGGAACGAGATATTCAATGTGACCAACGGCGACGTGTTCATGTGGCCCAACGTCTGGGCCACCATCGCCGACGCACTGGGCTTCGACGCCGGCGAGCACGTGCCACTGGCGCTCGACAAGGAAATCCGGCCGCGCGAGTCCGAATGGGCGGAGATCTGCGCCACCCACAAACTCAAGTCCGGCACACTGAGAGACTTCGTCGGGCTTTCGTTTGAGTATGCCGACTACACGATGGGTTTTGGCCGCGACAAGCCCGGCCCGGCCGCGATCGTATCGACCATCAAGCTGATGCAGGCAGGTTTCACCGAGGTGATGGACACCGAGGCCATGTTCCGGAAGTGCTTCGCCGAAATGCAGGCCAAGCGGCTGTTGCCGCCGCGCCAGGGGGCGTAATCTTTCCCGGCATGACCAAACGCAAGCCGGCATGGGCGGCGTGCGCTGCCGGCCTCAGGCGCTTTGGTTCGCGACTGCCTTGAAGCGTTCCCACGGCCGGCCGGCGATCCGCTTGAGCAGGGAGACCGGGCCGCGCGTCCCCGGCGCCGGGTTCGAGTTGGGGCTGGGGCGCGGGCCCTTGACGCGACCGACCCAGCGGTCGTCGGGCTCGTAACCCAGCGACTGCAGAAGTCTCTGGAACTTCCAGCGGAAGGCAGCGGCCAGAGTCGGCGTGAACTCGCGCTTCCACTGGGCGACGTCGCCCGAGCGGACATGCTTGTGGCCGCGGCCGAGGTTGCCGAACAGGCTGTACTGCCAGAAGCGCCGGCGGCAGACCTGCTGTTCGGCCGCATCGAAGCCCAGGAAATCCATGATCCCGGACCAATACTTCATCTCGGTATCCAGCCGCATCTTCTCGTAGCGGGCCTCGAAGCAGTTGGTCCGGCCGTAGCGCCACTGCTGCATGTCGCGCAGCGTGCTGAAGGTCGAGTTCTCCATCTCGAACACATACTGCTCGTGACGGGTCGCGAAGGCATTCAACCGGCGCTGATAGGTGATGTTGTCGTAGCCCGGCACGGGCTCATGCAGCCAGGTCTCGCCGGACTTGCAGTGATAGTGCATGGCCGAGATGAGCACGTCGCGCGGATCGCGGATGAGGTGAAGAATCCGCACGTCGTCGCGATCGAGAAGGTCGGAATGGCCACGGAAATCGGAGTCGTAGTTGAACAGCACGAATGGCGGCTTGAGGGCTTCCGCCAGATTCTCGCGCTCAGCCCAATAGTCGACGTAGGTCGCCCCGAGATCCTCGGCGATGGCCTTGAACACGGTGGCCATCCAGACTGTGCCCGTCTTATGGTGCGTGGCGATAACAACGTTATTCTTCATTTTACCCCAACCGGTGGTACGACTCCCCACGGCTCTCCATCCCCACGCCTGGGCCGGCAAGATGGTTGAGACAGCGACTCCACTCGCCGTATCGACCTTCTACAAAATAGCAGCGACCCGCAGTGGAAATCCA
>JAESFZ010000403.1_pt1 | contig 15922 bp, 14 predicted proteins | sample 9269561 | NCBI WGS metagenome assembly JAESFZ01 (sample SAMN14515552, study PRJNA621657) | algae metagenome | isolation source: Tildeniella nuda ZEHNDER 1965/U140 and co-occurring heterotrophs from wet... | place: Switzerland: Stansstaad, Zurih | collected 1965-01-01
ACTCAGTACGCAATCATCGCACATTTTGGGGTCAGTTCACAAACATGGAACTATATCTATGCACGCAAATCCTTGTGCGGACTCGCGTTCGCTCGCCTGCCGATTCACGAAACCTCGAACACCGACATCCACCGCTGGGGATCGCAGCCTTGCCGGGAAGGAAAAGGTCAAAGGGCGTGGGTTCGATCCCGCCACGAGGCCGCGCATGACCGATCTCACGCATGTCGAACTGCTGTGGCTCGAGAAGCATATCGAGCGATGGATACGCTTCGGCCGGCCGGCAAACGAACGGATCCACGATCGGCGACGGCGGGTCCTCTCTTTCACGCCCGGCAGCGTCTTCGGCTTTGTCCGTTGGGCTGCCAACGACTACGGAACGATCGCCTCGCGCATCGACATCCTGCGCGCCGTGCGCTCGAGCGAAGCCTGCGCGACCATCCCATTCGTCCGGCCGGGTGCCGACATCCTGTTGCGGGCTTCCGGCTGGCCGAAGGTCAAGCACGTGTTGCAAATGATCGACATCGTCGAAGCACTGGGCGTCGATCCCTGCGACGCGGCACCGGACTATTGGCGCCACGTTCACAGCCGTCTGGCGGTCGGGGAAGCGCTGAGGCCCTATACGATGGCACGCCACAAGGCCTGGCTGCTGCGGCAGAGACTGGAGCCGTGACGCGCGGCGTGTACGGTCTACTGATCGCGCTTGGAGTAGTCAGCCTGATGGCGCCGGCCTTCTTGCAGCCGCATCGCATGCTTCTGTGGAACGCGTCGGCCAGCGTTCCCGTCGGGGTCTACTTAATCGAGACCACCGACACGCGGTATGTTTCCGAACTGGTTGCTGTCCTGCCGCCGGAGCCGCTCGCCAGTTACCTCGAAGCCGGCAACTACCTGCCGCGCGGCGTTCCTATGCTGAAACATGTGCTGGCGCTTCCCGGCCAGACCGTTTGTCGAGAGGGTCTCGTCGTAACCATCGATAAGGTAGCTGCCGGAATGGCGCGCGAGCGTGATCGAAGAGGCCGCCCTCTACCCATCTGGCAGGGCTGCCGCGTCGTCGCCCAGGACGGACTCTTCCTGATGAATCCGCATTCGGCGGACTCGCTGGACGGGCGGTATTTCGGGCCGTTGCCGCTATCCGCCGTCATTGGTCGCGCGCATCCGGTTTGGGTAGAGGAAGATTGATCATGCGGTACCGTCTCGCTGAAATGCCCGCCCGTCCGTGTGCGGGACGTCGAGACCCTTCCTCCTTCCCGGCCAGGATCCGCCATAAGACCAGTTCAATCATCGTATCGATGGCTGCGATCGTACTTATTTACGCCGCGGTCTTCGTTGGCGGTACAGCCCGCGCCGAATCGGTCACCGCAGTGTGGCCAAAGACATCGCCGGACGCCGGTCCCTATGGAAGCTTCGTGCGAGAAGCGGCCCAGCGATTTGGCATTCCGGCATCCTGGATCGGAGCGGTGATGGCGATCGAAAGCGGTGGTGATGTGCTGGCTCTCTCGTCTCAAGGCGCCATGGGACTGATGCAGATCATGCCCGAAACCTGGGCTGGTTTGCGTGCCCGGCATGGGTTCGGTGACAATTCGTATAACCCGCGCGACAACATCCTTGCGGGCGCGGCCTACTTGCGTGAGCTGTATGACCGCTATGGCTCACCGGGGTTTCTGGCCGCCTATAATGCAGGTCCCGGGCGTTACGACGAACACTTGGCGACAGGCCGCGCGCTGCCGCAGGAGACCCAGCTCTATGTGGCCAAGCTCGCACCCCTGATCGAAGAGGCGCAGGTTGATGACATTGTCACCGTCAGCCGTCGTCTCGTTCTCTGGCAGGAAGCGCCGCTGTTTGTCGCGCGTGACCAGGACAAATCCGCGGTCCCGCAGGAAGCGTCCAACACGTTGACCGAGCAGCCATCGGAAAGCGAGTCTGCCGAAAACTTATCCCGATTGAAGGCACGAACCGACAGCTTGTTTGTCCGCCGTGGAAACGCAGTGCGTCTGCCATGATGTGGAGAAGAGACGGTTGGATCGTCAAGCTGTTCTCGAGAAGATGCTCATGAGGTTCATCGGCTCAGGGCCCCCACATCATGGACGGCAAGATAAAGCGGGTGGCCCCGCTGCCGTCGCTGCGCTCCTAAGGGATTGTCTGCACGTTGTTTTTCGAGGGCCCGGCGCCGGCTCTTTGCGACGTGCGTGCGGCTCTTGAAGCATTTTTCTTTTTGTTTTCAATGCACGAAGCGCCATCGCTCTTGGGCAGCCCTTCCGACGCTACCCGGGAGACGTCTTTTCTACGCCACGCAGCGATGCGTGTGTTCCGGCGCTTGCAGGCCTTTGTGTCGCTGCCAATTGTTATGCCATGGCACGTGATGACGACGATTTCCGTCTCCGGCCCGGCAGGATCCGGGATCGCGGGGGCGCGCCGATTGGCAAGCGCCGCGATGGTGGCGGGGGCGGCCGCGGGTCCAGCTTCAACGGGCAGATTCAGCAGGCTGTGCGGCGGGCTGGCGGCGATCCTTCCCGGTTGAGCGAGGCCGGGAAGAGAAGCGGCCGGTTTAACCAACGGGGGCGTGGTGCGGCGGTGGCTGTGGCGCTGAAGAACCGCAAGCCATGGAGCCGCGACGGTGGCATTCGCACGCGCTCGCGGCGGGTCGCGGTCAAGGCTCGTGTCGTGAGGCTCAATCCCCAGTCCGGTGCTGTCCGAGGACGGCAGTTCGTCAGCGCCAAAGCCATCGATGCGCACCTTCGCTATCTCCAGCGTGACGGCGTGACGAAGGACGGGGAGACGGGTCAGGTCTATTCGGCCAGCCGGGATGTCGAGGATGGCGGTGCGTTCGTCGAACGGGGCCGGGAAGACCGCCACCAGTTCCGCTTCATTGTATCGGCCGAGGAGGGCGTGGAGCTCTCCGATCCTCGCGTCACCACCCGCGATCTCATCAAGCGGATGGAGGCCGACCTTGGCACCCGACTCGACTGGGTCGCGGTCGATCACCACAACACCGGCCATCCTCATACCCACATCATCGTCCGGGGTGTGACCGACGAAGACAAGACCCTCAACATCGCGGGCGACTACATCGCTTATGGCATCCGGGAGCGGGCGAGCGAGGTCGTGACTCGTGAGCTTGGCCGCCAGACTGAGCAGGACGTGTCCCGCGGCCTGGAGCGGGAGGTCGACGCTGACCGCTTCACCAGGCTCGACCGCATGCTGCTCGCCGAGCAGCGGAGCCGCAACGAGTTCGCCGACCTCCGGCCAGATCGGGATGTGCTCGAAAGCCTGCGGCTGAACCGGGCGCTTCTGATCCAGCGGGCGCGCAAGCTGGAGCGTATGGGCCTGGCCGCCGAGGTTGAGCCCGGACGGTGGACGGTATCTTCAAAAGCCGAATCCGTCTTGCGGGAGCTGGGCGAACGCGGCGACATCATCAAGACGATGCATCGGGCATTGGACCGGGAAGGATTGGCGGGCACCCGCTCTGTCTTGGGCTATGTCCTTCATCGTGAGGAGATGACCGAGCCGATCGTTGGCCGGGTGCTCGACAAGGGGCTGGCCGGCGACGAGATGGGTGAGCGGATGAGGCTCGTCGTCGACGGTGTGGACGGGCGGGTCCATCACATTGAGATGGATCCTGCTCGAGCAGAGAATATCCAGCGGGGCATGATCGTGGCGGCGGGCGCGGGTGAGGCCGGACCCCGCGCATCGGATCGCAACATTCTGGCAGTTGCCGGTCAGGACGGCATCTATCGGCCGACCACGCATCTGGAGCAGGCTGTCGGTACCGTCGAGCGTCTGGGCGGCGATCCTGCGGCTTACGTCCGATCCCATGTCCGGCGCCTGGAAGCGCTGCGGCGGGCGGGCCATGTCGAGCGGATCGACGCCGACCACTGGCGCATTCCGGCCGACCTGGCCGAGCGGGGGCAGGCCTACGACCTCACGCGGGACCGCGCGACCGGTCGGGTGACCGTTCTCTCGGCGACGGGGCTCGAGCAGCAGGTCGGTCATGATGGCACGACGTGGCTCGACCGCGAGCTGGGGGCTCGTCAACGCACCGTCCTGGCGGACGACGGCTTCGGCCGCGACGTGGCCGCAGCGCTGGCCAGGCGCCGACGATGGCTGGCTGACAAGGGCTATGCCACAGATGTCGGCGACGGGCAGATCCGGATTTCCAGAGATGTGGTGCAGCGGCTGGAGGCTCGCGAGATCGAGCGCGTTGGCCGGGCCCTCGCCGCAGAAAGGGGGCGGGAATGGCAGCCCGCCATTCCGGGTAAACACGTTGCCGGGACGCTGGTCGGATCCACGCAGCTTGCGAGTGGACGGTTCGCCATGCTCGACGACGGGTTCGGCTTCAGCCTGGTCCCGTGGCGACCCGCGCTCGAACAGCATGTCGCCCGATTGGTTTCGGGGGTTGCCTTGCCCGGCGGCGATGTCAGCTGGTCTTTGGGACGACGTCGAGGCTTGGGGCTCTAGGCAGAAGAGAGCATGACTGCTCCGGCGTTCCACCAAATTGCACGCCAAGGCCGCCGCGCGAGCGCTTTGCGCGTCGTCGGCATTGAATGGATGGCAAGCGACAGCTTGATCTTGTCGTCATGTCTGCGACGAAGATCCTGTGGGGGCAGATCACCCTCGTTTTCACCATCGTGCTCGTAGCAGTATGGGCGTCGACGCAATGGACGGCGTGGCGGCTGGGTTACCAATCCCAGCTCGGACCACCCTGGTTCGAACTCGCCCACGTCCCAATCTACTTTCCTCCGACCTTCTTCTGGTGGTGGTACGCCTTCGACGCCTATGCACCCTCGATCTTTGTGGAGGGCGCCTGTATCGCGGCCTCTGGCGGCTTCATCTCGATCGGGGTCGCGATCGGCATGTCTGTATGGCGTGCGCGAGAGGCAAAGAACGTGGCGACCTACGGTTCGGCACGTTGGGCGACAGCAGGCGAAGCACGCCGCGCGGGATTGATCGGCCCGGACGGCGTAGTGTTGGGCAAGCTCAGCGCCGACTACCTGCGCCATGAAGGACCGGAACACGTCCTTTGCTTTGCGCCGACACGCAGCGGCAAGGGCGTCGGCCTGGTCGTGCCGACCTTGCTGACCTGGCCCGGCAGCTCGATCGTTCACGACATCAAGGGCGAGAACTGGGAGCTGACCTCGGGTTTCCGGTCGCGGCATGGCCGCGTGCTGCTCTTCGATCCGACCAATGCGGCCTCGGCGGCCTACAATCCGTTGCTCGAGGTGCGGCGCGGCGAATGGGAAGTCCGCGACGTCCAGAACATCGCCGATGTGCTGGTCGATCCCGAAGGCGCCCTGGAGCGCCGGAACCACTGGGAAAAGACCAGTCACGCCCTTTTGGTCGGCGCCATCCTGCATGTCCTGTATGCCGGACAGGACAAGACGCTGGCCGGGGTGGCTGCTTTCTTGTCAGACCCAAAACAGCCGATCGAGACGACGCTCCGCGCAATGATGACCACGGCGCACCTCGGCGAAGCGGGTGTCCATCCGGTCATCGCATCGGCCGCCCGGGAGCTGCTGAACAAGAGCGAGAACGAGCGTTCGGGCGTGCTCTCGACCGCCATGTCCTTCCTAGGCCTGTACCGCGATCCCGTCGTGGCCCAGGTGACGCGTCGCTGCGACTGGCGCATCCGCGATCTCGTCGAGAGCGAGCGACCTACGACGCTCTACCTCGTCGTGCCGCCCTCCGACATCAGCCGGACCAAGCCACTGGTACGCCTCGTGTTGAACCAGATCGGCCGTCGGCTCACGGAAGAGCTCCACGCCAAGGGGCGGCGGCACAGGCTGCTGCTCATGCTCGACGAGTTTCCTGCTCTGGGGCGCCTCGACTTCTTCGAATCTGCGCTGGCTTTCATGGCCGGTTACGGATTGAAGAGCTTTCTCATCGCCCAGTCGCTCAACCAGATCGAGAAGGCCTACGGTCCGAACAATGCCATCCTCGACAACTGCCATGTGCGCGTGTGTTTCGCCACCAACGACGAGCGCACCGCCAAGCGCGTCTCGGATGCGCTCGGCACGGCGACGGAGATTCGTGATGCCAGGAACTACGCCGGCCATCGGCTGAGTCCGTGGCTTGGGCATCTCATGGTCTCACGACAGGAGACGGCGCGACCGTTGCTGACACCCGGAGAGGTCATGCAGCTGCCGGCGACCGATGAGTTGGTGCTGGTTTCCGGGTGCCCGCCGATCCGGGCCAGGAAGGCGCGGTACTACGAGGACCGGCAGCTGACGGAACGTCTGCTGCCACCGCCCGAGCCGGAACGGCCGCGACCTTCCAGCGTCACCCTCCATGACTGGAGCGCCACGCCTGTTCCCTCGGTTTCGACGGCAAGCAGAGAGGTGATGAGCGGCCTTCAGGACGGGCAGCCCATCAACGATCCCGCAAATGGCGGCATTCGTCGGGAGCCGGAGCTTGCCGAGCATGATGACATCGCACCTGAGCCAATCACGCCTTCGCCGGAGTTCGAGTTCGCTGAGGATGAGGCCGCAGAAGACGCGGTGCGCGCCCGCCGGTTACGCGCCACGGCCCGGGGACTCGCTCGCCAGGCTGCGATGGATCCGGGCGATGGCATCGACCTGTGAGCCGATAGATGCGGACCAAGCATACGTTTCGCCTGCCACCCGATCTGGCGCTGAAGCTTGCCGACTATGCTTCACGCAAACGCGTGCCGCAGGCACACGTCGTGGAGAGCGCACTCGCCTCGTTCCTGTCGCCGGATGCGTCCGAAAGACTGGAAGGAGCGCTCGGTCGTCGGCTGGACCGGCTCGTCCGACAGGTCGAGCGTCTGGAACGCAGTGTCACCATCTCGAACGAGGCGCTGGCGCTGTTCGTGCGCTTCTGGCTGACCACCACACCCTCTTTGCCTGAGGACGCACAACAGGCGGCGCAAGCCAAAGGTCGCGAACGGTATGAAGGGTTCATCGATGCTCTTGGCCGCCGCCTGGCGAAGGGCCGGACGCTTTCGGAGGAGATTTCGCGGGACATCGAGCCAGGTGAGGCCGCGGAAAGCGATCAGCCCCAGGAGCCTGTTTGAGCGGGCCCGCCTATTCACGCGCCCTTCTACGCCTGAGTACCACGATCGCTTAGTTGTTGTTGCGCAGAGTACGTTGTTGCTTCTTCTAATCGACCCCGTTTGGTGACCGCTGCTTGCGGTCCTGCATCCCGGGGTGACGATGACGGTCCATTCTTACCAGGCAGAGGTCCTTTCTCGGGGCGCCCGCATGCTGCGCACGGCGCTGGGGCCCGCCATCGCGACTTGGCTCGAAGATCCGTCCGTCGTCGAAGTGATGCTCAACCCCGACGGGCGGCTCTGGATCGACCGGCTGTCGACCGGCCTGGTCGAGACGCAGGAGCGACTGGCAGCCGCCGAGGGCGAGCGCATCGTACGGCTGGTCGCTCACCATGTCGGCGCCGAAGTCCATCCGGCCAGCCCGAAAGTATCGGCCGAGCTGCCCGAGACGGGAGAACGGTTCGAGGGGTTGCTGCCGCCGGTCGTCGCGGCGCCCACCTTCGCTATCCGTAAACCCGCAGTCGCCGTCTTCACCCTCAACGACTACGCCGCGGCCGGCATCATGACGATGGGCGAGGCGGACGCGCTTCGACGAGCAGTCGCCGACCGCCGCAACATCCTGGTGGCCGGCGGCACCTCGACCGGCAAGACGACGCTCGCCAATGCGCTCCTGGCCGAGGTGGCCAAGACGTCAGACAGGGTGGTGCTGATCGAGGATACCCGCGAACTGCAATGCCGTGCTGCCAATCTCGTGGCCTTGCGCACCAAGGATGGCGTGGCGTCGTTGTCCGAGCTGGTCCGCTCCTCGTTGCGGCTGCGGCCCGACCGCATACCGATCGGCGAAGTGCGGGGCGCCGAGGCGCTCGACCTCCTGAAGGCGTGGGGCACCGGCCATCCCGGCGGCATCGGCACCATTCACGCCGGCTCGGCGATCGGGGCATTGCGGCGTCTCGAGCAGCTCATCCAGGAAGCCGTCGTCACGGTGCCCCGCGCCCTGATCGCCGAGACGATCGACCTTATCGCTGTGCTGTCGGGCCGCGGCGATGCACGCCGGCTGAAAGAACTCGCCCGCGTCGACGGTCTCGGCGCCACCTCGGACTACGCCCTCTCATCTGCAGGAGAATCTAAATGACGCGCCTCGCGATACGACACGCTGTTATGGTGGCCGCAAGCTTGTCTACGGTGCTGCTCGTCCTCTCGTCGACCGCCCATGCGGCGGGTTCCAGCATGCCCTGGGAACAACCGCTTCAGCAGGTCCTGCAGTCGGTGGAAGGGCCGGTCGCCAAGATCGTCGCGGTGATCATCATCATCGTCACCGGTCTTACCCTGGCGTTCGGCGACAGCTCCGGTGGCTTCCGGCGCCTGATCCAGATCGTGTTCGGCATCTCGATCGCCTTTGCCGCCTCGAGCTTCTTTCTCTCCTTCTTCTCGTTCGGCGGCGGGGTCGTCGTCTGATGACCGAGCCCGTTCCCGGCTTCGTGGTGCCGCTCCACCGCGCCCTGACCGAGCCGATCCTGCTGGGCGGGGCACCGCGCTCGATTGCGATCCTGAACGGCACGCTGGCGGCGGCCATCAGCCTGGGGCTGCGCCTGTGGGTTGCCGGGCTGCTGATCTGGCTGCTCGGCCATGGCCTGGCCGTCTGGGCGGCCAAGCGAGATCCGCTCTTCGTCGATGTGGTGCGCCGCCACCTGCGCATTCCCGGCCGGCTCGGCGTGTGAGGGGGCTTTAATGATGAACCTCGCCGAATACCGGAACTCGGCCACCCGCCTTGCCGATTTTCTGCCTTGGGCAGCGCTCGTCGCTTCCGGCATCGTCCTGAACAAGGACGGCTCGTTCCAGCGGACCGCGCGTTTCCGTGGCCCCGATCTCGACTCGGCAGTGCCGGCGGAACTCGTCGGCGTCGCTGGACGGCTGAACAACGTCCTCCGTCGTCTTGGATCGGGCTGGGCCCTCTTCGTCGAGGCCCAGCGGCTGCCTGCCAGTGTCTACCCGGCGGGACGGTTTCCGGACGCGGCGTCGGCGCTGGTCGACGCCGAGCGCAAGGCCGCCTTCGAGGAAGAGGGGGCGCACTACGAGTCGGCCTATTACCTGACGTTTCTCTATCTGCCGCCGGCCTGGGAGTCGGGCGGCGCCGAGCGCTTTCTATACGAAGGCCGTAACCGCGCCGCGGGAGCGGATGCCCGTGAGATTCTGGCCGGGTTCACCGATCGCACCGAACGGGTGCTGCAGCTCCTCGACGGCTTCATGCCCGAATGCCACTGGCTCGACGATGCTGAGACGCTGACCTATTTGCATTCCTGCATCTCCACCCGGCGCCAGCGCGTGCGCGTGCCGGAGGTGCCCATGTATCTGGACGGCCTGCTGGCCGATCAGCCCCTGACGGGCGGCCTCGAGCCGAAGCTCGGCGACTGCCATCTGCGGGTGCTCACGATCGTCGGCTTCCCGGGAACCACCACGCCGGGACTGCTCGACGAACTCAATCGCCTGGCCTTCGCTTACCGCTGGTCGACGCGGGCGATCCTGCTCGACAAGACCGACGCCACCCGGTTGATGACGCGCATCCGCCGTCAGTGGTTCGCCAAGAGGAAGTCCATCGCGGCCATCCTCAAAGAGGTCATGACCAACGAGGCATCGACGCTCGTCGACACCGATGCGCACAACAAGGCGATCGATGCCGATGCGGCGCTCCAGGAGCTCGGATCGGACGCGGTCGGTGCGGCCTACTGTACCGTGACCGTCACGGTATGGGACGAGGATCCGCACGTGGCCGACGAACGGCTGCGTCTCGTCGAGAAGGTGATCCAGGGCCGCGACTTCACCTGCATGGTGGAGAAGGTCAATGCCGTCGATGCCTGGCTGGGCTCCCTTCCCGGGCATGCCTACGCCAACGTGCGCCAGCCACCGGTTTCGACGCTCAATCTCGCGCACATGATCCCGCTGTCGGCGGTCTGGGCGGGGCCGGCGACCGACGAGCATTTCGGTGCGCCGCCGCTGTTCTTCGGCAGGACCGAGGGGGCAACGCCGTTCCGGTTCTCGCTTCATGTCGGTGATGTCGGCCATACGCTCGTTGTCGGCCCGACGGGCTCGGGCAAGTCCGTGCTGCTGGCCCTCATGGCGTTGCAGTTCCGGCGCTACGATAAGGCGCAGGTGTTTGCCTTCGACTTCGGCGGTTCCCTCCGTGCCGCCGCGCTTGCGATGGGTGGGGATTGGCACGACCTCGGAAGCGCGCTCGGCGAAGAGGAGAGGGAGCCCGTTGCCCTCCAGCCGTTGGCCGGCATCGAGGATGTCGCGGAGCGGGGCTGGGCCACTGACTGGATTGCAGCTCTCCTGGCCCGCGAGAAGATCGTCCTAACGCCCGAGGTGAAGGACCATCTGTGGTCCGCGCTTGGATCGCTGGCCTCCGCACCGCTGGAAGAGCGCACCCTGACGGGCCTGTCGGTCCTGTTGCAGTCGACCGCCCTCAAGCGGGCCCTCCAGCCCTATTGCCTGGGAGGGGCTTATGGCCGTCTGCTGGACGCGGAGGCCGAACGGCTCGGCAGTACGTCGGTGCAGATCTTCGAGACCGAGGGGCTGATCGGCACTGGCGCCGCGGCTGCCGTGCTCGCCTATCTCTTCCATCGGATCGAGGCCCGTCTTGATGGCAGCCCGACCCTGCTGATCGTCGACGAGGGCTGGCTCGCCCTTGACGACGAGGGCTTCGCCGGCCAGCTGCGCGAATGGCTGAAGACCTTGCGCAAGAAGAACGCCTCTGTCGTCTTCGCTACACAGTCGCTCTCGGACATCGACGGCTCTGCCATCGCGCCGGCCATCATCGAGAGCTGTCCGACTCGTCTCTTCCTGCCGAACGAGCGGGCGATCGAGCCGCAGATCACCGAGATCTATCGCCGCTTCGGTCTCAATGACCGTCAGATCGAGATTCTCGCCCGGGCGACGCCCAAGCGGGACTACTACTGCCAGTCCCGCCGCGGCAATCGCCTATTCGAACTCGGCCTCGGCGAGGTAACGCTTGCCCTTACGGCGGCTTCGTCGAAGGCCGACCAGGCGCTCATCGAACGCGTTCTGGGCGAGCACGGCCGTAAGTCTTTCCTGGCCGGCTGGCTGCAGGCGCGCGGCGTGCCGTGGGCTGCCGATCTCATCCCCGACCTCAGCACAGGAGAACCATCATGATCTCGATCCGTCGTTGCGCAGTCACGCTTACGGCCATCCTGGCTCTCTCCGGCAGTGCGTTACCGGCCTCAGCGCAGATGACCGTGTTCGATCCCAGCAACTACTCGCAGAACCTGCTGACCGCGGCTCGCACACTCCAGCAGGTCAACAACCAGATCCTGTCGCTGCAGAACGAAGCGCAGATGCTGATCAACCAGGCACGCCATCTCACGAGCCTGCCATACTCCTCCCTGCAGCAGCTTCAGCAGTCGATCGGGCGGACCCGCCAACTCCTGGGCCAGGCGCAGAACATCGCCTACGACGTCCAGCAGATCGATCGGGCATTCTCGACGACCTATGCGCCGGCGTCGGCGAACCAGTCGGCCCAGTCGTTGATCGCCAATGCCCGGACACGTTGGGAGAACTCCGTCGCGGGCCTGCAGGATGCGCTGCGCATCCAGGCGACCGTTGTCGGTAACCTCGACACCAACCGTTCAGAATTGTCCGCGCTCGTCGATGCCAGCCAGGGCGCTGCAGGAGCACTGGAGGCGGCGCAGGCCGGCAACCAGCTTGTCGCCCTACAGGCGCAGCAGCTTGCCGATCTCACGGCGACGGTCGCTGCGCAGGGGAGGGCCCAGAGCCTCGAGGCGGCCGCGCGCGTGGCCGCCAAGGACCAGGCGCGGGAGCAGCTTCGCCGCTTCCTCGCGCCCAACACGGGCTATCAGCCGTCCACCGTCCGCATGTTCCATGAATAAGACCGCCGCCACGCGGGCAAGAGGAACGGAGTGAAGGCCGATGGGCGGCACAGGCGTTATCGACCGGTTCCTCGAAGTCTTTACCAGCTACATCGACAGCGGCTTCGGATTGCTGGGCAGCGAAGTGGGCTTCCTGGCCGCCGCCCTGACCGCCATCGACCTGACACTGGCCGCGCTGTTCTGGGCCTGGGGCCGGGACGAGGATGTCATCGCCCGGCTCGTCAAGAAGACCCTGTTCATCGGCGTCTTCGCCTATCTCATCGGTAACTGGAACAGCCTCGCCCGCATCGTGTTCGAGAGCTTCGCCGGCCTTGGCCTGAAGGCCTCCGGTACCGGCTTGTCGGCGGCGGACTTTCTGCGACCGGGGCGGGTCGCTCAGGTCGGCCTTGATGCCGGACGGCCCCTCCTGGAGTCGATTTCGGGACTGATGGGCTACATCAGCTTCTTCGAGAACTTCATCCAGATCGTGGTGCTGCTGTTCGCCTGGATCGTGGTGCTGCTTGCCTTCTTCATCCTGGCCGTTCAGCTCTTCATCACCCTGATCGAGTTCAAGCTGACGACGCTCGCCGGCTTTGTGCTGATCCCCTTCGGACTGTTCAGCAAGACCGCGTTCCTGGCCGAGCGGGTACTGGGCAATGTGGTGTCCTCCGGCGTGAAGGTGCTGGTCTTGGCGGTCATCGTCGGAATCGGCTCGACGCTCTTCTCTCAGTTCACCTCGGGCACCGGTGCCCAGCCCTCCATCGAGGATGCCATGGCGCTGGTGCTGGCCTCCCTGGCGCTGCTGGGTCTCGGCATCTTCGGCCCCGGTATCGCCAATGGCATCGTCTCGGGTGGACCCCAGCTGGGCGCCGGCGCGGCGGTCGGGACCGGGCTCGCGGCCGGTGGACTTGCCGCCGCAGGCGGAGCCCTCGCGACAGGTGGTGCGAGCGCGCTGGCTGGTGCCGCGGGCGCGGCCGCCCGGGGATCTGCCGCCCTGGCAGGTGGTGCTGCGACTGCCTACCGCGCCGGTGGTCTCTCCGGCGTGACCGGGGCCGGCGCGTCTGCCGCGGCCAGCCCGCTCCGCCGGGGGGCCGCAAGCGTTTCGAGCAGCTTCGCAGCCGGCGGGCGCGCCGCCGCCGGCGGTGCCGAGGCCGGCCCTGCAGCTTCTCCGCCGGACGCGCCACCCGCCTGGGCGCGTCGGATGAGGCGGAGCCAGGCCACCAGTCACGGCGCTTCCGCCGCAACGCACGCCATCCGTTCCGGCGATCACGGTGGGGGCGGCGCCTCCATCGATCTTTCTGAAGGGAACCACTGATGTTCAAGCGTTTATCCGTCCGTTACGGCCACACACCTGTGCCGGAGACGCCCTACCAGAAGGCAGCACAGGTCTGGGACGACCGGATTGGCTCCGCGCGCGTGCAGGCCAGGAACTGGCGTTTGATGGCGTTCGGCTGCCTGGTCCTGGCCGCCGGTCTTGCCGGTGGGCTCGTCTGGCAAGCGGCACGGGGGACGATCACGCCCTGGGTCGTGCAGGTCGACAGGCTGGGCCAGGCGCAGGCCATCGCGCCGGCCGACGCCTCCTATCGGCCGACAGATCCGCAGATCGCCTTTCATCTTGCGCGCTTCATCGAGGACGTGCGCGGGCTGCCGTCCGACGCGGTCGTGCTGCGCCAGGGCTGGCTACGGGCATACGAGTTCACGACGGATCGCGGCGCTGCGGCCTTGAACGACTATGCCCGCCGCGCTGATCCGTTTGCCAAGCTCGGCAAGATGCAGGTCTCCGTCGAGGTCTCGAGTGTCATCAGGGCATCGCCGGACAGTTTCCGGGTGGCCTGGACCGAGCGCCGCTACGAAAGCGGCCAGCTCGCCGCCACCGAGCGCTGGACCGCCATCCTCACCATCGTGATCGAACCGCCACGCGACGCCGATCGCCTGCGCAAGAATCCGCTCGGGGTTTTCGTCAACGCCATCAACTGGTCGAAGGAGCTCGCACAATGAGGTACCGAAGCATGCGGCCAGCCCTCTTCGTTTCCCTGCTGGCGGTCACCGGATGCGCGTCCTCCAAGCCGCCGCAGATCAGTTACGACGAGAGCGTGCCGCCGCTTCCGGTGTCCTCGGTGCCTGCCGAGGATCCGCCGCCGCGGCCTCTGCACGTTCCCCCGGGCTGGACGCCGGCGCGGGGAGGACCCGGCGATGCGACGGATCCGGTGGCGCGTGTCGAGGCTGCCAATGGCGCCGCGCGGGTGGAGCCGCGCCGCGAGGGCTACTTCAACGCCGTGCAGGTGTTTCCCTACAGCCCGGGGGCGCTCTACCAGGTTTACGTCGCGCCGGGACAGGTCACCGACATCGCCCTGGAACCCGGCGAGCAACTGACCGGCTCAGGCCCGGTGGCGGCCGGCGACACGGTACGCTGGATCATTGGCGACACCGAGAGTGGTAACGGCGATACGCGTCGGGTCCATATCCTGGTGAAGCCGACCCGGCCTGCCATCGAGACCAACCTTGTGGTCAACACCGACCGTCGTACGTACCTCATCGAGTTGCGAGCGCACGAGCGGCCCTACATGCCATCGGTCGCCTGGTTCTACCCGGAGAGCCGAGGCAAGAGCCTTCGCGCTCTGCCGCCGGTGCCGGTCCTCCCCGAGATCGCCCAGCGTCGTTACCGATACTCGATCGAGGGCGACAAGCCGCCCTGGCGGCCGGTCAACGCCTACGACGATGGGCGCAAGGTCTATGTCGAGTTCTCGCCCGGCATCGTGCAGGGCGAGATGCCACCTCTCTTCGTCGTCGGCGCAGGCGGAAAGCCGGAGCTCGTCAACTCCCGTGCATACGGCAACGTCCTGATCGTCGATCGCCTGTTTGCTGCGGCCGAGTTGAGACTGGGCGGCGAGAGCCAGCAGATCGTCCAGATCGTCCGCACGGACGGAAGGCCGCAGCGATGACCGATCAATCTCAGTCGGGTTCCACACACTCGACGACCGCTCAGCCCTTCAGGCTGCGTTCGGATGGCCCCCGCGTCACCCGTCTGTCGCGCAATGTGCTGATCGGCGGGACGGCGCTGGCCCTGATCCTGGTCTGCGGCGCCGTGCTGTGGGCCTTGCACAGCGACCGGCTGCATGGCGTCGCACCGCAGGAACTCTACATTACTGACCGGCCGCGCGTGGCTGACGGTCTGGCGGCGCTGCCGCGCGACTACACCGGCATTCCTCGGGATGTCCCGCCGCTCGGACCGCCGCTGCCGGGCGATCTCGGCCGGCCGATCGTGGCAGCCCAGGGTCAGGGCGCCCCGTCGTCGCCCGACGCCGAGCAGCAGCGTCGGGCCCAGGAGACGGAAGCGGCCCGCGTCAGCCGCCTGTTCGCTCCCGGCAATCGCCAGGCACCGTCTGGTGCCGCAAGTATTCCCCCGTCTCCACCATCAATGTCGGCTGCGGCGTCGTCGACCGATGAAGCCGCGGTCCAGAACGGACAGGACCGCAAGCTCGCCTTCATGAATGGGCCTGTCGATCGGAAAACGACGAGTGCCGATCGTATGGTGCGGCCCGCTTCGCCGTTTGTGCTGCAGGCCGGCGCCGTCATTCCTGCGGCGTTGATCACCGGCCTTCGATCCGACCTGCCGGGACAGATTACCGCCCAGGTGACGGAGAACGTCTACGACACGCCAACCGGCGGCACATTGTTGATTCCTCAGGGGGCGCGGCTGATCGGTGTCTACGACAGCCAGGTTAGCTTCGGCCAGTCGCGTCTTCTTTTGGTCTGGACGCGGTTGCTACTGCCCAATGGCTATTCAATCGTACTTATGCGCCAGCCCGGAGCTGATTCCAGCGGGCAGGCCGGTCTGGAAGACGGTGTCGACCATCACTGGGGTTCCCTGTTCAAGGCCGCACTTCTTTCCACCATCCTGGCGGTCGGCACTGAAGCGGGGTCGGATCAGAACGACAGCGATCTCGTGCGCGCCCTGCGCCGTGGCGCGGGCGACACGCTGAATCAAGCCGGGCAGCAAGTGGTGCGGCGCAACCTCAATATCCAGCCGACCCTGACCATC
>JAESFZ010000404.1_pt1 | contig 15870 bp, 12 predicted proteins | sample 9269561 | NCBI WGS metagenome assembly JAESFZ01 (sample SAMN14515552, study PRJNA621657) | algae metagenome | isolation source: Tildeniella nuda ZEHNDER 1965/U140 and co-occurring heterotrophs from wet... | place: Switzerland: Stansstaad, Zurih | collected 1965-01-01
GAGCTGGGCCAGAAGGGTCAGCGACTCCTGCCAGCCGAGATAGCAGGCCTCGGTCGGGATGACGGCGGGGATGCCCTCCTGCACGATCTCGATCTCGGTGCCGACCGAGACCTTGCGCAGGACGATCGTGGTCTGCATCTCGCCGGGCAGGTTGGGATCGTCGAACGTGTCGGTGTGGCGGATGCGTTCGTTGGGCACCAGCTCGACGAAGGTGCCGCCGAAGGAATGGCTGTTGCCCGACGAGAAGTTGGTGAAGGACATGCGGTAGCCGCCGCCGATCCTCGCATCCATCGAGTGCATGTGGCCGGTGAAGCCATGCGGCGGCAGCCACTTGCACATGGCGTCGGCGTCGAGGAAGGCGCGGTAGATGCGTTCGGGCGGCGCGGTGAGGACTCGGTGGAAGCGGACGGTTCCGGTCTGGGTCGACATGGGCAGCTCCTCCTGGGGCGCGCAGTCTCGCCCGCGCCCCGGCCACCTTCAAAATAGCTTCACTATTGGCTGGCATTAGTTCCGTCGTGCCGACCAAGCTCATCGACGTCTTCCTGCGCGACGAATATCTCCGCTCCTATTCGGTCGTGCTGGGCTTCGTGAACGCCCCGATCTTCGAACAGGACTACGTCGACCGCGCCCGCATCCAGATGCAGGCCGACGGCTGGTCGGCGGATGAAGTCCAACAGGCCCGCTTCGTGGTCCGGGACGAGGACTGAGGGAACCCTTTCGCGCGGTCCGCATCGCCTCCTCCGTCGTCTCGACCGGAGCGCCGCAGGCGCGGAGCGGAGAGACCTTCGCTCCACCAAAAGCCGGCCAATCGTTGAGAGAAGGTCTCTCCGCTACGCCTCGCTGCGCGAGGCTCCGGTCGAGACGACGGATAGATCTTCCCGATCCTAGGCCTTCACCGGCCCCGGCAGATCGAGCCCGACGCCGCTCAGGTGCCCGAACGTCCGGTGCAGCCGGTCGATGACCGGGGCGGGGAGAGGCGGCCGCAGGATCGACTCGATATTGGCCTTCACATGCGCCCGGTTGCCGGTGCCGAACAGGATGACGTCGGCGCCCTGCTCGTGGCGCGCATAGCGGTAGGCCGCATCGGTGATGCTCGCCGCGCCGCCCTCGGCGACGAGGAAGGCCAGCGGGTCGCCATCCGCGCTCCCCTGGGACAGCACCGACGCCTCGAGCAGGCCCTGCTCGACCAGCTTCGCGAACACGGCGCGGCGGTAGGCGTCGTTGCTGAAGATGTTGCGCACGACGAACATCAGCAGCGTGCCGATGCCGCGCCGCACGGTGACCGGGAACACCTTGGTGCGCGCGCCCTGGTTCACCAGGCTGTAGGCCAGCATGATGACCTCCCACGGCGCCTCCTCGACGGCGCGCGCGAGCATCGCCTGCTCGGGATCGCGCGGACCCGTCTCGGTGAGGCCGACATGGCGCACCTTGCCCTGCTCCTTGAGCCGCAGCAGCGCCGGCGCCAGAACGTCGCGATGATGCTCGTAGGCGGCGGGCCCGACCGCGTGGAAATGGAAGATGTCGACATGGTCGAGCCGGAGCCGCTTCAGCGATGCCTCGACCTTCTGCGTCACCGTCTCCGCCGTGTCCTCGGTCTTGAACAGCGCCTTGGTCGAGATCACCAGCCTGTCGCGGTCATATTCCTTCACCGCTGCGCCCACGATCTCCTCGGTCCCGTAGACCTCGGCCGTGTCGAGGAAGTTCACCCCCAGATCGATCGCCGCCCGCGCGACGGCGACGCACTCGTCGAAACTCGCCCCGCGCCCCAGCCCCAGCCGGCTGTTGCCGCCGCAGCCGAGCCCGGCGACGGAGACGGTGAGGCCGGTGTTTCCGAGGGGGTGGTAGTGCATCACGAATTCTCCTAAGGGAGTAGAATTGTATTGTGTAGCGCGACACAGTACAATCTTAGTCTCGATTGAGAAATTGGGCCTGATTTATGGATATTCAGCATCCAGGACCTCGCATTCGTGCCGAGGTCCTTCCGCAAGGCATCTCTGTTACCAAGGCTGCGGAACTCATGGGCGTGGGGCGTCCTGCCCTCTCCAACCTCTTGAACGGCAAATCAGCGCTGTCGCCGGATATGGCGACCCGTCTTGAGAAGGCGTTCAACTACCCGCGGAAAGACCTGCTGGAAATGCAGGCGAAGTACGACGCCGCGCAGGCGAACGAGAAGGTGGCCCCCGATACCAGAGCATTTGTTCCGCCGTTTCTCAGCATTAAGGCCAATCAGATCGAGCAGTGGGTTATCCATAATATTCCTGCGCGCACGCGGCTCTCGGTCTTTTTGCGAACTTTGATCCACTCAACGGGGCGTGCACTAACGAAAGTGGACTTTCCGGGTAACGATGACGCTGAGCGCTCCGGCTGGGATGGGCTAGTAGAAGCCAAAGAAGGAACTCCATGGGTGCCGGCGGGTCGTTCTGGCTGGGAATTCGGTACCAATGAGGACATCAAGACAAAAGCGGACAGTGATTTAAGTAAGAGCGTAAAGGCGCTCACGCAGAAAGAACGCAAAGAGACTACGTTTGTGTTCGTCACGCCGCGGCGCTGGCCCGGAAAAGCCGCGTGGGTAAAGGCAGCGACAACGAAGGGACATTGGAAAGATGTTCGCGCCTACGACTCAAGTGACCTCGAGCAGTGGCTTGAGCAATCGCTCGCCGCTCAGGCGTGGTTTGCCAGCGAGACAAACATTCCCGCTACAGGTGTGCGTTCGCTCGACAAATGTTGGTTGGACTGGGCGAGCGCTGCGACGCCGCCGCTGACAGGTGCGCTATTCAGCTCGGCCATTGAGAACACCAAGCGCACGATGATTTCGCAGCTGTCCAAGGAGCCCGATGGACCAACGCTCATAGCGGCAGACTCCATTGAAGAGGCGCTTGCCTTCCTAGCCCAATTACTCGGGGACAACGGCGACGAACTCGCCTGCTATCGTGACCGCGTGCTCGTGTTTGACAAACCCGGGATATTGTCGCGCTTGGCGCAAGGTGCGCCGGGATTCATTCCCGTCGCATATTTGCGTGAAGTCGAGCGTGAGTTAGCTCCCTATGCGACGTCGATGCACTCGATCGTCGTATATCCACGCAATGTCGCAAACACGGAGCCACATATTGTTCTCGAACCGGCCAACTTTGAGACCTTCAACACGGCGTTGGAGGCGATGGGTAAGGATCGAGATGAGATTTCACGGCTGGCGAACGAATCAGGCCGGTCGCTGACTGTCCTGCGCCGCCGCCTTGCGGTGGTTCCTGCTGTGAAGACTCCTGAATGGGCGGCACACCATGAGACGGCTGCACGCCTTGTGCCGTTTCTCTTGGTCGGTGCGTGGCACAGCGCGAACGACACTGACAAGCTTGGTCTCTCGCTTCTGGCTGGTGATCGCCCGTATGCTGTCCTTGAGAAGGAATGCCAGAGCCTTGCTCAACTGAATGACGCCCCGATTTGGTCGCTTGGTGCCTATCGCGGGGTGCTCTCAAAGATTGATCTGCTCTACGCCATCGCGGGTTCCGTCACGGCTGACGACTTGCATCGATACTTCTCGATCGCGCGCCTCGTGCTTGGGGAAGATGATCCGGCGCTTGACCTCGAAGAGACTAAGCGTTGGGCTGCATCCATTCACGGAAAGACGCGCGAGTTCTCGGGTGCTTTCCGCGAAGGCATTTCGGAGACGTTGGTCTTGCTCGCCGTGCACGGTGTTCAGCTCTTCAAAATGCGTCTTGGCATTGACACAGCGATGGAGGCTCTGCTGGTCGTTCGCGACCTGCTTCCGACACCGCTGACGACGAGGATCTTGGAAGCAAACGACCGTGATTTGCCGACCTACGCGGAAGCTGCGCCCAGCGAGTTCCTCTCGATCCTTGAACGCGACTTAAAGACTACCGCGCCTGCAGTTCTGGGGCTTCTACGTCCAGCCGATGCAGGCATCTTCGGACACAGTCCGAGCCGTACTGGCCTGTTATGGGCGTTGGAGGGGCTTTCGTGGAATCCAGAGACGTTGCCGCGTGCCGTCTTCATTCTGGCCCGGCTGGCCCAAGTGGAAATCAATGACAACTGGGTTAACAAACCAACGCACTCCCTAGAGAAGATATTCAGGGCGTGGATGCCGCAGACAGCTGCGAATCATGAGATGCGAGTGGGGCTAGTTAAGACCCTCGCTGTCCGCTTCCCGGACGTCGCCTGGAAAATTTGCGTTGCACAGTTTGGCGCAAACAATCATTTCGGCGAGTACAGCCATAAGCCGCGCTGGCGCCCAGATGGATATGGATTTGGCGAGCCGTTTTCAACTTGGGAGCCAGTGAGGAGCTTTCAGCGTGAAATGGTCGAGATGGCGCTCAGCTGGAAACCGCACACGCTCAATACGCTCAACGATCTCATCGAGCGGCTTCATGACCTCGAAGAGAGCCACCAAGCTCGCGTTTGGGTGCTGATCGAAGTTTGGGCCAAAGATGAAGCCGGTGATGCCGATAAGGCAGCCCTGCGAGAGAAGATTCGCATCTCAACACTCTCCCGACACGCCGCGATGCGTGCCAAGAAAAGTGAACGTGTGGCCCGCCTGAGCGGCAGGGCTAAGGTGGCTTACGCGGCACTGGAGCCGAGCGACCTCCTAAATAAGTACGCGTGGCTATTCCGCGAGACTTGGGTCGAGGAGTCTGCCGACGAAATCGAAGACGTCGAAGAGGTCGATTTCAGAAAGCGTGATGAGCGGATCCAAAAGATGCGTGTCGATGCTATGCGGAAAATTCGCGATCAGCGTGGCTTCGGTGGTCTCTTAGAGATAGCGGAGCGTGGAAAGGCGTCGTGGCAGATTGGGGTGCTCGCAGCCAAGGATCTTCTCTCCGAAGCAGAACTTCAGGACTTCCTGCGATTGGCACTAAGGCCCGTTCGGGAGGGCAAGGATAATGTTTTCCCCCTTAAGAACCTTATTGCTGGAGCTTTGTGCGCGATCTCCAATGCCGGCCTGCGCGAACGCGTTCTGAATGCGGTTGCGTCGGACCTATCCGAAGATGACATGGTGAGGCTGCTGTTGCTTGCACCCTTCGGCAAGGATACTTGGAGTCTGGTTGATAGGCTCGGTGAAGCTGCACAGGCTAAATACTGGCTCGACGTAGTGCCTGACTGGCTGCATCACTCCGACGCGGAGAACAATGAGGGCGTCGAGCGTCTTCTCAAGGCGAGGCGACCGCGCGCCGCATTCTCGTGTATTCGCTTTCACCCGGAGAAACTCGACACACAGGTTCTATTTCGCCTGCTCTCGGAGGTGGCGAAGGGTGGAGTCGATCGGCCTGGAGAGTATATGCTCGAACCCTACAGCATTGAGAAGGCGTTCAAGCACCTGGATAGCAGTCCCTTACTGACGCTCGATCAGAAGGCCGGTCTCGAATTCCTATTCATCGATGTGCTGGCGAGGCCGTGGGACAAGCGCACTGAGGGTTACGGGATTCCGAACCTTGAACGGTTCATCGAGTTTCATCCTGAATTGTTTGTTCAAGCTGTCGTCTGGACCTACAAGCGCAAGGACGACGGGACGGACCCTGCAGAGTTCAAGCTGGCTCCCGATATCAAGAAGAGCATGACAGACCGAGGCTATAAGCTATTGGAAGCTCTCGAACGCATCCCAGGCCAGGACGATTTCGGCGAGTTAAGTGTCGACCGTCTAGCCAAATGGGTTACGGCAGTTCGTCAGTCCTGCGATGACTTGAGTCGCGGCGATATCGCGGATCTCTGCATTGGCAAATTGTTGGCGCATGCACCTATCGGGAAGGACGAAGTGTGGCCGTGCGAGCCAGTGCGGCAGGTGATGGAAGATACTCAGTCGGAGTCTATGATGGAAGGTGCGGCTAACGGTGTCTACAATTCGCGCGGTGTTCACTGGCGCGGAGAGGGCGGCGATCAAGAACGCGAGCTGGCAGAAAAGTATCGAAAATGGAGTCTGGCGCTTCGATCTTCACATCCGTACGTATCCTCGAAACTGCTTATGGAACTCGCCTTCACATACGAGCGTGAGGCAAGTCGAGAAGATACGAGGGCTGGAATCCGCCGCCGCCGCCTCCGCTAGGAGCCATGGCAAAATCCGCTTTAATTTCTTAGAAGAGAAGTTGAGAGGCTGGCGCCTCCATAGACTTTCTTTCACTGTTGAAGGTGCGGGCAGGTCCAGGCTGCTGACTGCTTCTTTCCGTAATGCTCCGCCAACCCCTCCAGCGCCGCCGCGCCAGCGCCCTTGAACGTCGGCCCGTGCATCAACGCGATCGTCGTCGGCTTCAGCGCGGCCAGCCGGCTTAGCGTCGGCGCGGCCATCGGCGTTGGCGGCATGAAGGGCAGGCGCTCGGCGACCGCGATGGCGGGGGCGACGATGTCGCTTTCGGTGGTGGGATCGGCGGGGCCGGTCTGGGTGAAGAGGTCGCTGCTGAACAGCGTGCCTGTCGTCTCCTCGTAGATCAGGCCGGCGTCCCAGTTGTGCGGCACGTGCGGCGTGTCGAGCCAGCGCACCCGCTTGCCGCCGAGGTCGAGCACCTCGTTGTCCTTGAGCGCGCGCGGCGGGCAGTCGGCCATGTCGCTCAGCCAGATGTTGCAGCCGAGCTGGCCGTGCGCCGGCACCGCGTTGGGCGCGGCGGCGAGCCACTGGTTGAGCGCGCCGCTCTCGTCGCCCTCGACGTGGGAGCAGGTCGTGGGCCGAGCGAAGCTCGGCCCGATGAGCGACAGGACATTGCCTTGGCAATGTCCGAGAGCGCTGAAGGAAGAGGGATCACGCAGGCCTCTGACCCCTCCGTCGCGTATGACGCGACACCTCCCCCTTTGAAAGGGGGAGGAGCATGATTCCTACGGCAGCGGCTGCCAGATCGTGCTGCGGACCTCGCCGAACTCGCGCGGGAGCTTGGTCCAGGTGTCGCCGCCGTCGGTCGAGCGGAAGAGCTGGCCGAGGTTGGAGCAGACGAAGATCAGCTTCGGGTTCGAGGGATGTGTCGCCACCGTCCACGGCGTCGAGTTGAGCTCACCCGGCAGGTTGGCGTCCTGCCAGTTTGCGCCATGGTCGGTGCTGCGCAGCAGCCGGCCGGTCGAGCCTGGCGGGCCGTTGCCGTTGGTCAGGAACACCGTCGCGTCGCCGTCGGCGCGGGGCACGATGGTGCGGGTGTACTGCCAGGGCGAGTCGAGTTCCTGGAAGGCGAAGGTCTCGCCATTGTCGCGGCTCAGGTTCAGGCCGCGGTTGGTCGTGGCGTAGACCAGCTTCGAACCGTTGCGGATGACGGCGAGGCCGTGGATGTCCTCGGAGTTGATGCCCTGGCCGACCTTCTTCCAGGTGCGGCCGCGATCGGTCGAGCGGTGCACGCCGTCGATCTCGACGCCGGCCCACAGCGTGTCCTTGTGCACCGGATCGAAGAGGATCTGCGTCACGCGGGGCTTGCCGACGAAGATGCAGGCGTCGGCGAAGGAGCCCTGCGCCGCGGCGAAGCTCTTGCCGCCGTCGGTCGAGACGAAGATGTTCGCGGGCTGGGTGCCGACCACGATGAGGTCGGGATCGTCCGGTGCCTGCGCCATCGCCCAGATGTCGTAGTCGTCGAGGACCGAGGGCAGGTGCGTCCATTTCTGGTCGCCCTCGTTCCAGCGGTAGAGGCCGGAATCGGTGCCGGCCAGCACTTCGCCGGGCCGCTTGGGATGCGCCGACAGCGCCCAGACGCGCGCCTCGAGATAGAGGCCGGATTCGATATAGGGCCGGATCCAGGTCTCGCCGTCGTCGCGGCTGAACCACACGGACATGCCGGCGGTGCCGACACAGAGCAGGTTGGGCATTCGAGTCCTCCGTTCGGCGCCCTCATGGGGTGGGGCCGCCGCATCAAGGATCCTTCGCTGCGCTCAGGATGACAGGGAAGTGTCATCCCGAACGAAGAGAGGGATCCTTCTCGCCCATTGAAGGCCGCGGCGACCTCGCAGGCAAGCCGGCCGTGCCCTTGCCACTCCGCGCGAATTGAACGACAGTCACGGCAACTGCGCCATGGGGTTACAGGCGCGGAACAGGGAGCTTTGAGATGAAATTCACCGCACTTCTCGGAATGGCGGCGGCGTTCGCCGTCGCGGGCGGCAGCATCGCCGCGGCCCAGACGCCGGCACCGGCGCAGCTCGACACCAAGAAATTCAACGTGATCGGCACGTGGAACTTCCTCAACATCAACAAGAAGGTCGAACAGCCTTTCTGGAGCGAGCAGCTCGGCGCGGCCTCGGGCGGCAAGCTGACCGGCAACATCAAGTCGATCACCGAGCTCAACCTCAAGGGCACCGAGGTGCTGCGGCTGCTGAAGACCGGCGTCTATGACGTGGCGCATGCGCTGCCGATCTACGTCGACGACGGCGCCGCCATCTTCGAGGGCTCGGACCTGTCGGGCGTGGCGGCCAGCGTGGCCCAGCAGCGCGAGATCCTGAACGCCTGGATGCCCGAGATGCAGAAGGTGATGCGCGACAAGTTCGGCTCGATGATCGTGTCGACCTTCGCCTTCCCGCAGCAGGTGTTCTTCTGCCGCGACGAGATTTCCAGCCTGGCCGACATCAAGGGCAAGAAGGTGCGCGTGCAGGGCGTCTCCCAGTCCGACCTGGTCAAGGCGCTGGGCGGCGCCGCGGTCACGATTCCCTTCGGCGAGGTCGTGCCGGCGCTCGAGAAGGGCGTCGTCGACTGCGGCATCACCGGCACGCTGCCGGGTTACCAGGCGAAGTGGCCGGAAGTGGTGAAGACCGTCGTCGACGTGTCGCTGGGCTACACGGCGGGCTTCGTGTCGGTGAACCTGGCGAGCTGGAACAAGCTCTCGAAGCCGACCCAGGAATTCATGACGGGGCAGTTCAAGAAGCTCGAAGAGGCGGCCTGGGCCAGCGTCGAGTCCGACACCAAGGAAGGCATCGCCTGCGACACCGGCAACGGCCCGTGCTCGGTCGGACCGCCGGCCAAGCTGAAGCTGGTGATGCCGACGGACGCCGACCGCGCCCTGGTCAAGAAGGCGCTGAACGACGTCGTGCTGCCCGAATGGGCCAAGCGCTGTGGCGCGGAGTGCGCGGCCAAGTGGACCGAGATGGTCGGCAAGCGCTACGGCCTGGTCGCCAAGGCGAACTGAGCTTCGCCTCGCGTCGGCCCTTCGGGGGAGGGGGATACATGGAACGTCTGTGGCGCGGCGCCTCGGCTGCCGCTCTCTGGGGCGCGTGGGCCGGCGGCGCCATGATCCTCCTGGCGGCGGTCGTGGTGACGGTGGAGGTGATCAGCCGCAAGCTGCTCGCCTTCGCTTTCTCGGGCTCCGACGAGATCGCGGCCTATCTCTTCGCGGTGGGGACGTCGTGGTCGCTGGCACACGTGCTGGTGACGCGCGGCCACGTTCGCATTGACGTGCTCTACGGCAACCTCGGCACGCGGGCCAAGGCGGTGTTCGACCTGCTCGCGATCGTGGGGCTCGCAATCCTCGTCCTGGCCATCGTGGACCGCGCCGGGGAGATCTTCCTCGACAACCTGACCGGCGGAAACCGCTCCAATACGCCGCTGCGCATCCCGCTCGCCTGGCCGCAGGCGCCGTGGTTCGCGGGCTTCGTCCTGTTCCTGATCGTCACCGTGCTGGCCTTCCTGCGCAGCCTGCTCGCGCTGCTGCGCGGCGACCATGCGATGGTCTCCGCGACGATCGGCGTGCCGTCGCAGGACGAGGAAGTGAAGGGCGAGCTGGGCTCGCTGGGGATCGGGACCGCGTCCGAGGCGTCGGCAAACAAGACGGCGAAGAGGTAGACATGCTCGGCACAGCCCTTCTTCTCCTCGTCGCCCTGCTGGCCGTCAGCGTGCCGGTCGCCGCCGTCATGGGCGTCCTCGGACTGGCGCTCAACCAGTTCTTCTCGTCCATCCCGCTCTACCTCGCGATGGGCGACATCGTGTGGAACGCCAGCTCCGAATACATCCTGATCGCGATTCCGATGTTCGTGATGCTGGGCGAGATCCTGCTGCGCTCGGGCATCGCCCATCGCGTCTATGCCGCGATCGCGACCTGGCTGTCCTGGCTGCCGGGCGGGCTCATGCACGCCAACATCGGCACCTGCGCGATGTTCGCCGCCACCTCGGGCTCGAGCGTGGCCACGGCCGCCACGGTCGGCGTCGTGGCCCTGCCGCAGGTCAAGATCCGCGGCTACGACGAGCCGCTGTTCCTCGGCACGCTGGCCGCCGGCGGCACGCTCGGCATCCTCATTCCGCCGTCGATCAACTTCATCCTCTACGGGCTGCTGACCCAGACGTCGGTGCCGCGGCTCTACCTGGCGGGCATGATCCCCGGCCTGCTGCTCACCGCCTTCTTCATGGCCATCGTGCTGATCTACTGCCTGGTCTCGCCCGCCAAGGGCGGCACGCCGGTGGAGAGCAGCTGGCGCGACCGGCTGCGCAGCCTCAAGGACCTCGTCGCGCCGCTGTTCATCTTCGGCGTCGTCGTCGGCTCGATCTATGCCGGCTGGGCGACGCCCACGGAAGCGGCCTCGATGGGCGTCTTCGCGGCGCTGGTGCTGGCGGCCTGGGAGCGCGCGCTCTCTTGGCCGATGATGAAGGCGGTGTTCGAGGGCACGATGCGCACGACGGCGATGATCATGCTGATCATCATCGCCGCGCAGTTCCTGAACTTCGTACTGGCCAACATCGGCGTCACCGACGGCGTGGCCAAGGCGATCGAGGCGCTGGGCCTCGGCAAGGTCGGCACCATGCTGCTGCTGATCGTGTTCTACCTGATCCTCGGCTGCTTCATGGAAACGATCTCCATGATGATCCTCACGACGCCGTTCGTGTTCCCGATCGTGGTCGGACTGGGCTGGGATCCGATCTGGTGGGGCATCGTGCTGACGATCCTGATCGAGGCGGCACTGGTGACCCCGCCGGTTGGCTTGAATCTCTATGTCGTGCAGAGCCTGCGAACGACGGGCGCCATCGCCGACGTGATCCGCGGCGCCCTGCCATTCGTGGGAGCGATGCTCGCGCTGATCCTGCTGCTCATGGCCTTCCCCGACATCGCGCTCGGCCTGCCGCGCTGGGTTATGGGCGGCAGTTAGAGTCTTCAAGTCGAGCCTGAATCGAGCCGAGCATTCCAACACCGACCTCACCCTGAGGAGCATCGCGCTGCGATGCGTCTCGATCGCGCGGGGTAACCCCCGCGCTTTGGCGGGAACACGCACCAGCTTTGTTGCCCACCCTTCGAGACGCCGCGCTTCGCACGGCTCCTCAGAATGAGGTGAATGGGGCAGGTTGAGACGGAAAGACTCCGGCCCGCCCCTCAGGGCGCGCGGCCCGGCGGGAACTGGATGTTGAAGCCGGCGAAGACCTGAAAGCTGGGCTGTCCGGGGCCGCTCTGTACCACCGAGTATTGCGGCTCGAGATAGAGGTTCAGCACGTTGCCGTCTTCCAGGCGCTTGACCCGGCCGAGGCCCAGTCCGACCGGCACGACCGCCCGCTGGCGGCCGAAATCGATCGTCGTGATGCCGCTCGACCGCACATAGAAGCCGTTGCTGAGATTGTAGAACAGGAAGGGCTGGACGGTGAGCGAGCGCGCGCTGCCGTCGAAGGCCTGCTGGTAGGCGACCAGCGCCGCCGCGAGGCCCCAGTCGTAGGGCGCGCTCACGACGCCCTGCACACCTGCCTGCCATTTGCGTTCGCCCAGCGCCGGGCTGGTGGCGGTCGGCAGGATCAGGAGCGGCCCGATCCCCATCTTGGCGTTGGCGAGCTGGAAGAGCGGCACGTCGAACAAGGTGAGATCGCCCAGGCCGCTCTCGGTGCCGGCCGGTCCCCACACCGTCGTGCCGGTGGCGAGCGAGGCGCGCATGAGCTGGGGCCAGCCGAACGTGTCGTGCGGCAGGATCCCGCGCAGGAAGGGCTGGTCGGCGCCGCTGCCCGGCTGGCCGCTCATCACCGGCTGCAGGTAGTTCTGTACCTGGATGGCCGGAATGTCGGTCAGCGGATTGTTGGCGACGTTCTGCTGCGCCGCGGCCGGCGACAGCGCCGTCCCCAGCAGGATCGCCACGCTCCATGCGCCGGGCAGCGCCCGCGCCCGGAGGGTCATCGGGCGTGCGTCATCTGGCGAGGACGCGCAACAGGGTCTCGTTGAAGGCGTCGGCCGCCTCGTAGGCCACCCAGTGGCCGGCGCCGGGGATGACGTTCATCTCGAAATCCGGCTGCAGGGCGCGGAACAGGTCGATGCGCTCTTGGATGTGCGGATAGGTCGTCGAATCGAACTCGCCCCAGATGCCGGTGAGCGGCGTCTTCACCCGCGGCAGGACTTCGCTGAGCTTGAAGGCCTGGCCCATGATGCGGCTGCGGGTCCTGGCGCGCGTGGTGTTCAGGATCTGCATGTGGATCGCGATGCCGTCGACATTCTTCGGATCGTGCAGCATCAGGATCTCGAGATTGCGCCGCGCCTCGGCGGCCAGCGTCTCGGGCGGCATCTCGGCCAGCAGCTTGTGCAGCTTCGGGCCGGGCTTGCGCGTGGCCTTGAGGCCGCCGGCGCCGACCAGCGCGATGCGTTCGATGCGGTCCTCGAACAGGGTCGCGATGTGGCCGGAGACCATGCCGCCGAAGGAGAAGCCCGCGATCGAGAACGGCTTGTCCTTCGGGACCAGCTCCTGCATCGCGGCCTCGACGCAATGCGTCACCGACCAGATGTCGTTCACGTCGTCGGGCGGGTCGCTGTCGCCGAGACCGGGAAGATCGGCGGCGTAGACGCTGAAATGGGCGCTGAGCGGCAGGACGTTGCGGATCCAGTGGATCCACGAACCCGAGCCGCCATGGAACAGCAGCAGGATCGGCTTTTCGGGCGCGGCCCCGAAGACGTGCCACATCATCCGGCCGGTGCCGCCGGCGCTCCTCGCGCCCATCGGCACGCGCAGGATCTGCGACTGGTTGGCGACCTCTTCGATGTGTTCGGCGGCGGTGCGGCCGTCGGCCATGCGGGGGACGGCGGAGAAATCCAGACTCATGCCTTGATCGCACCCAGCAGACGTTCGACGAATTCCGGCGCCTTCTTGCGGTCGATCCAGCGCAGCACCGTGACGAGGTCGTTGTCGGGATCGATCCAGACGATGTGGCTGCCCCAGCCCAGCGCGAAGTAGCTGCGCTCCGAGGCGGCGGCGAACTGGCGCCGGTCGGTGTTGAGCCACCACATCAGCCCGTAGAAGGGCGCGACGGGGCAGGGCTTCACCAGCTCGTCGGTCCAGCCCTGGGGCAGGATCTGCTTGCCCTCCCAGACGCCGCCCTGCGCGACGAGCCTTCCCATCAGCGAGAGGTCGCGCGCCGAGATGACGATGCCGCCGCCCCAGTGGCCGCCGCCCGGCACCGACAGCAATGGCTTGCCGTCGATCGTGTCGAAGGAATTGCGGTAGCCGTCCCACTTCCAGGTCTGCGAGCCGCCGATCGGATCCATGATGCGCCGCTTCAGCACCTGCGGCAGCGGCTCCTTGAACACCTGCAGCAGCGAGCGCGACAGCCTGTTCACCCTCACGTCGTTGTATTCGTAGAAGCTGCCCGGCTTCTTCATCGCGCGCCGCGTGCCCTTGGGCGCATCGGCCACGGCAACGCCGACCACGCGATTGTGATCGATGCGGTCTTCCTTGCCGAAGACGGTGCCCGACCATTCGCTGGTCTGGGTCAGCAGGTGGCGCCAGGTGATGTCGCGGTTCTGCTCGCTCGTGAACCCGTCGTCGAGCGCATAGGCCGCGACCTTGTCGTCGAGGCTTTTGATCAGCCCGTCGCCCAGCGCCAGGCCGGCGAGGAGGGCCAGGTAGCTCTTGGCGACGCTGAAGGTCATGTCGGCGCGGTCGACATCGCCCCATTCGGCGAGCTTCTGGCCGCCGCGATAGACGATACCCGAGGGACCGCCGCGCGGCGTCACCGGGCCCAGCACCTCGTTGTCGGGCGCCTTCTCCCCGGAATCGTAGGTCATCACGAACTGCCCGTCGGGCATGTACATGCTGGCCGGCCACTTGGATTCGGCGGCCAGGGCGAAGGAGATGGCGTCGTTCAGGTCGTTCATGCCCGCAATCAACATTGGAGCCCGTCCGGGAGCAAGCGTAGAAAGTGCATCATGGCCACCGTAAATCCGCTCCCCGCCTCGATCACCATCCGCCGTCCCGACGACTGGCACGTCCACCTGCGCGACGGCGTCATGCTGGCGGCCTGCGCCGTGCACACCGCCCGCCAGTTCGGCCGCGCCATCATCATGCCGAACCTCGTGCCGCCGGTGACGAAGGTGGCCGAGGCCAGCGCCTATCGCGACCGCATCCGGGCCGCGGTGCCGGCGGCGCTGAACTTCGAGCCGCTGATGACCTGCTACCTGACCGACGGCGCCGACCCGGCCGAGCTGACGCGCGGCAAGGAAGAAGGCGTCTGGGTCGCGGCCAAGCTCTACCCGGCGCATGCCACCACCAACTCCGCGCACGGCGTGACCTCGATGGATCGCGTCGCGAAAGGGCTGGAGGCGATGGAGAAGGCCGGCATGCCGCTGCTGGTCCATGGCGAGGTGACCGATCCCGAGGTCGACATCTTCGATCGCGAGGCGGTGTTCTTGGACAAGGTGCTGGCGCCGCTGCTGAAGCGCCATGCCGGCCTGAAGATCGTGCTGGAGCACATCACGACCCGCGAGGGCGTGGCCTTCGTCGAGGCCAATCCCGGTCGCATGGGCGGCACGATCACGCCACATCACCTCAGCTACAACCGCAATGCGCTGTTCAAGGGCGGCATCCGTCCGCACTTCTATTGCCTGCCGATCGCCAAACGCGAGGAGCATCGTCTCGCTCTGCGAAGGGCGGCGACCTCCGGCGGCACGCAGTTCTTCCTCGGGACCGACACCGCTCCGCACACGACCGACACCAAGGAATGCGCCTGCGGCTGCGCCGGCGTCTTCAACGCCCCGGTCGCGATGCAGGTCTATACGCAGGTCTTCGCGGAGGAGGGCGCGCTGGCCCATCTCGAAGCCTTTGCCTCGCTGAACGGCCCGCGCTTCTACGGCCTGCCGGTAAACGAGGAGACGGTCACGCTGCATGCCCGGCCGCTCGACATCCCCGACCGCGTGGCGGTTCCGGGCGGCGGAAAAGACATCACCGTCTTCCGCCCCGACACGCCGGTCGACTGGTCGTTCTAGGATCGCTGGTCTATCGTAGCGGCATGAGCAAACGAGGCATTCCCGAAGGCGCCGTCGTCCGCGGCACCGACAAAGGCTACGACGATCCTCCCAAGGCCCCCCTGAAGCCCGGCAGCGAGCGGCCGGTCGAGCAGATCGAGAAGGTCTATCCGTACATGCGGCCGCGCGATGCGGCGACGCTGATCCTGGTGCGGATGAAGGGCAACACGCCGGAAGTGCTGATGGGCTGCCGCGCCGCCGCCCATGCCTTCATGCCCAACCGCTATGTGTTCCCCGGCGGCAAGGTCGACCCCGACGATGCGCGCGTTCCCGTCGCGACCTCGCTCGATCCCTTCGTCAACGAGCGACTGATGCGCGCGGCCTCGGCGCAACGCGCGCGGGCGCTGGCCGTGGCGGCGGTGCGCGAGACCTTCGAGGAAAGCGGCCTGATGCTGGGCAAGCCCCTCCAGGGGGGCGCGCCCAAGAAGGACTATGGCGAGCACTGGCAGGGCTTCCTCGACAAGGGCATGGCGCCGGCGCTCGACTGCCTCGACCTGATCGCGCGCGCGGTGACGCCACCGGGGCGGCCGCGCCGCTTCAACGCGCGCTTCTTCATGGCGCGGGCCGAGGATGCGACAGGCGAGATCCGGCATTCGAGCGAGATGGGTGACATCCGCTGGGTACAGCTCGACGAGGCGCGCGAGCTGCCGCTGCCGACCATCACCGGGTTGATCCTGGGCGAGATCGGACGGCTGGTGAAGGAACCGCCCAACCGCAA
>JAESFZ010000412.1_pt1 | contig 15621 bp, 13 predicted proteins | sample 9269561 | NCBI WGS metagenome assembly JAESFZ01 (sample SAMN14515552, study PRJNA621657) | algae metagenome | isolation source: Tildeniella nuda ZEHNDER 1965/U140 and co-occurring heterotrophs from wet... | place: Switzerland: Stansstaad, Zurih | collected 1965-01-01
GCGCAGCACCGGAAACTGCACCGATTTCCACAGAACCAGCCCCGACAGCACGATCACCAGCACGTCGACCATCACGAACAGGTAGGCCAGGCGCTGCACACTGTTGTAGTGCCGTGGATCGGCGTGCGAGAGCCTGCCTCGCAGGGCGGCCATCAGGTCGTTGAGGACCGCTCGCGGCGACAGCGGGAAGAAGGTGCGTGCCAGCCGCCCGGTGAGGACGTTCATGGCCAGGTAAAACAGGCCGTTGCCCACCAGCAACCACATCGCGGCGAAGTGCCATTGCAGTGCACCGCCGAGCCAGCCACCCAGCGTGATCCCGTCCGGAATGGTGAAATCGAAGAATGGCGCGGCGTTTTAGATGCGCCACCCACTGGCGATCAGGATCAGCACGGCAACCGCATTGAGCCAATGGCTGACGCGCATCCACAGGGGATGGATGGGTCGCAAAACTGCAGCACCGTGCATGAGAACTCCTTCGCCGGGTGGCCCGGATATGCCGGGTCGCGATGGAAGTTCGATGCGGCGGTGTCGCCGGTTACAGCGAGAACACTTTTTTTCCGGAAAGGACCGCTTGAGCCGATGCGTCAGCGGTACTGCGCTGCCGAGATGAACTCGCGGAAGGTCTCGCACCACACCACGACGGTGGTGTAACCAGCCAGGTCGGCGCCAGCGGGCAGCGGGACGATGAAGTTGTTGAATGTCTTCACGTCGCCTATGCGCAGCGAGGTTGCTTTGATGCGCTCGAACTCCGCCTCGTCCTGCACGAAGCTCGGTGCCAGATACAGCTTGTAGTCGGGTCCGGGTGCGAGCCGGCCGGCCAGCGATACCGCTGTGGGGCCCACCGACACCGTGCCCTCACCCCAGTGCAGGGCGTCGCTGCCCTTGAGGTCGCGGCGAAACCGGCCTGTGAACTGCGCCGTCGTGGCGAGTGCGCTCACCTCGGTGCTGCCAGGCGCGGCAGGCGCAATCAAGATGGGCAGCCAGTAGATGCCCGCGGCAAAGCCGATCAGCACCATCAGGGCATGCGAAGCGACAAGGATCAGTGCTTTCTTCATGGGTCTACGCGGGGGCGACATGAAGCACGGTTGTACACCCGACGCCCTAGAATCGGGCTCTTTTCCAGATCGACATGCTGCGCTACCAGACCGTTCCCGTCACCGCCTTCGCCCAGAACTGCTCCATCGTCTGGTGCGACGAGACCCTGGACGCGGCGGTGATCGACCCGGGCGGCGAGCTGGACGTCCTGCTGGCCGAGGTACAGCGCCTGGGCCTGAACCTCAAGGCCATCTGGCAGACCCATGCCCACATCGACCACGCGGGCGGCACGGCCGAACTTGCCCGGCGTTTCGATCTGCCCATCATCGGGCCGCACCCCGGTGACCAGTTCTGGATCACCGGTCTGCCGCAGCAGGGTGCGATGTTCGGTTTTCCCCCAGCCGAAGCCTTCACGCCCACGCGCTGGCTGGCCGACGGCGACACGGTGCAGATCGGAAACTGCACGCTGAACGTGCGGCACTGCCCGGGCCACACGCCCGGCCACGTGGTGTTCCATTCGCCCGAAGCGAAGCGCGCCTTCGTGGGCGACGTGCTGTTTGCCGGCAGCATCGGGCGCACCGACTTCCCGCAGGGCAACCACCAGCAACTGCTCGACAGCATCCGGGAGCGCCTGTGGCCCATGGGAAATGACACGGTGTTCATCCCCGGCCATGGGCCGGAGAGCACATTCGGCGACGAGCGCCGCACCAACCCGCACGTGCGCGACCGCGCCTAACCCTTGCGAGCCTGCTCGTAGAGGCCTTGCACTTTGGGCAGGTTGGCTTCCAGCTGGCGGATGCGGTCCGGGCCGCTGGGGTGGGTGGAGAGAAAGCTGGCGCTCGACCCGCCACCGTTGGCGCTCATTTTTTGCCAGAGGCTCACGCTGGCCCGGGGCTGGTAGGCCGACCGCGCCGCGAGCTCCAGGCCCACCAGATCGGCCTCGGTCTCGTCGTCGCGGCTGAACCGCAGCGTGAGCAACTGGGTGCCGAGGTTCGCGGCCACATCGCCCAGCTGACCCAGGCCCAGGAGCTGGGCGCCGATGGACAGGACCGCGCTGGTGGCACCGCTCTTGGCCACGCGCGAGCGGGCATGCTCGCGCAGGGCATGGGCCATTTCGTGGCCCATGATCATCGCGGTCTCGTCGTCGGTGAGCGAGAGCTTCTCCAGGATGCCCGTGTAGAACGCGATCTTGCCGCCAGGCATGCAGAAGGCGTTGATCTGTTCGCTGCGGATCAGATTCACTTCCCACTTCCATTGCGTGGCGCGCGAATTCCATTGCGGTGAATGGGGAATGATGCGGCGCGCGATATTGCGCAGCCGCTGCACCTGCGCATTGCTCTCGGGCATCAGCACATTCTTGGCGTTCGCCTCGGCCATCATCTGGCTGTACTGCTTGTTCGCGGCACCCTCCAGCTCGTCGGCCGGCACCAGCTTGCGCAGCGAGGAGCCCGCGCCCACGTCCACCTGCGCTGCGGCCGGCAACGCGGCACCCGCAGCGGCGGCGGTGCCCGCCAGCAGGAACGCGCGCCGGGCCGACCACACGTGCTCGGGCCGAGCCTGGTCGGGAAGGGAGGGTGACTTGAGGTCGCAGAGGAAGCACATGCGTGAATAATAGACAAAGCCGCGTGTCCGTGCTCGCCTGCATCCACGTCCATCCCAACAATTTCTTCAACCATGTCCGTGCCGCCGATCTCGCCGCAGACCACGACGCAGCCCGCCCAGACGGACACGGCCCCCACCCGGCCCAGCTGGGGCGACACCCTGCGCGTGTACCTGGAGCCGGCCAGCCTGCGCATGTTTGCCCTGGGCTTTTCCGCCGGCCTGCCCCTGCTGCTGGTGCTGGGCACCCTGAGTTTCCGCCTGCGCGAGGCCGGGCTGGACCGAACCACCATCGGTTACCTGAGCTGGGTCGGCCTGGCCTACGGTTTCAAATGGTGCTGGGCGCCGCTGGTGGACCGCTTGCCGATCCCGCTGCTCACCCGCTGGCTGGGCCGGCGGCGCAGCTGGTTGCTGCTGTCGCAGGCGCTCATCATGGCCTCGCTGGTTGGCATGGCGCTGGCCGACCCGCGCACCGAGCTGCAACTGGTGGTGTGGTGCGCGCTGGCCGTGGCCTTCGCCTCGGCCACGCAGGACATCGCGCTCTACGCCTTCCGCATCGAGTCGGCCGACGTGCAACACCAGGGCGCGCTGGCCGCGACCTACCAGACCGGCTACCGCCTCGCCATGATCTGGGCTGGCGCCGGCGTGCTGTGGATCGCCGCGCGCGCCGAACTCGCGCCCGCGCTGCCGGCCGGAGGTGCCGCCGCGCCGGGCGCGCTGTACCAGCAGGCCGCCTGGACCACCGCCTACCTGGTGATGGCCGCGAGCATGCTGGTGGGCGTGTTCACCGTGCTGTTCTCGCGCGAGCCCGCGCGCCTGGCCTTGCCCCCGGCGAAGAACGCCGCCGACTGGCTGCACAGCGCCCTCATCGAGCCGTTCGCCGATTTCCTGCGGCGCTACGGCCGGCAGGCGCTGCTGATCCTGGCGCTGATCGGCGTCTACCGCATCAGCGATGTGGTGATGGGCATCATGGCCAACCCGTTCTACGTGGACATGGGCTACACCAAGGACGAGGTGGCCGCGGTGACCAAGGTGTTCGGCGTGATCATGACGCTGGTGGGCGCGTTCATCGGTGGCGCGCTTTCGCTGCGGCTGGGCGTGATGCGGGTGCTCATGCTTGGCGCCATTCTCTCGGCAGCGAGCAACCTGCTGTTCGCCTGGCTGGCGGGCCACGGGCACGACGTCACCGCGCTGGTGTTCGTGATTTCGGCCGACAACCTCAGCGCGGGCGTGGCCTCGGCGGCGTTCATCGCGTACCTCTCGGGTCTCACCAACGTGAAGTACTCGGCCACGCAGTACGCACTGTTCAGTTCGATGATGCTGCTCGCGCCCAAGTGGCTGGCCGGCTATTCCGGCGCCTTTGTAGACGCCTACGACTACCCGACCTTTTTCATTGCCACGGCCTGCCTGGGCGTGCCGGTGCTGTTGCTGATCTGGCTGGCGACCCGCCTGGAGAAGTAGACCCTCCCCCGCGCCGGCCCTTGCGGGCCGTCACCCCCTCAAGGGGCAACACCTGCGGCCTGGCGAAGCCAGTTCCGCGGTGTTCGTGGACTGAGGTGCCTCACGCGTCAGGTATCTGTCGGGTCAGCAAGGCTTTTTGCACTTTTCCCAAAGCGGTCTTGGGCAATGCATCCACGCAATGCCAGCGGCGTGGCCATTTGTATCGCGCCAGCTTGCCGCCCAGGAACGCCTGCAGCGCTGCCGCCCAGTCGCCGTCCGCGCCATCGCGCAGCACCACCACGGCAACCACCACCTCGCCCCAGCGCGCGTCTTCCTGCCCTACCACAGCGCATTCGGCCACCAGCGGGTGCTGCACGAGCAGGTTCTCGATTTCGGCCGGGTAGATGTTCTCGCCACCGGAAATCAGCATGTCCTTGGCCCGGCCGACCACCGTGAAGCTGCCGTCGGCTGCCTGCTGCGCGAGGTCGCCGCTGTGGAAGAAGCCCTCGGCGTCGCAGGCCGGCTGCGCGGACCAGTAGCGCTGCACCACGTTGGGCGCGTTCAGCCACACCTCGCCCACCTCGCCGGGGCGAACGGGCGCACCCGCGGGGTCGCGCAGGGTGGCTTGCACGCCGGGTGCCGGCCAGCCGCAGGTGCCCAGATGGGTGGCGGCGTGTTCGGGTGGCAGTGCGATGGAAAAAGGCCCGGTCTCGGTGCTGCCGTACACGTTGCACACCGGCACGCCTCGCGCATGGCAGGCCTGGATGAGCGGGGCCGGCAACACGCTGGAGCCGGCCCAGATGGCGCGCAGGCCGGAGAGGTCGGTGCCGGTCCAGTCGGCATGGGTGGTGAGTGCCTGCAGTGTGGCGGGCACCTGCAGCGTGAGGCTGGGGCGGTCTTCGTGCAGGCTGCGCAGCGTGGCACCGGCGTCGAAGCGGCTGTGCAGCAGCACTTGTGCCCCAACCGAGAGTGCCGGCAAGGTCTGGATGCACAAGCCGCCGACATGGAACAGGGGCAGCACGGTGAGCACGGTGTCGTGTTCGCTCAGGCCCTGCACCTGCGCGGCAATCGCCATATTGGCCAGCAGGTTGCCCTGGGTGTGCACCGCGCCCTTGGGTGTACCCGTGGTGCCCGAGGTGTAGACCAGCAGCGCCGGCTGGTCGGTGCCACTCCGGTCACCGGTTTCTGCTGTTGTGTGAAGTGGCAGGTCGTCCAGGTGTCGCGTTGCAGGGCGGGCCAGGGCACGTGCCGGTTCGGCGAGCGTCGAGTCGTGCAACAGCAGCGAGGGTTGGCAGTCGTTCAGCACCCCGGCCCATTCGGCCGGCGAGAGGCGGTGGTTCAGCGGCACCAGCAGCGCGCCCAGGCGGGCCAGTGCAAAGAGCAGCGCGATCTGACCCGGGTGGTTCAGGCCCAGCCACGCCACGCGGTCACCCTGGCCCACGCCATGGGTGCGGACCAGGGCGTGGGCAAATGCGTGCGCACGCTGCTCCAGATCGCCGAAGGTGAGGTGCGTCCAGCGGGAATCCTGCACCACCTGGCCGGGCTCGTGCCAGCGCAACGTCGTCGCCAGCGGGCGCTCGCTGGCCCGCTGGCGCAGCAGTGCGGCCAGCGAGGCCGCGGGCAGGGCCGGGGACGAGGAAGGCCAGGGAGCGGCTGGGTTCATTTACATGACTTTACGTGACCCGAAAGCACGCTTCACACGGCGCTGACACGATGATGGGCTCCGGCGCACGCCGCTACACTGAAAACCATGAACGCTCCCCTGCTGATGATTGAAGACGACAGCCGCCTGGCGCAGATGGTGGTGGAGTACCTGGGCCAGTCGGGGTTTGACGTGACCCACGCCAGCGACGGCGAAGCGGGGCTGGAACAGTTCCAGCTCATGCAGCCCCAGCTGGTGATCCTCGACCTGATGATGCCCGGCATCGACGGGCTCGAGGTGTGCCGCCGCATCCGCTCGCTGCCGGGCGATGCGGCCCGTGTGCCGGTGCTCATGCTCACGGCGAAGGGCGATCCGATGGACCGCATCATCGGGCTCGAACTGGGCGCCGACGATTACCTGCCCAAGCCCTTCGAGCCACGTGAACTGCTGGCGCGCGTCCGGGCCGTGCTGCGCCGCCGCGGCGACACTGGCAACAGCACGGTGTCGCGCACGACGCCGGTGCTGCGTTTCGGTTCGCTGGACATCGACCGCGACGCGCGCACCGTCCAGGTGGCCGGCCAGCCGTGTGAACTGACCTCTTACCAGTTCGACCTTCTCGTGGCGATGGCCGAGCGCGCGGGCCGCGTGCTCACGCGCGACCAGATCATGGAGGCCGTGCGCGGCCGTGAGCTGGAGGCGTTCGACCGTTCGATCGACGTGCACATCGGCCGCATACGCAATGCCATCGAGGCCGACAGCAAGGACCCCAAGCGCATCCTCACCGTGCGCGGCGTGGGCTACGTGTTCGCGAAGCAGCAGGAATGAGTTCGCTCTTCGGCTCCCGCCTGTACGTGCGCATCTGGCTCGCGGTGGTGGCCGCCGTCACCGTGCTCACGCTCGTGACGGGCTGGCTGTGGCAGCAGGCGCTGGACGAGGACCGCGCCGAACGCGAGGCGCGCGTGACGCGCACGATCATCGTGCGCGACGGCGCGCGAGAGATCGTGGGCCAGGCCCCTGCGCGCGCGGTGAGCATTCCGGGCGAAGGCTGGGAGTTCGAGGTGGTCATGAAGGACGGACAGACGCTCTATGTGCTGCTGCCGCGCCCGAACCGCCCGGCCGGCAACAACCCCGGTCGCCGCGCGCCCGAGTGGTTCCAGACACCCACAGGCTTTGCCTGGCTGCTCGGCCTGGTGGCTTTTGCCGTGGCCCTGGGGGCCTATCCCATCGTTCGCCGCCTGACCAAGCGCCTCGAAGCGCTGCAGAAAGGTGTGGAGCGCTGGGGCGATGGCGATCTGTCGACCCGCTTGCCGATGCAGGGGCAGGATGAGGTGGCGTTTCTCGCCACCCGCTTCAACGCCGCAGCCGAGCGCGTGCAGACGCTGTTGCAGTCGCACAAGGCGCTGCTGGCCAACGCCTCGCACGAACTGCGCTCACCGCTGGCGCGCATCCGCATGGGGCTGGAGCTGCTGGGCAGCGACCACGTGAGCGCGCCGCAACGTGCCGAGATCGCCCGCAGCATCGACGAGCTGGATCAGCTGATCGACGAGATCCTGCTCGCGAGCCGGCTGGACCTGATCGACGCGCGGGACGCCGCCGCGCTGGGCCCGACCGAGGAGGTCGACCTGGTGGGCCTGGCGGCCGAGGAGTGCGCCCGCACGGGGGCCGATCTGGACATTGCGCCCGGCGCCGCGCCCGCGCTGGTGCACGGCCAGGCGCGGTTGCTGCGCCGGGTGCTGCGCAACCTGCTGGAGAACGCGCGGCGCTACGGCCACGTCGACGCAACGGGCGATGCGCAGGTGCGCCTGAGCATCCTTGCGCCCACGCCCGCAGGCCACACGGGCCGTCCTCGCGTGTCGCTTCTGGTGGAAGACCGCGGGCCGGGTGTGCCGCCCGAGCTGCGTGCCCGAATCTTTGAACCGTTCTACCGCCTGCCGGGCGCCAGCGAACGCGAGGGTGGCGTGGGCCTGGGCCTGTCGCTGGTGAAGACGATCGTCGAGCGCCATGGCGGGCAGGTGCGCTGCGAGGACCGGCCGGGCGGCGGAGCCCGCTTCGTGGTGGAGTTGCCTGTGTGAAGAGCTGACGTGACCGGCCATCGCCGCTGGTCTGGATATGCAACCTTTGATCCGATGTGGCGGCCTGGTTGATCTGACGGAAGTTCGTTGATTCAGCGGTGTTTTTTAGACTTTTTCCGCCGCACTGTGCGCGGCTGTTCCCACAAATGGGGGATGTTCGAAAGCCATGTGCCAGCGCACAATTCGTGGCGATGCTGTCACAACATCAGAACAACAGATCCGGCAAACACCATACGTCAAGAAACGTTTGAATCTGGTCTCCCAACGACGTCCCTTCAAGGACTTTCAAAAGCCACCGCAAGGTGGCTTTTTTTTGCTCAGACGCGTGCGGCTTCGGTCTCTGTCTCGAGCGCGTTGCCGGGGGACGAATGCAGCCAGTCGACCACCTCGCCGGCGGGCTGGTAACCCTGCACGCAGACCTGCAGCAGGGCGCGCATGGCGGTGGTGTCGTTCTGGTCCATGGCCACTTCCAGCGACGCGAGACGCGCCTGCAGTTCACTCCAGGGCAGCATGTCCTCCTGCGCCTTCATGATGCGTGCGTGCTGGGTGGGCTGCGGGTTGTCGCCGATCAGCAGCTCCTCATACAACTTTTCGCCCGGGCGCAGGCCCGTGATCTGGATCTCGATGTCGCCCGCGGGATGCTGCTCGTTCTTCACCTTCAGACCCGAGAGTTCCACCATGCGCTGTGCCAGATCGAAGATGCGCACCGGCTCGCCCATGTCCAGCACGAACACATCGCCGCCCTGCGCCATCGCCCCGGCCTGGATCACCAGTTGCGCGGCTTCGGGAATCGTCATGAAGTAGCGCGTGATGTCCGGGTGCGTCAGCGTGATCGGTCCGCCCTGCTGGATCTGTTCCCGGAACAGGGGCACGACCGAGCCGCTGGAGCCGAGCACATTGCCGAAGCGCACCATGGCGAAGGTGGTGACCCCGCCGCCGGGTTCGGCCGCCAGCGCCTGCAGCACCATCTCGGCCAGGCGCTTGCTGGCACCCATGACATTGGTGGGGCGCACGGCCTTGTCGGTGCTGATCAAAACGAAATGGGCCGTGCCCGCCGCCTGCGCCGCCCGCGCACACACCCAAGTACCCCAGACATTGTTGCGCAAGCCCTGCACCGGGTTGTGCTCCACCAGAGGCACGTGCTTGTACGCCGCCGCGTGATAGACCGTATCGGGCCGCCAGGCCTGCATGATCTGTGTCATGCGTGCGTCGTCCTGCACCGAGGCCAGCAGGGGCACGAGCTCCACCGCAGCCGCTTCGCCACCGAAAAACGCCTCCAGCTCGCGATGGATCTGATACAGCGCAAACTCGCTGTTCTCCACCAGCAGCAGGGTGTGTGGCTGGCACGCAGCGATCTGCCGGCAGAGCTCGCTGCCGATGCTGCCTCCCGCACCGGTGATGGCCACCACCTTGCCGCGGATCAGGCGGTTGAGCAGCGCGCTGTCCGGCTTCACGGGGTCGCGGCCCAGCAGGTCCTCGATGTCGAGTTCGCGCACGTCGCTGATGGTCACGCGGCCCGCCGCGAGGTCTGACATACCAGGCAGGGTGCGCACGTGCACCGGCAGGTGGCGCAGGGTGTCGAGGATGTCCAGGCGCCGCTGGTGAGTGATGGAGGGCAACGCCAGCAGCACGTCTGTGACGCTCAGATTGGGAATCAGCTCTGCCAGTTCAGCTGGGTCGTACACCGTGCGGCCGTCCAGGCTGTTGCCCTGCAACTGGTCGTCGTCGTCGAGAAAGCCGATCAACCGGTGTTCGCTGCCGCGCGCGAGTGCCGCTGCCAGCTGCCTGCCAGCCAGACCGGCGCCGTAGATCAGGATGCCGGGCAGGTGCTCGCGCTGCAGCAGCGAGCGGTAGAGCCCGCCGAGCCAGTAACGCACCACCACGCGGCTGAACCCGACGGTGAGCAGCAGCAGCAAGGGCTGGATCACCCCCACGGTGCGGGGCACGCCCGGGACACCGATCACCGTGAACACGGTGGCATAGAACAGCGCGTACAGCACCATGGCCTGGGTCAGGCTGACCATGGCGTTCCAGCCCGCATAGCGGAAGATGGCGCGGTACAGCCCGAAGCGGATGAAGAGTGGCAGGGCAATCAGCACGGCCCCGATGATCGCCAGCCCATGCGCCGACGTGAGCTCCACCCAGTGTTCAAGTCGGAGGCAGAGCGCCAACCAGACGGTCAGCGCACACAGCGCGATGTCCACCAGCACCGCGAACAGGCGCTTGCCCACGCGAGGCATGTGCAGAAGCGTGGCGGCGGCGTGGCTTCGATGGTCCCTGTTGTTCATTCTTTTAGTGGGCCACGCCATCACGGCGCAGCACTTTGACAAATGTCATCCAGAGTATGCGCAAGTCGAACCACAGGCTCTGGTGCCGCAGATATTCTGCATCCAGCGCGACTTTCTGGGGGATCGGCAGCTCGTCCCGGCCGTTGACCTGCGCCCAGCCCGTCAGCCCGGGCACCAGTTCGTGCACGCCCAGCTCGGTGCGCAGGGCGATCAGGTCGTCCTGGTTGAACAGCGCCGGGCGTGGCCCGACGAAGCTCATGTCGCCCTTGAGGATGCTCCAGAGCTGGGGCAGCTCGTCCAGGCTGCTCTTGCGCAGGAAGGGGCCGATCGGCGTGAGGTACCTGGCCGGGTCGGTCAGTAGGTGGGTGGCCACGGCGGGGGTGTCGATTCGCATGCTGCGGAACTTGGGCATGCGGAAGATGCGGTTGTGGCGGCCGACGCGATCGGACCAGTAGAGGGCCGGGCCTTTCGAAGTCAGGCGGACTGCAGCGGCCACCAGCACCACGGGGATCACCAGCACAAGACCGGCGCAGAGGGCAAGCAGCAGATCGAACAGGCGTTTCATCGGGCATCAGATCGAGATAGGCACGCGGAGCATGCGATGCGCAATCACAGCGTCTTGCGCCACACCGTCCTGTTGATGTAATCCGTGTAGCTCAATACCACGCGCAGGATCTTCTTGGAAACGGCCTGTGCCTCATAGTCGTCCACCGGCGCCATCACACGCTTGTGTCGATCGTGCTGGGCCACGATGACACGAACCGCGTCCAGAACACGCTCTTTTTTCAGCCCCGCCATGATCAACGTGCCAACGTCCATGCCTTCGGGCCTTTCGTGGGCATTCCGTATGGTCACCGCCGGCAGATTGAGCAATGAACCTTCCTCCGTGATCGTGCCGCTGTCGGAGATTACACACATGGCTTCCATCTGCAATTTCACGTAATCGCAAAACCCGAACGGCTTGAGGAATTGAATCCGCGGATCCATCTGCCCGAGGTTCAGCGCATCGATGCGCTTTTGCGTGCGAGGGTGCGTTGAAACAATGACAGGGACATCGTAAACCTCAGCCAACGCGTGGAGCGTCTCCATGAGGTCACGCAGATTATCAGGCGTGTCGACGTTTTCCTCGCGGTGCGCGCTGACGATGAAAAAGCGCCCACTTGTCAGCCCCATGTTTTCCAGCACGGTCGACGCGCGAATCTTGGGCATGTAGTGATCCAGCACCTCGCGCATGTGAGAACCCGTTTTTATGATGGTTTCCGGGCGAATGCCCTCGGAAATCAGATATCGACGGGCGTGCTCGGTCAACACCAAATTGATATCGCTCAAATGATCAAGCACCTTGCGATTCAATTCCTCCGGCACGCGCTGATCAAAACACCGGTTGCCTGCCTCCATATGAAAAACAGGGACCTTTCTGCGCTTGGCCGCGATGACAGCGAGGCAGGAATTGGTATCGCCGTAAAGCATCACCGCGTCGGGTTGCACGGCCGCGATCACCTCATCTGCCTTCTCGATCACCCGAGCTATCGCTTGTGCTGCATTGTCGCCCACTGCCTGGAGGAAATGATCCGGCTTTCGGATGGACAGATCGTCAAAGAAAACTTGATTGAGTTCGTAGTCATAATTCTGACCCGTATGCACCAGAACATGTTCTGTGTGCAAATCGAGTTCGGCAATCACGCGACTCATCTTGATCAGCTCGGGGCGCGTCCCCACAATGGTCATGACTTTAAGCACGAAGTTCTTCCTGGATATAGTCGAGCTTCTTCAGAAGGGCCTTCACCTGCTCCACGTTCAAGCGATGGGTGTTGTGGGATGTGTAATCATCCAGCAAAGAAATGCTTTCCTCACCCTCGCTGAAATATTTGGCATAGTTCAAGTCTCGATTGTCCGCGGGAATGCGATAGTAGCCTCCCATGTCTTGAGCATGGGCCATTTCCTCCCGGGAAATCAATGACTCATAAAGCTTCTCGCCATGACGGGTTCCTATGACGTGATTGGGCACATCCACTTGAAATAGCTCTTTCAGCGCCTGTCCCAGATCGCCGACGGTAGATGCAGGGGCCTTCTGGACGAAGATATCGCCTTGCTGGCCATGGGTAAATGCGTACAAGACCAGATCCACCGAGTCTTCCTGCGACATCAAAAATCGTGTCATGTTCGGATCGGTCAAGGTCAGTGACTTGCCAGATTTCAATTGCGAAACGAACAATGGAATCACGGACCCGCGCGATGCCATGACATTGCCATAACGGGTCGCGCTGAAAATGGTCTCGCCTGACCGTTGCATTCGTGCTTTGGCAACCATGATCTTTTCCGCCATGGCTTTAGAGATGCCCATGGCGTTGATGGGATAGACCGCCTTGTCAGTGCTCAATACCACGACCCGGCTGACACCATTGTCGGTCGCCGCGTTCAGCACGTTCTCGGTCCCGATCACATTGGTGAGCACTGCCTCCATGGGATAGAACTCACAGGAGGGCACTTGTTTGAGGGCGGCGGCATGAAATACATAGTCAACGCCTTTCATCGCCCGATGCACACTCCCCGGATCACGCACATCACCAATGTAGAACCGCAACTTTGCGTTGTTGAAAGCGATTCGCAGATCTTCTTGCTTTTTTTCGTCCCGGCTGAATATTCTGATCTCTCTCACCGCGGTGTTCAAAAACCGATTCAAGACGGTCTGTCCAAAGGATCCGGTTCCGCCGGTGATCATCAAAACGCTGTCGTCAAACATTTTCAAAGCTCCATCCAATCTGGTCTTGATGCATGGCCTCGATCATATCGGGCCATTTAGGGCAACGGTAGCCGGTAACGGCAGAAAATTTTGTGGAATCGAGGCTTCGGTCAATCACGAACTTATCGTCAGCTTCAATTTCGATATTCTTTTTGTAAATTCTGGCAATAAGGCGCAACAGGGAATCCTTGTCAATGGCATCGCTGCTGACATGGTAGATGCCCTCCAACGAATCGTTCGGAATCACCACATCACGCACCACCTTCGCCAGTTCCAATGTTGAAAGACCCGAGAAGATGGCCTTGCGATACCCTCTGCAGCTCTCTTGAGCGAGAAACCATTCGAGCAGACCATGCTGGGTACCCATTTCATGCCCGATGATTGATGTGCGCAACGTCACGAGCCCGGGTCCAGCCACTTCACCCAACTGCTTGGTTTTTCCGTACACATCGATGGCATCGGTTTCATCCGATTCGCGGTAATTGCCCTTCTTGCCCGAGAAGACACAGTCGGTGCTGATATGCACAAGTCGAGCACCCGCGATGCCACAGAGCTCGGCGAGCCGATGTGGCAGCAAGGCGTTCATGTTCAGCGCCGGCACAGGGTCGTTGCCGCCCGGCAGGTGCTTGGTCAGTCCAGCGCAATTGATGACAACGTCGGGATGCTCTTTGCGGAAAAGAATGGCCAGCTGGTCCTGGTTGTTCAAGTCCACGCCGAACACCCATCCTGCCGGCACCTTTTCAAGAGCAGGGGGCAGTCTTGCCGAACGCACGGTTCCCACCACATCCCACTCAGTGCGCTGAGCCAACGCACGGAGCATGGTGCTACCGAACATTCCGCTTGCTGCCAGTACCATTACTTTCATGGCTTGTTGCTCCCGATTTCTTTGAAATGTTCAATCAGCTCCGCCACCAATATCTCGTGGTCGAAATGCTGCCGGTAGTATGACCGCGCGTTCGCAGCCAATGCGTCTCGACTCGCTGGAGGCAGGCTGTACATGCGCAAAACGGCTTCAGCCAGCCCGTTTGCATCTTCAGCCGGAACGCCGAAACCCGCACCAGCTTCATTTATCAGCCGTGCGCCCTCGCCATTCATGCAAGCAATGATCGGTCGCCCCGCCGCAAGGTAGGCTTGGATCTTGCTGGGAATGGTTGCGGCAAATATCTCGCGATCGGCAAGTGTGGCCAACAACACCGAAGCGCTCTGCATGAAGCCAGGCATGGTTTCCAATGGAAATTGACCCGGCAGATGCAGGTTGAGCAAGCCGTGGTATCTGGCTTGCTGAAGCATCCACTCTCGGCGGCTGCCTTCACCCAGCACAACGAAACTGATGGCCGGGTGATCCTTGAGAATCACGGCCGCCTGCAAAATGACTTCCACCGCCTGAGCGGAGCCAATATTCCCTGCAAACAGCACCGTAAATGGCGCATCGAATCCAGCGACTTCCGGATGAAACGTTGTTGCACTGGAATCTGTAAAGCTGCCGTCCACCGAATTGGGAAAATATTTGATAGGCGCCCCAGAAGCCAAGAGGCTGACAGGCTCAATGAATGCGCGTGATTGCACAAGAATCAAATCGGTGTGGCGATAAATAAATCGTACAACCCATTTCACCGCCTTCAAGATCAGGCGATTTTGAACATGGCCAGTGGCAGACAGACTCTGCGGCCACAGGTCTTGAACCCAGATCACCACAGGCGCCTTTTTAAGCCAGCCCATCAAGAGTGCCGGAATTGCAGATAGCAAAGGCGATAAGCCATATACGAAAACCACGTCATATTGCTTCCGTCGCTTCAGCCAAGGGCCAAACAACAGGCCGGAAAATATAAATGACAGGTAATTGAGCGCGAGGCGTAGCCTGCTGTTCTGACCGCGCGGAGCGAGCGGTACGCGGCTGATCTTGATTCCGTTATGCTGCTCATATTGACACCCGCCCGCGCGGTAGCCCTCAAACACTTTTCCTTGTGGGTAGTTGGGTTTGCCCGTCAATATATCAACAGAAACACCTCTTTCCACAAGGCTTTTGCAAAGCTCGTTGATGCGGAACCCTTCGGGCCAGAAATATTGACTTACCACGAGAACACGCATGTCACGTATCGCTTCTCAAAAGATCACCAATGAATTCTTCTGCATTTTTCAAGGCAAGCGGCTGCTCCTCCTTGTGCATAAAACGTTTCACTGCCCGCGCAATGGATTGCGATGAGCCGGGGTCAAACGATTCAACGGGGTCAATGACATCCCGCACGAAATCCAACTCTGCGGCGAGCACTGGCAATCCGGCCTGCACCGCTTCAATCAAGGGTAGACCGAACGATTCGAAGCGGGATGGATAAATCATCGCATCTGCGTCGCGATACAACTCTTCTATTGAATCCGAGGAAATACGGCCTTTGTTGATTATCTTGAGGTTGTGCTGACCCGCTTGCTGCTCGATCCAGTTGCAGAGATCTGGAAATGCGTATGGATCGAGGGTGAGCGTCAGCAGGGGGAAAAGATGTTCTTGGGCGAGCAAAGCCCACGCGGTCACCAGCGCGCGATGATTCTTGTGTGGCTCTCCGGATGCGACGTAAACAAACCCGAGTGACGCTTTTTCATGGGCTGACTGCGGGTGGGCGTGCCGCACATAGTTCGCAGGATTTGCAATGAAGGGCAGTACGCGAACCGGAACTTTTCCCTTGGTTCGAGCGAGTAGCAACCGTTGCATGGTGGGTGTCTGCACAATGAAGGCATCGACATGGGCGACCCTAGCAAACAGCCACCACCGTTCGACCCACAACCTGATTCTGGTCTTCAGCGGAAAGC
>JAESFZ010000413.1_pt1 | contig 15576 bp, 12 predicted proteins | sample 9269561 | NCBI WGS metagenome assembly JAESFZ01 (sample SAMN14515552, study PRJNA621657) | algae metagenome | isolation source: Tildeniella nuda ZEHNDER 1965/U140 and co-occurring heterotrophs from wet... | place: Switzerland: Stansstaad, Zurih | collected 1965-01-01
GGCGGTGAATGTGACGCGCGCGTAGCACTTCGGGCACGATCTCCAGGCTCAGCCGCTCTAGCTCGACCAGGTCGATATGGTAGACCGGGCAGGGCTCGCGGTTGCGCTTGGCCGGGGTGTAGTCCACGATGCGCAGCAGGCCGCGACTCACCAGCTGCTGGATGTGCCCCCGCTCCCCGGTGAGCTCGTTGCGGCCGACCCCCGCCTCCTCGGCGATCTCGCGCACCCCGAACGACGCCCGCCCGCTGGCCGCGTGGAGCACAATCAGCCAGTGGATGGCGGTCCAGGTCGCAATCAGGCCCTTGTGACGCCCGCAGCGCTCGCGCACGATCAGCGGCACCGTCGTGCGCCACAGCTCGGGGTTGATCGCGCGCGGGTGGAAGTGGAAGGTATCGTCGGCAGCAACGCCAGCGCGCAGATGACGAATCGTGAGAGAAGCCACGGCCATGGTGTGCTCCAGCGGTCGGTGAGTGGCGGTGATATGCCGAGCGGGCGCGGCGCCCGCGTGTTGACAGTGGGATCGGCGGGTGCTACTATGCACAGCAGACAACGGCACCCCCGCCGCCTCGCAAGAGGCAGCCGGAGTGGGTCATACAGGTGCTCGAGAGGTGGTCAGCCCTGGGCGAGCCCTGCGCGTTGTCGCTGGTGTGGTACTGGTAAGGCCGTGCAGCTCCCGCTGCGCGGCTTTGCTACGTCTATGACACTGCTGTCCTCCATCTTTTGATGGTTCTGGTCCATGAATGTAGCAGAACGACGGGGCGCATTCAAGGCTTATTCACGCCAATATCGGCGCCGTCGGTTGGCAATTCCGTGTCGCGAATCGTCGTTTTGCGACATTGTTTGCGGACATAACATACGTCGTCGGCTGTGGATAACTATGCGTATAGGGCAGCAGCGTGCAGAAAAGCGCCAACTGGCGCGCTGGCGATTTGCGACATTCGCGACACGATTTGCGACATGGCCCATGTCGTAAGACGAATAGCGCGTCCTGATGCCCCACAGCGCGATTTTCGCGCAGTTCGTCGATTTGTGCGACACGCTGGTTTGCGACATTCGCGACACGCCGGCTTGGGCGCGTAACCCACGCGATCGCGGCCCCAGATCGCATCAGGGCGCCATCCGCTCATCCAGGGTAGTCGCTCCCCTCAATCGCGCGATACCGGCGATTGCGCGTGTTGCCGTCGGCGACGACGATTCCGGCATCGAGCAGCACCCGGAGATCGCGCTGGATGGTGCGCGGTGTCTCATTGAGCGCCTCCGCCAGCGCCTGCGCCGACTGGGTTGCGGTGTCGGCGAGCAGCGCGATGATCTGCTGCTGCCGATCGCTCAGCTCCGTGGGCGCCGGCGCCTGGGCGCTCTCGTCCACCGGCTTCCCCCAGACGCAGATGGTGAACCACTCGGCCGTGCTCGTGACGACGGGCGTCCGCGGGGCGTCGCGCATCGCCTCGGCCACCGAGTCGTAGCCAAGCCCGAACGCCTCCAGCCGCTCGGACAGGTAGAGCAGCTGGGCCAGGTAGTGGTTGCGCAGCTCGTGCTCGTTCAGCAGCGTCTCAAACGAGACCTTCTTGCGCCGGCCAGGGAAGCCGCCCGGGCTGATCCACTCGATGCGATCGGGGAAGATCTGGATGCGGATGCGCGCCCCGGTCATCCCCCAGTCACGGTGCAGCACGGCGTTGGCGGTGAGCTCGCGGAGCACGACGAGCGGGTACGCGTCCTGCTCCACGCGCCGGGTGCCGCGCAGCGCGATGCGGTGCTCGGTGCGCGCCCACAGCAGCTCGGCCGTCTGGTCGATCAGGCTGACCACATCGCCGCGCACCTGCCGCGAGAGCAGCATCTTGGTCGAGTTCGGCAGCGGGCTCGCGAACTGCACCACATCAATCCCCGCGTGGGGCAGCCAGACGTTCGGGTCGCGCGCGAAGGCCAGGATGCCGAGCACCGTGGGGCTCAGGTGGCCGTCCTCCTCAACCAGACAGCGGTGACGCAGCAGGTAGGCGCGCGGCTCGGTCGAGTCCTGGTAGGCGCGGCGGCGCACGGCTGTGGTGATATGGTCACGCACCAGGCTCTCGCTGAGGTCGTTGAAGCTTGCCCCAGCGACAGACTGGAGCTCGACAGTTGGTCGGGTCATCACAGGCGATCCTCGCAGGCGTTGCGGTAGCGCTCCTGCCCATGATACGCCACCGCGCGATGCTGTATGCGCCGCTCCCAGGCGCGCCCTCGCATCGTTATCCCTGCTGGGTTGCTCGGGAGCGCCCACGCGCGGCGTCTAACCCCGGCGTCGCAGATGCAGGCTGGCCCTGCCGGAGCAGGGAGCAGCGCGTCACCGAGGCACGGGGCATGCAAAGAGCCCTAGCGTCGCCTGAGTGACGAAGGGAGGCCGCACAATGTCGATTGAGCCTTCGCTGAGCGGGAGCACGCCGGAGCGCTCGCCGGTGGCCCTGCTTCTGGTCGATGTGATGAACGATCTAGAGTTCCCCGGCGGGGAGCTGCTCCTGCCCCAGGCGATGCCGATGGCGCAGGCCATAGTGGACTTGAAGGCGCGGGCACGCGCTGCCGGGGTGCCATGCATCTACGCCAACGACAACTTCGGGCGCTGGCGCTCCGACTTCCGCGAGATCGTGCGCCACGTCTGCGAGGATGGCGTGCGCGGCCAGCCGGTCGCCGAGCTCCTGCGCCCCGATGCCGACGACTACTTCGTGCTCAAGCCGCGGCACTCGGCCTTCTACGGCACCTCGCTCGAGCTGCTCCTGGGGCACTTTCACACCCGCACGCTGCTGATCACAGGCGTGGCCGGCAATAACTGCGTGGTGGCCAGCGCAACCGACGCCTACATGCGCGGCTACCAGATCGTTGTGCCGCCCGACGCGGTCGCCTCGGAGCGGCGCGAGCTGAACGAGGCGGCCCTGGAGCACATGCGCACGGTGCTTAAGGCGCAGACCCCGCTCGCAGCCGATGTCGATGTCGCGGCGCTCTGTCTCTCATCTGGGAGCAGCGAGGTGTAGGCTACGTCGCCCACGGTGACATCCCGCGTCAGCCCCACGGCGACCGGCGGCGCGCCAGGGAGAGCGGCCCGAGGGAAGGCGCACGGTCGGGCAGCTCTCCGTCGGGCCGGCTCTGAGGTAGGCCGCGTCTTGGGGGCGAGGTTTTGCCTCGCCCCCGCCCTCCAGAGTGGAGCTCTCCCGCTTAATGGTGCAGGTCGGCCCCGTGGCCGAGGGCGCTCTCGATCGACTCGGCCTTGATGCCGTGCTCGGCGGCGAGGTCGATCGTCGCGACCTGGGAGCCATCATGGAGGTCGATCACCGTCAGCGAGCCCGCGTTTATCCCCGCGATGTCAAGCAGATTGTTCTGCACCACAAGCAGCTCTCGGCCCGCCTCGGTTTCGAAAAAGGCCATGTGGTGAGCGCCGGGCGCCGTCTGGAGCTCGCGCGTCTCCTCCAGCTTGCCCGCCGCCGCCATCGCCGGCAGCTGGTCGAGGTCGTAGACCCTCACCACGCCGGGCACGGCGAAGCTGACGTACAGCTCCTGCTCGCCGTGGTGGTCGCGGTGGACGTAGAACTCCAGGGCCACGCCCAGCCCCTCCTGCTCGCCGTCCAGCACCTTGGCGAACGCGCCGATCTCGCCCGTCGCCTCGTCGTAGGGCGCCAGCCAGATGTCGCCCACCGTGGTGTTGACCAGCACGTACGCGGGCAGGCCGTCCCGCAGCATGAGCACCTCGACCGGCTGCGAGGGATCGTCGGGGCTGTCGGCCACGAGGTGGGTGCGGAGCACCTTGTTGGTTGCCAGGTCGATCTCGGCGATGGTGTTGCCCGGCTCGCTCTGGCCGTCGGGGTGGATGGTCGACGTGACGAGCAGCTTGCCGATCTCCTCGTTGGCAGTGATGCCGTGGGGGTGCAGGAGGAACGGCGCGCCGGGCGCGGGGTGGGCGGGCATCGGGGCTTCGATGGTCTCGATCAGGCGGTGGGTTTTGGCGTCGAAGACGCCGACGCTGCCCGCATTGACGCCGCCCGTGCCGCCCATAAACGTCATATAGAAGCGCTTGCCGTCCTTGGAGAAGTAGATGTTCTCGCCGATGGTGTTGGGGCCGACATCGATTGGCTCGACGCGCTGGATGCGAGGGTCGCCGCGCCAGGTTCTGGACAGCTTGAGCTCGTAGAGCCGGTCGCCGCCCAGGGCGGTGGTGTACAGCCGCCGCTCCTTCTGATTGAAATACAGGTGGTGGGGCAGCACGTCGGCGCCGATGTCGACGCGCTGCAGGATGTCGCCAAAGGTCGGCGAGTCGGGGTTGAGGTCGATCAGGGCGACGCCGTCGGCGCCGTCGTTGAGGTCGCGGTAGTCCACAAAAAACAGGCCGGGGTTCGCCTTCGCACTGCTCAGCGGCAGGCTCATCGCCATAGCGAGGATGGCGAAGACGAGCAGCCCAAAGGTGACGAGCCCGAAACGGGTGTGGCTCTTACGGTCCATGATATTCCTCCCCAGATTCATTCGCGCCATCGCCCGATGTCGCGGTAATGAGCAAGCGTGTGGATAAACCCGAGATTGGCTCCAAGAGCTGGTAACACACAGCGGATGAGCCGCGCCGGCCGGGCCACGCCCCCGCTGTGCTACGCCTGGCGCTGCGCAGCTAGCGCGGGGTCGGTGCGATGGCCGGCCGGCGCGGCTGGCGGCTGCTGTTTGCCAAGGGCGCCCACAGACAGACCGGCGCCCAGGGCCAGCAGTGCTGCGATCAGGCAGAGCGCCGGCGCGGGGACGCGGCCAAGCAGCGCGGCCCCGCCCCCGAAGGCGACCACGGCGGCGATCCAGGTGCTCGCGCTGAGCCGCCCGAGCGCCCGTGGGAGCAAGGTCGATGGGATCAGGTCGCCGGCCAGGGCTGCGCTCACCGAGCCGCTGACGGCAAAGCCGAGCGAAAGCAGCACCGCCGCCAGGCTGAACTGCCAGAGCTGGCCGGCGAAGGCCAGCACGCTCGACGCGACCGCAATCAGCACGTAGGTGCCGATAAGGACTGAGCGTCGGCCCAGGCGGTCGGACAGCGCGGCGATCAGGGGCACGAGCATCGCTGTCACCAGTCCGCCAAGGGCAACCGTGCCGGCAACCGCCTGCGGGTCGAAGCTGAGGGCGCGCATCATCACCGGGGTGAACAGCCGCCCGAAGAACAGGGCCGCCGATGCGAGCAGGACGCTGAGCAGCAGGGCCCGCTCGGCGCCGTGCGCCCTCGCCGCGGGCTGCGCGCCCTGAGTGGCGGCGCGCGTCGCTGGCGCCTGGGCGCGCTCAGCCGGCATCCCCAGCGCTATCAGCAGCCCAGCGCCACCAACCAGCAGGGCGCCGCCGTCGAAGGCCCACTGGTATCCGCCCCGCGCCGCAGTCGCTCCAAGCAGCGAGGCGCCGACCAGGGCGCCGAGGGGCGGCGCGAGGGCCAGCAACCCGAACACGCGCCCGCGGCGCTCCGCGTCGACGGCGAGCCCGGCCATCACCTGCACCAGCGTGCTCGCCAGGCCGGCGCCGAGCCAGGCCACGCTCAACAGGGCCAGGAGCTGCCAGACCGTAGTGGCCCGCCCCATCAGCGCGTAGGCGGAGGCCTGGAGGAGCGCGGCTCCGACATAGGCCCGCTCGCCGCCCCCGGCGACGCGGGCGAGCCACGTGGCAGCCAGGCTGCCCGCCGCGAGCCCGACGAAGCCTACCGCCAGCACCATCCCCGCGCCCTCGACGGTCGCGCCCCTGTCCAGGGCGTAGAGCGGGAGGAGCGGAAACAGGCCGTTGCCGGTCACCCAGTTCAAAAGGCTGGCGCCAAGCAGAACTTGCACCCGTCGTGTCATCACGCGTTCCTTTGTTATGCTGAGCCGCGCATCAGGCGGTTGCCTGCCGCGCTGTCTGCGGCGCGCGCAGGCCGGCGAAGAGGTCGATCTCGTGCTGCTGCTCGGCGTTGACCAGGCTGTAGGCGCGGTAGAACGTGGTGAGGCCCCAGAGCTTCTCGTGGGTCGCCGCGGGCAGCGCCGCGAGCGCGTCGAGCATTGGGAGCTGGGAGCGGTGGCAGCTGACCGCGCGCCACACCTGCTGGGCGTAGGGCCTGGAGGCGATCCCGGCGCTGATCGACCACTCCGGCCAGCCCGGCACGGCCCGCCTGAGTCCGTCGACGCTCATCGCCGAGTCGCCAAAGATCCGATCGTACAGATCGAGCCCGGCCCGGGTCGGCGCCAGGTAGTACAGCTTGGCGACCCGGTGCGTCGCTTCGCCCTCGGGGGTGCGATAGCTCGGGTCAGCGGCGCAGAGCAGCGCGCCCGTCGTCAGCTGGCTGATCGCGACGTGGTCGGGATGCCCGGTCACCCCGTCCGGCCCGAAGGTCACGACGACCTGCGGGCGGATCTGGCGCACCGCCCGCGCGATGCGGCCGATCACCGCCGCGGGCTCCGCCGTCGCCAGCGCGCCGTCGGGATAGCGCAGCAGGCTGAGGCCGCGGATGCCCAGGATCTCGGCGGCGGCGCGCAGCTCAGCCTCGCGTATCTGGGCGAGCCGCCGCTCGCCGGGGTGCTCGCCCGGGGCGCCCAGCCAGCCCCGCTCGCCGCTGGTGGCCGTCATCAGGTAGGTTTCCACGCCCTCAGCGGCGTAGCGGGCCAGCACGCCGCCCATCGCCAGCGCCTCATCGTCCGGGTGGGCCAGGATACAAAGCAGTCGGTATGTCATCGCTCGCTCTCCATTCCTTCTAAACATCAGGCGACAGCAGCGCCCGCGGGCGGCGGGTGGGGCTGGCTGGGCTTGGCCCTCAGCCGAGCCCCAGGCGAGAACGCTGAGCCCGTGGGCGCTGCCGGAGGCGGCTAGCGCCGCAGCTCGAGGATCAGGTTGAAGGGGGTCTCGGCGGCGCGCCGAATGTGCCTGAACCCCGCTTTGCGGGCCACCTCGGCGAGGCGCGCCTCGCCGGCCTGGGCGCCGAGGACATACGCCCCGCCCTCGGAGATCGCGTGCGCGCAGCACATCGTGGTCGAGGCGGCGTAGTACAGCTGCCCGGCTAGCGACTGGTTATCTTCGACCCGGTCGTTGGCGAAGGGCTCCACCAGCATTACCGTGCCGCCGGGCGCGAGGGCCTCGGCGGCGTAGCGCAGCGCGGCAACGGGGTCGCCCAGGTCGTGCAGGCAGTCGAAGAAGCAGATCAGCCCATACTGCTGGCTCGGGTAGTCCACGGCGGGGGCCACCGCGAACGTCGCCCGCTCGCCGAGGCCCGCCGCGGCCGCGTTGCGCCGGGCCTCCTCGATCGAGGGCCCGTGCACGTCGAAGCCGTAGAAGCGCGACTGCGGGAAGGCCCTGGCCATGAGCGCCGTCGAGTGGCCGAAGCCGCAGCCGACGTCGGCCACGTTGATGCCGGCCTCCAGGCGCTCCACCACGCCGTCGAGCGCCGGCAGCCACTGAGGCACCAGGCTGGCCTTGTAGCCGTTGCGGTAGAAGGCCGCCACACCGCAGTGAAGCCGGTCGTCGTGCTCGCCCCAGGCGACGCCCCTGCCGGTGCGGAACGCCTCGACCGTCTTCGGCTCGTCGATAAACATCGACGCCGGCACATTCCAGGCGTGCGGGATATACGCCGGGCTTTCTTCGTCGGCCAGCACCATGGCATGTTCGGGCGACAGCTCGTAGGTGTCGCTCACGGCGTGATAGCCGATGTAGCCGCTGGCGGCCTGCGCGTTCAACCACTCACGCACGTAGCGCTCGGCGCAGCCCGCGCGGGCCGCGACCTCCGCGGCGCTGAGCGGGCCGGCGCCCGCCATGGCCTTGTAGAGGCCGAGCTTGCTGCCCAGGCTGACCATCACGCCCCCGTAGGCGGCGGCAATGTCGTTGATGGTGCGCACGGCGAACGCTTCGAGCTTCGCGTGGTCGATCGTCGATGTTTCCATGCGGTGAACCTCCTTACATGTGGCTTCAGCGTCCCAGACGGCCGCCCCTGGGCGGAGTAGGAGCTGCTCGGTGGGGCACAGCAGCACAGTAGCGGCTGGCCGTTCTTCAAACATTCGCAGGCGCTCGCTCGCCTTCGGCCCGTCGCCCGAATGAGCGGGTAATGGCGGCGTGGGCGGCTTCCACCATACGCCCGATGGATGGCGCGGCGAGGCCGGCTACAATTGGGCGGGAGCGGCCGCCCTGCGGTCTGCCTCTGGAGACGGTGCGCGGAGGAGCGCCCATGCTGCAGCTGTATCTCTTCGGGAGTCCCCGCCTTGAGCGCGACGGGGCGGCCCTGCCGCTGCGCCGGAGCAAGGGCCTTGCGCTTCTCGCCTATCTGGCAGTCACCGGGCGCGCCCAGAGCCGCGAGAGCCTCCAGGCCCTGCTCTGGTCGGACTTCCCGGACGCCGACGCGCGCAACAACCTGCGCCGCGAGCTGTCGCAGCTGCGGGCCACTCTCGGCGAGGCTGCCCTGGCCTCCGACCGGCAGCAGATCGCCTGGAGCCAGGGCCCCGACGCCTGGGTGGACGTCACGGCGTTCGTCGCGCAGATCGCCGCCGCCCGCGCGCACGCTCACCGCGGCCAGCTCTGCGACGCCTGCGGCCAAGATCTAACGGAGGCCGTGCGGCTGGCCCAGGGGGAGCTGCTTGAGGGCGTTCATCTCGCGGATAGCGCGGCGTTCGACGACTGGCTGTTCTACCAGCGCGAGGAGCTGCGCCAGCAGCTTGGCTGGGCCCTGGAGGCCCTGATCGGCTGGCATGTGGCGCGAGGCGAGCACCAGCCGGCCCTCTCTTTCGCTCGCCGCTGGCTGAGCCTCGACCCCCTGCACGAGCAGCCGCGCCGCGCCCTGATGCAGCTTCTGGCGCAGGCCGGCCAGCAGGCCGCCGCGCTCCGCCAGTATGAGGAGGTCGCCCGCTTGCTCGCCAGCGAGCTGGGGGCGACGCCCGAGGCGGCCACCACCGCGCTCTACGAGGCGATCAAGGCGGGCGAGCTTGCGGCGGCGCACCCTGAGGACCCAGCGCATCGCTCGCCGCCGGTAGCCGCTCCCGCCACCGGCGGCCCGTTGACAAAGCCCGACCAGCCGCCATTGACGAGCTTCGTCGGCCGGCGGGACGAGATCGAGCTGCTCGCCGCCCGCCTCGCCGACCCGGCCTGCCGCCTGCTCACCCTGGTCGGCCCGGGCGGGATCGGGAAGACCCGCCTGGCCGGCGAGCTGGCCGCCCGCTGTGCGCGGCGCTTCGCCCACGGTGCTCAGCTCGTGCCCTTGAGCGGCACGACCCAGCCCGACCACATCCCGGGCGCCGTGGCGAGCGCGCTGGGTCTGTCGCTCCTGGGCGCAAATGGCCCCTGGGCAGATCTGGCGACGGCGCTGCGTGAGCGTGAGCAGCTCCTTGTCCTCGACAACGTCGAGCAGCTGCTCGACGCGGCGCCCGCCCTCGCCGCGCTGCTGCACGCCGCGCCGCGCCTGAAGCTCCTGCTGACCTCGCGCGAGGCCCTCGGACTCCCCGACGAGTGGCGCTGGCCGGTCACAGGGCTGGCGCTCCCCGCCGAGGAAGGCGCGCCGGGCGCGGAGCAGTCCGACGCCGTGCAGCTCTTTCTGGCCCGCGCCCGGCAGCGTGGCGCCACGGTGGGCGGCGATGAGCTGGGGGCCGTGGCGCAGATCTGCCGCCTCGTCGGCGGGATGCCCCTCGCCATCGAGCTCGCCGCCGCCTGGACGGCGACCCTCTCCTGCCGGGAGATCGCCGGGGAGATCGCGGGCAGCCTCGACCTGCTGGCAGCCCGGCACAGCGCCGTGATCGCGCGCCACCACAGCGTGCAGGTGATCTTCGACCAGACCTGGGCGCGCCTGCCCGAGCCACTCCAGCGAACTCTGGCGCGGCTCTCGGTCTTTCCCGCCGGCTGCACGCGCGAGGTGGCCCTGGCGGTCGCCGGCGCGTCGCTCCCGCTTCTCTCCGAGCTGGTGGAGCGCGCGATCCTGCAGCGCGCCGACGGCCGCTATCTCCTCCACCCCCTGGTGCGGCAGTACGCGGCCCAGCGGCTGCGCGAGTCGCCTGCCGAGGCCGAGGCTACTGCGGCGGCCTGCGGGCGCCACTACACCGCGTGGCTCTGCGCCCCGTTCGAGCAGTTTTTTGCGAGCGGCGAGGCCGCGGTGATAACCCTCCTGCGGGCGGAGCGCGACAACCTCCGCAGCCTGTTTCCGGCCATCCTGGCCCACGCCAGCGATGAGCCGCTGCGACAGGTGCTTCAGCTCGTCCAGAACGTGTACTTTGCCTGCGGCCCGTATCAGGAAGATGTGGAGCTCATGGAGACCGCCGAGGTCCACCTGCGGAGCGGCGACCCAACGCCGGAGCAGGAGGTCGTGCGCGCCCACGTGCTCACGACGCTGGGCTTTTTCGCGCTACGACAGGGCCGGATCGAGGCGGCGCAGAGCTACTTCACGGCGAGCGCCGACCTCTTCGGCCGGCTCGGCGCCGCGCCGCGGCTGGGCTCTGCGACCGACCCCGAGCTGGGGCTGGGCATGCTGGCCATGGTCGCCGGCGACTATGGGGCGGCGGGGCGCTACGCGGAGCGGGTTCGGGCGCGGAGCGAGGCCAGCGGTCAGCGGCACAACCAGGCGTATGCCTGGTACCTGCGGGCCGAGGCGGCGCAGGCCCAGGGGCTGCTGCCGGCCGCCCACACGGCGGCGCGCAAGGGGCTGGCCCTGGCCCACACGAGCGGGGCGATCTGGCTCTCGGCCTACATCCACAATCAGCTCGGCCAGATCGCCGTGGCGCTGGGACGCTACGACGAGGCGGAGGGGCACTATCAGGCGAGCTACGCAACCCGCGAGGGCTTTCACGACGCCGAGGGCATGGCGGCGGCCCTGCTGGGGATTGGCGAGGTCGCGGCCCGACGCGGCGAGCTCGCCCGCGCAGCGCAACGCTACGGCGAGAGTGTGGCGCTCTTCGCGCAGGCCGGCGACCGGGGCGGGACGGCCCGCGCGCGGTTGGGCCTGGGTCGGGCGCTGGCCGCCTGTGGCGACCACGGCGTTGCCTGGCGCGAGATCCAGGTCGCTCTGGCGGAGGCCCAGGCGCTTGATTTCCAGCACGTCGTGCTGGACGCCCTGGTGCAGGCCGCGGCCATACTGGTGGCAAACAGTCGGGCGGCCGAGGCGATCGCCCCCCTCACCCAGGCCCTGGTCCATCCGGCGAGCCACATCGACACCACGCGACAGGCCGAGGTTCTGCTCGTCCGCTGCGAGGAGCTGGTGCCCGCCGCCAGCTTCGCGGCCGCGGCCGCGCGCGGCCGCGAGGTCGGGCTCGGCCCTCTCGCGGACGAGCTGCTGGCGATGAGCACCCCCTCACCACGCTAGCTGTACGCATCAGCGGCGGCCCTTCGGCGCTTCGCCGTCAGGCACGCGCTGGTGTATGCCCCGCGGCGGGACGGGCTTCACGGACCCTCTTCATCCAGCGCCGCCAGCACAAGCTTGACCTGGAGGCACTTTTCGACGCTGCCGGCGAATGACGCGATAAGATCGGCCTCCTCCGCGCTCTCAACGAGGAACGAGGCCGGCGGGCGCCGCAGGGCCCCGGCGATCTGTGCGAGGCGATCGAGCGGGATCGGCCGGCGCCCTGTCTCGTAGTTGTTCAAAGTGGTGTGCGGCATCTTGAGCGTCGCCGCCAGGTCGCGCACCGTCAGCCCTGCCTTGCGCCGCGCCTCGGCGATCCGAGCGCCCACCAGGGCCTCTATCGAAATCGCCGTTGCCGCTTCAGCGACCGGAACCCCAGCGTTGCTCGCGCCCATCTAGAGTCCCCCCAGGTCAAGCGACTGTTGCTCGGGCGAGTCCAGATCCTCGCCGGTGAGTGCCCGATACTGGGCCCGAATGAAGCGCACGCAGTCGTCATACCGCTCTGCGGGCAGGTGATCATATTTCGCCAGCTTGTAGCGCTTCTTCACGGCCACCCAGCAGGCCGCCCGGGCGGCGCCCGCCGAGAGGCGCGGATCGTGGGCCGTGGCCGCATCGGCCCAGGCCTGCACCAGCTGGTAGATGTAGCCGCGCTGCTCGCGTGAGATCGCGGGGTTGCTCTGCGCTGGCGCCGAGGCCGTCGCGCGCTGCTGTGCTTCGAGCTGCTCGATCCGCGCCCGCAGCGCCGCCATCTCATCGTTCATCTCGCGCCAGGCCTGCCGCGCCCGATCCTGGCTCTCCTCGATCTCGTGCTGCCGCTCGGAAATCACGATCATCGCGGTGTCGATACGCCCAAGCTCGTCTAAGTCCTCGATGGCACCGCTCTGCTCAGCGAGGCCGGTGAGCCGGCTGAAGGCTGCGTGAACCTCGCGCACCAGGTAGAGCTGGAAGTGCAGGAGCCGGGTTCGCATCTCCTCGTTGACCCGACCGACGTTCACGCCGAGCAGCCAGGCCGAGACCTTCTCCAGCTCGATGAAGGTCTGCGTCTGGACGCCGCCGGCCGTCTGGATCTGAAAGCGCCCCAGGGCCTGCGAGAAAACAGCGTGTGTGCGAAGCCGGCGCTGCTGGGTCGGGCGAGAGATCGACAGCGCGGCGCAGATGTCGCGGATGCTCAGGTAGACCTGGCCGTTGTTGCGGCGAGCTGCGAGCACCACGCTGTCGAGAAGGGTGATCGGCAGCTGCTCGGCGAGAGGGTGCTGGGGGATGCCGTCGTCGGCCGCATCGTCCGGGGTGGGGTTGGCCATGCGGAGCCTCGTCTAGGTGTCGTCGCTGTGGCGACAACTATAGGCGCCGCGCACATCCGTGTCAAGTGTCGCCGCCTTGACGACAAAGGGGGAGCGTTAAGACATCCCCTTGCGTCGTCCTTGACGGATTGTGATCCAAAGTTTACTCCTGATATTTCCCATTATACGGACAAAGCTCGGCAAGCGTGGTATACTCGCGCTATACCCTGGCTCTCGGCCTCACACTCCCTGTTGGAGAGGCGACCTATGAGTGGTGGTGCGCACGCGCGGACCCCCAACGACGATACGCCGACAAGCGCGGCGATCGTTGCCCCGCCCAGCCGAGCGGCTATTCTTCCCGACCCGACCCCCGCGCCTCGGGCGCTCGCCGAGCTGCTGGCCGAGGTGATCAGCCGCGGTCGCTCAGAGAACACGCGGCGGGCCTACGCGGCCGATCTCACCGACTTTATCACCTACCTGCTCGGGCCAGAGGCCAACGTGAAGATCCCGGTCTCCGACGCGGCGGCCGCGCACGATGCGGCCCTGCGCTCCTGGGCGGCCCCGCTGCTCTACCGGCTCACCCGCGTGCAGGAAAGTGATATCAACGCCTATATTGCCCACCTTGCCCCGCGGGCCGACAAAGCGGGGCTTGCCGCGGCTACCATCTCGCGGCGGCTCACTCCGCTGCGCCTCCTGTTCGCTCGCCTGCATCGTCACCGCATGCTGGCCCTGAACCCGATGGAGGACGTGCGCGGCCCGCGGGTCAGCGCTCGGTCACCCACCGTGTATCTGGCCCGCCACCAGGCCCGGCGCCTGGAGGATGCCTGCGCCGGCCCCACGCTCCGTGATCTGCGCGACCTGGCCCTGATACGCCTGATGATCCGCACCGGCCTGCGTTCAACAGAGATATGCAACCTGCGGCTGGCCGATATCTCCACGCTCGACGGCCACACCATTGCCTGGCTCGTCGGGAAAGGCGGCGAGCGCGAGCGGATCAAAATCCCACCAATCGCGATGCGCACGATCCAGGCGTATCTGAGCACGGCGCTCATCAGCGACGGCCCGCTCTTTCGGCGGCTGCGCCGCGCCAAGCGCTCGCCGACTGGCTATAACGTCACTTCTCGCGCGCTCAGCTATGATGGGCTCAAGTTCATTCTGGAGGAGCGCTTCACCCTCGCGGGCCTCCGTGGGCTGGTCGAGCGCGGCGACGAAGATCCCACCGAGGGTCGCGGGGATACGCAGCAGGCAGCAGGCCCACGGCGCCGCAGCGGGCCAACCCCGCATAGCCTGCGTCACACCTTTGTTACGCTGGCGCTTAAAGGCGGCGCCACGCTTCCCGAGGTGCAGGCGGCCGCACGGCACCGTGATCCCAAAACCACGACCCGCTACGCACACGACATGGACAACCTGGACAACAACGCTGTTGATAAGGTGAGCTATTAGAGCTGGCGAATAGGCGGCAGCTAGCGGCTTGGCGGGGCGCTAGGTCATTACTCTATGGGCGCAACACTTTTTCTGATGCCGCAAGAGGAGCAGTTCGAGCTCGGCCGGATCGCCGCGTATCTCACCGGCGTACAAGGGCTGTTCGAGGCAGCGAACAACCCCTGCTTTGTCAGCTTCAGCGACGGGCTGTTTCGACGCCGCGTACGCAGGGCGCTCGATCTGCGGGATCCGAAGGCAAGCGAGCACCGCAGCCCATACCTGCGCTATAGCCCCGCCATGATCGAGTTTGGCATCAACTGGGGCGACAACAGGCGATGCGACGGGCGCAGGTGTTTGGAGTGGGTGCTGTCTGCCTTCGCCTGCGATGGCCTGGACGATAATGGCTACCGCTACCACGGCTCGGCCCACTGTCAGCTGTGGTTGAACCACTGGCTCCCCGAGCTAAGCCCCGGCCGAGCCTGGCGGCCCTTGATGGGCTTCGAGGAGATTCCCGCCATACCGGAGCAAGAGGCGCGGATAGAAGAAATTACGCTGGGCTGCCACGATGCGTATGAGCGGCTGAGCGCCTTTGAGCTGTACCTCACACACGCACTGCGCCTGCCATTCGAGGCGCTCTGGGAGCAGGGGGCGTCGGCCGTGCCAGTGACAGTGCTCGGCGTCGCGGAGAGCGATGATGCGGAGGGCGTGCGCCTGCGGCTCCGCCGCGCCAATGCCGACGAGCAGGCTGTCCCGGCCGCCGAGCTGAGGGCCGCAGAGACGAGCGGCACAGAAGCGCTGGTGCTCGGCGACTACCGCGCCTTCGTGCAGCGGGGCGGCCTGCCCTTCGCTGAGAGTGAGCGGTGATAGCAAAGCTCTCTCGGAGACGGAAAAGCTGTCTCCGAAAGCTTTCTGATCACAGGGCAGAAGCGACCTTGCTCCCGCCCTGTTTGACGCGCTGCGGGCCGGCTCAGGCGGTGGCCAGGCGCCGGTAGGTCATGTGCTCGGGCCGGAGCAGGTCGTCGAGGGCCTCCTGCGAAAGCCACTGCTTCTCGAGCACAACCGCGAATTGCAGTACGATCATGATGGTCACGGTCTGCTCCTTCCTGGAATTGGAGTACCTCGTGGCACTCCGGGCGGCTGAGCGTCGTTGGTCAGCCTTCGCGTTCCCATATTCAGGATAGCAAGCGCGCGGGCGGGCGGTAAAAAATATCCGTTTCCCTATGGTGATATTGTGTTAATTTTCACAATCCAGGTATGCTACTCCAGCGCGCCGAACACCGTGCCCTGGCGGCGAGGAGGCCGAGAGACGGGTAAGCTGCTGGCCTGAAAGTAGCGCTCGTAGGCGACCGCAGATAGTTCGTGCGTGATGGCGGCGCGGGGCGCCGTCTCCCGCATGGGGTAGCAGAAGAAGGCGTGATCGCGCCCGGCGGTACACAGCCGCCGGTCGCTCGGCGGGATGAGCCTGCCATCCAGATACTAGTGGGTCACTTGTCACACCCATCGCCATTTCTCGGCAGCGGTTCGACGACGGCGGATCGGCCGGCGAGTGACGGCGCCTGAGCCACCTTGGGCATG
>JAESFZ010000415.1_pt1 | contig 15429 bp, 17 predicted proteins | sample 9269561 | NCBI WGS metagenome assembly JAESFZ01 (sample SAMN14515552, study PRJNA621657) | algae metagenome | isolation source: Tildeniella nuda ZEHNDER 1965/U140 and co-occurring heterotrophs from wet... | place: Switzerland: Stansstaad, Zurih | collected 1965-01-01
CTCCATGTGGGACGTGGACACCATCTACAAGGTGCCACGCATGTTGCACGAACAAGGCCTGGACGGCCTGATCTGCGACAAGCTGCGCCTGAACACGCCACCGGCCAATCTCAAGCGCTGGGACGATCTGGTGTACGAGGTGGAGCACCCGAAGCACACGGTGAAGATCGCCATGGTCGGCAAATACGTGGACCTGTCGGACAGCTACAAGTCGCTCAACGAAGCGCTGCGCCACGCCGGCATGAAGAGCCACGCGAAGGTGCAGATCGAGTACGTCGATTCGGAAACCATCAACCCGGGCAACGTCGCCAAAACGCTGGGCGCGTTCGACGCCATCCTGGTGCCTGGCGGCTTCGGCAAGCGCGGCATCGAGGGCAAGATCTGCGCGGCCCGCTACGCGCGCGAGCAGAAGGTGCCCTACCTTGGCATCTGCCTGGGCATGCAGGTGGCCACCATCGAATATGCGCGCCACGTGGCCGGCCTGAAGGACGCCAACAGCACCGAGTTCGAGCCCGACACGCCCCACCCCGTGATCGCCCTGATCACCGAGTGGAAGGACGCCGATGGCAGCATCCAGCAACGCAGCGCAAGCTCCGACCTGGGTGGCACCATGCGCCTGGGCTCGCAGAGTTCCGACGTGGCCGATGGCACGCTGGCATACCAGATCTACGGCCCGGTGGTCACCGAGCGCCACCGCCACCGCTACGAAGCCAACGTGAACTACCTGGACCAGTTGCGCGACGCCGGCCTCGTCATCGCGGCGCTGACCCAGCGCGAACAGCTCACCGAAATGGTGGAGCTGCCGCAGAAGGTGCACCCCTGGTACGTAGGCGTGCAGTTCCACCCCGAGTTCAAGTCCACGCCCTGGAACGGCCACCCGCTGTTCAACGCCTACGTGAAGGCGGCGCTGGCACACCAGGCGAGCTCGTCGGACACCCGCAAACCTGTCGCGGCCTGATCGCCCACGGAGACCCATTCATGAAACTCTGCGACTTCGACATCGGACTCGACCGGCCCTTCTTCCTGATCGCCGGGCCCTGCGTGATCGAGTCCGAACAGTTGCAGATGGACGTGGCCGGCCAGTTGAAGGAGATCACCGGCAGCCTCGGCGTGCCTTTCATCTTCAAGAGCAGCTTCGACAAGGCCAACCGCAGCAGCGGTACGAGCTACCGCGGCCCCGGCCGCGACAAGGGCCTGGAGATCCTCGCCAAGGTCAAGCGCGAGCTCGGCGTGCCGGTGCTCACCGACGTGCACAGCGAGGACGACATCGCCGACGCCGCGAAGGTCTGCGACGTGCTCCAGACGCCAGCCTTCCTCTGCCGCCAGACCGATTTCATCCGTGCCGTGGCCCAGAGTGGCAAGCCCGTGAACATCAAGAAGGGTCAGTTCCTCGCGCCGCACGACATGAAGAACGTGATCGACAAGGCGCGCGCCGCCGCGAAGGAAGCCGGCCTGAACGAAGACAGCTTCATGGCCTGCGAGCGCGGTGCCAGCTTTGGCTACAACAACCTGGTCTCCGACATGCGCGGCCTGGCCATCATGCGCGAGACCGGTGCCCCCGTGGTGTTCGACGCCACGCACAGCGTGCAGCTGCCGGGTGGCCAGGGCACCAGCAGCGGCGGCCAGCGCGAAATGGTGCCGGTGCTGGCGCGCGCGGCGGTCGCCGTCGGCGTGGCCGGCCTGTTCATGGAAACCCATCCCGACCCGGCCAAGGCCATGAGCGACGGGCCCAATGCGGTGCCCCTCAAGCACATGAAGGCGCTGCTGGAGACCCTGCTCGCGCTCGACACTGTGACCAAGAAGAACGGCTTCCTCGAAGACCGTTTCAACGCCTGATTTCCTTTTCCCGTCTTTTCACCCAAAGGTATTGAATCCATGAGTGCAATCGTTGACATCGTTGGCCGCGAAGTTCTGGACAGCCGCGGCAACCCCACCGTCGAATGCGACGTGCTGCTGGAAAGCGGCGTGATGGGCCGTGCGGCCGTGCCTTCGGGCGCCTCCACCGGCAGCCGCGAAGCGATCGAACTGCGCGACGGCGACAAGAGCCGCTACCTCGGCAAAGGCGTGCTCAAGGCGGTGGAGAACATCAACACCGAGATCAGCGAAGCCGTTCTGGGCCTTGACGCCTCCGAGCAGGCCTTCCTCGACAAGACCCTGATCGACCTTGACGGCACGGACAACAAGGGCCGCCTGGGCGCCAACGCCATGCTCGCCGTTTCCATGGCCGTGGCCCGCGCTGCGGCAGAAGAAGCCGGCCTGCCGCTGTACCGCTACTTTGGCGGCATGAACGCGGTGCAGATGCCCGTGCCCATGATGAACATCATCAACGGTGGCGCACACGCCAACAACTCGCTCGACCTGCAGGAGCTGATGATCATTCCCGTGGGCGCACCGAGCTTCCGCGAAGCCCTGCGCTGGGGCGCCGAGGTGTTCCATGCCCTCAAGGCCATCCTGCACGACAAGCACATCAGCACCGCCGTGGGCGACGAAGGCGGCTTTGCCCCGTCGGTCGAGAACCATGAAGCCGCGCTGCAAATGATCCTGCAAGCCATCGACAAGGCCGGCTACACCGCCGGCGAACAGATCGCCCTGGGCCTGGACTGCGCGGCCAGCGAGTTCTACAAGGACGGCAAGTACGTGCTGGAAGGCGAAGGCGGCATCAGCCTCACCGCCGAGCAGTGGACCGACATGCTGGCCACCTGGGTCGACAAGTACCCCATCATCAGCATCGAGGACGGCATGGCCGAAGGTGACTGGGATGGCTGGAAGGTGCTGACCGAACGCCTGGGCACCAAAGTGCAACTGGTGGGCGACGACCTGTTCGTCACCAACACGAAGATCCTGAAGGAAGGCATCGAGAAGCGCATCGGCAACTCGATCCTGATCAAGATCAACCAGATCGGCACGCTGACCGAAACCTTCGCTGCCATCGAGATGGCCAAGCGCGCGGGTTACACCGCGGTGATCAGCCACCGCTCGGGCGAGACCGAAGACAGCACCATCTCCGACATCGCCGTGGGCACCAACGCCGGCCAGATCAAGACCGGCTCGCTCTCGCGCTCGGACCGCATGGCCAAGTACAACCAGCTGCTGCGCATCGAGGAAGACCTGGGCGACGTGGCGGTGTACCCTGGGCGCGACGCCTTCTACAACCTCAAGTGAGCATGGCCCCCACGCTCCGCCGCTCCGCGGGTCGCTGCCCCCCCAGGGGGCTGGCCTTGCTGGGGGTGGCCCTGCGCGGCGGCCGTCGGCTTCGGTAACAATCGCATCCCATGGCCCGCCGTTTCATCCCCGCCCTGCTGGTTGCGCTGCTCTTCATCGTGCACGCGCAACTCTGGTTCGGGCGGGGCAGCGTGCCGCAGGTGTCGAGCATGAAGCAGCACCTGGCGACACAGGACCAGGCCAACCGCGACGCGCAGTTGCGCAATGACCAGCTGCTGAGCGAGGTGCGAGACCTGCAGGAGGGCCTGGACATGGTCGAGGAACTCGCCCGCCAGGAACTGGGCATGGTCAAGCCCAACGAAATCTTCGTTCAGATCGCGCAGAACAAGCGCTGATGGCGGTCTGCATTGCGCTGCTTGGCGGCGAGTCCAGCGGCAAATCCACGCTGGCCAACGCCCTCCCGCACCACCTCTCCACATTTCACGGCCTGCACGCCGTCTGCGTCGCCGAGCACCTGCGCGAGTGGTGCGAAGCCAGAGGCCGTGCCCCCCATGTCCACGAGCAGGCTGACGTGGCCATCGAACAGACGCGGCGGATCGACGTCGCGCGGCGCACGCCAGGTGTTGACGTGGTCGTGGCCGACACCACCGCCTTGATGGTCGCGGCCTACAGCGCCCTGTACTTTCAGGACCGCTCGTTGCTCGCCCCCGCCCTGGCCGCCCAGCGCACCTGCGACCTCACCCTGCTGATGGGGCTGGACCTGCCCTGGGTGGCCGATGGCCTTTTCCGCGACAGCCCGGCGGTGCGCGACGCCACCGACGCCCTGCTGCGCCGCGAACTGCAAGACGCAGGTATTGCCTTTCAGACGGTGTATGGGCAGGGCAATGCGCGCCTGCGGCAGGCCTTGCGCGCCGTGGGCGGGGCGCTGGGCCGGCCGCTGGTGGCAGAAGACCCGGCGCTCGCCACCGGCCTGCGCCCCTGGTCGTGCGAGAACTGCAGCGACCCGGATTGCGAGCACCGCCTGTTCACGGGGCTGCTGTCGCGCCCCTGACGGCAGGCCTCAGTGCTTCTGGTCGCTGGCCGGGACCTGCTGCGCGGGCTGCAGGAACACCTGGGCCGCGTCCACCGGGTCGAAGCGGTACTGGGCGCCGCAGAATTCGCAACCCACCTCCACCTGCCCCTGCTCGGCCAGGATGGACTCCACCTCGTCGCGCCCCAGGCCACGCAGCATGCCGCTCACGCGCTCGCGCGAGCAGGTGCAGGCGAAGCGCGGGCCGCTATCGCCCGCGAGCGGCTCGAAGCGACGAATCTCCTCTTCCCAGAACAGGCGGCGCAGGATGGTGTCCGCATCCAGGGTCAGCAGCTCCTCGCGCTTGAGGCTGGAGGCCAGGATCGCGATGCGGTTGTAGTCCTCGTTCACGCCAATCTGGTCTTCGTCCCGCGCGCCCGACTGGCCCGCGAGGTTGCCTTCGCCCTGCAGCGGCAGCCGCTGGATCAGCAGCCCGGCGGCGATCTTGTCGTCCGCCGCGAGCACCAGCCGCGTGTCGAGTTGCTCGCTCTGCAGCATGTAGTGCTCGATGACCTTGCTGAGCTCTTCCAGCTTTTCGCGGCGATCGCCGAACAGCGGCACCACGCCCTGGTAAGGCTGCTGGCCCGGCAGGCGGTCCTTGGGGTCGAGCGTGATGGCACAACGGCCCTGGTTGTTGACGTTGACCATGTGCGAGAGCGGCGCGTCGTCGGCCACCTCACCCACGACCGTGGCGGTGGCGCGCAGACTCAGGTCGGGTTGCACCTCGGCCACGGCCAGCTTCACGGGCCCATCGCCCATGATCTGCATGACCAGCGCGCCGTTGAACTTGATGTTCGCCTGCATCAGCGTGGCAGCCGCCGTCATCTCGCCCAGCAGCTCCGTGACCGCCGCCGGGTATCCCCCGGCATCGCGGTGGCGCTGCAGGATTTCCTGCCAGGCGTCGGTCAGGCGCACGAGCATGCCGCGCACCGGCAGGCCTTCAAAGACGAATTTGTGGAGTTCGGACACGCAGGACTTTCAGGGCATTCAAAAAAACGAAGGATGGCAGATCGGGGTCAACCGATCTTTTTCAAGCCCTTGCGGTAGTGCGCGGCATTCTCGATGTAGTGCTCCGCACTGCGGCGCAGGCCGGCAATCTGCTCCGGCGTGAGCGCCTTCACCACCCGGGCCGGGCTGCCCATGATCATGCTGCCGTCGGGGAACTCCTTGCCCTCCGTCACCAGCGAGCCCGCGCCCACCAGGCAGTTCTTGCCGATCTTCGCGCCGTTGAGCACGGTGGCCCCGATGCCGATGAGCGACTCGTCCCCGATGGTGCAGCCGTGCAGCATCACCAGATGCCCCACCGTCACGTTCGCGCCCAGCGTCAGCGGAAAGCCGATGTCGGCGTGCATCACGCTGCCGTCCTGCACGTTGCTGCCGGGGCCGACCGTGATGGTCTCGGTGTCGCCCCGGAGCACGGCCCCGAACCACACGCTGCTGTTCTCGCCCAGCACCACGTTGCCCATGACCTGCGCGCTGTCGGCCACCCAGGCCGAGTCGGCCATGCGCGGTGCCACGCCATCGAGTTCGTAAATTGCCATGTGGGGAGTCTCCGTCGGTTCTGAAACCTAGAATTGTAGGGATGCAAGCCCCCGCGCCCCTGTCGCCAACGCCCATGCGCTCCCTGCGCGCGCAGGCACTGCGGGCGCTCTGTCTGGCCGACCCGGGCGAGAAGGTGGCGGCCACCCACGCGCTGTTCGAGGACTGGCAGGCGGGCCATGCCCGGCTGGACCCCGCCGAGCGCCTGAGGCCCGAGCCTGGCGCCCCGCTGCCCGGCAGGCCCGAACGACCGGTGCTGTTGCCGCCGGTGGACGTGCCCCAGCGCTCGCCCTTCACGCCCCCCGGACTGGCCATGCTCCTGCACGCGGTCACGCACATCGAGTTCAACGCGATCAACCTCGCCCTCGACGCCGTCTGGCGCTTTCCCGACATGCCGGCGGATTTCTACAGCGACTGGCTGCAGGTGGCGCACGAAGAGGCCATCCACTTCCACCTGCTGCGCACGCACCTGCAAAGCCTGGGCCACGACTACGGCGACTTCTCAGCCCACGGCAGCCTGTGGGAAATGTGCGTGAGAACCCAGCACGATGTGACGGCCCGCATGGCGCTGGTGCCCCGCACGTTGGAAGCGCGGGGGCTGGATGCCACCCCGCCGATGCAGGCGCGCCTGCGCAAGGTGGGCACGCCGCCGGCCATGCGGGCGGTGGAGATTCTCGACATCATCCTGCGCGACGAGATCGGGCACGTGAAGGTGGGCAACCACTGGTACGGCTGGTTGTGTGCGCAGCAGGGCATCGAGCCGCTGTCGCACTACCGCCGGCTGGCGCGTGAGCATTCCGCGCCACGCCTCAAGCCCCCCTTCAACGACACCGCGCGCCGCGCAGCGGGGTTCAGCGACGCCGAGCTGGCCGAACTGCCCACGGGGTGAACACCGATAATTGGGGATGACTTCCGCCTCCCCGACCGCCTTCAGCGCCCTGCCGCTCTCTCCCGCCATGCTGTCCAACCTGGAGCAGCTCGGCTACACGGCCATGACGCCGATTCAGGCTGCCGCACTGCCGCCCGCCCTGCTCGGCAAGGACCTGATCGCACAGGCCCAGACCGGCAGCGGCAAGACCGCTGCCTTCGCCCTGACCCTGCTGGCCAACCTCAACCCGCGCCGCTTTGCCGTGCAGACGCTCGTGCTCTGCCCCACGCGCGAGCTGGCCGACCAGGTCACCACCGAGATCCGCCGCCTGGCGCGCGCGGAGGACAACATCAAGGTCGTCACCCTCTGCGGCGGTGTGCCCCTGCGCGGCCAGATCGCCACGCTGGAGCACGGCGCACACATCGTGGTCGGCACGCCGGGTCGCATCATGGACCACCTGGAACGCGGCAGCCTGCAGCTGGATGCACTCAACACGCTGGTGCTGGACGAGGCCGACCGCATGCTCGACATGGGTTTCCTCGACGACATCGTCACGGTGGCGAAACAGTGCCCCAAGGCGCGACAAACGCTGCTGTTCTCGGCCACCTACCCGGAAGGCATCGCGAAACTCAGCGCACAGTTCATGCGCGAGCCCATCACCGTGAAGGTCGAGTCGCAGCATTCGGGGGCGCGGATCGAACAGCGCTGGTACGAGGTGACCGACACGCAGCGCCTGGATGCCGTGGGCAAGCTGCTCGCGCATTTCCGGCCCGCGAGCACCATTGCGTTCTGCAACACCAAGGCCCAATGCCGCGACCTCGTGGGCGTGCTGCAGGCGCAGGGCATCAGCGCGCTCGCGCTGTTCGGCGAACTGGAGCAGCGCGAGCGCGACCAGGTGCTGGTGCGCTTCGCCAACCGGAGCTGTTCCGTGCTGGTCGCCACCGACGTGGCGGCGCGCGGACTCGACATCGCCAGCCTCGCCGCCGTGATCAATGTGGACGTGACCCCCGACGCCGAGGTGCACGTGCACCGCATCGGCCGCACGGGCCGTGCCGGCGAAAGCGGCCTGGCCCTGAACCTCGCGAGCCTGGATGAGATGGGCAGCGTCGGAAAGATCGAGCACATGCAGGGCCGCGAATCGGCGTGGCACCCGCTCAGCGAACTCAAGCCCGCCAGCAACGAACCCCTGGTGCCGCCCATGGTGACGCTGCACATCCAGGGCGGCCGCAAGGAAAAGATCCGGCCCGGCGATGTGCTGGGCGCCCTCACGGCCGACCTGGGCTACACCCGCGAGCAGGTCGGCAAGATCAACGTGAACGAATGGTCCACCTACGTGGCGGTGGACCGCGACATCGCGCAGCAGGCCGCCAGCCGGCTCAACGCCGGGCGCATCAAGGGCAAGGCCGTGAAGGTGCGGGTGCTCGAGGACTGAGCCACCTAGAAGGTGACCTTCACGGAGGGTGCGCTGCGGTTTGCCTCGCCGTGGTACACGGCCTCGATGTTGTTGCCGTCGGGATCGATGACGAAGGCGCCGTAGTAGCCCGGGTGGTACTTGCGCTCGCCCGGGCCGCCGTTGTCCCGGCCACCGGCGGCCAGCGCCGCCTTGTGAAACGCGTCCACCATCGCCCGGTCCTGCGCCTGGAAGGCCAGGTGGTGGCGCCCGGTGAGCTCGCCGTTCGCGGCCTCGCTGTCGGCCGTCGAGATGAAGAGTTCGTCCGCCCAGATGTGGTCGTCGGCCGTGCCACCCACGGGCACGTTCAGGACCTTGAAGACGGCTTCGTAGAAGGCTTTGCTGGCTGGAAAATCCTTCACCACCAACTGGATGTGGTCGATCAGCCGGCCCCGGTGCAGTTCTTGCGTTTCCATGGATAGCGCTCCTGTTCTCTCAAGGGTGGAGGGGAAAAACATCCTACCGGGAGCGCCCACTAAACTCCGTGCGATGGCCCGCGTAAGAATCTGCAAACCCTGTCTCTGGACCGCTCTGCTGGGCACCGGCGTTCTCTTCATCTGGTATTTCAAGGTGCTGGCCCTGGGCTACTACTGGCTCAGCACCACCATCAACGCCGCCCAGTGGGAGGGTTCCTCCCTGTGGCTGCCGGGCTACCGTGTGGCGGTGGAAGCCCGGCCCATCGAAGGTCTGACGCGCAACGCCTCCGGCCTCACGTTCAACACCGACACCGGCACCCTGTTCACGGTGATCAACCGCCCCCCGCAGATCGCCGAGCTGACCACCGAGGGGCGTTTGCTGCGCGTCATCGAGATCGATGGGGCGAAAGACCCGGAAGGCATCACCTACGTGCAGGGCGACACCTACGTCATATCCGACGAGGTCAGCCACAGCATGTACTGGGTGCAGATCGGGCCCGACACCCGGCGCGTGTCGGTCAACGGAACATCCAGCCTGGGCATCAGCATCGACAGCGTGCACAACAGCAGCTTCGAGGGCGTGTCGTGGGACAGCGTGCAGGACCGCCTGTTCGTGGTGAAGGAGAAGCTGCCCCTGCGCGTGCTGGTGATCAAGGGGCTGGACGTCTTCAACGAATCCACCGGCTTCAACATCGACATCAGCGAATGGAAATCCTCCAGCGCCGCCTCGCTGTTCATGAGCGATCTCTCGTCGCTCACCCTGCACGAGCCCACCGGGCACCTGCTGCTGCTCAGCGACGAGTCTGCCCTGGTGGTGGAATACGCGCCCGACGGGCAGCCCATCAGCATGCTGCCGCTGTGGCGGGGCTTCAACGGCCTGCAGCGCAAGGTGCCCCAGCCCGAAGGCCTCGCTGTGGGGCCCGACAACGCCATTTACGTGCTGTCGGAGCCCAACCTGTTTTATCGCTTCGAGCGACCTGCAACCGCGGCCGGCCACTGAGCCGGATGCACACTACCCCCGACACGACAAGGAGCACGCCATGGGCGCACAGTGGAAAGCCAAGCACAAGGACCTCGCCGCCAACGTCAAGGGCCGGCTGTTCGGCAAACTGGCCAAGGACATCATGATCGCAGCCCGCCACGGCGCGGACCCGGCTTCCAACGCGCGGCTGCGGCTGGTGGTGGAACAGGCGCGCAAGGTGTCCATGCCCAAGGACACGCTGGACCGTGCCATCAAGAAAGGGGCCGGGCTCACGGGCGAGACGGTGCACTTCGAGCACGTGATCTACGAAGGCTTCGCGCCGCACCGCGTGCCGGTGATGGTCGAGTGCCTCACAGACAATGTGAACCGCGCGGCGTCCGACATGCGGGTGCTGTTCCGCAAAGGCCAGCTGGGCACATCGGGCTCGGTATCGTGGGACTTCGACCACGTCGGCATGATCGAAGCAGAACCCCACCCGCCGGGCGCCGACCCCGAAGTGGCCGCCATTGAAGCCGGCGCACAGGATTTCCATCCGGGCGAGGACGAGGGCGTGACGGTTTTCCTGACCGATCCGACCGACCTGGACCTGGTGAGCCGGGCCCTGCCGGCACACGGTTTCACGGTGCTGTCGTCCCGCCTGGGCTACAAGCCCAAAAACCCGGTCGATCCCGGCAGCCTGAGCCCCGAACACCTGGAAGAGGTGGAAACCTTCCTGGCCGCGCTGGACGCGAACGAGGATGTGCAAAACGTGTTTGCCGGCCTGGGCGGCTGAACTGGTGCGAGAACTCGCCGACAATTCAGCCATGAACGACACGACTTCTCCCCATCGCCCGCCTCTGCCCGACCGCCTGTCCATCGACCCGCGCAGCCCGCACCACGTCGCGGCCGTGTTCGAGCACGACATCGGCATCCGCCTCAATGGCAAGGAGCGCTTCGACGTCACCGAGTACTGCATCAGCGAAGGCTGGGTGAAGGTGCCCTCCGGCAAGACGCTGGACCGCAAGGGCAACCCGCTGCTGATCCAGCTCAAGGGCTCCGTGGAAGCGTTCTACAAATAGAGACGACTTCCCCCGAACCTGCGGCGCATCCGGGCCTCCAAGCGATTGCCATGCAACGCAGAACCCTTTTCCTCATCCCTCCCCTCGCCCTGCTCGGCCTGGCCACCGGCCGGGCGGCCGACGTCGACACCGAAGACCGTCCCTCCGGACCACCGGGCTACCCGGTGTCGCTGGCGCAGATGCAACAGGCGGTGGGGGAACGCTTTCCACGCCGCTACCCCGTGCAGGGCCTGCTCGACCTGGAACTGCAGACGCCCCGCCTGAAACTGCTGCCGGCCGAGAACCGCCTGCGCGCGCAGATGGCGGTGCAGGCGGCCGGGCCGGCGCTCAACCGCGCCCACCAAGGCAACTTCGACGTGGACTTCGGCCTGCGCTACGAGGCGAGCGACCGCACCCTGCGCGCGCACCAGCTGCGGCTCGCACGGCTGGAATTCCCCACCCTGCAGCCGCGCGTGGTGGAGATGCTCAACGCCTACGCGCCGCTGCTGGCCGACCAGTCGTTGCGCGAAGTGGTGTTGCACGAACTCACCGCGAAAGACCTGGCGACCGTGGATGCGATGAACATGCAACCCGGCCCCATCACCGTCACCGACAAGGGCCTGGTGATCGCCCTCGTGCTGAAGTAAACCCGCTCAGCCCCGCGGGTGGTGCTGCGCGACGATGGTCTTGAGGCGTTCGCGGGCCACGTGGGTGTAGATCGTGGTGGTCGAAATGTCGGCATGTCCCAGCAGCATCTGCACCGCGCGCAGGTCGGCACCGTGGTTGAGCAGGTGCGTGGCGAACGCGTGGCGCAAGGTGTGCGGTGACAGCGGCGAGGTGATGCCGGCCTGCGCCGCGTACTTCTTCACCAGCTGCCAGAACATCGCGCGTGTCATGGCCTCGCCGGCGCGTGAACCGCGCGAGGTGACGAACAGGTCTTCACTCTGCAAGCCGTTGAGGATCTCGCCGCGCGCTGTGCCCAGGTAGCGCTGCAGCCACTGCCCCGCCAGCTGGCCGAACGGCACCAGGCGTTCCTTGTTGCCCTTGCCGGTGATGCGCAACACGTGCTCGTTCATGCCGACGTGCCAGGTCTTGAGCGACACCAGTTCGCTGACGCGCAGCCCACTGGCGTAGATGAGTTCGAGCATGCAGCGGTCGCGCAGGCCCAGTGGCGTGCCCACGTCGGGCGCGTTCAGCAGCGCTTCCACCTGCGCTTCAGACATGGTCTTGGGCACGCGCAGCGGCTGGCGCGCGGGCATCAGGCGCAGGGTGGGGTCGGTGGCGATGGCGCGTTCGCGCAGCGCCCAGCGGAAGTAGCGCTTGAACACCGTGAGCCGCCGGTTGGCGGTGGCGGCGCGGGTCTCGGCGTGGCGCTCGCTGAAATAGGCGTTGAGGTCGGCCTCGCTGGTCTCGGGCAGGGTCTTGCCGCGCCCGGCCAGCCACTGGCCGAGCAGCACGAGGTCGCGCCGGTAGGCGTCGAGCGTGTTGCGCGAGAGGCCTTCCTCGAGCCAGAGACTGTCGATGAAGGCCCCGGCGATGCCTTCGCTGGCCGACGCCAGGGCCTGGTCCATCACTCCAGCTTGAGCTTCTGCTTGGTGACCACTTCCTTGTAGACCTCGAACTCGGCCTTGATCTGCGCGGTGAACTCAGCCGGCGTGTTGCCCACGATGAGCGAGCCGGTGTCTTCAATGCGCTTCTTCACGGCGGGGTCGGTCAAAGCCTGCTTGGTCGCGTTGTAGACCTTGTCCACCACGTCCTGCGGCAGGCCCTTGGGGCCGATCAGGCCGTAGTAGGCCATGCGGTTCACCGGCTCCAGGCCCACTTCCTTGAAGGTGGGAATGTCGGGCAGCACGGCCAGGCGCTGCGGTGCGGCCACCACGATGGCGATCAGGCGGCCAGACTTGATGTGCGGCAGCGCCGACGGCAGGTTGTCAAAGATGATGGGCACCTGGCCACCCACGGTGTCGTTGAGCGCGGGGCCCGCGCCACGGTACGGGATGTGGGTGATGAAGGTGTTGGTCAGGCTCTTGAAGAGCTCGGTCTGCAGGTGGCCGATGCCGCCGGTGCCGGAACTGGAGTAGCTGTACTTGCCAGGGTTCTTCTTCAGCTCGGCCACGAAGCTCTTGTAGTCCTTGGCGGGAAAGCTAGGGTGCACCGCGATCACGTTGGGCGTGGCGGCGATGTTGATGATGGGCGTGAAGTCCGTCAGCGTGTTGTACGGAATCTTGTCGTTGATGGCCGGGTTGGCCGCCGTGGTGGACACCGTGGCCATGCCGAGCACATAGCCATCGGCGGGCGTGCGGGCCAGCTCGGTCGCGCCGACCACGCCGCCGCCACCGGCCTTGTTCTCGACCACCATGCTCTGGCCCAGGGCCTTGCCCAGCGAGTCGGACATGACACGCGCAATGATGTCGGTGGTGCCGCCCGGTGCGAATGGCACCTGCAGCTTGATGATCTTGTTGGGATAGGCCTGCGCCCATGCGCTGCCTCCCATGGCCACCGTGGCGGTGGCCAGACCGATCGCAACCATCTGACGACGAGAAACCATGACGTGTACTCCTTGGCGTTGAAACATCGAAAAAATTGACAGGGAGGCACGCATGCTAACCGCGGTCACTCCCTGACCAGCCTCGCACTTTAGACGGGGACGGCAAGGGTGAACATGGGGAGACTACATAAGTAATAACCCGGTAAAGGCCCCGGCCCAACCGCTATGCTCACGCAGTGAACTTCGCCCAACTGCTCTTCCCCGACTTCTCCCTGATCCTCTGCGGCTACCTGGTCTGCCGCTTCACCAAGCTCAACCGCACGGTGTGGGAACAGGTCGAGAGCCTGGTCTATTACTTCCTGTTCCCGGTCCTGCTGTTTCACAGCATCGTCAAGAGCCCGCTGGACCTGTCTGCCGCCTCCAGCCTGGTGGGCGCGGCGGTTTCGCTGGCGATCGGGCTGATCGCGCTTTCTTATTCGCTGCCGCACTGGCCCTGGCTGGGCAAGCGCATTGACGTGCGCCTGCACGCCGCAAGTGCGCAGGTGGCGTTCCGCTTCAACTCGTTCATCCTGCTCGCGCTGGCAGACCGGGTGGCCGGCCCGCAAGGCCTGTTGCTGGTCGCTGTGCTGATCGGTGTGTGCGTGCCGATCTTCAACATCGGCGCGGTCTGGCCGATGGCGCGCCACGCCAACCGGGGCTTCGCGCGCGAGCTGGTGCGCAACCCGCTGATCGTGGCCACGGGATCGGGTCTGGTGGCGAACCTGCTGGGGTTCTCGATGCCGTACTGGCTGGATCCGACGGTGAACCGCATCGGGCAGGCGTCCCTGGCGCTGGGCCTGATGGCGGCCGGCGCGGGCATGCAGTTCGGCTCGATGGCCACGGCGAAGGCGCTGGCGGTGGCCGTGCTGGCGATCAAGCACGCGGGCGCGCCGGTTCTGGCGTTCGGGCTGGCGCGCTTGTTCCAGCTGGATGCCGTGCAGACCACGGTGCTGCTCACGTTCTCGGCCGTGCCCACCGCCTCCAGCTGTTATGTGCTGGCCGCGCGCATGGGCTACAACGGGCCGTATGTGGCGGGGCTGGTCACGCTATCGACCTTGCTGGGGATGTTGAGCCTGCCGTTTGCGCTGGGGATTCTTGGGAGCATTCCTTAGGGCAGGCATTCCCACCACTATACGGATCGGACACCCGGGCGCTCTGCGCAGCGGAGTCAAGGAGGAGGCGGCTCCAGCCGCCGGGGGACATCCGCGGAGCAGAGCGCCCGGGTGTCCGATCTCGCGATGTCTTCGAACGAAACGCCCCAAGGACCTAATACCCCAGCAGGTTCTGCCGCACATGCAGCAGGTGTGCCAGCGTCAACTCACGCGCCCGCACCGCATCACGGTCCCGCAGCGCGTCCACGATCGCGCGGTGCTCTGACTGATAGGCCAGCCGCCTCTCGGCCGTCACGCTCTTCTTCTTCAGCTGGCCCCAGTCGCTCTGCGCCCGCACCGTCTTCATCAGGTTGAACACGTTCGCCACGAAGCTGTTGTGCGCGGCGTCCGCAATCGCCTGGTGCAACTCCGCGTCCCAGTGCTCGAACGCCTCCAGCGTGTCCGCGTTCTCCGCGTGGAGGCAGCAGGCGTCCATGCGCTGCAGGTCGGCCTGATTGGCGTTGCGGATCGCCATCTCGATGATCGCGGGCTCCATCGCCAGTCGCGCTTCCATCAGCTCGGCCGGGCTGGTGTATTGCGACGAATCCTGCTGCACGCGCTGACCCAGGCGCGCGCCGGCGCCCTCGGCCACGTAGGTGCCGCTGCCCACGGTCTGCTCGATCAGGCCTTGTTGCCTGAGATCGAGCAGCGCCTTGCGCACGGTGGTGCGGCTCACGCGGAAGCGTTCGGACAGCTCACGCTCGGTCGGCAACCGGTCGCCGGCGTGCCAGTGGCCGGACCGCAGCTGGTCAAGCAGGGTGTCGCGCAAAGGGTTGGACATGCTCATGGCAGGCAATGTACCAAAACAGACCAATTTTCATCGAATAACCCTCTCAGTGATTACCCCATCGAAATATCACGCTCTTATGCCCTAACATCGATGCTCTGGTACTAATTGGTATTTTTTGGTATTTTTCTGACAAGGAGTTTGCGTGCGCCTCGCCACTTTCGTTCATCAGGGCCAACGGCATGTCGGCCTCGTTTCGGCCGACGGACAGACCGTCACCCCCTTCACCCTGAGCCCTGAAGACGCCCATCGTGGCGTGCTGCCCCTGATCGAGGCCGCCGCCGCAGGCAAGCCATTGCCCGCCGTCAACGGTGGTGCCTTGAAGCTCGCCGACGTGAAGCTCGAAGCCCCGCTGCCGGTGCCGCGCCGCAACCTGTGGTGCGTGGGCCGCAACTACCACGAGCACGCCAAGGAACTGCAGGGCTCGGTGTTCAAGAACAA
>JAESFZ010000417.1_pt1 | contig 15326 bp, 16 predicted proteins | sample 9269561 | NCBI WGS metagenome assembly JAESFZ01 (sample SAMN14515552, study PRJNA621657) | algae metagenome | isolation source: Tildeniella nuda ZEHNDER 1965/U140 and co-occurring heterotrophs from wet... | place: Switzerland: Stansstaad, Zurih | collected 1965-01-01
CTCCGACTGGGTCGGCAGCCGCGACTACCACGCCAACATGCACCAGAACCTCGCCACCAAATACGGTGTGCGCGACGTCTACCTGGGCAACCTGCTGGGCTCGCTGAACCAGCTGCGCAACGGCACCACCACCATCGTCGACTGGTGCCACATCCTGCGCGACGCGGAGATGACCGACGTGGCCATCGACGCGCTGGAAGAGTCCGGCATCCGCGCCGTGTTCGCGCGCGGCACGGTGAAACCGCCCGAGCGCCCGGGCGAGGTGCCGTACCACAAGAAGCCTTTCCCGCGCGAAGAGATCCACCGCCTGCGCACCGGGCGCCTCTCGAGCGACGACCGCCTGGTCACGCTGGCCATGGCCATCCTCGGGCCCGACTGGGGCGAGTACGACGTGGCCGCGCACGACATCCGCCTGGCGCGCGAGTACGGCCTCATCAACTCCGCCCACACCTACGGCCGCAAAGGCAAGCGCGTGGTGGAGGACGGTTACCCCCGCCTGGCGAAGGAAGGCCTGCTCGGGCCCGACCACAACATCGGCCATGGCAACTGCTTCGACGACGAGGAACTCAAGATCGTGCTCGACGCGGGCTGCACCATCACCGCCACCAACCTCACCGAGATGCTCAACTACGAGCAGCCCGCCATGCTCGGGCGCCTGGTGAAGCACGGTGCCATGCCTTCGATCGGCACCGACTGCGATCCCTACTTCAACAGCTCGATGCTCTCGGTGATGCGCCACGCCTTCCTGCACCAGCGCGAGCTGGACAACCGCAGCCTCTGGCACGAAGGCAAGTGGCCCGCGAAGACGCAGCACTCCACGCTCACGCGCGACGCCCTCTACTGGGCCACCATGGGCGGCGCCAAGGCCTTCGGCCTGGACAAGAAGACCGGCTCCATCACGCCGGGCAAGCAGGCCGATCTCATCATGTTCGACGCGCGCGGCATGAACATCTTCCCCGCGCTGCCCGGTGGCAACCCGGCGCACATCGTGGTGATGTACGCGGAAACCTCGGACATCGAGAACGTTCTGGTGGCGGGCCGGTTCGCCAAGCGCGGCGGCAAGCTCACCTTCGACGAAGCGAAGCTGCAGAAGCTCAACGAAGAGCTCATGGCCTCGCGCATGCGCATGTTCGGGGAGGGCAACTACCAATCACGGCCCGTCGAGCGCGGACCCCAACCGGAGAGGTTCTTCTTATGAAACGCCACACCTTCACCGCCGCCCTGCTGGCCTGGGCAACGCTGGGCCTCTTCGGCGCTTCGGCGCATGCCCAGGGCAGCGCGCCCGCCTGGCCCACCAAGCCGGTGCGCATCATCCACGGCTTCACCTCAGGTGGGCCGGTGGACAACCTCGCGCGCCTGATCGCCGCGCAGTTCGCCGAGAAATTCGGCCAGCAGGCGGTGGTGGAAGGCAAGCCCGGCGCCGGGGGCACCATCGGCGCGAACTACGTGGCCAAGGCCGAGCCCGATGGCTACACGCTGTTCCTCATGGCCTCGGGCCACTCCGCCGCGCCAGGGCTCTACAAATCGCTGCCGTTCGACCCGGTGAACGACTTCACCATGGTCTCCATGGTCGCGCGCAGCCCGTTCGCCATCATCGCCAACCCCAACGCCTCGTTCAAGACGGTGCAGGAACTGGTGCAGCAGGCCAAGGCCCAGCCCGGCAAGATCGACTTCGGCACCGGCGGACAGGGCAGCGGCATGCACCTGGCGGCCGTGCTCTTCCAGTCGCGCGCGGACGTCAAGCTCACCCACGTGCCCTACAAGGGCGGCAGCGCACCGGCGCTGGCCGTGATCGCGGGCGAAGTGCCGCTGCTCTTCACCTCGCTGGCCGGCATGGCGGCCCACATCGAGAACGGCAAGGTCAAGCCGCTCGCGGTCACCTCGAAGAACCGCTTCGCGCTGTTCCCCAACATCCCCAGCGTGGCCGAGACCCTGCTGCCCGATTTCGACGTGAGCGCCTGGTACGCGCTGGCCGGCCCCAAGGGCCTGCCACCTGCCATCGTCGCGCAGCTCAACGAAATGGTGCAGAGCACGCTGGCGCGCCCCAACATCGTTGAAACCCTCCGCCTCCAGGCCGCCGACGCCTGGGCCACCACGCCCCGCGAGGCGCAGGCCTTCCTGGCCACCGACGTGGCGCGCTGGACCAAGGTCATCAAGGACGAAAAGATCGAAGTGCAGAACTGAACCCCACCCGCCGCAAGCCTGCGCGAGTGAGGCAACGGCGTTCCACCCCTGGAGACCACCGCATGAAATCCCCCCGCCTTGGCCGCCTTGGCCGCCGTGGCCTGCTCGCTGCCCTTTGTTCGGGCCTGCTTGCCACCTTCTCCACCGGCATCGCTCACGCGCAGGCGGCCGACTGGCCGCGCCAGCCGATCAAGCTGCTGCTCGGCTTCACGCCCGGCGGCGGCGTGGACGCCACCGCCCGGCTCGTGGCCCAGCAACTGGCCGAAGCACTGGGCAGCCCGGTGGTGGTGGAAAACCGGCCCGGCGCGGGCGGCACCCTGGCGGCCAACGCCGTGGCCAAGGCCGAACCCGACGGTCACACGCTGTTCCTCATGGCCTCGGGGCACAGCATCTCGCCCGCGCTCTACAAGTCGCTGCCCTACGACTCGGTGAACGACTTCACCATGGTCACCATGACCACGCGCTTCCCCTTCGGCGTGGCCGTGGGCGCGAGCTCGCCCATCCGCAACATGGGCGAACTCATGAAACAGGCCAAGGACAAACCCGGCACCCTCTCGATGGGCCACGCCGGCGTGGGCACCGGCATGCACCTGGCCAGCGTGCTGCTGCAAAGCCGCGAGCACGTGAAGTTCATCGACGTGGCCTACAAGGGCGGCAACCTCGCGCCCACCGCCGTGGCCGGCGGCGAGATCCAGGCCGTGCTCGACAACCTCGCCAGCATGGAGCCGCTCGTCAACGGCAACCGCCTGCGCCTGCTCGCCGTCACCGGCACGCAGCGCTGGCCCACCTACCCCGACGTGCCCACCCTGGCCGAAACCGTCTCGCCGGGTTTCGATGTGACCGGCTGGACCGCGCTGGCCGGGCCCAAGAACCTGCCCGCACCGGTGGTGGCTCGCCTCTCGCGCGAGATGACCAGGATCATGGCCAAGCCCGAGGTCATCGACCGCCTGCGCAAGCTCGGCCTGGGCGCCACCAGCACCGAGCCGGCCGAAGCGCAGAAGGTGCTCGCCACCGAAGTGGCGCGCTGGCAGAAGCTCGTGCAGGACGAGAAGATCGAAACCCAGAACTGAAGACCCAAGGCCCTGCCGCCCCGGCGGTGCGGCCATGGCAAGATCGAAGGCGGCCCACCCGGTGGTGGGCCGCCTTTTTTTTTGCGGAGACGGATACGTGACGACCCCAGAAATCGCCCTGCTCGTGCTGGGCGCGGCCGTGGCCGGCTTCGTGCAAGGCCTCTCGGGCTTTGCCTTCGGCATGGTCGCCATGTCCTTCTGGGTCTGGGGCATCGATCCGCGCGTGGCCGCCGTCATGGCCGTGTTCGGCTCGCTCACTGGCCAGATCGTCGCCGCGGTCACCAGCCGGCGCGCCTTCCGGCTGCAGGTGCTCGCCCCCTTCCTCGCCGGCGGCGTGCTTGGCATCCCCATGGGCATCGCCGTGCTGCCGCACCTCAACCCCGACCTGTTCCGCCTGGTGCTCGGCGGCGTGCTCGTGATCTGGTGCCCCATCATGCTGATGTCCTCGCACCTGCCCAAGGTCTCGCGCGGCGGGCGCGTGGCCGATGGCGTGGCCGGCCTCGCGGGCGGCTTCATGGGCGGCATCGGCGGCTTCACCGGCGTGGTGCCCACGCTGTGGTGCACGCTGCGCGGCATGGAGAAAAACACGCAGCGCGCCATCATCCAGAACTTCAACCTCGCGGCCCTGGCCTTCACCATGCTTGGCTACGTGATCGCGGGCGCCGTCACGCGCGACATGTGGCCTCTGCTGCCCATCGTCGCCGTGGCGCTGCTCGTGCCCGTGCTGCTGGGCTCGCGCCTGTACGTGGGCCTGAGCGAGGCCGCGTTCCGCAAACTCGTGCTGTCCTTGCTCAGCCTATCGGGAGTGGCCATGCTCGTGGCCGCCGTGCCGCGCCTGCTGGCCTGAAGCTGCAACCGAACTCGCCACCATGATCTCGTCCCAGTTCCTGCAGCGCATGAGCCTGCGCCGAGACACCATCGACAGCTTCGAACGTTATCCCTTCAACCTGCCCGCCGTGCGCACGCTCGACCGGTTGGACTTCCATCCCAAGGTCACCTTCTTCATCGGCGAGAACGGCTCCGGCAAATCCACCCTGCTCGAAGCCATCGCCGTCGCGCTCGGCTTCAACGCCGAGGGCGGCAGCAAGAACTTCCGGTTCAGCACGCGCCGCTCGCACTCGGTGCTGCACGAGCACCTGCGCATCGCCAAGGGATTCAAGCGGCCTCGCACCGGCTTCTTCCTGAGGGCGGAGAGCTTCTTCAACGTGGCCACCGAGATCGAGCAACTCGACGCCGAGCCCGGCCTGGGTGCGCCGGTCATTCAGTCCTATGGCGGACATTCGCTGCACGAGCAGTCGCACGGCGAATCGTTTCTGACGCTGCTGATGGAGCGCTTCCACGGCCAGGGCCTGTACATCCTCGACGAACCCGAGGCCGCGCTCTCGCCGCAGCGGCAACTGGCCGTGCTCGCGCGCATCCACGACCTGGTGAACGAGGGCTCGCAATTCGTCATCGCCACACACTCGCCGCTGCTCATGGCCTACCCGGACGCCTGCATCTACCAGTGCGGTGCCGACGGCGTGGCGCCGGTGGCCTACGACGACACGGAACACGTGCGCGTCACGCGGGACTTTCTGGCCGATCCGCAGCGCATGTTGCGCGGGTTGCTGGAGCGGTAGGCACGGGCCGGCGCATCCGAGCGGGCCCTGCGCAGGCATCTGGTTTCTTTGCCAAGGTATCGTTCCTGCCAGTCTGGAACGAGGCGATCGCACGCGGGCTCGAAATGACAGATTTGGGGGATTGCTCGGGAACCGGTGGTTGTGGCAAGGAGCGCACCTTCGCTTGAGCGACGGAAGGCGCGAACTTACGGCGGGACACCCTCACTCAACGCTCGCCTTCGACACGAACGAAGGGTTGAAAACACGTCACCAACCTTGACTCTGGATCCTCGAAATGAACCCTTTCACTAAGCAGCTTGGACATGATCGGCCGATTGACTTGGCGAACATCCTTGCTCAGTTCAGCAGCAATGGCGTTTTCGGGCGCTTGATGCCGGGCATTCTGAACCAGCTCGAACAACAAGAATTTCCCATCTATGAGGGCAATGGCCTGAAGGACTTGATTGAGCAAAAGAAGGTGGCGGAACTGGCGGAGTTTGATTCTTTCGATCACGAGTCCGTGGTCCAGGTATGCCTTGAAACGGTCGAGCAGTACCCCGATGAAGTGACCGTGTTGCTTTGGAACAAAGAGCTGGCTCAGATGTGCATGCAGTTGCTGCGCAAGATGGGGCAAGCAGGCGATGGCATGACAGAAACCCAAGCGGAGGCGCTCGCTCGCGCCATCCTCAATGCTGGACATGACATGGATGCGAAGAGTCCGGAATGGCCATCCCCGAAACGGCGAGCCTCAAGAGCTTGATCCTCAAAAGAAACGTGGCCGCCCTGGCGCAGTTTCAAGCGATCGATTTGAAGGCTGTTGGCCAGCTGTGCCTGGAGATGGTTGAAGCCTATCCCGATGAGGTCACGGTAGTGCTCTGGAACAAGGCTGTCGCCCAGCAGGCCAATGAGCTGCTGCAGGAGATGGAGCAAGACCCGGGCCCAGGCGGGGTGGCGGTGGCACTGGCGCGCGCGATCCTCGGCGCGGGCCATCGCATGCAGGCCGCGACAGCCGGTCTGGACATCCGGCCTCTCATGCGCACTCACGCCGGGCGCTGGTTTGCCGCTGTCGATCGATCCAGGGCGGACATTCTGCGGTGGGAGGAATGGCCCGACGCGATCCGGTCGGTCGAGGACGCCCATGTGCTTCTGCAAAAACTGGAGTCGGAGTGGACATCCGGCCGCACTTTTTCCTGCGGAATCTTCACTGAGGAAGGCGCCGTGATCGGCGGCGTGACCGTGTCCAACATCCTGTGGGACTGCCGGTGCGCCGATCTGGGCTATTGGGTGGAGCCTCGTTGTCGCGGCAAGGGTGTTTCGGCGTGGGCCGCGCGCCACCTGATCGATTTTTGCTTCCGCGTCCTGCGGCTGCAGCGGCTGGCGCTGGTCATCCGGGTGGACAACGTCGCGAGCCAGCGGGTGGCGGAGAAGCTCGGCGCGCAGTTCGAGGGTGTGGCCAGGAAGCGCATCGTTCACGACCAGCGGGCGCTCGACGCCAAGGTCTACGCGATCACCCAGAACGGTGACCCGTCCGCAGGGTCTGTTTCCACTGGTTACGCCGGTTGTTAAAAATCTCGACCAAGCGGTCGGGTTCGCGGTTCGGGGGAGGCTTCAAGCGCCTTGATCGTGGTTCTTCCCTGTCCGTTCCTTCCATTCCTAGAGCGTCGGGTCGCGTCCTAAAGTGCAGCGAAGTTTGTAGCAACGCCCCGAGAGGAGAGACCGTGGAAGTCAATCGAGCAGAGGAAGGCGACGGCACCTTTTCGGACTTGCACGCCCAGTTGGCCACGCTGGCATTGCGCACGGATGGCAAGCTCAGAAGCTTCCTGCGGCGGTTTGAACGCGATCCCCAACTGGTCGACGATCTGGTCCAGGACGTGTACGTGGAAGTGTTGAAATCGCTGCGGAACTTCGGCGGGCGATCGTGCCTGGAGTCCTGGATCTTTGGCGTCGCGCAGAATGTCGGCCGACAACACGTGGCCAAGGCCGTCGCTCATCGCGCGCGCTTCGTGGACATGGAAGACGGGCCCGCCGACACGCGCGGCGCCCCCGATGTCCTTCACATCGTTTCCCTGCAGCAGCGGCTGCGGCTTGTCGATCAGAAGATGCGCGCCATGCCCGAGGCCCTGTCGTCGACGTTCGAGGCCTACATCGAAGAGGGCCTGACCTACGAGCAGGCGGCCAAGTCGCTCAGCATCCCGATCGGCACGGTCCGCTCCCGCATCTTCCGTGTGCGGGAACTGGTGCAGGACTGCTGAGCGCCCGAAAGACCGCGGCGGCGGTCACGCCGCGAGCGGCATGCCCAGGCGCGGATCGCGGTTGAGTTTGAAGACGGCAACGGCTTGCACCAGCTGCAGGGCTTGCTGTTTCAGGCTGTCGGCGGCGGCGGCGCTTTCTTCCACCAGCGCGGCGTTCTGCTGCGTCACGCGGTCCATCTGGCTGATGGTTTCGCCCACCTGGCCCACGCCCGCGCTCTGTTCGCTGGTGGCGCTGCTGATCTCGCCCACCAGATCGGAGACGCGGCGGATCGCCTCGACCACGCCTTGCATGGTGACGCCGGCCCGGTCGGCCAGCAGCGTGCCACTGGCCACGCGTTCCACACTGGCGTCGATCAGGCCCTTGATTTCCTTGGCGGCCTGGGCGCTGCGCTGCGCGAGGTTGCGCACTTCACCGGCCACCACCGCAAAGCCACGGCCCTGTTCCCCGGCCCGCGCGGCTTCCACTGCGGCGTTCAGCGCCAGGATGTTGGTCTGGAAGGCGATGCCGTCGATCACACCGATGATGTCGGCGATGCGCCTGGAGCTGTCGTTGATGCCTCGCATGGTTTCCACGACCCTGCCCACCACGTCACCGCCTTCGGCCGCGACCTGAGAGGCGGTTTTGGCCAGTTCATTGGCCTTGCCCGCGTGGTCGGCGGTCTGGCGCACAGTGGTGCCCAGTTCTTCCATCGACGCAGCGGTTTCTTCCAGCGCGGCGGCCTGCTCTTCGGTGCGGGTGGAGAGGTCGGTGTTGCCCTGGGCGATCTGCACGCTCGCATCCGACACCAGCGCGGCGTTGTCCTGCACGTGGCTCACGGTGTCGCTGATGCGTTTCTGCATGGTGCGCATGGCGCCCAGCAGCTGGCGGGTGTCGTCGTTGCCCACCAGGGCGATCGGGCGGGTGAGGTCGCCTTCGGCCAGGTGGCCGGCGGCGGCCACGGCCTGGTCCATGGCGATGGCCATGAGGCGGGCGACCCAGAGCGCGCCTACCACCAGCAGCACGGTGGCCACCAGCACCGCGATGGCGATGGTCCAGAGCGATTGCGCGACGCTGGCCGCGGCGGCCTCGGAAATCGTGGCGCCGTCCTCCTCGATCATCCCGGAGAGTTTCTCCAGCTGGTCTTCGAGTTGAGCGAAGGCCTGGTTCAGCGCCGGCAACTGGGCTTCGGCCTGGGCCACGCCCTGGGCGGCGCCGCCGATGACGGCCTGCGCGGCCTGGGTGTATTGCCGCACCACGGGCAGAGTGGCGTCCAGCGCCTTGCGGGCCTCGGGGTCGATGCCGGAGGCGGCGATTTTCTTCAGGGCTTCGTCCAGCGTGGCCACGTGGTCGTCGAGATCCTTGCGCGCGGCGGTCACGGTGGCCGTGTCGTTCTTCATCACCGCCAGCAGCGCGCGCTGCGCGTCGCCACGCAGGGCGTCGTGCATCATGTCCGCGCTCAGGGAGGCCTGCAGGGCCTGGCTGGAGAGTGCGGAGGCTTCGACCTTGGCGGCCATGAATGAGACGGCGAGCAGGCCGATGCCGCCCGCGGCACACACCAAAGCGGCGCCGGCCAAGCCAAGACAGAGGATCTGGGTGCGAAGTTTCATGAAGTCTCCGGAAGAGAGGCGGACGGCGCGGCGAAGATGCCGCTGATCCCTGAGGCCTGTTTCGACGCGCCCCCGCGCTTGTGTAGCGCTGCCGGACAGGCGGTTGGCCTGGTGGAGCCAAGCACCGCCGTCGCCTCAACCGCCGGTGAAGATTTCGGTGGCCAGCTTCATGAGCGCGGCCACCGGCGTGTCCAGCATGGGCAAGGTGAAGGCGATGCCCACCAGGCCGGCCGAGAGGGTGAGCGGGAAACCGATGGCGAAGGCGTTCATCTGCGGCGCGATGCGCGAGATGAAGCCGAGCACGATGTTGATGAACAGTAGCATGCCGATCATGGGCAGGGCGATCCACAGGCCGTAGCGGAACACCACCGAACCCAGCTCATGCAGTTGCATGCGGTTGATCGATTCGAAGGCGCTGCCGCTGAGTGGAAAGGTGTTGAAGCTGGCCACGACGGCCTGCAGCAGCATGAGGTGACCACCCATCACCACGAACAGCAGCATGGTGGTGTTGCCGAAGAAGCGGCCCACGGCGCTGGACTGCGAGTTGGTGGACGGATCGAAGAAGCCGGCGAAGTTCAGGCCCATCTGCAGGCCGATGAGTTCACCGGCGAGCTCGACGGAGGCGAACACGATGCGCACCGCCAGGCCGATGGCGATGCCCACGATCACCTGCTGCATCACGACGGCGAAGGCGCCCGCGTCGGTGAGGCCGATCACGGGTTGCTCGGGCAGGCCGGCCTGGGCGCACACCGCCACCAGGAAGGCCAGGCCCACGCGGGTGCGCATGGGCACCGAGCGCGAGGAGAAGATGGGCGCGCTGGAGAAGACCGCCAGGATGCGCAGGAAGGGCCAGAACACCGGCGAGACCAGCGCCATGATCTGCGCTTCGGTGAACGTGGGCATGCCTGTTCAGCCTTTCCGGAGCGGCAGGCCCTGTCCAGGGGTACCGAGGAACCGGCTTTGCCGGGCCTCTGGTGCCGCCCCCTTGAGGGGGACGCGCGGAGCGCGGCGGGGGTGTTTCATTCAAATGGCGAAGTTGGGGATCGACAGGATCGTGCTGCGGATGAACTCAACCATGGTGGTCATCATCCACGGGCCCGCGATGGCGAACACCGCGATGGCCGCGATCAGCTTGGGCACGAAGGCGAGCGTGGCTTCGTTGATCTGCGTGATGGCCTGGAACAGGCTGACCAGCAGGCCCACCCCGAGCACCGTGGCGAGCACCGGCGCGGCGACCATGAGCAGCATGAAGAGGGCGTTCTGCCCCATCGTGAGGGCGGCTTGGGGATCCATCAGGCAACCTTGTTGAAGAGAGGACGGGACGCCGCCGGGCCGCTCCCAAGGCGGCCCAGCCCCCGCGGGGGCCAGCGACCCGCGCAGCGGTGGAGCGTGGGGGTTTTCATGTTGCAAACGATGCAGCGAGGGAGCCGAGCAGCAGGTTCCAGCCATCGGCCAGCACGAACAGCATGAGCTTGAACGGCAACGCCACCAGCACGGGCGAGAGCATCATCATGCCCAGCGACATCAGCACGCTGGCGACGACCATGTCGATCACCAGGAAGGGGATGAAGATCATGAAGCCGATCTGGAACGCGGTCTTGAGCTCGCTGGTGACGAAGGCCGGCACCAGCACGCGGAAGGGGGCGTTCTGCGCGGTCACGTCGTTGGGCAGCTTGGCCAGCTTGGCGAAGAGTTCGAAGTCGGACTGCCGCGTCTGCTTGAGCATGAACTCGCGCATGGGGGCCTGGCCGCGTTCGAGCGCCTGGTCGAAGGTGATGGCGTTGCGCGAATAGGGTTCGTAGGCGTCGGCGTACACGCGGTCCAGCGTGGGGCCCATCACGAACAGCGTGAGGAACAACGAGAGGCCGACGATCACCTGGTTTGGCGGGGCCGACTGCGTGCCCAGGGCCTGGCGCAGCAGCGAGAGCACGATCACGATGCGGGTGAAGCCCGTCATGAGCAGCAGCACTGCCGGCAGAAAGGACAGCGCGGTGAAGAACAGCAGGGTCTGGATCGGCACCGAGTAGCTGGTGCCGCCCGCGCCCTGGCCGATCATCAGCGGCAGCGTGGGGCCGGCGGGTGCGGCGGGCGCGCCCTGGGCCCAGGCCGCGCCGGTGGCGAAGAGGGCGAGCGCGGCCAGCAGCAGGCCGGTGCGCAAGGGTTCAACGCGGCGCATGGGGGCCTTTGAGGGGTTGGGTCAGTTGGGCCAGGCGCGCGGCGAAGCCGGAGGCGGGCGTGACGATGGGGCCGGCCGGGTCCACCAGATCGGCCGGCAGGGCCATCTGGTGCAGGGCGTTCACGCTGCCGGCGGACACGCCGAGCACCAGGCACACGCGGTCTTCGCCCTGGCCGATCTGCACCGTCACCACGCGCTGCTGCGGGCCCAGCGAAAGGGTGGAGAGCACCTGCATGGGCGGGCCGCTGTGGCCCACGGCGCCGGGCAGGCGGCGGCGCGCCCACTTCAGGGCGAAGGCCAGGCCCACCATGATGGCGAGCAGAAGCAGCGCGGGCATCGCGTTTTGCAGCATGAGGGGCTCGATCGGAGAAGAGGTTTTTAGTCCAGGGATGCCGAGGAAACGGCTTTGCCGGGCCTCTGGCGTCGCCCCCCTGCCAGGGGGGTGGCGCCGAAGGCGACGCGGGGAGTGACATGACCCATGGTCATGTCCTGCTCACCCTGCGCATGCGTTCGGAGGGCGTGACGATGTCGGTCAGGCGGATGCCGAACTTGTCGTTCACCACCACCACCTCGCCCTGGGCGATCAGGTAGCCGTTGATCAGCACGTCCATGGGTTCGCCGGCCAATGCGTCGAGTTCGACGATGGAGCCCTGCGCGAGCTGCAGGATGTACTTGATCGGCACCCGGGTGCGGCCCAGTTCCACCGACAGCTGGACGGGGATGTCCAGCACCATCTGGATGTCCTGCATCGGGCTCGTGCCCGAGGCCACGGGGGCGGTGCTGGCCTCGAACTCGGGCGCGCCGTCGGCGACCGTTTCGGTGGTGGCGGCCTGTTCTTCCAGGGCCTGGGCCCATTCGTCGGCAACAGCGTCGTTCATGGTGTTGGTGCTCTCAGTTGACATAGGAATCTCCCAACCAGTGCAAATCGGTGCCACGCAGGTTGCGCTCGACGCGCAGGGCGTACTTGCCCTTGTGGGTGCCGTACTGGCATTCAAAGACGGGCACGCCGTCCACGTGGGCCTTGATCGAAGGGTGGCGATCGAGTTCGATGAAGTCGCCGATCTGCATGGCCAGCAGCTGTTCCACCGTGGCGTCGGTCTGGGCCAGCTCGGCGACCATGGTCACCTCGGCGGCCTGGATCTCATGGCTCAGCAGCTTGACCCAGCGGCGGTCGACCTCGATGGCATCGCCCTGCACGCTGGAATACAGCACGTCGCGGATCGGCTCCAGCGTGGCGTAGGGAATGCAGATGTGCAGCGAACCCGCGATGTCGCCGATCTCCAGCGTGAAGCTGGTGGAGACCACGATTTCGCTCGGGGTGGCGATGGTGGCGAACTGGGGCTGCATCTCCGAGCGCTGGTAGGCCAGCTCGATCGGGTACACGCCTCGCCAGGCCTTCTTGTATTCCTCGGCCACCACCTCCACCAGGCGGTTGATCACGCGCTGCTCGGTGGGCGAGAAGTCACGGCCCTCGATGCGGGTGTGGAACTTGCCATTGCCGCCGAAGAGGCTGTCGATCACGCCGAACAGCAGCGTGGGCTCGCAGACCACCAGGCCGTTGCCGCGCAGCGGGCGAATGGCCATGATGTTGAAGTTGGTCGGCACCACCAGTTCCCGCAGGAAGGCGCTGTACTTCTGCACCTGCACCGCGCCCACCGAAATCTCGGGGCTGCGGCGGATGAAGTTGAACAGGCCCAGGCGCAGGTTGCGCGAGAAGCGCTCGTTGACGATTTCCATGGTGGGCATGCGCCCACGCACGATGCGCTCCTGGCTCGAGAGGCTGTAGTCGCGCACACCGCCGGTGGGCACTTCCTCTTTCGCGAGTTTCTGGCTCTCGCCGGTGACGCCTTCGAGAAGGGCGTCGATCTCTTCCTGGGATAGAAACGAATCGGCCATGGCGTGTCGTCCCGTTTATTGAACGATGAAGCTGGAGAACAGCACGGCCTGCACGGGGTTGGCGGCGGCCTTCGATTTCTTCTTGCGCGTCGCCTCCTCGCCCTCGGTGGACATGGCGTAGCCCATCTCCTTCGAGATCGTCGCGATGATGTCGCTGGCGAGCTTTTCCTTGCCCTTGAGCGCCAGCATCTCGTCGGCGGTGCGCTGCGAGATCAGCACCAGCACCTGGCTGCGGATGCTGGGCAGGTAGGCCTTGACGGCGGTCTCGGTGGCGGCGTCCTGCAGCTGCAGCGTCAGGCCGAGCTGGATGAAGCGGTTGCCGCCGGGGTCGGCCAGGTTGATGACCATGTTCTCCAGCGGCAGGAAGACCGGCGCGGTCTTGGGGTTCTTGGCGGCCTGTTCCACGGGGGCGTGCCCATCGTCCTCGTAGTCGTCTTCGGCGGTGTTCTTCTTGAGGATGAACAGCGCGGCGGCGGCGCCGATCAGCGCGAGCACGACCACGCCGAGCACGATGAACAGCAGTTTCTTGCTCTTCTTCTTGGGTGCTTCGGGGGCGGCAGCGGTGGCGGTGGCGGCGGCAGCGGACATGTTCTTCCTTCAATGTGGCCCACCGGCCATACCGGGTGGGGTTGAAAGAATTATTGGGCGCCACTCCCTCCGCCGTTCGCCAGATAAGCGCCGGAAAAGGGGGTTATTCAGTCGCTAGGTGGCAAGGTGTGCCGCATTGCACAAACGCCGCCAGGGCACCCGCGGAACCGGCTTTGCCGGGCCGCAAGGTGCGCCCCCTTGAGGGGGAGACGCCGCAGGCGGCGCAGGGGTGCTTCCGAATCAGGCGAACACGTCCAGGGGACGGCTGCCGTCGGTGCGCGGGGCCAGCACCGGCCGCGCGGCCGGTTCGGCCGCCTGGCTGGCGCGGCCCAGGGCATCGGTGCTCAGGCCGGCCGGGCGGGGCTGGTACGAACCATCGCCCTGCGCCTGGCCCTGCGAGCCCACGGACACGCCGCCGAGCTGGATGCCGCTGCGCTGCAGCAGGTCGGCCAGCGATTCGCCGGCGCTTTCGCGCAGGGTGGCGCGCGCCTCGGCGTTGTCGGTCTGGAAGGCGACCTGCACCTCCTGGCCCTTCACGGCGAGCTGGATGTCGATGGCGTCGGCGCCTTCGCCGCCCACGCGCAGGCTGGCGTGGCGCATGTGCTGGGTGCCCCAGTGGCTCACGGTCGGGGCTTCGGCGTCGGCGCGGGCGTCGGCCGGGTTGCGGCCGTCGCCGTTGCCTTGGTCGGTGAAGGACTGGGAGGAAGCGTCGCTGTTGCCGCCGCCGCTGCTGTCGCCGGGGGCGGTGCCGCTCGCGGCGGTCAGGCTGCCGTCCAGCGCCGGGCCGGTGGCCGTGGCGCCGGCGGCGGGGCCGCCGCTCAGGGCGAATTCGCGCGGGTTGGTGGGGCCGGCGCCCACGTCCGTGCCGGCCGAGGCCACGCCCAGGCGCTCGTTGAGAGCGACGGTGGCGCGCACCTGCGCGAACTGGGCGCTCTGCTGTTGTTGCAGGGCTTCGGTGCTGGAGACCGCGCCGCGCTGCCAGACCATGGCGGGAGCGCCGCCTGGCTGGGCGGTGCTGTCCCCGGCGCGCTGGGCGGCGGCGGTGGCGGCCGCCGTGGCGGGGGCCGCGGCGTTGGGGTTGAGCGGGCTGAAGGCCGGGCGCGAAGCGGCGGCGGCGCGCGCTTGCGCGGCCGCGTTGGGCAGGGCGGGCGCGGCTTCGTCCACGCGGGTCATGCCGCTGACGTCGATGCCACCCTCGCGGGCGGCGCCTTCGGCCTTGCCGGAGGTGGATGCGGCGGCCGCGCCCGTGCCGGTGGTGGACGCGGTGTTGCCGGGCAGGCCCCAGGCGAGCAGGGCGGCTAGGGGGTTGTCGTCGGTCGGGTCGTCGGCCTCGGCCTGCGCGTCGTTGGCGGCTTCGCCGTCGGGCAGGGTGTTGCTGGCCGCGGTCTGGTGCGTGTCGCTCACCAGGCTCAGCAGGCTGGCGAACAGGTCCTCGGCCGGCTTGTCGGCGTTGGCGCGCGCGTTGCCACCCGGCTGGGCCGGCTTGGACGCGGCTTCGGCGGGCTTGGGCGCTTGGGTGCTGGCGTGCGTGGTGGTCATGGTGTCGGCGTCGGGCTGGGGGTCGTCGGGGGCTTCAGTTGCGGGCCTGGGCCTGGGCCAGGCTCTGGCGCAGGTGGATGGACAGCGCCATTTCGTCGGTCTGCTTCTGTTCCTGGCGCTGGGCCTTGTGGGCGATGGCCTGCACCTTGCGGTCGGTGAACTTGCGCAGGCCGGAGAGGTCGCGCTCGGTGACGTGCACTTGCTCCTGCGCGGTGTCGATCAGGCGCTGGCGGTCGGCCAGCACGCCGCGCTGGAATTCCACGGCGTGGTAGATCTTGTGCATGAATTCGCGGTGGTGCATGAGCAGCGCGGGGTCCACGCCGGTGGCGCTGCGGGTCACCCAGCGGGCCTCGGCCTCGAGGGCGTAGGCCTGCAACTGGTCCATCTGGTCCTGGGCCAGCTTCAGCTCACGCTGCATCTGGGCCACCACGCCCAG
>JAESFZ010000419.1_pt1 | contig 15239 bp, 12 predicted proteins | sample 9269561 | NCBI WGS metagenome assembly JAESFZ01 (sample SAMN14515552, study PRJNA621657) | algae metagenome | isolation source: Tildeniella nuda ZEHNDER 1965/U140 and co-occurring heterotrophs from wet... | place: Switzerland: Stansstaad, Zurih | collected 1965-01-01
ACAGCGGCCACCTCGCCGTGGGCATGTCGGGCGTGCCACAGATCACCCTGCTGCCCGATGCACTGCAGTCCTTCCGGGCCCGCTATCCACGGGTGAAGATCGACATCATCGACGCGCCGTATCACCGCATCCAGTCGGAACTGGTGGCCGGTTCGGTGGACATCTATGTCGGCCCGGCACCCCGTGTGCTGAGCAGCGAGCTGGTGGCCGAGCGGCTGTTCGATCACCAGCGTGTCGTGATTGGCCGCCGTGGCCATCCCATGCGGCAGGCGACCTCACTGCGCGAACTGGTGCATTGCGAATGGCTGGCCGGCTGCAGCATGCAGAACGGCGACGACGACATCACCACGCTGTTCCTCTCGCACGGCCTGCCGGCACCGCGCATAGCCATGCAGGCGCATGCTGCGCTGACCTACATCCTGGGAATCGCCAACACCGACATGCTGATGATGGTGCCCACCTACTGGGCCCATTTTCCGATCTGGCGCGAGACCATCGATGTGATCGAGGTAAAGGAGGATCTGCGCTCGCGCCAGATCTGCCTGGTGCACAACCCGGCCATGCCGCTGACGCCAGCAGCGGACTACTTCTGCGACATGCTGCGGCGCGGGGCCGGCCGCATGCCGTGCCATCAACGGTCGCCCGCCGAGGCGTGCCTGCCCATCGATTCCATCGAAGTCTGAACGCGAGGCCGAGCGCGGCTCCAGGCCGCGATAAGCAACGGTCATCGCAATAGACGAATTGCCATCTTCTGCGGAAAGAGAGCGACACCTACGCTCGGTGAGCCGCTCGTAGTGGACCCTGCGGCCCTCTGCGCGGCATTCCTCAATTCAATCCACGGAGACAAAATGACAACCTTCCAACGCTCACTGCTGGCGCTGGCCGCCCTCGCTTCACTGGGCGCGCACGCACAGTCGAATGTCACCCTGTACGGCCGCCTCGACGTATCTGTCAATGCATTGCGCTTCAGCGGACCCAACGCCACCAGCGTACGCACTGTCTCGAGCGACACCTCGTACTGGGGCTTGCGTGGCGTCGAAGATTTGGGTAGCGGCAACAGCGCGTATTTCAAGCTCGAGAGCCAGTTCCAGGCCGACACGGGTGTGCAGGGCAACGCCACCACATTTTTCAACCGCGAGAGCTACGTCGGGTTGCGCAATGAACGCCTCGGTTCGCTGGCAATGGGAGCTCAGTACACGCCGCACATCTGGCTGACGGGCAAGGTCGATCCCTTCAGCCGAGGCTACCTGGGCCACATTGCCAACCTCTTTCAGGGCGCCCCTCGTGGCTACCAGCCGTTGATGAACAACGCCGTGCAGTACACCTCGCCGAACCTGGGTGGGTTCACTGGCCGCATCATGGCCGGTGCGCGCGAGGGCGGCCTGGGCACAACCCATGGTGCAGGCGTGGAGTACGGCGCAGGACCCCTGGTGCTGGGCGTGAGCTACGACGCGCTGAATGTGACTGCGGCTTCTGTAGGTCTGCCAGGCGCACAGCCGAGCGTGCGCTCCCGCACGATCGGCCTGGGGGCCTCGTACGACTTCAAGGTGGTGCGAGTGATGGGCTATTACCAGACCAACGACGCGGACCGGTTGTCCCGTGTAGATGGATGGATGCTGGGTGCCATCGTGCCCGTGGGCCAAGGCTCCATTCGCGTGGGTTACTCCGCCAACAACCTCACGACCACCGGAGAGGCGAAGCAATTGGCGATTGGCTACACCCACCTGCTCTCCAAGCGCACCACGGTCTACACCACGATCGCCAAGACGAGCAACGATGGCTCGACAGCCAGCTTGTGGCCGGGACGCCAGGATCTCGCGGGACGTGGCCTTCCCGCCTCAGGCCAGGACGTGCGTGGCGTTCAGGTGGGTATCCGGCACCTGTTCTGATCACGTCTTTCTGCTTCAGGGTTGACCTCCCGCGCGACGAGCCGGGAGGTTTTTTTACGCCGGCAGCACGAAGCCCACCCGGGTGAGGCCATCAGAGGAGGAGGCCTCGGTGTGTCCGCCGTGCATACGTGCGATGGCTGCCACGATCGCGAGGCCAAGGCCGTGGTGCTGACCACTGTCGCTGCGAGCGGCATCGCCCCGGTAGAAGCGGTCGAAGATGCGGGGCAGCACCAGCGCGGGAATCGGCTCGCCCATGTTCTCCACCACCACACGCACCGAGGCATCTGCCTGTCTCGCGATCAGCACGCGCACCTCGCTCTGTGGCCGGGCGTGGCGAACAGCGTTGTCCAGAAGATTGGACAACGCACGCTGCAGCAGCGGCAGGTCCACTGCCACGTCGGCATCGCCTTCGATGGTGGCACTCAGGCCCGCCTCTTCCAGACTTAACTGATGAAACTCGACCACCTTTTCAGCCAGCGTGTGCAGGCTGACCGGGTCACCGCGTCGTGCCTGAGCACCGCGGTCGGTGCGCGAGAGGAACAACATGTCCTGCACCACACCGGAAATCTGCTGCAGGTCTTCCAGCGAGGCCACCATCACCTCGCGCAGCTCCGCGGCGCTGCGATCGCGCGACAGCGCAACCTCGGTGTGGCCCATGAGCGAGGCCAGTGGCGTGCGCAGTTCGTGCGCAACGTCGGCGTTGAACGCCTCGAGCTGGGTGATGGCGGCTTGCAGCCTGTCCATCAGTCCGTTGAACTGTTCGATCCATGGCGTGAGTTCGGTGGCCACCTCGGGGAGCGACAGCCGCTGGTCGAGCCGGTTCACGGTGATGCGCTGCGTCTGCGCGGCCAGTTCGGCCAGCGGGCGCAGGTCCGCGCGCACACGCCAGACGGTGATGAGGGCGACCAACAGGCCACCGATCACCGGCACCAGCAGCAAGGTGAGGCCCAGCACGCCAAGCAGTTCGCGGTCCGGTCCGGTGTCGGCTTCCAGCGTCATGCGCAAGCGCTCGCCACCGTTTGGCGTCAGGTCGAAATCTACTTGCCTCGCGATGGTTGGGCCCGACATCACGAATGCCGCCTCGTTGGGGTCCTGGTAGAAGACTGTGCCACCGGCATCTGTCACGGTCAGGCGCGTCATCGGCCGCCGGTAGGCCATGGACACCAGGTCGGCATGCACCTGGGCGAGCCCGCCCGCGCGAGCGCCGTCGACGATGATGGCCGAGACCACGTTGACCTTCTTGCCGAGCTCGGTGGCCTGGCGATCCTGCACCAGCCACAGCACTGAGACATACACCGCCGCAGCCAGCATCGCCATCACCCCTGTCACGAGGGCGGAGAGTCGCCAGGCCAGTCGCTTGCGGATCGTGTACGTGCCCGCACTCATGAGCGGTCCTCCAGGACGTAGCCCATGCCACGTTCGGTGTGCAGCAGCTTGAGGTCGAACGGATCGTCGAGCTTGCTGCGCAGACGCCGGATCGCAACCTCCACTACGTTGGTCTGCGAATCGAACTGCATGTCCCACACCTGTTCGGCGATGGTGGTGCGGGTGAGGATCTGGCCGCGGCGGCGCAACAGCGCGAGCAGCAGTGCGAATTCCTTGCCGGTGAGGTCCAGGCGCTGCTCCCCGCGCGTGGCGCGACGGGCGAGCAGGTCCACCTCGAGGTCGGCCAACCGCAGGGTGGTGCTTGTGGCACCGCCATGCTTGGCCATTGCGCGCCGCGACAACGCGCCCACGCGCGCGAACAGTTCGGAGACCGCGAACGGCTTGACGAGGTAGTCGTCCGCACCGGACTCCAGGCCGCGTACGCGGTCATCGACGCCGTCGCGCGCCGTGAGCATCAGCACCGGTACCTGCGCGCGGTCGCCCGATGCCTTGCGCACCGATTCCAGGATGGAGAAGCCGTCCACGCCGGGCAGCATGACGTCCAGGATGAGCAGGTCGTACTCGCCGCCCAGCGCAAGGCGTTTGCCTTCGATCCCGTCGCGTGCCACGTCGGTAACGTGGCCGAGTTCGTGCAGGCCCTTGACCAGGAAGTCGGCCAGGCGTTTTTCGTCTTCGACGATCAGGATTCTCATGGGCAGTGCGATGGCTGTGATGGTGCGAATCGTGACAGGTGTTCGGCTTGTCCCAGCTCACATGACGAAAACGTAATGTCCATGAAAGGAGCGAACGACACGCCCGCCGGAGCATTCGTCGGACCAGAACCACCACCCCGACAAGGAAACCCCATGACCACACGATGCCACGTCAACGGCCGCTCCGTCAGCGTCCAGTCCGAACCCTCCACACCCCTGCTGTGGGTGCTGCGCGACGAACTCGGCCTCACCGGCACCAAGTATGGCTGCGGCATGGCCATTTGTGGCGCCTGCACTGTCCATGTGGATGGGCAGGCGGTGCGTTCGTGCACCACGCCGGTCGAGTTTGCGGCGGGTAAACGCGTCGCCACCATCGAAGGTGCAGGCAACGACCGCGTCGGCCGGGCACTGCAGGCGGCCTGGATCGAACTCGATGTGCCGCAATGCGGCTATTGCCAATGCGGCCAGATCATGAGCGCGGCCGTGTTGCTCAAGGCAAACCGCCGACCCAGCGACGCTCAGATTGAGGAGGCCATGGCCGGCAACATCTGCCGCTGCGGCACCTACGACCGAATCCGCGCGGCCATCCACCGCGCTGCGAAGTCGCTGGCCTGAGCACCGTCCCCTGGAGAAACCCCATGAAGACCCGCACCACTTCCCACATTTCAGGCGCCCGTCGCGACTTTCTCAAGCAGACCGGCGTCGCCAGCCTCACCATTGCCCTGCCGATGACCACTTTCGCGCAGGCGCCGATCGCCGGTGCGCCCGCCGCACCACCCCCGCGCCAGCCGCAGTCGTTCATCCGTATCGATGCCACCGGCCTGGTGACCTTCATCCTGCCCACCTGCGAGATGGGCCAGGGCATCCACACCGGGCAGGCTCAGATCCTGGCCGAGGAGCTGGGTGCCAACTGGAAGACGATCGCGATCGACATGCCGCCGCGGCCCACGTCCGACTACCGCTTGCCGATAGGCCAGATGCGCTCGGTCGGCTCGTTCGGCATCCGCATCTGGCACGACCCGCTGCGCCGCGCCGGCGCGCAGGCCCGCACGGTGCTGGTGCAGGTAGCGGCCACGCGGCTGAAGGTGGATTCCGCCAGCCTGGACACGCGCGACGGTTTCGTCGTTCACGCGGTCAGCCGCCGCCGCGTGCCTTTTGGCGAGCTGGTGGCAGACGCCGCGCGCCTGCCTGTGCCCACCGACCCCGTGCTGCGCCCCGATTCACAGCGCACGCTCACCGGAAAGACCATCCCTCGCTTGGACACGCCGTCCAAGGTTCGTGGCGAAGCACGCTACGCCGTCGACACCAAGCTGCCTGGAATGTTGTACGGTGCGGTTCGTCTGGCGCCGGTGTATGCAGCTGACGTGGCCAGCATCGATGAGGCCAGCATACGCGGCATGCCCGGTGTGGTGGCGGTGGCACGGGTGCCACGCGGGGCGGTGGTGGTTGCCGAAAGCTGGTGGCAGGCAAAGATGGCGGCCGAGGCCTTGGCCATCCGATTCACCGAGACGCCGCACGACAAGCTGTCGACCGAAGAAATCAACCGGCGCATGAAGGCGGCGCTGGATGCCACCAACGTGCCGATGAGCGTGCGGCGCGGCGATGCCGCTGCGGCCTTTTCCAGCGCTGCGCAGGTGGTGGAAGCCGAGTACACCGTGCCCCTCCTGGCCCACGTCTGCATGGAGCCCATCGCAGGTACTGCGCGAGCAACCGCAGATAGTGCGGAGCTTTGGCTGGGCACCCAGGGCCACGACAGCGTGCGCATGGGACTGGAGCGCGCTTGCGGCTTGAAGAACGAACAGCTTCACATGCACACCACCTACCTGGGTGGTGGTTTCGGCCGCAAGACGCACGCGGAGATTGCCATCCAGGCGGTGATGGCGAGCCGTGCGGTGCAGGGCCGCCCGGTAAAGGTGATCTGGCAGCGCACCGACGACATCCAGCAGGGGCAGTACCGCCAGACCATGATGGCGCGCTTCCGGGCCGCACTCGATGCAAACGGCCAGATCACCGCGATGCGCATCCGCGTCAGCGGTCCGCAGATGGGGCGCCAGTACAACTACAACATCCAGAACAACATCGACCCCTTCTCGCTCGGCGGGCTCATCGACATGCGCTATGAGTTGCCAGCGCTCGAGATGGACCATGCGGAGGTGGATCTGCCCATTCCCCTGTGCCCTTGGCGCAGTATCGCGAACTCGTACACCGGCTACTGGCTGGAGACCTTCATCAACGAGTGCGCCGTGGCCGCGCGACAGGACCCACTGGCGTTTCGCCGCGCCCACCTGAAGGGTCAACCGCGCATGCTCGCCGTGCTGGATCGGGTGGCGCAGAGCGCGCGCTGGTCAACGCCGCCGGCAGAGGGCGTGCACCGAGGGCTGGCCGTGGTCGACTGCTACGGCAGTCCGGTGGCCCAGGTGGTGGAGGCGCGCATGGTGGATGGCAAGGTCCAGGTCGACCGCGTGCACGTTGCCATCGACTGCGGCCGCGCGATCAACCCGGGGCAGGTCCGCCAGCAGATGCACGGGAGCGTGGTTGAGGCGCTGGGTGCCGCGTTGCGCGCAAAGATCACACTCAAGGACGGCCGGGCCGAGCAGAGCAGCTTTGGCGACTATCCGGTGCTGCGCATGCATGAGGTGCCCGAAGTGGTGACAGAGATTGTCGAGATCGGTTCGCCCCTGGGGGGCGTGGGTGAGCCTGGCGTGCCACCCACCGCACCGGCACTGATAGCGGCTATTCACTCAGCCACGGGTCAATTCGTGCGCTCATTGCCGTTGTCCGACCACAACCTCGCCTGAGGCGGTTACACGTGGAAAATCTGGACTTGCTCGTGCTGCGCACGCTGCGGGACTGGCGCCGCGCGGGCCGTGGGGGAATGCTCGCGACGGTGACGCACACGTGGGGCAGTTCGCCTCGTCCAGTCGGTTCGATCATGGCGCTGTGCGAAGGAGGTGCAGTTGTCGGATCGGTCTCCGGTGGCTGCATCGAGGATGACCTCATTCACCGGTATCGCCACAACCTGGCTGAGCGCCCTCCAGCGCGTGTGAGTTACGGCGTGAGCGCAGACGAGGCACACCGGTTTGGTTTGCCATGCGGCGGCACGCTGGATCTGCTGCTTGAATTCATGCCGGACGCCGATGCGCTGGACATCCTGGTGCAGAAGCTTGATCAAGGTGAATTGGTGCGACGCGTAGTCGATGTGACCACGGGAGGCACGCGCCTGCACTCACAGATGCACGCCTCACCGCTGATGGATGACGGCAATACGGTGCACAACGTCTTCGGGCCTGCCTACCGCCTTTTGCTGATCGGCGGTGGTCAGCTCAGTGAGTACCTGGCTGGCATGGCGCTGTTCAACGGCTTTACGGTCACGGTATGCGACCCTCGTGAAGAGCACCGCGGAGGATGGTCGACACCAGGTGTGGTGCTCACGCAAGAGATGCCCGACGACGTGGTGCTCGGCTTCAAAAGTGACCAGCGAACTGCCATCGTGGCTTTGACCCATGACCCCAAGCTCGACGATCTTGCGCTGCTGGAGGCATTGCAGAGCGAGGCGTTCTACATCGGCGCCATTGGCTCTCGGCGCAATCAGGCTGCACGCCGCGTTCGGCTGATTGAGCATTTCGGCGAAACGGAGAAATCCCTGTCGCGTCTGCGCGGTCCCATCGGTATTCACATCGACAGCAAAACGCCGGCTGAAATCGCCGTCAGCGTGATGGCCGAATTGATCGCGGTGAAAAATGGAGTGACGCTGCCGGACGCGATGACTGTGGCTGCGGCGAAGGACAGAAAAATGCTGTCGACAGCAGGAGCGACACAATGACACGATTGCTTGTCACGCGACGCTTCCATGCGCTCTTTGAAGCATCGTGCTTTGTAGCTTTATGCCTGACGACAGTGGGCGGAAACGTATCCGCCCACCATGGCTTTGGAGGGCGCTACGACCTGGCTCGGCCCGTGTGGATTGAAGGCGAAGTGAAGCAAGTCCACTTCGGGCAGCCTCACGCCGAGATAACAGTTGAAGTTCCTGCCGACATCAAGTTGCCCAGGGCCGCTCCCGATCTTGCCAGTGCCGCCAGCTTCCTGGATGGGGCGGCCCTTGCCGTCCGCGCGGACACAGCAGGGCGCGCTGTCAAGATCGAACTGCCACCCACGCAGCAGTTCTTCCGGTTGGGCAATGTAGTCGCCGTGGGGTCCACGATTGCCGTGGTCGCAGTGCGCAACTGCGATCCACCGCATCAGTTGAACGGTCAGTGGTTGCGCCTTGCCAATGGGGAGATCGTTGCACGGTCGGGCGCGATGAGTTACATGGTCAAAGGCTGCTGAAGCCATGCTGGAGGCCATCGCCCTGTCGCCCCCCATCGCCGCGCTTCGGGTCGTGCCCTGGCTGTATGGACTGGTGAACGGCTTGCATCTACTCGGTCTGGCCGCTCTCTTCGGTGCCATCCTGACGCTTGACCTGCATGTGTTGGGGCTGCTGCGAGCGCGGGGTTGGCGAGCAGCCATCGCGCTCGCAAATCCGGTCGCAGCCGCGGGTCTGGCAGTGGCGCTCTTCAGTGGCCCCCTCCTTTTTGCGGTCCGCCCATCGCACTACCTTTCCAACGGCCCCTTCCTGATCAAGCTGGTCTTCATCATGATGGCTGTTCTCAACGCGGCAGTCTTCCATCTGCTGCTTATTCGCAGCAGATCAGAACGCGCCGGATGGGCCTTGCGGACATCTGCATGCGCTTCCCTCCTCATTTGGACGGCAGTGATTCTCGCCGGTCGTTTCATTGCCTTCGTCTGATCACCACCGGGCCAAGCCGCCATGTTCATCACCAAACGCCGTTTTTTGATCACCATTTTGCCTACTCAGGCTGCGCTGTCGCTGTGCACACGCGCTTTTGCCCAAGGGGCGGGAGTCCCGCTGACGCCGGGTTGTAAAGATGCACATGAACCCACTGTCGCACAGACGGCCGGGCCCTTCTACACCGCCAGTGCGCCACTGAAGCGAGATCTCACCGGGGATGTGGCTGATGGACAGCCCATCACTCTTGCGGGCCATGTCCTCGATACCCAGTGCCGGCCTGTACCGAATGCGATGGTGGAAATCTGGCATGCAGACCGCGACGGCCGGTATGACACCACCGGCTTCGCTCTACGCGGTCATCAGTTCACCGACAACGCTGGCCGTTGGGGCTTCGATACCATCGTCACGCAGCACTATTCGTTCCGCACGGCCCATTACCACTTCCGTGTCACAGGGTCGCGTGGCCGCAGTCTGACGACGCAGCTTTACTTTCCCGATCACCCGAGGAACAAGGGTGACAGCTTGTTCGATCCCCGGCTTCTTCTTCAGATGGAAGAGCGCGTGTCACGTCGTATCGGGCGGTTCAACTTCGTGGTGTGAGCCCCAGAAGAGCAGGCGAAAACGCTAGGGGCGATGCGCGGACGCGCCGGAGAAGACCTGGGCCACAAGCGCATCGACATAGGCCGCCGAGACTTCAGCGTAGGGAATCATCAGCCTGTAGTACACCGCACCAAAGAGGGTGTCGATGAGCACGTCCTCGTCGACGTCCTGGCGCAGTTGCCCGAGCGCTTTGGCCTCGGCGATCACTTCCTTGGCTTGCGCGCGACGCGGCGAGATCCAGTTGTTCCAGAACGCCTTCTGCAGTTCGATGTCGCTCTGCGCTGCACCGAGCAGGTGACGCAGCAGATCGCCGCGCGGTCCTCGAAGCGCTCGGGCGAGCTCCTTGATTGCACTGACGAAAGTCGCGCGTACGTCGGCCTTGCGCCTATAGCGGATCAAGGGTGATATCTCGTCCAGAAAGGCATCCATCACGATGGCGGCCGCATTCGGCCAGCGCCGGTAAATGGTGGTCTTTGCCACACCACTGCGCTCGGAGATGCGGACCGCGGTGGCATGGCCAACCCCCCCTTCGTACGCCAGCGCTAGCGCCGCCGCCCGAACCGCCTTCGTGGCATCGGCACTGCGTGGCCGACCCAGCGTGGTCTCAGCGGGTACGTCGGCGTCTTGATGATCTGACATGCGTAACTGCCTCCTTAACCCTGAACTTTACGAAACACAGAGTATCGTTTATATTTTCGCTACACACCATATCGTAATCTAGCAAGGAGCCGGCACATATGCATTCCGACAGCGTTACCTACGGCCATGACGGTCAGATTGTCCACGCTGCGTGGAAAGGCAATGCGCACACGCTGCTTCAGCATCTTCGAGAAGAGCGGCGACTCACAGGCACCAAGGAAGGATGCGCCGAAGGCGATTGCGGTGCCTGCCTGGTGCTGCTCGGTGAGCTCGCGCCATCGCGCGACAGCATACGCTGGCAAAGCGTCAATGCATGCTTCCTCCCGCTCAGCGCCGTGCATGGCAGGTTGCTGGTGACGGTCGAGGGCATTGGTCATCCATCTTCCCTGCACCCGGTCCAGACCGCCATGGTCGAAGAGCACGCTTCGCAATGCGGATTCTGCACGCCCGGTTTTGTGGTCGGCCTCTATGAACACTACTTGCGGCACCGGCAGCCCACGTCGGTCGAGCAGGTGCATTGCCAGCTCAGCGGCAACCTGTGCCGCTGTACCGGCTATGCCCCGATCCTGCGAGCCGCGGAGTCCATGTACCGTCTGCCACGCATCGAACGGGATGTTGCGACCGACGTCTCGCTGCTGCTGCGCGTGAGATCGCTCGTCGACGCTGCACCCCGCATGATCGAAGGTCATGAACAAGTCGCGATGTACCCCGCAAACAGCGACGAGTTGGCCGAGCAGTGCCAATGCCATCCCGACGCCGTGCTGCTGGGTGGAAGCACGGACGTTGGTCTCTGGGTCACGAAGCAACTGCGTACTCTGCCGAAGGTGATCCACGTCTCGAGGGCCGAGGATCTCCGAGCGGTCTCTCGCACTACCAAGGGACTGCGCATTGGTGCGGCTGTTTCCCTGGAGGACGCAGCGATTGAGTTGAGCCGCGGCTATCCGGAACTGACCGAGCTGTGGCAGCGGTTTGCATCTCCTGCGGTGCGCCACGTGGCGACATTGGCTGGCAACATCGCCAATGGCTCACCGATAGGCGACTCCATGCCCGCGTTGATGGCCTTGGGTGCCCGCGTTGTACTGCGCGCAGCCAATCAGCGCCGCGCTTTGGCGCTAGAGGACTTTTACCTGGGCTACCAGCGCAACGATTTGCGACGGGGCGAATTCATCGAGGCGATCGACGTACCAGCACGGCCCAGCGGTCTCTTCGTGCGCGCATACAAGATCTCGAAGAGACACGATGACGACATCTCGGCCATCAGCCTCGCGCTCGCGCTTGAGCTCGACGACCAGGGGCGCATTGCCTCGGCACGCATTGCGCTTGGTGGCATGGCGGCCACGGCGAAGCGGGCGCCGGCCACGGAGGCGGCGGTACTGGGCAAGCCGCTGGACGCCGCCACGATGGCCTTTGCCAAGGCTGCGTTGTCTCAGGAGTTCCACCCCATATCCGATCACCGTGCTGGCGCTGCCTACCGCATGCAGGTGGCGGGCAACCTGCTGCAGCGCGCCGCCCTGGAGCACGCAGGAGAGACGCCGATACGTGTCCGCTGCATAGAAGGGGTCGGGGCATGACCGCGAACGCAGACGGAGACCGGGTTGGAGACCACCGCGCTCATGAAAGTGCACGCCTGCACGTCAGCGGTCGCGCGCACTTTACCGACGATCTGCCGGAGATGGAACGCACGGCGCATGCTGCAATTGGCTTTGCGCCGTCGTCAAGTGGCAGGATCGAAGCAATCGATCTGTCGGAGGTAGTCGCATGCCCGGGTGTGCTTCGTGTGTTCACCGCCAGCGACATTCCGGGATCGAACCTGCACGGGATCTTGACGCAGGACGAAACGCTTCTGGCCAGCGAGACCGTGTGCTACTGGGGCCATCCGCTGTTCCTCGTCGTGGCCGAGTCGCACGATGCGGCACGTCGCGCCGCACGCAAGGCGAAGGTCGACCTTGCGCCGCTCCCTGGCGTCTTCAACGCCCAGGCCGCTCGTGAACAGGGGCTCGAAGTGGCGCCCGTGCGCACTGCACGCAGTGGCGATGCCGAAGGCACGCTGGCGCATGCGCACGTGATGTCCGAGGGGCACATCGACATCGGCGGCCAGGAGCACTTCTATCTCGAAGGCCAGATTGCCTACGCCTGCCCGACAGAAGACGATCGAGTGCTGGTGCATTGCGCCACGCAGCATCCGAGCGAGGTCCAGCAAATTGTTGCCCGCACGTTGGGTTGGTCGATGAGTCGCGTAAATGTCCAGTGCCGGCGCATGGGCGGCGCCTTTGGTGGCAAGGAGTCGCAATGCTACGTGTTCGCGGCGCTGGCTGCGCTGGCGGCCACCTTGCTGGGCCGCCCGGTGAAGCTGAGGCCGGATCGTGACGACGACTTCATGATCACGGGCAAGCGCCATGATTTCCGCATTGGCTGGCGCTTAGCGGCAGACGATGCCGGAATGCTCACGGCGGCTTCATTCGATCACCTCGTGCGTTGCGGCTGGTCGGCCGACTATTCCTCAGCGGTCGCGGACCGCGCCGTCTTCCACGCCACCAACGCATACTTCGTTCCCCACTTTCACTGCACGTCGTTCCGGGCCCGCACGAACACGCAGTCGGCCACGGCCTTTCGTGGCTTCGGGGGCCCTCAGGGTGTGCTCGGCATGGAAGTCGCAATGCAGGATCTGGCGCTGAAGCTAGGCGTTGACCCTCTCGACCTGCGCAAGCGCAACCTGCTGACCCATGGGGAGCGCGCGCGCCTTCACTATGGCTTTGTGCTCGAGGACAACGTGCTGCCCCCCATGGTCGAGCTTCTGGAAGCGAGCTCGGACTATCGCGCACGCCGCCGTGCCATCGAGGAATTCAACCGCAGCAACCAATGGATACAGCGCGGGATTGCCATGATGCCCGCTGTTTTCGGCGTTGGCTTTGGCGCCACGTTTCTCAACCAGGCCGGCGCGCTGATTCAGATCTATATCGACGGGACGGTCAGCGTGAACCACGGGGGCACGGAGATGGGCCAGGGGCTGAACACCAAAATCGCACAGATCGTGTCGCACGAACTTGGGCTACCGGCCACCGATGTGTTCGTGACCGCCACTGACACGGCCAAGGTACCCAATACGGTATCTACCGCGGCCAGCAGCGGCGCTGATCTGAACGGCATGGCTGCCTGCAACGCGGCCCGTGAACTGGCAAGGCGCCTCGCAGAGGTCGCAGCCACGCTCTGGTGCTGCGCGCCGGCGGATGTGCTGTTTGCCGATGGCTTAGTGCGATCCGGAGATCGGGCGATGAAGTTCTCGGAGCTTTGCGGGCAGGCTTTCGTCATGCAGGTCTCGCTCTCGGCCACGGGCTACTACCGCGTGCCGAAAGTTGAGTACGATTACGACGCCTTCAAGGGTCGCCCCTTCTACTACTACACCTATGGCGTCGCTTGCAGCGAGGTGAGCATCGACACACTGACTGGCGAGATGAAAGTCGAGCGCGTCGACATCCTGCAGGATGCAGGCCGTTCGCTCAACCCTGCCCTCGATCGCGGCCAGGTAGAAGGCGGCTTCGTCCAGGGCATGGGTTGGCTCACCAGCGAGGAGCTGGTCTGGCGAAACGACGGTTACCTTGTGACGCATGCGCCGCAGACCTACAAGATCCCGACTTCACGCGATGGCCCAGAGGACTTCCGCGTTGCGTTCTTCGACAACGAGAACATCGAGGAAACGGTGCATCGCTCCAAGGCAATCGGTGAACCACCTCTACAGCTTGCCGTGTCCGTATGGCTTGCAATCTGGGATGCCGTGGCCGCTGCCGGTGGTTACGCTAGGGCGCCAGCGTTGCGCGCGCCGGCCACGCCCGAGGCCATTCTCAACGCGCTTGATAGCGTTCGATGAGTCCTTCGAGCACAAGTAGGTTGTACAGCGCTCCCACAGCCAGAGCGCCTTTCTCTGCCTTGGCGGAACATGCGAGAGGAGGAAAGGCAAGCACGTTGACCTAGCAGAAAAAAACATCCCCAACTGACAAGCGGTCGATGTTTTTGCTTCTGCCCTATGGAGAAGCCTGCCGCTGAAAACCGCTACGGTGCATCCTGATATTTCATACGCGAGCGGGTGGACGGGAAAGTTGGGGTATGGGCGTTGCCACCGGACCAGCGCGGTCGTAAAGTACGCCTCAAGCGGGCGGACATCACATCGATTCCCCGCCCTGTTGGTTGCTCTCCGAAGGCTGCTGCGCAGCTTGAACCGCAACGTTCTTGTGGAGAGCATCATGGAAACAGCACACTCGGAATCCGTCATTCCAACCAGGGCGCAAGCCCTGTTCGCTGAACTCGATATCGAGCTTCGGCACCCCCTTCTCCTGGCAATGCCCTTCCCTCATGGGGCACCTTCGCATCTGTTCGAGCTCGAGCAGCACATCTGCCAGGCGATTGATCCGCAGGGCAGTGAAACGCTGCGCTGCGCCGCCATCCGATGCACCGGCGTGTGGCTGTGGCGGTACGCTCAGGACATGAACGTCGAAGTGTTCATGACCGACTTCTTCCAGCTCCTGGACCGACTGCTTTGGTCGGTGAGTCTGCTCCACGCCTTTGCCGTCGCCCACATCAGAGCCAGCGCCATGACGATCCAACGCCGGGAGTCGAGAGAGTCCATACGAAGGATCTTCATCCTCACGAAGCTCGCGAGGAAACTGCCGGTGGGGCACCTCGTCCACCGTTCGCTGTGGCCATGCCTTGAACGCTCTCTGGAGTTGCTGGAGAAACTGATGTGGCGCGGGGAAACCCCATTGGGCTACATGGAGTGCTTCAAGGCCGCGGAATTGCTGTGCTTGTTCGTCCAGTACGGCAGGCCAATGAACAAGGAGTGGGCGGCGTCGGACCGATTGGAGTTTCACAAGACGACGGTCTGGGCATACTGGATGGTGCTGAGGTCTGCCGCCATCCAGGATCCTCTTGCCGACATGAAATCGCCCGGTGCCGACAAGATGGATCCACTGCAGCGCAGTTTGTACGACTCGGTCCTCAAGCGGCTCACCGACGCCAATGACGCAGTATGTGCCGCCAGCAATGGCCAAGGTGCGAGTAAGCAAGCCCTGGATCCCACGGCGAGCGCTTCAGCGGCACAGCCCTCCAGCGAGCCTAAGGTCCCGCATCGCATCGTCGTCTGGGGGCCAGTGCCTCCGGGCAACGACACCAGCGACAAGGCCGTGTTGGAGCGCTTCAAGCCTTTAGAGTCGCCGCAGCCCGTGGCCCTGCTGCCCGACGTGCCCCGGCTGG
>JAESFZ010000420.1_pt1 | contig 15224 bp, 14 predicted proteins | sample 9269561 | NCBI WGS metagenome assembly JAESFZ01 (sample SAMN14515552, study PRJNA621657) | algae metagenome | isolation source: Tildeniella nuda ZEHNDER 1965/U140 and co-occurring heterotrophs from wet... | place: Switzerland: Stansstaad, Zurih | collected 1965-01-01
GGCCACCTCCATCGCCAGCCACGCCAGCATCGCCTCGGTGGAGCCAGTATACGACGAGGGCCTACTCAAGGCGAGCCCTTTGCCAAGTGCTAGTGGATGAGCCGCCCATACTGATGAGCAGATCTCGACGTGCTGCAAACCGAACTTGCGGAAGCGGGCACGGGCAGCTCGTTCAGCTCCGCAGGCAAACACAGGTAAGACGCGGGGGGGCGTAATGTATTACGCCCCGGCTATTTGGCTTCCTAATGTGCTAAACATTGATTGAGGAAGATCAGGAGCATGTGCGGGGGCAACGTGATGTTGTCACGAGTGTGCGAGACGAGCGCGGGGGGGCGTAATACATTACGCCCCCGAGATATGGCTTTCTGACGGAAAAAACGGCTATTTGTGTTTGTGCAAGCTGCGGTGGGCGCGGTCTTGAAGAAGCAGGGGGCATAATGCAGATCTACGGGATTGCGCTGGAGAAGGGCGGGGTTGGCAAGACCTCGGTCGCCGTCAACCTGGCCGCGGCGTTCAGCAAGGTCAACCTGCGCGTCCTGCTGATCGACCTCGACGCGCAGGCCCACGCGACCTCGTGGGTCGGCATCAGCCCCGAGAGCGTCCGGCCGGAGGACAGCCTGCTGGGCATCGTCCAGGGGCGCCCGCTCCGCTCGTGCACCCGCCCCTCGCCGGCCGGGTTCGACGTGCTGCCGGCGCACCCGGCCATGTCCTCGCTTCCGGTGCAGATCGCTGGCGCGCTCAACAGCGGCCTCTTCCTGCTACAGGACGCCATCGCCCAGGCGAGCGCGCCTGCTGCGCCTTACGACATCGTAGTGCTCGACCTCGCCCCTGCCCGCGGCCCGGTGCTCGCCACGGCACTCAGCGCGATGACCCGCTGTATCGCCCCGGTTCAGCCCGAGGATCTCGTGCTCCAGTCACTCAGGGCACTTACTGAATCGGTGCGGGCGGCCCAGCGGGTGAACGCCCGTCTGCGCGGGCTCAGCGTGCTGCGCAACCGCTACGCGCCGCGGAGCGCGGGCGACCAGATCTACGATGCCACCCTTCGCGAGACCTACGCCGCCTCGCTGCTCCAGACCATCATCCCCATGCGCGCGGCCATGCGCGACGCCGCGGGCATGCAGCAGACGGTCTTCGCCTACAGCGGCAGCGACGCCCCTGAGGTGCGCAACCTGTTCCTCAACCTCGTCGACGAGCTGATTACACTCGATGGAGGTGCTTGATGGCGCGCGGAGCCGACCGCCTGAAGGCCCTGCAAGAGCGGGCCGCCTCGCTCGCCGCGCCGGCCGCCCCGGCTGAGCCCGCCCCAACCGAGGGCACCCGGGCGCTAGCCGAGGCTGGGGCGCACTTCGGCGCTATCGTCGACGTCGGCCAGCGCGCCATCCAGCGTATCGCCGTCGACCTCATCGCCCCCGACCTCCGGCCGGGCCACCGCCAGGCCCGCCTCCTGCCGCCGCCGGAGGATCTTGTCATCGACGGCAAGCCCGCCCCCGGCTACGCCGACCTCGTGGCCGAGCTGCGCGAGCTCGGCCACTCGCTGGACGAGCGCCAGATTCAGCCCATCGTGGTCTACCCCGGCGCCAGCCCGGAGTACCCGAACGCGCGCCACCTCATTCTGGTGGGCCACCGCCGCTGGACAGCCGCACGCCTCACGGGCATCGACGCCCTGGACGCGATCGTGGTGGAGGAGCCCACCCCCGCCGACCGGGTGCTCGTCCAGTACGCCGAGAACGAGGCCCGCGAGGAGTTCTCCGACATGGAGCGCGCCTGGTCGCTGCTTCAGATGAAGCAGGCCCTCGGCGACGCGCCCTGGGAGGCGGTGGAGGAACGCATGCAGCTGAGCCGCGCGCGGCGCCAGCAGCTGACCCGGCTTATCGCGTTCCCAGACGAGCAGCAGCAGCAGATAGCACGCCTGCGCCTCCAGGAGACGCAGATCCGCACGCTCCACAGCGCCCTGCGCGCGGGCGAGCTCACCCCAGAGCAGGTTGAGGGCGTGCTGCGCCGGCTCGACGCGATCGCCGCGGTGCGCTCCGCGGCCCCGCCACTACCTGATAGCGACGAGACGCTGGCCAGCGCGCCCCCGCGCCGCTCAGGCATCGACGGGCCTACCGTGGCCCGCCTGGTGGCGCGGGCGCGCAAGGCCGAGGCAGAGCCAGCACGTGCCCCCTCCCCACGCTGGCTGCCTATCCTCCGCAAGCAGGTCGCCGATACTGCGCGAGGGCTTGCCCGCGCCCGTGGCCGCCTCGGGAAGCTGAGCCCCGACGACCTGGCTGCGCTGCGCGCCGATGTTGACCAGCTCTTGGTTGAGATGGAGGGGCTTGTCGCTGATCTGGTTGTTGTAGGGCGGGACAGTGGCTCCAGCGGTGTGTAGTGGACTGGGAGGCGCAGCGGGCGCAATGCCCGAATGGGAAGAACAGCAGGATCTGGCGGCCGGGAAACCATAGGCGCGGACAGACAGTGATGGGTGTCTGGTTCGCTTCCACGTCGCCCCGATGCTTAAGGCCGTTGCCGTCCCCTCGGCGGGCGGCCCCAGATGGCGGAGCTCCCAGGGCTCGAACCTGGCGGGCCAGGAGGCCGTGCCGCGCTTCCAACGCGGTGCCGCACCCGGCGGCGTCAGCTCCGTGTGTGGCGGGAGGTACAGGGATCGCACCTGTGCGCGGGTGACCGCGGCCACGGTGTAGCAAACCGGCGCCTTGCTGCTCGGCCAACCTCCCGTGTGTCTGTTCCTGGTGGGCCAGGTCGGATTTGAACCGACAGCCTGCCGGTTATGAGCCGGTTGCTCGACCGTTGAGCTTCTGGCCCGAGAAAGTGGACGGGCGCAGCGGTAACGATCCGCCCTCCAGCACCGCCGGAAGGCCCCAGGGTTCGAGCCTGGTTGCGGCACCAGCCACGCTGCGCCCGATGTGGTCAAGGCGGCGGGCTTCGCTCCCGCGACCTCCGCGTCCCAAACGCGGCGCTCTGCTGCCTGAGCTACGCCCTGATGAGTCGCCGTTCGGAGGGGAGGGGCAGCCGGGCGCATCGGCCCCTCCCCTATGCCATGAAGCCGTAGCGTGCCCAGGTCGCGTGGCGCTCCAGGTCGGAGACTGTGCGCAGCACCGTGGGCTGGCGCGGCAGCGTGCGCAGCACCATGCCGGCCTGATCCGGCGTGCGGTCGCGCTTGTGGCTGTTGCAGGGGCCGCAGCAGGCGACCACATTCTCCCAGGTTGTCCCGCCGCCCCGGGCGCGGGGCAGGACGTGGTCGAGCGTGAGCTGCGAGCGGCCGGGCTGCGCGCCACAGTACTGGCAGGTGTCGCGGTCGCGCTCGAACACACGCCGCCGGCTCACCGCCGGGCGGTGAACCCGTCGCCGGCTCGCCACGCGGGTGCGCAGCCGCAGCACCAGCGGCTCCAGCATCTCGCCCGCCGCCGAGCGCAGCAGCCGGTCGGCCTGCTCCAGAATATCGGCGCGGCCGTTCACGATCAGGCGCATGGCCCGCTGGAGCGGCACGACATCCAGTGGCTCGTAGGTCGCGTTGAGCAGTAGCACCGCACGCTCCACGCCGATCACCCCCTTCCTCACACTTCACAGAGACGAGAACAAGTGGACTCGCCGGCGGGTACTGCCCCCGCTTTGACGCAGTGTTGCAGACTGCCGCCTTGCTTTCCGGCCCCGGCGAGATGGTGTGCTGAACGGGTACTGCCCCCGCTATCTCCGCGTTCACAGCGCGGCGCCTCGCTATCCGGCTCTCAGCACCACAGCGGTTGGGGGAGCTGGGGTCGAACCAGCGCAGCGAGCTCCAAAGGCTCGCGTCCTACCCTTAGACGATCCTCAAGCGTTGGCGCCGCCGGCGTGAGTCGAACACGCACCGAGGCGTTTAGAAGACGCCAGCTCTCCGTTGAGCTACGACGGCGCAAGATGATGTGCTGGCGCGCCCAGGAGGCTTCGCACCTCCGACCTCCGCGTTTTCAAGGCGGCGCTCTGCTCTCTGAGCTATAGGCGCATAATGGAGCCACCGGCGGGCTTTGCTGGCTGAGCTACAGCGGCAAGGGGGAAAAGATGAAAGATGGAAGATAGACTATCAAAGCGAGTCCTTTTTAGATTTCAGCCTTCGGCTGTTTCGTGGCGCCCGCGGCCGGTGCTGCCCCGGCTCCGCCTGTTCGAGCGACAGACGTCCTGGCTAGTAGACGAAGGGAGCAAATGGTGGAGTGAGCGGGCTCTGCCCCCGCCGCCCCCTGCTTGCAAGACAGGTGCTCTCCTGAATGAGCTATCACCCCAGATGGTCAGGGTGGCCGGCTCCGCCCCGGCGACCTCCAGTCCCCCAGACTGGCACGTTGCTGTCTGCGCTACACCCGGATACGTAGTGCCCTGGCTGCCGCTGTCCACCTAGGGTGGTGCTACATAGCCACAACGATTCGCTACTGCGTGGCCTCTGCCCCCGCGGCCTCCTCGATAGCGCCGAGGCGCTCTGGCTGTCTGAGCTAAACTCCGATTGGCGCTCCCTGCCGGCGCTGCCCCGGCACCTCCCGGTTGAGAGCCGGGCGTCCAGACTACTAGACCAAGGGAGCCTGTTGCCTAGTGAACCGTTATGGACCTTACTGAACCTCCCGCAGATTTAAAATACCACCTATGCTGACCCTCTCCTTCAGCCCTTTGGCGGATAGCTGTATCCTTCGAGAGGTGGAGCGGCCGCGCCGCTATGTCCAGGCGGCTGGATGTACCGGTCGAGAGGTACGTCTGGCAAGGAGACGGCATTTGTGGGTAACAGGGGTGGTCTATCATCGCGAGCCGCGCATCGCCCCGCAGACCGTGCATGGCCAGATCTGCCCCGGTGACCGCATCACCATCGTGCGGCGGCTGTTTGGGCGGCCAGCACTTCCGGCAGATCAAGGCTGGTGAAGCGCACGTGGCATTGACAGGCGCTAGAATATTTGGTCTAATATCAGAGAATTATTACGTAATTTCATATCCATTTGCCCCATCGGTCTCTTTTTCTAGAAGGGGAATGATCATGAGCCAACATGCTCCGCAGCGTCTATATCTGATGCAGGTTGGGTCCATGCCGGAATATCAGATTCCGATTGTGTGCTATCTGGTGCAAACGGGTGACGGCAAGAATATTCTGATTGACAGTGGTCTACCGGAGATTATGCCTGAAGGAGAGTCGGATTTCGAGAATGGGCAGGACGTTATCGAGCAGCTAGCGAGCATTGGCCTAAAGCCGGGCGATATTGATACCGTCATTTCGACGCATTATGATATCGACCATGCCGGAAGACACGCGGCATTCACGAAGGCGCACTATGTTGTTCAGCGTGCGCATCATTTGGATGCGGCGAGCAACCCACGTTTTGCTGCCAATCGAACCCAATGGGATCAGCCAATGGAGCGCATTCGGCTGGTCGACGGGGACACGAAACTGCTGCCGGGGCTGGAGCTGATTGAGACGAGCGGGCATGTCCCGGGACATCAATCGGTGCTGGTGCGGCTGCCGAAAACGGGGGCGGTGCTATTGCCGATTGACTCTGTACCCTTCGGCGAGGGCTTTACCCGTGACGCGCAGGACGACGGGAGCAACCCGGACGCCGAAGCGATCCGCGCCAGTACGATCAAACTGCTTGATCTGGTCGAACGGGAGCATATCGGGCTGGTGATTTTCGGTCATGACAAGGAGCAGTGGGAAACGCTCAAAAAAGCGCCAGCGTTTTACGAGTAACGCAGCGTTTCAAGTGAAAAGGTGGCTCCTGTCCGCAGTCGTGCGGCGGCTGCTTGGTCGGCCAGCACTTTCGGCAGCTCAAGGCTGGTGATGCGCACGCGGCACTGACAGGCGCCTCGTCCTTATGCACGCCGCGAAACGGTCGCAGAGCGGGGTGCGATCGGCCCGACCAGCTTCAACGAGGCGGTGTGCGGCGTAGAGCGGCCCACGACCGCTTCGTCTGCCCCCCAGCGGCCTGCCGCTCCTGCGGGACGACGGTGGGCGCGGCGGCGAAGTTCTGCAACAGCTGTGGGGCCACGCTTGAGATCTCGCGGTAGCAGGCCGCCCCGCATCGAGATAACCCAATGATGCTCTCGCCGACCGCCCTTGCCCTGGCCGGCGCATTCCTGTGCGCCGCGTGTTCGCGGCCGTCTTCGCCCAGCAGCTCGCCCGGCTGAACCCGCCCCTGCGGCGGCTGAGCGCCCTGATCTTCCCCGCCGTCTATCGGAGCTGAGCGCTCGATCGAGCACACGGTACGCTGCTCCGACCCATCTGGAGCGGCGAGATCAGAAACGGCCGCCCCTAGAGGAGCGACCGTGAGCGTGGAGGTCGGGCCGGCGTGAGCGCCGGATATATATGTAGCGCTGAGACCAGTATAGGCAAGCGGCGTGCCAGACGCATTGCACCGCTTGTGCCTCCGCCGCGGCACGCGCCGCGCCGGCTCAGGGGCGCGGGCCGGCCTGGGCCGCGATGAAGGCCAGCTTGGCCGGGTTGCGCACCGCGTGGATCGCCGCGATGCCGTCGGGCCCGCAGGTGAAGACCATCACGGTCGTGAGCGTATCGCCCTCCCAGGCCAGCAGCCCCGGCGCGCCGTTGACCCACTCCAACGCGAATCCAACGGGCGGGCCGCCGGGCGCGGTCGCGCGGGCGGTGAGGCCGGCCATCAGGCGGGCCACATTCGCCGCCCCTTGCACTGGGCGCATGGCCGCTGACACTACCCCGCCGCCGTCACCGACGTAGACCACGCCATCGGCGAGCATGGCGGTCAGCCCGGCGAGGTTGCCCTCGCGGGCGGCGGCCAGGAACTGCGCCACCAGCCGGCGCTGCTCCTCGGGCGGGGCGCTGAAGCGGGGGCGCCGGGCGTCGAGGTGGGCGCGGGCCCGGTGGTAGGCCTGACGGCAGGCGGCCGCGCTGCGGCCGAGCATCCCGCCGATCTCCTCGAAGGGAAACTCAAAGGCGGCGTGCAGCAGGAAGACCGCCCGCTCCAGCGGGCTCAGCTGCTCCATCAGCACCAGCATAGCCATGGCGATCGTCTCATCCTGCTCGGCCCGCTCCTCGCCGGCGCCGCCCCCCGGCGGCTGGAGCAGCGGCTCGGGCAGCCAGGGTCCGATGTACTGCTCGCGCACGGCCCGGGCCGCCTTGAGCCGGTCGAGGCAGAGCCGCGTGACCACGGTGGAGAGGAAGGCCCGCGGGGTCTGGATCTCGCCCTGGGCCCCTGCGGCCCGCAGGTAGGCGTCCTGCACCACATCCTCGGCCTCGCTGGCGCTCCCGAGCATGCGGTAGGCGATCCCCATGAGCAGGGGGCGCTGCTCCTCGAACTGCTGCACATCCAGCGACATCTCGCGCTCCGCGGGTAGGGTGCTCTCGGGCTTCCGTCGTCGTACCGCGCAGTCCTACGCCGCGGCGGCGGGGGCGGCCCACCAGCTCTCGCCGCCGAGCCAGTGGTAGAAGGGCACGCCGGTGTGCAGCTCGCCGCGCACGGCCTCCAGGGTCATCCGGCAGACCAGCTCTTTGATGGTGGCGGCCGGGCGACCGGTCAGGATGCGCTCGGTCGGGCGGTCGCGACGGTCCGTGAACTGGACCAGGCCGTCGTGGCGCCCCAAGCTGACGTTGCGGCCGGGGAATCCGAACTGGAAGGGCCGCAGGGGGCCGCCAGCCAGGGCCAGCGCCACGTTCTCGCCGGCGTGTGCGCCCAGGGGCAGGGCCGAGACGCAGCCCATGCGGACGGCGTGCCCCCCGTCGCCCGCCGCCGCGCTGTCGCCGGCGACGAAGATGGTCGGGTTGCCCGCCACGTGGAGCGCCGGCGTCACCAGGGCCCGCCCCTGGGCATCCACGGTCAGGCCGGCCTCGGCCAGGAGCGCGGGCGCGGCGAAGCCCCCCGCCCAGACGCAGCAATCGTACCGCACGCCGCCGCCGCCGACAAGGCTGGCCCGCCCCGGCTCCAGGGCGGCCACGGCCTCCCCCTCGTGAAGCGTCACCCCGAGGCCCGTCAGAGCCGCCCGCAGGTGCCGTGCGCCCGCCGCGCTGAAGCCGTCGCCGACCGCACCACCTGTTGCCAGGGCCACCCGCAGGCCCGGGAGCCGCCCGGCCAGCTCGGCGGCCGCCTCGATGGCGGTCAGCCCCCCGCCCACCACCAGCGCCCGCCCGCTCCGATCCGCCAGGGCCCGCAGCTGGAGGCTGGAGCGGGCGATGGCGTGGGGGTCGTCCAGGCACATGGCGTGGGCTGCCGCGCCGGGCGCACGGGGCGCGGTGGCGCTGCCCAGGGCCACGATGAGGCGGTCATAGCCCAGGCGCCGCTCGGCGCCGCCCTCCGCCACCCGCACCTCCTGGCGGGCCGGGTCGATGCCGATGACCCGGGCCTGGAGAAACGCCGCCCCGCGGCGGGCCAGCGCGGACTCGTAGGCGAGCCCCGGCAGCACGGCCCCCGCCAGCGCCTCGTGGAGCCTGATCCGCTGCACGAAGCCTGGGCGCTGGTCCACCAGCGTCACCCGCGCCACGCCCCGCCGCGCCACCCGGGCCGCCGCCAGCATCCCCGCGTACCCACCCCCCAGCACCAGCACCCGCGCCTGACCGTGTGTGCTCATTGTATTCCCTCACCGGATGCACCGTGTATCCGCTTAAACCTCCGCCAGCATCCCTGGCCGACAAGGAGACGAGCGGGCGCGGGCGGCTGTGACACGGTCTGCGCCACGACCTCGCGCGCCAGCGGCGGCCTTCACGGCACGACCTTGCAACCCGCTGCTGCACGCTCCAGTGCCGGGCCTTCCTCCAGCGGTACGCTACTCCAGCGTGCCGAACATCTTGCCCTGGCGGGTCTTGTGCAGGAAGTTATCGAGCCGCTGGGCGAAGACCGCGGGCTGGCGGCGCACCTCCTCGATGTAGCTGATGCGGATGCGCTGGTAGAGGGCCGGGAACTGCTGAAAGTGCTCCCAGACCTGCGGGTCGGCCTGGAGCGCGGCCAGGATGTCGTCGGGGATGCGAAACGCCTCGACGGCGAGGTCGGGGAGGACGGCCCGGCCCGCGTCGCTCATCAGGCCGGCGGCGATCAGGCGGCGGGCGCGCTCCTTGTTCAGCTCGGTCCAGTGGCTGCGCCGGCGCCGCGGCGTGAAGCGCTGGGCCAGGCGCTCGGCGTCCATGCGCTTGGCGATGCCGTCGATCCAGCCGAAGCAGAGCGCCTCCTCGACCGCGTGAAGGTAGGGGACGCTGGGCCTTGCCGGGTCGGACGGGTAGGTGATCAGCCAGATCGCCGGGGCGGCGGCGTGGTGCTCCGCCAGCCAGGCCCGCCACCCGCTCCGGTCGGGGACGTACAGCGTCGGGTGGATCTCCATCGTGGCCATGCGGGCTCCTTATCCTGAGTAGAAAACCAGCTGGTTGGCTGGTACTATATACACTGTGCGCCGGCGATGAATGCCGCATTGTGCGGCCGGCTACGCTCCGCTACAATAAGGGGCGCGCCGCCGGCGCAGCGAGAGTGTCGTATGATTCCGCGTGGGAGCCCTGATATAGGCTGGCGCGATCTGCTGGCCGGAGTGCTCGACTGCCTCGCCCCGCCGCCGCTGGAGCGGGCGCGGGCGGGTGCCGAGGCGGCTATGGGCCAGGCCGGCTGCCTGGCCTGCCTTTCGGTGCGCAGCGGCCTCGACCTGACGCTCCAGGCCCTGGCGCTGCCGGCCGGCAGCGAGGTGATCGTCTCGGCGGTAACCATCCCTGATATGGTGCGCGTGCTGGAGCACCACGGGCTGGTGGCGGTGCCGGCCGACCTCGACATGGCCAGCCTGGATCTCGCCCCCGGCGCCCTGGAGCGCGCGCTGACGCCGCGCACGCGGGCGGTGCTGGTGGCGCACCTCTTCGGCAGCCAGCTCGATCTGGCGCCTGTGGCGGCGCTGGCCCGTGAGCGCGGGCTGCTGCTGCTGGAGGACTGCGCCCAGGCCTACGACGGCCGCTACGCCGGCCACCCCGACAGCGATGTGGCGCTGTTCAGCTTCGGCCCGATCAAGACCAGCACGGCCCTGGGCGGCGCGATCGTCCGCTTTCGCTCCCCGGATCTGCTCGCCGCGGCGCGCGCCATCCAGGCGGGCTACCCCGCGCAGCCGACCCGGCCCTACCTGCGTCGCCTGCTGCTCTTCCTGGGGCTCAAGGCCCTGGCTCGCCCCGTCGCCTTTGCGATCCTGGTCGCGCTCTGCCGGCTGACCGGGCGGAGCCACGACGCGCTGATCGGCGGGCTGCTGCGCGGCTTCCCCGGCGGCAACCTGATCGCCCGGCTGCGCCACCAGCCCTGCGCGCCGCTGCTGGCCATGCTCGCCCGCCGGCTGCGCCGCCCGCCGACAGCCGAGGTGGCGCGCCGCGTGGCGCTGGCGCGGGCCATTCACGCGGCCCTGCCCGACCGGCAGTTTCCCGGCGCCGCGGCCGAGCGCCACACCCACTGGGCGCTGCCGCTCGTCTGCACCGACCCCGAGGCGCTGGCGCAGCGGCTCTGGGCGCTCGGCGTCGACGCCAGCCGCAGCGCGTCAAGCCTGATGGTGGTGGCCCCGCCGCCCGGCCGCCCGGCCGCCGTGAGCGCCGCGGCGACCATGGGCCGGCTGCTCTACCTCCCGCTGCACCCGGCGCTGCGCGGGCCGGCCCTCGGCCGCGCGGCCCGCGCGATCGGGGCCTGCGATCGCGGCTGCGCCCCCGCGCACGACGCCGCGTAGCCCCTGGCGACATCCCGCCACTCCCCACCACACACGAGCGCCCCAGCTAATCTGGCCGGGGCGCTGCGCGGGCATATAGGGCGGCTCAGCGGTCCAGCGTGGGCAGGTAGAGCCACGTCGTCGGCTCGCCGCCCACCAGCGGCGTGGCCGCGACCGGGCCGTACTCCTCGGGCGTGCCGTCGCTGTTCAGCACCTCCAGCCAGTAGCGCGTCCCCTCCACCGCCGGCCGCTCGTCGACCCAGCGGTAGCTCGCGCCGCTCACCCCGTCGCCGAGCGCCGCGATCAGCTCCGGGGTGACACGCTCGGCCGCGGCGCGCGCCGCTGTCGCTGCGCAGGATGTGGAAGCCGGCCAGCCCAGCTCGCCGCTCGTCCGCTAGCTCAGGGTGACCGGGCCGCCCTCGCTGGCCGCGGCGCTGAACGCGGTCAGGGTGATCGCGTTCGGCGTGAAGACGACTCGGGCTCGTCGCTTAGGCACGCCACCCGGGCGGCGCGCAGGCACTCATGCAGCGCCGCAAGCCTCGGCGGCGTCGAGCGCGTCGGCCAGCCCGAGGCGGCACCACGCCTCGGCTACAGCCAGCTGATGAGTGTGCGCGAGCCGCGCGGCCAGCAGCTCGGCGCTGGTGGCGGGCAGCGGGAGATCGGCGGACCCGAGCTGCCAGCCTACGCCTGGCTCATAGCGCAGGGCCTCATCGTGCAGCAGGTCGCGGAGCAGGCTCAGCGCCACGCCGGGGGTGCCGCCGATCTGAGCCAGCCGGCCCAACAGCGGCGCGGCGATCGCCGGCCCCAGCGCCGCCGTCAGCAGTGCCGCGGTCTGCTCGGCGTCCAGGGGGTCGAGCTCCATGCGCCGCAGCATAGCCGGGCGAGCATCCCCGGCAGCAGCGAGCGCCTCGGCCTCCCCCGGCTGCGCCGTGACGACCACGGCGACCCGCCGGCGGCCCTCCAGGAGCCAGGCGAGCGCCGCGCCCAGCTCCGCGTCGGCCCGATCCAGGCCATCGATCACCAGCAGCAGCCCGCCGTGGGCGGCGATCTGGTCGAGCAGGCGACAGATTGCCTCGACACGGCGCGCCGACTCGCCGGCGGGCGCCAGCAGCGGCGGCGTAACCTCGGGGCGCCCGGGCGCCAGCTGGCGCAGGTCGGGCAGGTAGCGGCAGAGCACGGCCCAGCCGAGCGGGTCGAGCTCGGCGCAGATCCGCGCCACCACGGGCCGGGCCTCCGCGGCAGCCCGCGTAAGGGCGCGCCCGATCATGCCCCACCACTCGGGCTGGCCCTCCCCGGCGGCGCACCAGAGCACGGTGTGCTGCGCGCGCAGCAGGGCCTGGCGCGCGAGCTCCTCGGCCAGGCGGGTCTTGCCGGCCCCGGGCGGGCCGACGCTCAGCAGGCCCTGAGGCCGGCCGGCGAGCGCGGCGCGCCAGAGCTCCTGCATGGTGCTGTGCTCGCTGGCCCGCCCGACCAGCCCGATCTGATGCGGGGCGGCGAGCGCAGACCCGCGTCTACGCTGGCGCGCCGGCGAGGCTGCGGCTCGGCGCGCGGCTGTTCCGGCTGCTTATCGGCGGGCATACGGCCGATCGCGCGGGCCAGCTCCTCCAGCGCGCTGCCCGGCTGCTCGCTCCACTCGGCGCGCAGCAGAGCGCGGGCCGTGGCGAGCGGCGCCAGGGCTGCGCCGCGGCTGGAGCGAGGCCGAGAGCCTGGCCCTGTTCGGGCTGCCGCTCACCGCGGCCCAGCCGGAGACGCTCGCCGACGGCCAGGTGTACCAGGGGCAGTGGTTCGAGCGCGCGCGCATGGAGCTGCACCCCGATCTGCCCGGCGGCCCGGCCATCCTCATGGGCCTGCTCGGCGCCGAGCGCGCGCCGCGGCCCGCCGGCCCGCGCGCGATCAGCCTGGCCCAGCCGGTCTGGATCAGCAGCCCGGCGATCGGCATGGACCGCCAGCTCCTGCTGTCCGGCCTCGGCGCCGACGGCGCGCCGCAGGTGCCGAAGCACGATGTGGGCTGGTACGGGCTGAGCGCCGCGCCCGGCGAGGGCGAGAACATCGTGCTCTGGGGCCACGTCCTGCGCTTCACCGACGCGCCCGACATCCCCGCCCCGCTCGCCCGGCTGAAAGATCTGCCCGTCGGCGGGCGAATCACCCTGCGCAATCGCGGCGGCGATGCCTTTGTCTATGTGGTTCGCCAGAAGATCTGGGCCAGCCCTGACGAGGTCAGCTACATCCAGCCGCGGGGGCGCGAGCTGCTCACGCTCGTCTCCTGTATCGGCGAGCAGGTGATCGAGGACGGCGAGGTGACCGATATGAGCCACCGGCTGATCACGATCGCCGAGCCGCTGCGCTAAGACAGGTTTCAGCTCTCAGCTTTCAGCCCGCAGGCTGCGGGTCTCCTCGTCTCCCTGTCTCCTCGTCTCAAGCGCGCGCGCGATCTGGCTGAGGTGCAGCCCGTGGGCCAGCGCGATATCGGCGGCGTAGCTGCGCCCGCCGGGCAGCCCGCGGCCGACGCGGTAGGTGCGCGCGGCATCGCCGTCGTCGCCCGCGTCGGCGCCGGCCACCAGGGCGGCCACCCGGCTGGCGCCGGCTACCACGGCGTTGAGCGCGTCGGCCTCGCGGGCCAGCTCGTGCAGGTGGGTGACCAGGATGGCGCGGGCGCCGAGCATGCGCAGGCCGCAGAGCAGGTCGCGGGCGATCACCAGGGCCTCGTGGGGGCTGGTGCTGCCGAGCGGCTCGTTGAGCAGCACCAGGCTGTGCGCGGTGGCCTGGCGGAAGATCGCGCCCAGGTGCGCGGCCTCCTCGTCGAGCCGGCCCATGCCGGTCTGGGCCTGCTCGGCGGCCGGGAAGAGCGTGTAGATCGCATCGGCCGGGCTGAGCCGGGCCTCCTCGGCGGGCACGGGCAGCCCGGCCTGAGCCAGCGCCATGGCCTGGCCCACCGCGCGGGTGTAGGTCGTCTTGCCGCCACGGTTGGGGCCGGTGAGCACGAAGATCCGGCCCGTGTCGTCGAAGGCGGCATCGTTGGGCACGGGGGCGGCGGGCGCGCCGTTCTCCGGCGGCCGGTCGCGCAGGCGCAGGGCAAGCTCCAGGCTGTAGAGGCCGCGGGCCGCGATCAAGCGCTCGGCGGGCGGGGCGATACTCGGGCGGCACAGCGGGTAGCCAGCCGCACGCAGCGCCTTGATCAGCCGGACCGCGCCGAGGTAGAAGGCCAGCTCGCCCTCAAGCGGGGCGAGCGCCGCGCCCCCGGCGCGGGCGAAGCGGGCAAGCGCCGTGGCGACCGGCGCCGTCAGCTCCTCAAGCAGCTCGCTCAGGTCGAGGAAGAGCTGGCGGTCGGGGCCGAAGGGCTGGCGGTCGCCGGCCTGGCGCAGCGGGGTCAGGCCGCTGCGCCGGTCGCGCTCGCCGCCGAGCAGGCGGCCGAGCAGCGAGCGCGGCCCGCCGAAGCGCCCTTGGCTGACGTCGAGCAGAGTCGCGCTCTCCGGCCGCAGCTGCGCGTCGAGGTTGACGCCGATGGTCACGCTGCCGGCGCGCTCGAGGCGCTCGCGCAGCGCGGGCAGCTCGGCGGCCAGGGCCTGGAACTCCTCGCCCGCCGCCGTCGCCGCCAGGGAGTCGCTCAGATCGCGCCAGCCCCGCGCGGCCAGGGGCGGGCTCGCGGCGGCCAGGGCGGCGCTCAGGCCGCGCACGGCGTCGATGTAGGCCTCCAGCTCAGACAGCCGGCCGGCGATCTGGAAGATCCCGGCCTCGCCGGCCCAGCGGCTGGCGCCGGCCGCCGCCGCCCCGGCCAGCGCGGGCAGCAGCCCCTCCAGCGCGGCCGCCAGCGCCGGCCGGTCGAGCAGATCGGCGAGCACATCCTGGCGGTAGCCGATCGTGGCCGGGTTGGCGCAGAGCTCGCCGAGCACCCCGCGCACCGTAGCGGTGTGGCGCGAGCTCAGCGCCAGAGCGCGCGCCAGCGGCTCCAGCGCCAGGTCGTCGGCCCAGGCCGCGGGGGCGGCCCGCGGCCGCGCCGCCCCCGCCGGCCAGAGCAGGCTGCTCACGCCACCTCGGCGGGCAGGGCTACCTTCGTCGTGGCGGGCGGGGCGTGGTCGCGGCGGCGGGCCGGCTCAAGGCGGGCAGAGGAGCCGTGGCAGACAGGCGGCTGCGGGACGGGCATAGCGGATCCTCGTAGGGGTGGCGCTGATCTCATTGTACCGGCCCGCCGCTCGGGCGGCAAGCCCGCCCTCATCGCCCAAGCAAGCCCCGACGGCTCGTCAGAGCAACGAGCCGTCGGGGCTTTTTGCGCCTTTTATTCGCCCCCTTGAGCGGGGCGCACGGGCAAAACTGTGTAACGCGGGAGGAGATACCGTGGCAGAGGCTGGGGGAGCCTCGTGATCGGTGTCGCAGGAGGTGTGCTATGCCTGAGATGATCGTCCTGTTCCTGATCTCGCTGATCGTAGTCGGACTGATGGGCCGGCGGCCCGCGCCGCCTCCGCCGATGATCTATATCGTCCGCCAGGAGCCCGAGGCGCCGAGCGAGGGCGGCGTGCTGCTGCGCCTGGTCATCGTGGTGATGGTGATCATCATCATCGGCAGCCTGGCGATGATGTAGCCGGCCCACACTGTCGTCGCGACGTGGGCGGGCG
>JAESFZ010000424.1_pt1 | contig 15113 bp, 16 predicted proteins | sample 9269561 | NCBI WGS metagenome assembly JAESFZ01 (sample SAMN14515552, study PRJNA621657) | algae metagenome | isolation source: Tildeniella nuda ZEHNDER 1965/U140 and co-occurring heterotrophs from wet... | place: Switzerland: Stansstaad, Zurih | collected 1965-01-01
TGAGGACGTGCGCGTTTCGACGCCGGTCATCAGCACGTCGGGGTGATCGTAACCGGGGATCTGTCGACCAAAAACAGGCAGCGCCTCACGCATCGCAGTCACCGCGTAGTCCGGCCAGCGGATCGCCGGGGAAGTCGCGCTCCGGACCGATCGCGACGACCAAGCCTGAGTTCGCATTGCGCTCATTACGCGAATACTGGCTCATGCCGTTGTCCTTGCGCGCGCTGGCTCGTCATTCTCGCAGCAGGATTGCTATCGGCTTGAAAAGACTCCACTCCGGAGCAAGAGGCCCCGAATATGGCGCAAGCCGCCATTACCTTCGCCCGTGCGCGCTGCTTTTCGGATGAACCGAGAAATCTGCACGGTGACGACAGAGATGCCTTCGGCTGAGCTAACCGCGCTCGAATGGCCCACCTACCCGTAAGGAGAAGCCGAGCGAAATAGCGCTGGCGGCTAGTTGGCTAGGCTTGCGCAGGCTCGGTCGCGGTCGAGTTTCATCGCTGTGCGGATCAACCGGTCGAGCCTTCACCGCATCGGCGCCGCAATATCGCCTTAAGCGCAACCTTACGGTCGGGTGTCCAGCCACCAGATGATCAGCTTCGCTTCCGCTACAGGCAGGCGAGCACTCTTGTGGCTACTGCAGCATTCTGCCTGCTGCGCGCAGCCCGCCAACCTGCAAGGGCCTATGGCCGTCCTAAAGCACACTTGATCGGATTGAAGCTGTCGTAGAACAAGGATGCTGGCGTAGAGTTGCTAGGCGATACCATCTCCGCAATTGGGGTTCGCCTGCACCTAAACCGAGCTTGAAAATGAAAAGATCCCCGCAATGCCGCTAGAACGCCTCTTCCAAATCTTGTTCTGGGGTGCCTTCGCCTTTGCCTTCGTCATGGCGAGCCTGCCGCAGCCACCAGCGATCCCAGGAGATCCGGGCGACAAGGTTCTGCACGTCGTTGCTTTCCTGGTGCTGGCGGGCCTCGCTGCCTTTGCCTACCCGCGAGTCCAACTCGTGATGATCTTCCTCGGCCTTGCGCTATTTGGCGCAGCGATTGAGCTGGTGCAGGCGATCCCCAACATCGGCCGCGAGCCGAGCTGGATGGATTGGCTGGCCGACCTGACCGCCGCGGGCGCCGTCCTGCTCTTCGTCGGCGCAGTGCGGCTCATCCGCCAAGCAAGATAGCGATCTCGACAACGAGCGAAGCCACTAACGCGGAGTTCGGCTTTTTTTGCGAGATCCGGGCCGAAGCTGACTGACGGATTCTGGCAAAACCGGCCATTCAACATGGGACTCGGAAACGCCCGCTTTGTCCCAGGACCTTCCGGCAGCTCCCGACCCAAGGTCAGTCATTCGCGACTTCCAGATTGAACATCTAGTTCCGCCCGAAGCTGCCATTTCGCTTGCAGGATCTTACATCGACGGCGCCCCTATAGCTGATGGCGGGTGGAGCCCGTCACGCTCATTTGGTGCAAAACCCATCCGCGCAACCCTTGGCCATCGCTCATTTCCCGGATGCAGCAGCATCTGTGCTTTCGAGAAGGTCGCTGAGATCCTGTTTCCAGAAACGAGCCCAGGTATGCGTTCCGTGACCTTGTGTTTCTACACTCTCGGGGATCAACCGAAAGCGCGCGTTCGGCATTCGGGCAATCGCGCGCTGCGGGGTGTCGAGATTGTGGGGATTGATGAAATCATCCGCCGAATTGATCCAGACAACCGGCGCGGTGATGGCTTCCAGGTTCGGCCACGGATTGTAGGTTCGCGATGATTCCACTTGGTAGATTAGGTCATTGGCGTCGACCCCGGCGATCGAGGCCTCAACTCTGGCACGGGCCTGCTCCGTCGCCGCATCGCGCGTGGAAAAGGTATTTTGAAGACTAAGCGGCGCCGCGCCCGCAACGATCAGCAACGATGCGGCGGTGCGCAGTCCTTGGATGGGCTGCGTCGTATACTCGCCCCCTGCCCAAGCGGGGTCGGACCTTATGCCGTCAACAAGCAACTGCCGCCATATTCGGTTCAGGCCAGCAATTTCGATCGGCTGGCACGCGAGCGGCATCAGGGCGCGGGCAAATTGTGGGTGAACTTCACCCCAGACGAAGCTGTGCATGCACCCCATCGATGTGCCCATGATCAGCCGCATCTGGCGAATGCCAAGTCCTTTGGTCAGCAGCTCGTACTGCGCGGCGACCATATCTTTGTAGTCGTAGGCAGGAAAGCGCATACGCTCCCCGTCGGAAGGCTTGGAAGATCCCCCATGACCGATATTGTCTGGCAGGATGATCCAGTAACGGCTGATGTCGAGCGGCTGTCCCGGTCCGTAAAGTTCGTCAGCAAACTGGGGTCGCAGGAACTGCTTTCCAGTTCCGCCTGTGCCGTGCAAAATCATCACGGCGTTGTCGATTTCGCCTTGGGCATTCCGATGGGGCTGACCGAGCGTCGTGTAGTGGATGCGAATGCTCGGCCGGCGCTCGCCGCTTTGGAAACGGAAGTCGTCGATGACGAAGTCGCCTTCCTGAATGGGCCAAGTAATGGCCGCATTCGTGGTGGTCGCAGCCGTTGCTGATGGAGCCACGGGCGGCGCAGGCGGCGCCGGTGAAGACACTTGCGAAGCGAGGCCGGCAAGAATGTGAAGGAACAGGGTCATCACTGTGTTGTGGCTTGCTTTTGCAGCGAAACCAAGCTGATTGATGATGTCGCTGTTCACACACGAAGGCAGGTCAGTCTTGAGAGTTCAGATGATTGTTTTAACCGCCATCGTGTTGGGCAGTTTCATCGCGGCCTGCACCGGGCAAGGTGGGTCTGCATCGCCCAGCACCCTTGCGACCTCTGCGATGCCTCACTCCCAATCTGGTGGCACCGTCCGCATGGCGGGGCCAAGCTACGAAGTGCTGCACTCAGGCCCAACCGATGGTCCGCGTCCGCTGCGTTCGGATGATGTGTCGATCCGCTACGTCGGACGTCTGGCGGATGACAGCATCTTCAGTACATCGGCAAATAATGGCGCAGAGCCATCTACCTTCTCGGTGCGTTCCGTCATCCCCGGATTCAGTGCGCTTGTGCAGCTTATGCGCCCCGGCGACCGGTGGCGGTTCATGATCCCAGCCTATCTTGGCTATGGGCATGCGGGACGGCGCTTCACGCCTCCTGAAGAAACGCTCAAGCGCGATATTCCCCCAGGAAGTGATCTGATATTCGATGTTGAGCTCGTTTCCATCATGCCGAGTAAATAGGACCAGCGTCTGCATTATGAGCAAAGTGGGCGACCTCCATTAACCGCAATTCGCTGTCCGAGTAGGGCAATGTCAGCTGCCGGCCAGAGCCGGTCGTCCGCATCTGTGATGTTGAACGTCTGTTTTCGCTTGAAACTGTCGTTCCGTTTTGGGGTACCCGATGTTGGCCTTTTGAATTTCCGTGAACACATCTGCATCTAAAGGCGGCTGACGATGCATCTAACCTGTCGAAACCCTGCATGGCTTTGCGTTCCACGGAGCGACGACAGTGAAACAAGCATTCCGGAAAATCTTCTACCGCGCCACCCTATTTGCGCCGCTGTTGGCTGGCGCGCCAGCTCTTGCCGGGCCGGTCAGCACCACGCTTCCCGATACCGAAGCAGGGCGGATCGGCGCCGCGGCAATCGCGCAGATTAATGCGGGTAGCCCGGAGCAGACCGAAGCGTGGGCGCCCACCATCTTGTCGTCCGCGTTCGATCAGGCAGCCAAGGAGGCAATCCTGACGCAGCTGGCCGTCGCCGCCCGCGAGAGCGGCGGGGTGGATTTCGTGGATGCGCGTACGCAGGGGCCGCCGGGCATGCTGGTAGTGACCATCAAGGCACGCCGCACCGGACAGCTGGCCGCGCTTGTCCTGCTGCCTGACCCGACGCAGCCCGGAAAGCTCGCCATGGCAGATTTGGTCCCAGTCGATCCGCCCGAGCTCTATGCGGGCTGGCCCAAGGCAGGCGCATCGCGGGACGAGATCGCGCGCCTCGCCGAGGGCGCGCTCGACCGACTGGCAGACACCGCCGATTTCTCTGGGTGCCTCACGATATCGGACGGCGCCGCGACGATCTTCGACCAGTGCCATGGCCTTGCCGACCGGAGCTTCGGCACATTGAGCGATGCAGAAACCAAATTTCGTATCGGTTCAATGAACAAGATGTTCACTGCTGTGGCGATCGGGCAGCTTGTCGAGGCGGGCAAGCTGAGCTGGGATACGAGCCTCAGGGAGGTGATGCCGGAATATCCTGATAAGGCGGCAGCGGACAAAATCACAATCTGGCAGCTGCTGCATCACACGGCCGGGCTCGGCGATTTCTTTGTCCCGGAGTTTTTCCAGAACCGCGAGAAGTTCGTCGATCCAGCGGATTATCTCGATCTGATTTCCCGCCAGCCAACGCTGTTCGAACCGGGCACGGACTGGAGCTACAGCAATGCGGGTTACGTGTTGCTGGGCCGGATCATCGAGAAGATCTCCGGCGAGAGCTATTTCGATTACATCCAGCGGCACATCTTCGCGCCTGCGAAAATGGTGGCCAGCGGGTATGACACGCAGCAGGACGTGACCCCGAAGCTCGCCACCGGCTATTTCCGGGAAGGCGCCTTTGCCACCACCTGGAAAGCGAACTGGCTAACTCTGCCCTTCAAGGGGAGCCCAGCCGGGGGCGGCTATTCGACCAACGCCGATCTGCTGCATTTTTCCAGCGCGCTGCGCGGCGGCAAGCTCGTCGGGGCGGAGACCCTCGATGAGATGTTTGCTGACAGCGTGCCGGTTGGACCTGGCGCCTATGCGGCCGGCTTCGGCGAGCGATTGTCCAACAGTCGGCACATTCGCGGCCACGCGGGCGGCGCGCCGGGGATGAGCGCCAATCTCGCCATAGTCTGGGAGACGGGAGCTACGGTCGCCATCACGAGCAATCAGGGCGACACCCCCACCGCAATGTTACTAAGCGAGCGGCTCGCCGACCTTCTTGCCGGGCAGGAGGGCGCGCCATGATGCGCACGCCCGCCGGTCTGCTAGGGAGCGAGAAACTAGAGGAGCACACCTGATGGAGCTACTGCCGTTCTTCATTCCGACCATCATCATGGTGACTCCGATCATCATCCTGCTGATCTTTCTGCGCTATCGTGCCCGTCACACCCAGGAGCGCTATCGCACCCTGCTGGCGCTCGCCGATAAGGGGGCGGAGCTGCCGCCCTGGCTGCTCACCGAAGCGCAAGACCCCGATGCCGACCGCCGCCGTGCGCTGGTGCTTATTGGCGGGGGTCTTGGGGTGATGGCGATGTGCGCCGCCCTTCCGTTCGAGATGCACGATGGTGCGCGTATCTCCAGCCTGTGGGGGATCGGCCTCCTGCCGCTGATGATAGGCCTGGGCTATCTCGCGAATTGGTGGCTCAACCGGCGTGACGATATGCGTGACTGACAGGGGGGCCGAAGCACGGATCGATCAGGCGCTGGTCGCGCGCGCGCTGCTGACTGGCGATGCCCGCGCCTTCGAGCAGCTTGTCCGCCGCCATCAGGGTATGGTTCGCGCGCAGCTACGCCGCCTGCTCCACGGCGATGCCGCGCGCGCGGATGATCTGGCGCAGGAAACCTTCCTGCTGGCATGGCGCAAGCTGCACCAGTTCCGGGACGAGGCGCGATTTGCCACCTGGCTCTACCGTATCGCCTATTTCTGCTTTCTGCAGTCCGAACGCAGGTTGCCGGCATCGGCGGATCCGCGCGGAGACGAGACCGTGGGAGCGCAGCCATCGGTGAGCGGGGAAGTTGCGCTTCGGCTCGATCTGGACCGCGCGATGCGCACACTGTCTGGTGACGAGCAGGCCGTTCTGCTGCACGTCGCTCAGCTCGGTCTCAGCCACGAGGAGGCTGCCTATGTGCTATCAATGCCGCTCGGCACGGTGAAGTCCCATGCGCGGCGCGGGAAGGACAAGTTGCGGCAGATGCTCGCCGATTGGCAGGGTGCATCACTGGAAGGAGACGGGCCATGAATGACGACATCGACGATGGAATCGATCGCCTGCTGCGTGCTGCCGCGCCTGACCCGGTCGCGGACGAGGGCTTTTGCGCAAGGCTCGCCGAGACGCTACCGCCGCGTCGCCCGCGAACCATATGGCCGCTCACTGTCGGCATTGTCGCAGGGATTGCGGCGTGCTGGATCACCATGGGATCGGCTCAGGTCACGCAGGCCGGCTGGCAAGATTGGCTGGCGGGCGATGTGACGCCGTCGGCGCTTGCGCTGCTTGCGGCAGCAGCGGGCCTCTGTTTGCTGGCGCTAGCCTGGGCGCTCGCCGAGGCGCAAGATCAGGCTCTGTAGCATCGCGCACTGTCACTTTGCTGAAGGGCGGTTTGCCGTCGGGTTCGATCTTCGGCATGCAGCGCACGAACTTAAGAATGCGGCACTTTGCTGCCGAGGCGGGGCATTGGCCGCTGCCGACCCAGACCCGGTCGTTCAGGTCGGCCAAGATGAACGTCTGGTTCCCCCAGCAGCCGCCGTGCCATTTTCGGGATCGCGCAACGGATCCGCTCCCGACCGAGACCGGGTGGAATGCGGTTGGTTCGCTTGGGCATTTCGCGGCTGGTGCTGCTCGCGATTCAATGAAAGCGTCGTATCATGCTTGGCCAGCCTGCATGATCCGGGCTGTACGCGAGAGTTCTTCCGCGTGTGCAGGAGGGGCGCCAAGTCCGGTGAGGCCCATCAGCAGCATGTCACCGAGCCGGTCTGCGGCCAGCTGGCGTGAAGAGCGTGTCTCGATCAAGTGCACCATCAGAACCTGGCAAAGGCCGAGCCAGTAAGTCACCCCTGAAAGGCACGCCTCCGGCCGCAGCAGGCCCTGCTCCAGCGCCGCGTCGATGTCGGCCTTCAGACCTTGGTTGAAGGGATGAGACTGGCTGGTGGCGGGCATCTGACTGCGAAGCAGCACCATCGCCCGGCGCGGCTGTTCGACTGCAAAGCGTGCGGCGACCACCATCCCTCCAGCTATGCGTGCGACAGGATCGCTTACCCCCGCATTAGCGCGTGCCACCGCAGCCTCCACCTCCAGCCGCACCTCGGTGGCAACGGCGGCGGCGAAATCATGCTTGTCCTTAAAGTGGTTGAAGAAACTGCCTTTGGCGACGCCTGCGCGGGCGACAAAATCGTCGATCGGGATCGCGTCGATTGGACGGTCGACCAGCAAATCCAGCCCCGCCGCAATCAACGCCATGCGGGTTCGTCCGGTGCGGGAGGGCTTGGTTTGCTGGAGCGCTTGTGTGGCCATGCACAAGGCATACTTGACCAGATAGTCAAATTCAAGCAGATTGACCAAATAGTCAGAAATGATTCGGCGCATCATGCCGGACGGATGTGGGGAGGGGATAATGGCCATCATCAAGGTCGAAGACATTGCTCACGTCCGCTTTGCCGCACCCGACTTTGCGCTGATGCGAAGCTTCCTCGGGGATTTCGGTCTCTCCTGCTTCGAGGAGGGCGGGAGGCTTTACGGCAAGGGCAGTGACGGGCGGCCGTTCGTCCATGTAACCGAGCAGGGGGAGGCAAGGTTTCTCGCGGTCGGGCTGCGCGCCTCCAGCATCGCCGATCTGGCAACGCTCGCCGCCCATGACGGCGTTACGGTCGAACCGCTGAACGCGCCGGGCGGCGGCATGGTGGTGCGCCTCACCGATCCGGACGGCTACTGCATCGAGGTGGTAGCAGGTCAGCACCGCGACGCCCCCGCCCCATGCGCCGCGCCGCAGTTCAACTCGGCCGCCAACAAGCCCCGCCAGCGAGAGACGATCCGGCTCGAACCCGCCCCCGCACATGTGCGCCGCATCGGTCATGCAGTACTGAAGGTGAGCGACTTCCGCGCCTCGGAACGCTGGTGGAAGGAGCGCTTCGGCCTGCTCACCTCAGACGAGATCGAGGCTGCGCCGGGCGTGCCTTTGGGTGCCTTCATGCGCTGTGATCGGGGGGACGCGCCGTCCGATCACCACACCATCTTCCTAGCTCAGCTGCCGGGGTCACTCGGGTTGCTGCATGCCGCTTTCGAGGTCGAAAGCCTTGATGACCTGATGCTCGGTCACGAATATCTCAAGGCCCGCCAGCGCGAGGCGGCGTGGGGCGTGGGGCGGCACATCATGGGCAGCCAGATCTTCGATTACTGGAAAGACCCCTTCGGCAATGAGCTGGAGCATTGGACCGACGGAGACCTGTTCACCGACGCCGATCCTCCCACGAAGCAGACGATGCAGGCGCTGCTGGCCGTCCAATGGGGGGCGCCGCACCCGATGTTTGCCGGCAAGATGGCCCCGCCCCCCGGCCTCGTCGCCTTCGTCACCGCGCTTCAGTTGCGCGTAAAGCGCCTGTTTTCCCGCACACCCAAGGAAGCCTGACCGATGAAACTCTGCACATTCACCCAAGACGGCAAGACCCGCACCGGGATCGTCGTTGGCGACACCGTGGTCGAAACCGGCGTGCCGGGCACGATGATCGACCTGATCCGCGATTGGGAGGCGCTGAAGCCCGGTCTCGAAGCCAAGGCGGCGACCGGAGCGGGGATTGCAATTTCAGAAGTCAGACTGGAAGCGCCCGTGCCGCGCCCGGGCAAGATCTTCGCGATCGGCCTCAACTATGCCGATCACATCGCCGAAAGCGGCCTCGGCACGCCGGAACGGCAAGTGTGGTTCACCAAGGCGCAGACCAGTGTCAACGCGCCTTATGACCCGATCCTGATCGCGCGCGGCACGATGACGCCAGACTACGAGGCCGAACTGGTCGCGGTGATCGGCAAGGGCGGCAAGCATATCTCCGCCACCGACGCGCCCGCAGCGATCTTCGGCTATTGCGTCGGCAACGACATGACCGAGCGCATGTGGCAGCACGCCGTGCCGCAGTGGTCGCTGGGCAAAAGCTTCGACAACCACGCGCCGATGGGCCCGTGGATCGTCACCGCCGACGAGCTGGGCGACCCGCATGATCTCGGCATCCGCTGCTTCGTCAACGGCGAGGAGCGGCAGAACTCGAACACGCAGCACCTCGTCTACAACGTCTGGCAGCAGGTTGAGCACCTTTCGGTTGGCATGACGCTGGAGCCCGGCGACTGCCTGTTTACCGGCACGCCCGGCGGGATCGGCGCAGCGATGGACCCGCGCCAGTTCCTCAAAGCGGGCGACGTGGTGCGCACCGAGATCGATCGCCTTGGGGCTATCGAAGGCATGATGGTGGCAGAAGGCTGATGCGATGCTCCGCAAGCTCCTGATCGGCCGGGTGGTGGTGCTTGTGGCGGAACGCCGCGCAGTGGCTCGGGCAGTGCCGCTGGAGATCGCCTTTGCCGAGTGTGTGCGCAGCGTGCGGGTCTACGACAAGGACAGGCTGACGATAGATGCGGCAAGCAGCTCGTTCTCACCCACCTCATCCCCTACCCCGAAAATACGGTGGTCCGGGCCATGTACACAGACGGGATGAGCGATCTGTTCCAGGGCGAGATCACCGTGGCCGAAGATGGCATGGTGCTGGCGTTCTGATGGCGACGCAGGGGGCGGGGATGGACGATATGGGCGGCCCGGTGGACTGCGATGTCCTGATCATCGGCGGAGGGCCGACAGGGGTGACGCTGGCGAGCCTGCTGGCGAAACGCGGGGTCAGCGTCATCGTCGCGGAGAAAGAGGCAGGCATCTTCCCTCTCCCCCGTGCGGCGCATATCGACCACGAAGGAATGCGGATCCTGCAGGACGCGGGTGCGGCCAAGGCGGTGATATCGACCAGCCGCCGCGCCAATCGCTATGAGTTCCGCAATGCCAAGGGCAAAGTGCTGTTGTGTTTCGAAGGGGCCGAAGGGATCGGCCCGGGCGGATGGCCGGTCGCCAACATGATCCACCAGCCTTCAGTTGAAGCCGCACTCAGGGCCTCGCTCACCGAACGCGCGCCCGAAGCGCTGCGCGGCGGGTGGGAGATGGTTGCCTTCACACAGGACACCCGGGGCGTCACCGCCCGTTTCGCAACCCCGTATGGCGAGCGCTCCCTTCGGGCCCGCTGGCTTGTCGGGGCAGACGGCGCCCGCAGTCCGGTCAGGAAGGCCAGCGCCATCACGTTCGAGGATCTCGGCTTCGAGGAGCCATGGCTCGTCGTTGACGTGCTGGTCGATGATCCAGCGCGCTTGCCCACCGCCAACCTGCAGATCTGCGACCCCGCGCGTCCCACCACCTGCGTCCTCATGGGCGAAGGCCGCCACCGCTGGGAGTTCATGATCCTGCCCGGCGAGACCCCCGAGGCGATCAGCGCGCCTGCCTCGGTGGAGCGGTTGCTCGCGCCGTGGAACGTTGCAGGCGCGGTCAGGATCGAGCGAACCGCCGTGTATACCTTCCGCGCCCGCATCGCAGAGCAATGGCGCAAGGGGCGCGTGCTTCTAGCCGGAGACGCCGCGCACCAGACCCCGCCATTCGCGGGGCAAGGCCTGTGTTCGGGGCTGCGGGATGCAGCGAACCTTGCATGGAAGTTGGCCATGTCGGTCAAGGACGAGGCCGATGCCGCGCTGCTCGACACTTACCAACCCGAACGGGCGCCGAACCTGCGCGCGACGATCGACATGGCGATCATGATGGGCCGCATGGTGTGCACGACCAGCCGGGTCGGCGCCGCGTTGCGTGATGCCAAACTCGGCCTTGCCCGGATGCTCGGCAAGCTCCCTGATGGTCCGCCCGCCTATCCGCCGCTGGCAACAGGGGTAATCATGGCCGGTTCACCAGCGGCGGGAAGCTATTTCCCGCAGGCGGTGGCAAGCAACGGCGCCCGCCTGGATGATGTTCTGGGCCCGGATATGTGGCTCATAAGCCGCAGCTCTCTGGAGGAGCGCACGTTCGTGCCCTTTGCCGAATATTTGCGACACTGGCTAGATCGCCATCAGGCAGAGGCGGTGCTGGTGCGACCGGACCGCTATGTCTTCGGAACAGGCGCAGCGAACGACCTGAGACAACAATGGTCCGCTGCGCACAGTTTGCTTTCGAGGAAATAGACCCATAACATTGAGGCAGAAGTTAAACTGGGAGAGAGTGATGAACAGGCAAAGGTCGGCAATGTTGGCTCTAGCTTTGGTCTTGAGTTTCGGGCCAGCGGCATTAGCCGTCGCAGCGCCGCCAGTGAAAACTCTCAAGTCTGAGTCAGTCGAAGAAGTCGAGGCACGGGCCAAGCTGGCGCAGGAGATCAACGATTCCCTGTTTAGCTTCAGTGAACTCGCTTTCCAGGAACACGAAACAGCCAAATACCTGACCGACATTCTTGAAAGAGAAGGCTTTGCTATCCAACGCAACGTTGCCGGACTTCCTACAGGTTGGGTGGCCAGTTGGACCAACGGCACCGGCGGCCCGGTCATTGCACTTGGAAGCGACATCGACGGTATCCCCAAGGCAAACCAGAAGCCAGGCATTCCGTGGCGTGAGCCGCTGGTCGCCGGGGCTCCGGGACATGGCGAAGGGCACAATTCAGGTCAGGCGGTGAATATCGTTGCGGCCTTGGCGGTCAGGGACTTGATGAAGCGTCACGACATTGCGGGCACGTTGCTGCTTTGGCCAGGGGTCGCCGAAGAATTGGTGGCTGGTAAGGCATTCATGGTGCGCGATGGTGTGTTTAAAGATGTAGACGCGGTGCTCTTCACCCATGTCGGAAGCAATCTCGAGACTGCATGGGGCCAGCCGTCGGGAACAGGTCTGGTATCGGTTGAGTATACGTTCCGCGGCGAGAGCGCGCATTCAGCAGCGGCCCCTTGGCGTGGTCGCTCCGCGCTTGATGCCGTTGAATTGATGAACATGGGCTGGAATATGCGGCGCGAGCATCTCCGCCCCGAGCAGCGCTCACACTATGTCATCAGCGATGGTGGCGACCAGCCGAACGTCGTGCCCTCCGTGGCGTCGGTCTGGTACTTCTTCCGCGAACAGGATTTCAAGCGGATCCAGAACAGCTTCGACATTGGCAATGTGATCGCGGAAGCCGCCGCCAAGATGACGGACACGTCGGTAACGCGCCGCATCATTGGCACAGCGGCCCCGCGGCACTTCAACCGGCCGATCGCGGAAGCTGCCTATGCGAACATCCAGGCTGTTGGCCTGCCGAAATGGACTCCTGAAGAACAGGCTTTTGCCAAGGTCGTCCAGAAGAATGCAAAGGCAGAAAAGCAGGAGGGCCTTGCGGTCGAGCTCAAAAAGCTGGAGCCGCCGGTGGAGGAACCCAAGAGTGGCGGGTCTGACGACATCGGCGATGTGTCATGGACGGTACCCACGATTACCATCCGCTATCCGTCAAACATTCCCGATCTGCCGGGGCACAATTGGACTGATGCGATCGCCATGGCGACGCCTATCGCTCACAAAGGCGTGGTAGCAGGAGCAAAGGTCATCGCGATGACGACACTTGACCTTCTGGTCGACGGTAACCTCCGCAGAGCGGCACGAGACTATTTTACCGACGTGCAAACCAAGGATCAGAAATATCTTCCGATGATCGGCTCGGCGGACAAGCCAGCGATTGAACTTAACGCGGAAATCATGGCGCGATACAAGCCTGAGCTCAGCAAATATTATTATGACCCCGTGCGTTATCCGACATACCTTGACCAACTCGGCATTCAATTTCCGATGCTGCAGGAACCGATAGAAACCGGTAACGGCAAATAGCGACCCTGCCGCCCATACGAATGTGTGCGGTTTTGTCGCCTGCGAACCGGGGCATTTGCTCTTACCAATGCGCCCCTAATGGCCGCCGCCAACGCGTTGTTTACTGCTCGGCCTTCCAGTCGCGCCGCAGCTTCTTGGCAAGGCTCCACTTGTGGACCTCGGTCGGGCCGTCATAGATTCGGAAGGCGCGGATTTCGCGGAACATCGTCTCGACGATAGTCTTGTCGGTCACACCCGTCCCGCCCATCACCTGTACGCATTTGTCGGCAACGCGCATCAGCGCCTCGGACACAGCGACCTTGGCCATCGAGCTTTCCACCGTGCCCAATGAACCGGTGTCGAGCACGCCCGCACACCAGTCGATCATCAACTCGCACTGCTTCAGATCGATCATGTTCTCGGCGAGCATGAAGCCCACGCCCTCATGGTCGATCAGCGTCTTGCCGAAAGCCATCCGGCGATTGGCGTAGTCGGTCGCGATTTCCTGCGCGCGGATGCACCCGCCAAGCCAGCGCATGCAGTGGGAGAGCCGTGCAGGCGAAAGGCGGATCTGGGCATACTTGAACCCCTCCCCCGCATCGCCGAGCATCTGGTCAGCGGGTACTCGCAGGTTGTCGATGGTGATCTCGGCATGGCTGCCGGGCATCGAGCTATCGATCGTGTTCGGCACCCCGGTGATCTGGATTGCCGGATCGGGCAGGTCGACGAGGAACATGCAGGCCCCGCCGTGGCTGTCCGGGTCTTCGGACTTGGCCATCACGATCCCGACCTTCGCGCCCTCGGCTCCGGTGATGAAGCACTTCTTACCATTGATGACCCAGTGGTTGCCGTCCTTGCGGCAGGTGGTGATCATCATCGAAGGGTCCGCGCCCGCGCCGTTCAATTCCGCTGGTTCGGTCATGAAGAAAGCTGAGCGCGCGCGGCCCTCGACCAGCGGGGTGAGGAAGCGCTCTTTCAGATCAGGGCTGCCGACCTTGCCGATCAGATACATGTTGCCCTCGTCGGGCGCCTGCGTGTTGCAGGCCAGCATGCCGAGCGGGGTGAGGCCCGATTTGATCAGGATCACCGCTGTTTCGCGCTGGTTGAAGTGGCTCCCGTCGGGCCGGATATGCGGGGTCAGTACGCCCGCCGCGCGGGCCAGTTCGCGCATTTCCATCACCAGCGCGTCGGTCGGCGCACCATGGTGATCGCGGCGCGGGTCCTGTTCATAGGGGAAGATCTGTTCCCGCACGAAAGCCTCTACTCGTGCTGCCATCTCCAGCGCTTCGATGCTGATCGTCATGTTGCTGTCGTTCCCTTTGTGGCCTTGAATCTCTCTAAGGCGCTTTGGCGGCCCAAATGCACCTACGCGAATTGCTAGAGCAAGAGCTCCGGAGAGAGTGCGCGGATGAACGTAGCCCCCATCCGCCTCGGCCTATCGGCGTGCGACAGGGGTGTGAGATAATTTCTCCCGCGGCTGGTGAGCGAGGTAGTGGGGGATGATCAGCTAGATGCCGCCGCGCAATCCTATCTCGATGACATGCTCGCCGCATCGTCGGTGGGCCTCAAGATGCCCAAGCAGGACCTCAACGTGGCGGTCGATGACCGCTTTAACTCGTGATGCTTGGCGTGGCGGCCTAGATCCAGAAATGGGATATCCTCAAGACTGGAAACCCGCTGCCATTCAGCGATGTGCTGACCTGCTCGCCATCCCATGTTCTCGACAGAAATACTCGTCTCGCATTCCCGCCCCCGTGCGGCGGCCTGCAGCTAATTGCCATCGGCATCGACCATGAAAACCATCGGTTTTCCCCGGGAGGCAGGTTCCCAGCCTGCGTCTAACGCTGCCTGAATGCCTCTGATGATAACCGCATCGCTGACTTGGAGTCGACCTCGTTGCAGACCTTTCAGTAATCGTTTCGGTGGAGGGAATTCCAGCAAGGCTCCGCGCTGGGTGTGCCTGCGCAACAAAGCGACGGTCATGCCTTTCCAGCCTTCAGACTCGCTCCACTGTGGCTCGCTCCGCAGCTCCCACTCATATTCAAACCCGGCAACGCCGACCATGCCGGAAAGCTTGTGGTTGTGCGTCATGATGCCAAGCCTAACAGGATTACGACCACAAACCACCGGCCATGCAGGCCGACGGTCAACTTCGCCCGCTGTCAGGCGATTCGCCGTCAATTTGCGGTGACTGACACGAGAGCGATTTGCTGGTCGTTCGGTCTGACCGGTTCAATGACCAGCATTTCCTAATTGGCACGAGCACCATCCCCAATACCGCGCGCTTGAGCACCGCCGAGGCTCAACGCCACTGCTTCGGCAACCTTGATTCCATCCACCGCTGCTGACAGAATCCCCCCGGCGTAGCCCGCACCCTCGCCAGCAGGAAACAGCCCCGCTGTGTTCAAGCTCTGAAAATCCTTGCCGCGGGTGAAGCGGATCGGTGAGGACGTGCGCGTTTCGACGCCGGTCATCAGCACGTCGGGGTGATCGTAACCGGGGATCT
>JAESFZ010000428.1_pt1 | contig 14828 bp, 12 predicted proteins | sample 9269561 | NCBI WGS metagenome assembly JAESFZ01 (sample SAMN14515552, study PRJNA621657) | algae metagenome | isolation source: Tildeniella nuda ZEHNDER 1965/U140 and co-occurring heterotrophs from wet... | place: Switzerland: Stansstaad, Zurih | collected 1965-01-01
AGAGCGACAGCAGCTTGCCGGGCTGGCTGAGGCTCTGGAAGCGTTCGATCGACAGGAAGCCATCCATGCCCTCGAGTTCTGCCCTCAGCGACTCGGCGAGGCCCAGGTAGGTTGCACGCCCGGCCTCACTGGGTTCCACCTCGAAAATCACCGCGATCATGGTTGTGCCCTCCGCTCGAATGTGCCGGGCACCACGTGATTGAAGCGGCGCTCCTCCCGGATTATGAAACGTTCGCGTTGCGCGAAGTCGAAATTGGCACCGCCTTCCGGGTCGGCGCGCAGGCGTGCCCTGTAGGTTTCATAGGCGGTCAGGCTGTCGAACGCGATCAAGCCCCAGGCCTCGTAGTTCGTTCCCTCGTGCGGCAGGAAGTAACCCACGAGGTGGCCACCACAACGCGGGATGATGCGCCCCCAGTTTTCGGCATAGGTGCGGAAGGCGTCGAGCTGGAAAGGGTCGAGTTCGTATCGGATGAAGCAGGTGATGTTCATGTCGGTCTGCGTGGTGGATCAGGGCTTGAGGATGCCTGCCTGCTGGCTTGGACACTTCGCTCCGGAGCGAAGCGTGACGGCAGCGGGTTGCTGCACACTGGGCCCATGAACACGAACCGCATTGCGCATGTGGCCGCACTGGTCGGCGAACCCGCCCGCACCACCATGCTGCTGGCGCTCATGGGTGGGCGTGCGCTCACCGCGCGGGAACTGGCCGGCGCGGCGAGCGTGTCAGCTGCCACCGCCAGCCGTCACCTGGGTCTGCTGGTGGAGGCCGGATTGCTGCAGGTGGAGCAGCAGGGGCGCCACCGGTACCACCGTCTGGCCTCACCCGGGGTGGCGCGCGTGCTCGAAGGGTTGATGCAGCTCGCCACGCCAGCGGAGCCCCGCCGCGTGCTAGTGGGGCCGCGCGATGCGGCGTTGCGCACGGCACGAACCTGCTACGACCATCTGGCGGGGCGGCTCGGTGTGGCGATCACCCACCACCTGCTCGACGCGGGGGCGGTGGTGTTTGACGGGGAGGACGCCTCGGGCCATGTGACAGATCGGGCGCCGCACGTCTTGCAGGGTCTGGGGCTGGAGGCCGACGCGACGATGGCTGGGGGGACAGGCCGTCGCCCGCAGTGCCGGCCTTGCCTGGACTGGAGCGAGCGGCGCATGCACCTGGCCGGTCGGCTGGGGGCCTTGATCTGCGCTCACAGCCTGGGGCGTGGCTGGTTGCTGCGGGGTCAGGGCACGCGTGCCCTGGCGATCACACCGCCGGGCGCCCTGGCCCTGAGGGACTGGCTGGGCCATGAACGCTGGCGCGAAGTGGTGGGCGACTGAAGCGCCGCCCGCCGGCTACAGCGCCTGAGCGCAGGCGTGGCCGCTGGCCCAGGCCCACTGGAAGTTGTAGCCGCCCAGCCAGCCAGTGACGTCGACCACTTCCCCGATGAAATACAGCCCCGGCTGCTTGGATTCCAGTGTCTGGGAGGACAGGTCGCGCGTGTCCACGCCGCCGAGTGTGACCTCGGCCTTGCGGTAGCCCTCGGTGCCGGTGGGGGTGATCTCCCAGCGCGACAGCCGCTCGGTCAGTCGCGCCAGGGCCTTGTCGGACGCCTCGGCCACGGGTCGTTGCCAGTCCGGGTCCTGCTGCACCCAGGCCTCCGCCAGACGGCCGGGCACCAGGGTGGCGAGCTCGTTGACGAGCAGCTTGCGCGACGTGGCCTTGGCGTGTGCCAGGGCGGCGGGCAACCCGGCGTCAGGGGCCAGGTTCAGGCGGATCGGCGTTCCGTCCCGCCAGTAGCTGGAAATCTGCAGCACCGCCGGCCCGGAAAGGCCCCGGTGGGTGAACAGCAGGTCTTCCATGAAAGCCATGCGGCCCTTTTTCTCGCCGGTTTCGATGTGCACCGGCAGCGCCAGCCCGGCGAGCCCGGCGTAGGGCGCCCAGGCGTCACCGTCGAACGTGAGCGGCACCAGGCCCGGGCGCTGCTCGACCAGCCGCAGCCCGAACTGCGTGGCGATGCGGTAGCCGAAATCGCTGGCGCCGATCTTGGGGATGGACAGGCCGCCGGTGGCCACCACCACCGAGCGGCTGCGCACCGGCCCGCGGTCGGTGTCGAGTTCGTAGGTGCCATCGCCCCCCTGGCGCACCGCCTTCACGCCACAGGGCTGCCAGCGCTGCACGCCGCCCGCATCGCATTCGCGCAGCAGCATCTGGATCAGGTCTTCGGCCGAGCGGTCGCAGAACAGCTGGCCCTTGTGTTTTTCGTGAAACGCGATGCCGTGCCGCTGCACCAGTTCGATGAAGTCGGCCGGTGTGTAGCGCGAGAGCGCCGAGCGGCAGAAGTGCGGGTTGGCGCTCAGGAAGTGCTTGTGCGGGGCCTGCGGGTCGAGCTCGCGGTTGGTGAAGTTGGCGCGGCCGCCACCCGAGATGCGGACCTTCTCCGCAACCTTCTCACTGTGGTCCAGCACGAGCACGCGCCGGCCACGCTGGCCCGCGATGCCCGCACAGAACAGACCGGCCGCTCCCGCGCCGACGACGATGGCATCGAATTCCTGCATGGCGCGCAGTGTAGGCGCATGGGGCTCAGCCCGCGTGGCGGTTGCGCTCGGCCAGCACGGCGGCCTTGCGCGTGAGACCATCGATCTCGCTGCTGATGTCCGACAGCACATTGGCCACGACAGCGAACTCGCGTCCGTGCTGCCCGGCTCGCGCCGCCATGACCTGCGCGTTGAAGCTCACCACCTTGGCTTCCTTGGCCACGCTCTGGATGTCGCCTACGATGCCCGCCAGCTCCTTCATCATCGCGTCGGCGCGGGCCTTCGCCACGGCGTCGAACGCGCTGGTGGCGGTGTTGAGCGCGTCGAGGATGCGGTCGGTGTGGCCGACCAGCTCGCTGATGGTGTGGGCCGCTCGAGGACTGGCGGCCTCGATCTGTTCGATTGCGTTGCGCATGAGTTGCATGAAGGCCTGCACCACCGGACCGACGCCGCGAGTGCCGTGGTAGGTCTCTTCGATCCGGCGCGCGCCGGCGGGTTCGAACTGCGCCACCGTGCCCAGCAGGTGCTGCTGGCTTTCGGTGAACATCTGCAGGCTGCGCTGCGCGGCCTGCAGGCGCTCACCGTCGCCGCTGGCGGCGAGCACGGTCTGCAGGATCATGCGTTGCGAGAGCATGCGCTGGCGCGCGGCAAGGTTGACGAGGGAGAGGCCCGCGATGTGGGCCGGTGTTTCCTGTGTCGTGGGGCGGGATGGGGCGAGTGATGGCGTCATGCCACAGCACTAGCAATCGCCGGGCCACGCGGCGCGGGCCGCCAGCGGCCCGCGCGTCAGGCGATGCGCGCGAGCGCCTCGGGTGCCTGCACGGCGGCGATGCCGCTGACCACGTCGCCCACCACGATCACGGCCGGGCTGCCCAGGCCTTCGCGCTCGATGGTGGCGCGCAGTTGCCCCAGTGTGGTGAGTGCGTGGCGTTGCTGGGGCAGCGTGGCGTGCTGGATCACGGCCAGGGGCGTGTTGGCCGACAGGCCGGTGAGCAGGTCCTGCTCGATCTGTGAGGCGCTGGACACGCCCATGTAGATCACGAGAGTGAGCTTGGCATCGCGCGCGGTGGCGGCCAGGGCTTTCCAGTCGGTGCCCGCGTCGCCGGGCTTGGCATGGCCTGTGACGAAGACGACGCCGTGCGCATGTTCGCGGTGGGTGAGCGGCACGCCCAGCGACGTGAGCCCGGCCAGGCCCGAGGTGATGCCATTGACCACCTGCACCTCGATGCCGGCAGCGCGCAGGTGCTCCACCTCTTCGCCGCCGCGGCCGAAGATGAACGGGTCACCCCCCTTGAGGCGCACCACCACTTCGCCTTCGCGCGCGGCCATCACCATGAGTTTCTCGATGAAGGCCTGCGGCGTGCTCTTGCAGCCACCGCGTTTGCCGACGTGCACGATGCGCGCGCGCGGCGATGCATGGGCCAGCACGCCTTCGCTCACCAGGTCGTCGACCAGCAGCACGGTGGCGGCGCTGATGGCCTTCACCGCCTTGAGCGTGAGCAGTTCGGGGTCGCCGGGGCCGGCGCCCACCAAGGCCACGGTACCAGGCAGGAACTCAGACGGCGAGGGCATGGGTTGCGGGTTCATGTTGCGACACGGCTTGCAAGATGTGTTCCACCTGCAGCGCGATCGGCGTGGGGACGGGCTCCGTGCCATCGAGCACGGCGCGGATGTAAGCAGCGGTTTCCAAAGCGCCAACAGCGGGCAGCGACGGCAGCTTCGCGAGCGGGCCGTCCTGTTGCGCCTGCACCTCGGTGCGGTGTCCATGGCGGAACATTTCCATGCGCGGCGTGCGGCGCGCGTCGGCCACGGGCTCGCCTTCGGTGCCGCGCAGCAAAAGGGCGTGCGCGCCGGTGAGCGTCCAGGTGGCGGCCATGGAGCTGGCGTACTCGGGGTGCGTGTAGCTGCCCACGAGGAAGGCCGCGCCTTCGCACGGGTTCATGAGCTTCACCAGGCTGTGCGCGGGGTTGCGCAGGCCGACCACGCGGCGCACGTCGAGCAGGCGCTTGAGGCCGGGGCTGAGCACCTCGGTGGGCACGAAGGCGACGTCGCCAGCGTGCAGCATGGGGACCTCACGCGCCACCGGCCTGTCCAGTGCTTCGAACACTTCGGACGCGAACACGCGCTGGTTCTCGGTGGCCGTGCCATGCACCAGCACTGCCGCGCCGCGCCGTGCCAGCAGCAGCGCCAGCAGCGGGGTGAGCACTGGCAATTTGCGTGCGCCGTTGTAGCTCGGCAGCACCACGGTGGTGAGGCCGTTGCCGGGCAGCCGTTTCAGGCGCGCGTGCGCTGCATCCAGGAAGCCCGCCATTTCTTCGGGCGTTTCGCCCTTGATGCGCATGGCCAGGCAGAAGCCGCCCACCTCCAGGTCGGTCACGGTGCCGTCCAGCACCTGGCCCAGCAGGTCGGCCGCCTGCTCGCGCGTGAGCGGGCGGGCGCCGTCCTTGCCGCGGCCGATTTCCTTGATGTAGTGGCTGATCCCCATGGCGGGCGATTGTGAGTGAAGTCTGATGACCTGGGGTTATATGCAAATGGCGGCCGTCAGGCAGTCTGCAGGGCGGGCGCCGTGACCCGCACCAGCCGCTTGAGTTCCGGCACGCAGGAGCCGCAGTTGGTGCCGCACCGCAGACCGGCCTGCAGGGCGGCCAGACGCTGGTCGTCCGTGCCCTCGCAGGTCTGGAGCCGGGCCTGGATGGCATCTTCGGTGACGTTGAAGCAGGTGCACACCTGCCGTCCCTTCGCGACCACGGCCACGGGCGCCCTGGCGCCGGGCATGAGCAGCAGGCGGCCATAGGCAGCGGCGGGCAGTTCGTCCTGCAACAGCGGCTTGAGCCAGATTTCGGCCCGGGTGTCGCCTGCGAGCACGAAGGCCTCGAGCCGGGTGGCTTCGCCTTCGCGCACCAGCCGCGCGGTGCGGCGCTGGCCCAGGCGTTTGTCCGCGTAGCGCAGCGCGTCGGCCGTGGCCAGCCCGAGCAGGGCTTCGATCTGGTCGATCACCGCGGGCTCGGGCGCATCGTGCGCCGCCGCGCGGAACAGCACGCCGGTGCGTTCGCGGCCGAACGGCACGCAGGAGGCGAACGGAAACCGGGCCATCAGGGCACGCAGACCTTCGCGCGCGGTCAGCGCCTGCGCCTCCGGCAGCCAGCCCACGGCCAGCAGCGTCCAGGGCAGTTCGGCCTTGAGCACCTTCACCGCCGCGTGCTTGAGCTCCGGCTGTTTCGAACCCGGGCAGTACGCCGAGGTGGTGAGCGCGTTCACGCCGGCGAGCGGCTCACCCGTGCTGCTCAGCCCGCTGAGGTATTCCGCGCCCCAGTGCATGGCGATGAAGGCCTGCGACAGGCCGACTTCGTCGGACGCCTGCGCGGGCACCAGGATGGAGCCTCGCTTGCTCGTCACGTGCACCAGCTCGCCTTCCTTGAGGCCGCGCCGCTCCATGTCCTGCGGGTGCAGCTGCACCGTGGGTTCGGCCACATGGCCGAAGAGGCGGCCCAGCGTGCCGGTGCGGGTCATGCCGTGCCACTGGTCGCGCAGGCGGCCGGTGATCAGCGAGAACGGGTAGCGCCATTCGCGGGGCTCGGCCAGCGGCACGAAGGGCAGGGCGGCGAAGCGGGCCTTGCCGTCGGACGTGGGAAAGACGCCGTCTTCGTACAGCCGTGCCTTGCCCTGCGTGTCGCCGGCGCGCAGGGGCCACTGCTGCGGCCCTTGCTGTTGCAGCATCGCGTAGGACAGGCCGGTGATGTCGAGGTCGCGCCCGCGCGTGGACTCGCGGTGTTCGAGCCACAGGCTTTCGGCATCGGGGTAGGGGAACAACGTGGGTTGGCCGGGGCGCAGACGGGTTTCGAGCCGCTGGGCGACATCGACCGCGATGCGCCAGTCGTGCCGCGCCTGGCCGGATGCGGGCACCGCCGGGCGCACGCGGCTGATGCGGCGCTCGCTGTTGGTCACGGTGCCGTCCTTCTCACCCCAGGTGGTGGCGGGCAACAGCAGGTCGGCGAAATCGCAGGTGGCGGCGGTGGCATAGGCTTCCTGCACCACCACGAACTCGGCGCGCAGCAGGGCGCGGCGCACGGTGGCCTGGTCGGGCATGGACTGTGCGGGGTTGGTGCAGGCGATCCAGAGCGCTTTCACCTGGCCGTCGGCCGCCGCCTCGAACATCTCCACCGCGCTCAGGCCGGGTTTCTCCGGCACCGAAGGCAGGCCCCAGAGTGCGGCCACCTCGGCGCGGTGCTGTGGGTTGGCCAAGTCGCGGTGCGCGCTCAGCAGGTTGGCCAGGCCGCCCACCTCGCGCCCGCCCATGGCGTTGGGCTGGCCGGTGAGCGAGAACGGGCCGGCGCCCGGTTTACCGATCTGGCCGGTGGCCAGGTGCAGGTTGATCAGCGTGGCGTTTTTCGCGGTGCCGCTACTGCTCTGGTTGAGGCCCTGGCAGTACAGGCTGAGGGTGGCGGGTGATTGTGCAAACCAGCGCGCAGCGGTGAACAGGTCTTCGCGCGGGAGCCCGCACACCTGGGCCACGCGCTCGGGTGTGTGGTCACGCACCAGCGCCTTGAGCGCGTCGAAGCCGGTGGTGTGCGCGGCGATGTACGCAGCGTCGATCCAGCCTTCCCACGACATGATGTGCAGGAGCCCGTGGAACAGCATCACATCGCTGCCGGGCTGCAGCGGCAGGTACAGGTCGGCGAAGCCGGCGGTGTCGGTGCGGCGCGGGTCGGCCACGATCACCTTCATGCCGGGGTTGGTGCGCTTGGCCTCCTCGATGCGGCGGAACAGCACCGGGTGCGCAAAGGCCGCGTTGCTGCCCACGATGAACAGGCACTGAGCGTGGTTCACGTCGTCGTAGCAGGCCGGTGGCGCATCGGCGCCCAGCGTGAGCTTGTAGCCGGCCACCGCGCTGCTCATGCACAGGCGGGAATTGGTGTCGATGTTGTTGGTGCCGATCAAACCCTTGGCCAGCTTGTTGAAGGCGTAGTAGTCCTCGGTGAGCAACTGGCCGCTGATGTAGAAGCCGACCGCGTCGGCACCGTGCCGTTCGATGGTGCTGGCGAAGCGGTCAGCGGCCAGATCGAGCGCGGTGTCCCAGGCGATGGCCTGCGCGGGCGCGCCACGCCGCGCGCGCTGCATGGGTTGCAGCAACCGCGTCTGCCGGGTGATCTCGGGAGACGCGGTGAGGTGCAGCGTCTGACCCTTGGTGCACAGCTTGCCGTAGTTCGCCGGGTGCTGGGGGTCGCCGCTCACGCCGGTGATCTGGCTGCCGACGCTCTCGATCAGCACCCCGCAGCCCACACCGCAGTAGGGGCAGGTGGAGCGGGTGGTGATGGGTGTCATGCCGGAACGGTGCGGCGGGTGGGGCCTGCAACGGGACGCGTGAGGTCCGTCGCCTGCGTGGCGAGTTCGTGTGCGTCCAGGTGCACCACGCCGTCTTCCACCTTCACGGCGAAGCGCGGTGTGCAGCCTTCGTCGGGCTCCTTCGCGCAGCCGCTGTCCAGGCCGATGGTCCAGTTGTGCAGCGGGCAGGCCACGTTCGTGCCGAACACGATGCCCTGGCTCAGCGGGCCACCCTTGTGCGGGCAGCGGTCGAGCAGGGCGAACACCTCGTTCTGGTCGTTGCGGAACACCGCCACGTCCAGGCCTTGTTCGCGCCGCACGCAGCGCGAGCCGAGCACGGGGATGTCATCCACGCGGGCGATGGGAATCCACTCGTTCGTGTTCATGCCGCACTCCCTTCGAGCGACACCGCCTTGATCGGAATGAACTGCCGCGTGTCGACGGCGGCCTTCTGGTGCTCGAACCAGGGGTCGGGCTCGCCGTCCAGCGCGAACAGCAGTTCTTCGTTGAGGGCCTTGCGGCCTTCGGCGTCGTCGAGGATGCGCTTCTTCACGTAGTCCAGGCCCACGCGGCTCACATAGTGCACCGTGCGTTCCAGGTACCAGCCTTCCTTGCGGTAGAGCTGCATGAAGGCGCCGGTGTACTCCAGCACCTCTTCGGCCGTCTTGAGCTTGACGAAGAAATGCGCCACTTCGGTCTTGATGCCGCCGTTGCCGGCGATGTACATCTCCCAGCCGCTGTCCACGCCGATGATGCCCACGTCCTTGATGCCGGCTTCGGCACAGTTGCGCGGGCAGCCGGAGACGGCGTACTTGACCTTGTGCGGTGCATACATGCGCCAGTGCGCCCGCTCCAGGTCCTTGCCCATCTGCGTGCTGTCCTGGGTGCCCATGCGGCACCACTCGCTGCCCACGCATGTCTTCACCGTGCGCAGGGCCTTGGCGTAGGCGTGGCCGCTGGGCATGCCGATGTCGTTCCACACGCTCACCAGGTCTTCCTTCTTAACGCCCAACAGGTCAATGCGCTGGCCGCCGGTGACCTTCACGGTAGGAATCTTGTACTTGTCGACCGCGTCGGCGATGCGGCGCAGCTCGTCGGCGGTGGTCTCGCCTCCCCACATGCGCGGGATGACGGAGTAGGTGCCGTCCTTCTGGATGTTGGCGTGGCTGCGCTCGTTGATGAAGCGGCTTTGCGGATCATCCTTGGCTTCCTTGGGCCAGCTGCTGATCAGGTAGTAGTTCAGTGCGGGGCGGCAGCTGGAGCAGCCGTTGGGTGTCTTCCAGCCCATGCCGTGTTGCACTTCGGCAATGGTGAGGTACTTGTTGGCGAAGATGGCATCGCGCACTTCCTGGTGGCTGTGCTCGGTGCAGCTGCACATGGCCTTCTTCCTGGGCGTGGCGGAGTAGTCGCCGCCGGCGGTGAACATGATGATCTGTTCCACCAGCCCGGTGCACGAACCGCACGAGGCGCTGGCCTTGGTGTGCTTGCGCACTTCTTCCAGCGTGAACAGGCCCTTGTCCTTGATCGCCTTGCAGATGCTGCCCTTGGTGATGCCGTTGCAGCCGCAGACCTCGTCGGTGTCGGCCATGGCTGCGGCCTTGCTGTGGCCCTGGTGGCCCACGTCGCCAATGTTGGATTCGCCGAACATCAGTCGGTCGCGGATGTCGGACACGCTGCGCCCTTCGCGCAGCAGCTTGAAGTACCAGCTGCCGTCCACCGTGTCGCCGTACAGGCAGGCGCCCACGAGCTTGTCGCCCTGGATCACCAGCTTCTTGTAGACGCCACCGGCCGGATCGCTCATCACGATCTCTTCGGTGTCGCTACCGCCCATGAAGTTGCCGGCGGAGAACAGGTCGATGCCCGTGACCTTGAGCTTGGTGGAGGTGAGCGAGCCGATGTAACGCCCGATGCCGAATTCCGCCAGGTGCGTGGCCAGCACCTTGCCCTGTTCGAACAGCGGCGCCACCAGGCCATAGGCGATGCCGCGGTGCGCCGCGCATTCGCCCACCGCGTAGATGCGCGGATCGGTCACGGTCTGCAGCGTGTCGCTCACCACGATGCCGCGGTTCACGTGCAGGTTCATCGACTCGGCCAGCGCCGTGTTGGGGCGGATGCCCACGGCCATCACCACCAGGTCGGCCGGCACTTCGCTGCCGTCCTTGAAGCGGATCGCTTTCACTCGGCCAGTTTCATTCGCCACCAGTTCCTGCGTCTGCGCGCCGATCAGGAACCGCATGCCGCGCTGCTCCAGCGACTGCTGCAGCAGCTTGCCCGCCACGTCGTCGAGCTGCCGCTCCATGAGCCAGGGCGCCACGTGCACCACGCTCACCGTCATGCCGCGCTTCATCAGGCCGTTGGCCGCTTCCAGGCCGAGCAGGCCGCCACCGATGACGACCGCGTGCTTGTACTGCGTGGCTGCGTCGATCATGGCCTGCGTGTCGGCGATGTCGCGGTAGGCCAGCACGCCCTGCAGGTCCTTGCCCGGAATGGGCAGCATGAACGGGTTGGAGCCGGTGGCGAGGATGAGGCGGTCGTAGGCGGCCTCGATCACGCCGCCGTTGCCATCGCTGGCGCGCACGACGCGCTTCACGCGATCCACCTCGGTCACCGTCTTGCCGGCGTGCAGGGTGATGCCGTTGTCCGTGTACCAGGCCCAGTCGTTGAGCACGATCTCGTCCAGCGTCTGCTCGCCCGCGAGCACGGGCGAGAGCAGGATGCGGTTGTAGTTCGGGTGCGGTTCGGCGCCGAAGACGGTGATGTCGTACAGATCGGGCGCGATCTTGAGCAGCTCCTCGAGCGTGCGCACACCGGCCATGCCGTTGCCGACCATGACCAGTTTCATCTTCTGTGGGGCTTGGACGCGCATGTCCATGTCAGGCCACCTTTTCCACATGCGCCTGGCGCGTGTACAGGAAATCGATCACCGCCTTGCGGCACTGCTGGTAGCGCGGGTCTTCGGCCAGCGCCACGCGGTTGCGCGGGCGTGGCAGGTCCACGGTGAGTACCTCGCCGATGGTGGCGGCCGGCCCGTTGGTCATCATCACGATGCGGTCCGACAGCAGCACGGCCTCGTCCACGTCGTGCGTCACCATCACCACGGTGCTGCGTGTGCGCGCCACGATCTCCAGCAGTTCGTCCTGCAGCTTGGCGCGGGTGAGTGCGTCGAGCGCGCCGAAGGGTTCGTCCATGAGCAGCACCTTGGGCTCCATCGACAGCGCCCGGGCGATGCCCACGCGCTGCTTCATGCCGCCGGAGATTTCGCCGGGGCGTTTCTGCGCGGCATGCGAGAGGCTCACCAGCGCCAGCGCTGCGTCGGTGCGCGCCTTGAGCTGTGCGCGGTTTTCCTTCACGCCAAACACCCGTTCGACCGCGAGGTACACGTTGTCGAAGCAGGTGAGCCAGGGCAGAAGCGAGTGGTTCTGGAACACCACCGCGCGTTCGGGGCCGGGGCCCGCGATTTCGCGGTTGGCGCACAGCAGCGTGCCTTCGGTCGGCGTGGTCAGGCCGGCGATGAGGTTGAGCAGCGTGGACTTGCCGCAGCCCGAGTGGCCGATCAGCGCAACGAACTCGCCTTGCCGGACCGTGAGGTCGATGTCGCGCAGCGCGGGGAACAGGCCCTTGCGGGTCTTGAAGGTCTGCGCGACGCCCTGGATCTCGATGTACTTGTTCTCTGCGCTCATGATTTCACGTCCTCGTAGGTGAAGGCGGTGGCCAGCTTGACGAGCGCGAATTCCAGCAGCAGGCCGACGAGGCCGATGGTGAAGATCGCGATGATGATGTGGGCGACGTTGAGGTTGTTCCACTCGTCCCAGACCCAGAAGCCGATGCCCACGCCACCGGTCAGCATCTCGGCGGCCACGATCACCAGCCACGCCGTGCCCACGGCCAGGCGCACGCCGGTGAGCATGTAGGGCAACACGGCCGGCAGCAGGATGCGGGTGGCGATCTTCCATTCGCTCAGGTTGAGCACGCGGGCCACGTTCATGTAGTCCTGCGGCACGCGCTGCACGCCCACCGCGGTGTTGATGATCATGGGCCAGATCGAGCAGATGAAGATGGTCCAGATGGCCGCCGGGTTGGCGCCCTTGAACACCAGCAGGCCGATCGGCAGCCAGGCCAGCGGCGAGACCGGGCGCAGCAGGCTGATGAGCGGGTTGAACATGCGCGAGAGGAAGCTGAAGCGCCCGATCGCGAAGCCCACCGGAATGCCCACCAGCGCGGCCAGGCCGAAGCCCATGCCCACGCGTTGCAGCGAGGACAGCACGTTCCAGCCGATGCCCTGGTCGTTGGGGCCGTTGGAATAGAAGGGGTCGGCGAAGAGCTTGGTCGCGGCGGTCCAGGTCTCGGCCGGGCCGGGAATGCCGCTGCCGGTGGAGGTGGCCACCAGTTCCCAGACCAGTGCAAGCAGGCCCAGGCCGAGCAGGGGCGGGATCACGCGCAGCCACAGGGCGCGCCAGTCGAACGGCACGCGCGCGGGCGCTTCGGTGGTGCCAGGCGCGGCCTGCACGGGTGCAGGCTTGCGCGTGGCCTGGGACATGGTGGAAGGCACTGCCGGTTCGGCAGCGGGACTGAGCGGGGTGTGGAAGACGGCGCTGACCATGTCGTGCTCCTCAGACCTGAACCTTGAAGCCGTCGGCATAGGCCTTGGGGTTCTTGCCATCCCAGACCACGCCGTCGATCAACTTGCTGCTGCGCATCTCGTCCTTGGGCACGCTCACCTTGGCGGCGGCGGCGCCCTGCTTGTAGAGATCAATCTTGTTGATCTGTTTCGCCACGGCGAGGTAGTCGGGGTGGTCCTTGATCAGGCCCCAGCGCTTGTGCTGCGTGAGGAACCACATGCCATCGGACAGGTACGGCATGTTCACGTAGCCGTCGTTGAAGAACTTCATGTGGTTGGGGTCGTCCCAGGTCTTGCCCAGGCCGTTCTGGTAGCGGCCCAGGATGCGCTGGTTGATCACGTCCACGCTGGTGTTGACGTAGGCCCGGTCGGCCACGGTCTCGGCCATCTTCAGCTTGTTCTGCAGGCCGGCGTCGATCCACTTGCTGGCTTCGAGAATGGCGGCCACCACGGCACGGCAGGTGTTGGGGTACTTCTGGGCGAACTCGCCGGTGGTGCCCAGCGCCTTCTCGGGATGGTCCTTCCAGATGTCCTGCGTGGTGACGGCGGTGATGCCGATGCCATCGGCAATCGCGCGGTGGCCCCAGGGCTCGCCCACGCAGTAGCCGTCCATGTTGCCCACGCGCATGTTGGCCACCATCTGCGGCGGCGGCACGGTGATGATCTTCGAGTCCTTCAGTGGCTGGATGCCGGCCGAGGCCAGCCAGTAGTAGAGCCACATGGCGTGGGTGCCGGTGGGGAAGGTCTGGGCGAATGTGTATTCGCGCTTTTCGGTGGACATCAGCTTGGCCAGGCTTGCAGCGTCCACCGCACCCTTGTCGGCGATCTTCTTCGACAGGGTGATGGCCTGGCCGTTGTGGTTCAGGTTCATCAGCACGGCCATGTCCTTCTTCGGCCCGGCCGTGCCGAGGTGCACGCCGTAGATCAGGCCCCAGAGCACGTGTGCCATGTCGAGTTCGCCATTGACCAGCTTGTCGCGCACGCCGGGCCAGCTGGCTTCCTTGGTCGGGATGATCTTCACGCCGTACTTCTGGTCGATGCCCAGCACCGAGGCCATCACCACGCTGGCGCAGTCGGTCAGCGGAATGAAGCCGATCTTCACTTCCTTCTTCTCGGGTGCGTCGGAGCCGGCGGCCCAGACGCCGTGGTGGCCCAGCGTGGAGAAGAGGGCGGCGGTGCCGATGGCGCCGCTCTTCTGGATGAACGCGCGGCGCGATGCCGTGGCCGGGGCGGCGGCATTCGTGTCGGTGGCTGGGGTGGGGACGTCTGCGCTCATGACCAACTCCTTGCTGATGAAAAAAATCGAAACCCCAAAGCACAACGGCGCCCATTTCCGGGCCCGCGCAAGCGCGAGTGGAAATGGACGCCGTTGTCCGTGTCTGGGAAGACTGTGGGAAACCTTGCCGCCATTGGCCCGGCTTCCGTTGCGAGGGATGAAGCAGTTACCGTGCCAGCGCAAGGGTTATCCCTTGTTCGCGTCTCCGGGGCTTGATTTCAAAGGAAAAAATCGAAAGCGCGTTTTGATGAGTGCGCGCGCCTGACCATCGGCGCGGGCCTCAAACTGGTGCGCTGGCACGCTTTTTGTGCGCCGCAGCACCGGGCACGTTTTCAGCGCGGACGTTCGGGCAGCACGTCGGCCATGGCCAGCACCGCCTCGGCCACTTCGATGAGCCGCCGGTTCTGGTTCATGGCCATCTGGCGCATGGTCTTGTGCGCTTCTTCCTCGCTGAGCTGGCGGTGCGCCATCAGCAGGCCCTTGGCGCGCTCGATCACCTTGCGCTCATTCAGGCTGGCGCGCACCGTGTCGAGCTCCTCGCTCATGGTCTGCAGCCGGTGCGCCTGTTCCTGCACCAGCTCGAGAATCGAGCGCTCCAGCTGCAGGCCGTAGCCCTGTGCCCCGGCACCGAAGCCCGGGGCTGGCGGCGTGGCGGGCAAGGGCGCATCGTGGAAGAAGGAGAGTGCGTCGGCCTCGCGCGCCGCGGTCGTCTGGAACGCCTGGTAGGCGTCCAGCTCGGCCTGGGCGGCGGCGATCTTCACCTCGCAGGCGCGCAGCAGATCGAGCGCCAGCCGGTCTTCCACACCCTTCATGCGGTCGATGCGCTGGCTGCAGCACTCGAACCAGGCCTGGCTGAGCTGCACGTTGAGCGGCGTGCCCGCAGACGCGGTGCACAGCACGCGGCGCATGCGCTCGAGCTCGGCCAGCGTGGCGCTGGCCTGGCTGGCCATCCACAGGTCCACCGCCTTCGGGTTGGCGAATTCCACGAACACCTGCAGGCAGCGTTCCTGCGACTCGATCAGGTGGAGCAGGCGCTGCTGCTCCGACGCCTCGGCGCGGCCGGAGGCAAACAGGGCCGAACCGGCGGCCCGCTCCTGGCCG
>JAESFZ010000429.1_pt1 | contig 14715 bp, 12 predicted proteins | sample 9269561 | NCBI WGS metagenome assembly JAESFZ01 (sample SAMN14515552, study PRJNA621657) | algae metagenome | isolation source: Tildeniella nuda ZEHNDER 1965/U140 and co-occurring heterotrophs from wet... | place: Switzerland: Stansstaad, Zurih | collected 1965-01-01
CCGCTAGTTCAGGCTTTCCCACGGGCAGCGCTAGCCTGTCATGCCAGCCCGCTAAAGCTGCGCACTTCCCCTGGGGGCGCGCGGCGCGCCCCGCCGCAGCTGCGCGAGACCGCCGGAGACGCTCGCCCTATCGGTGGCGCAATACACCCGTCCCGCGTCAGCGGGCCAGGCCATGACACGCCAGCGTCCAGCATAGGAACGCCTATGATCGGGGGTCGCGGGGGCACCCCCCGCGCCGCGGGAGTCCAGAGGGCGCGCGGCCGCGCCCGCTGGCGCGGGCCTGGGGCGCGCAGCCCCAGCGAGAGCACGGCCGGCGCCGTGAGCACCAATCTGGCGCAGCCGCTACCCCTTCTTCTCCTCAGGCGGCAGCTTCCGCTGCGGCCGCCGCCCGATCATATCGTCGAGGTCGCGCTCGGCCTGGGCGCCCACCTCGCCCTCCACGTAGCCGTCTTCGACGTCGTTACCCGCCACCAGCTGGTCGCCGTCGATCGGGTCGACGGTGGTGTCGATCACGCCCTGGTCGCCGCCGAGGTCGATGATATCGGCGGCCGCCGAGTCGCCCGTGCTGCCCGTCACATCTCCCACGTCGGGGATGTCGTCGCTGTAGATGTCGCCGGTGATGTCGTAGCTCTCTCGGCCGCTAAGGTCGGCGTCGCCCACGCTGCCGCCCGGGTCGACCTGCCCCGACGACGGGTCGGTCGGGCTGCCCGCGCCGCCCATCTTGTCGGTGGCGCCGAAGGTTATCAGGTCGGCGGCCGGGTCGCCGAAGGCCCCGCTGCTGCGGGAGCCCGCCGGCGCGGCCAGCGAGCCCCCGGCCGCGCCGGCGCTGCCGCCGACGGCGATCTCGCCCTCGCGATCCGTCGAGGCCGGGGAGCGGTCGTGGGCCGTGTCGGGGCCGCCGCGCTCCTCGCTCGCCTCGGCGGGGCTGTCGTCGCCCTCGCCGAGCGTGGTCATCGCCGGGGCCACCGGCTGGCCGGACATAGCGCCGCGCATCGCGTCGGCCTGAGCGTCGCGGCCGAGGTAGAGCCGGGCGCCCGGGCCGGCGCCCGCGCCGATCTCGATCACCTGGCCGATCCCGCCCGCGCCCGGCCGGAGGCGCACGCTGATAGGCGCGCCGATGATGTGCTCGCCGGCGCCGACCTGGATGCGCAGGGCCCCGTCGGCCTGGCTACAGTCGACCCCTGCGAAGGGCTGGCCCGCCGCGACCCGGTCGGCGCCGGCGTCGGCCGGGAGCAGCTCAAGGGTCGCCGGGGTGCCCCGGTAAGCCCGGCCGATCTCCGCAAAAAACTGGCCCCAGCGCTCGCGTGGGACGTCGCGCTCTCCTGTCGATGTCATATCCGTCTCCTGCGCTCTGACGCGGCCGCGGCCCGAGCTGCCCGCCGCCCTGCGGTTCCGTACGCATAGAGCGCACGAGCCGTGCCACGGCGACGGGCGAGGCGCCGCAGGGTATAATGGGGCGTCCCCGCCTGACGGCACAGCGCTTGCGGGCAGCGCGGGAGCCGCCCGCAGCTATGTCGAGGAGCTTATGGGAGAGCAGCTGAGCGAGGCCGCCCGCGCCTTCCTCGCCGAGCCGCGCTTCGGCGTGCTCGGGATCAACCGCCCCGGCGAGCCGCCCCACCTCAGCGTGATGTGGTTCGCGCTGGAGGGCGACGAGATCATGATGAATACCCTCGTCGGCCGGGTCAAGGACGGCGCTCTGCGCGAAGACCCGCGCGCCGCCCTGTGCGTCGAGGACGGCTACCGCTACGTCACCCTCTACGGCTCGGTTCGCATGCTGGAGGACCGGACCACCGCCCAGGCCGACATCGCCCGCCTGGCCCGGCTCTACGAGCCCGAGGCGGACGCCGAGCGTATGATCGCGAACTTTCGTAAGCAGCAGCGCGTGACGATCCGCATGGCGATCGAGCGCGTGGCCGAGCATCTGTAGGAGGCCCTATGGCGAACCTGAAAGCGCAGCTTGCCGAGTCGACCACGAAGATCGAGGCCCTGGAGGAGGAGCGCAGCCAGATCTACCGCGATAGCCACGTCGACGACCGCGAGCACCCGCGCCTGCTCGAGATCAACCACGAGCTGGAGCACCTCTGGGATCTGAAGCGCCGGCTCGAGGCGGCCATCTCCGCCGGCTTCGACGACCTGCCCGTGCCGCCACCCGAGCACCCCGAGGACCAGATCGGGTAGCTGCGCGCCGCGGCGCCCCATTCGCGCTCAGATAGCCCGTCGCGCATCAGGGCGGCGGGCTACGCGGCTGCTACGGCGCGACAGCGGGGTTTACAGCCTTTGTAAGTTCTTTACAACCGCTGGCGTTGACAGCGGATACGCGCCATCGTATGATGGCAGCACCGCAACCGCGAGAGCCCACGAACCTGCCCCCACCGCTGCGCCAGGCCCTGGCTGCAACCCCCGGAGTGATGCCGCCCCCTCGGCCCGGCAAGGAGCAACAGATGCCCCGCCAAAGAATGTTCGTCGCCCTACTCGCCCTGGCTCTGGCCCTGGCCGGCTGCGGCAGCACGCCCGGCGGCGGCCAGGTGGCGCCCACCAGTGGCGCCGAGCCGGCCGGCTCGCCCGCGCCCGCCGCCAGCGGCGGCACCCTGCGCGTCGGCCGCACCGCCGCCCCCGACTCGCTCAACCCCGGCGCCACCTACCTCGTCGAGGGCGGCGAGGTGCAGAACCTCGTCTACGACGCGCTGATCGGCACCGACCTGCGGCTCCAGCCCGTGCCCCAGCTCGCCGATGAGTGGTCCGTTGCCGAGGACGGCAAGACCTGGACCTTCAAGCTCAACCCGGGCGCGAAGTGGCACGACGGCCAGCCCGCCACCGCGGCGGACGTCAAGTTCACCTATGAGATGATCATGGGCTTCGAGTCGTTCGGCCTGCTGAAGGACTACACCTCGCTGATCGCCAGCGTCGAGGCGCCCGACCCGCAGACGGCCGTGATTACCTTCGAGGAGCCGGTGGCTAACACCACCGAGCGCTTCGCCGGGCTCTACATCCTGCCGCAGCATATCTGGCAGGAGTTCGCCGCAGACGAGACGGCGGCCACAGAGTTCACCAACGAGTCGCTGATCGGCTCGGGGCCGTTCAAGCTGGCCGAGTATAAGCAGGCCGAGTTCACCCGCCTCAGCGCCGTGAAGGACCACTACCGCACGCCGCCGCAGATCGACGAGGTGATCTTCCGCGTCTTCGGCAACTTCGACGCGATGATCCAGGCCCTGCGCACCGGCGAGATCGACACCACCACGATCACCAGCAACACCGTGGTGCGCTCGCTCCAGAGCGAGGCCAACATCAAGGTCGAGATCGGCAACCAGCTCGGCCTGAGCGACATCATCTTCAACATCACCGACCCGGCCAACTGCCCGCCCGAGGTGGGCAAGTGCACCGGCCACCCGGCCCTGCGCGATGTGCAGGTGCGCCAGGCCCTCGCCCACGCCACCGACAAGCAGCAGCTGATCGACGTGGTGCTGCTCGGCCTCGGCACGCCCGGCCTGGGTCTGGTGATGCCCGGCCACGGCGATGCCTTCGCCAGCGAGCTGGAGGACTACGCCTTCGACGTCGAGAAGGCCAAGCAGATCCTCGAAGCGGCCGGCTACGCCGACAGCGACGGCGACGGCGTGCGCGAGATGCCGGGCGACCCGAGCAAGCCACTGCGCTTCCGCTACAGCTTCCCCTCCGACCAGAGCACCGACGGCACGCGCGTCTTCGAGGTGCTGCGCGATATGTGGCTCCAGGCCGGCGTGGCGATCGATCTGACCCCGCTTGAGGCCGACGCGCTCACCGCCGTCTGCTGCCCGGCCTTCGACTTCGATGTGATCAACTGGGGCTGGAGCGGCAGCCCCGACCCATCCGGGCTGCTCTACATCGCCACCACCGAGCAGATCCCGACCGGGGTGAGCGAGACCGGCTACGCCAACCCGGAGTACGACGAGCTCTTCGCCCAGCAGCAGGTGACAGTTGACCCGGCCGCGCGCCAGGCCATCCTCAAGCAGATGCAGGCGATCATGCTGCGCGATGTGCCCTATATCATCCCGTACTACCGCCAGAACGTCCAGGCCTACCGCAGCGACCGCTTCGCCGGCTGGGTGATCGACCCGGAGGGCGTGCTGGCCCTGGAGAGCCGGCTCTCACTGGTGGCGATCACGCCCGTGCAGCCGTAGCGCCCATGAGCCGCAGCGACTACATCATCCGCCGGATCGGCACGGCCGCCCTGACGATCGTCGTGGTGACCGTGCTGAACTTCTTCCTGTTCCGCGTGCTCCCCGGCGACCCGGCGCGGGCGCTGGCCCGCGACCCGCGCATGACGGCCGAGGCCGTGGCCGCCATCCAGGCCCGCTTCGGGCTCGATAAGCCGCTGCTGATCAACCTGGAGGGCAACCCCCTCGACAGCCAGTTCTTTCGCTACCTGGCCAACCTGGCCCAGGGCGACCTGGGGATCTCGTTCAACTTCAACCGCCCGGTGGCCGGCCTGCTCGGCGAGTACCTCTGGAACACGCTGCTGCTGGTGGGCGCGGGCGAGGTGCTGGCGATCGTGGTCGGCATGGCCCTGGGCGTGGTGGCGGCCTGGCGGCGCGGCACCGCGCTCGACGTGGGCGCCCTGCTGGTGGGCCTGATCACCTGGGCCATGCCGACCTTCTTCCTGGCGATCATCCTGCTGATCATCGGCAGCAGCTACCTCGGCCTGCCCGTGGGTGGCAGCCGCTCGGCCGGCATGAGCTACGCCGGCCCGCTCGACGCGGCGCTCGACGTCGGGCGGCACCTGCTGATGCCCACGCTCACCCTGACGATTGTCCTGCTCGGGCAGTACATGCTGGTGATGCGCAGCGCCCTGCTCGATGTGCTCAGCGAGGACTATATCCTCACCGCGCGGGCCAAGGGCCTCCGCGACGGCGAGGTGCTGCGGGCGCACGCCCTGCCCAACGCCATGCTGCCGATGGTGACGCTGATCGCGCTGACGCTGGGCTTCACGGTGAGCGGCTCGATCCTGATCGAGAGCGTGTTCTCGTGGCCGGGGCTGGGCAGCGCGGTGTTTCAGGCGGTGAGCCGGCGCGACTACCCGATGCTCCAGGGCGCCTTCCTGCTCTTCACCGTGAGCGTGGTGCTGGCAAACACCGCCGCCGACCTTGTCTACGCCTGGCTCGACCCGCGGGTGAAGCAATAATATGGCAGCTATCGTCACACAGCACCCGGCCCCAACCGCCGAGCTGCGCGGGGTGCGCGGGCTCTGGCGGCGGGTGCGGCGCAGCTGGATGGGCCTGATCGGCCTGGTGATGCTCGTGGTCGCCGTGGCCATGGCGCTCTTCGCGCCATGGCTGGCGCCCTACGACCCCCAGGCGCCGGTGCGGGCCACGCTCGACTCGATCTACGCGCCGCCGAGCGCCGAGCACCCGCTCGGCACCGACGACGGCGGCAAGGACGTGCTCAGCCTGTTCATCTACGGCTCGCGCGTGTCGCTGATCGTCGGCTTCGCGGCCTCGGCGATCACGGTGCTGGTGGGCGGCACGGTGGGCCTGCTCGCCGGCTACTTCGGCGGGCGGGCCGCCTCGGCGCTCATGGGCATCACCAACATCTTCCTGGTGATCCCCGACCTGCCGCTCTATGTGGTGCTGGTGGCCCTGCTCGGCCCGAGCATCTACAACATCATCCTGGCGATCGCGATCATCGGCTGGACCGGCACGGCCCGGCTCGTCTACGCGCAGACGCTCTCGGTGAAGGAGCGCCAGTTCGTGCTGCGGGCGCGGGCGATCGGCGCGCCGCCCTGGCACATCCTGCGCCGGCACGTGCTGCCGATGGTGCTGCCGCTGCTGCTGGCCCAGAACGCGCTCGCGATCTCGGGGGCCATCCTGGCCGAGTCGGGGCTGGCCTTCCTCGGCCTCGGCGACCCGACGCTGATCAGCTGGGGCACCATGCTCAACTTCGCCTTCGGCCGCGGCGCGATCTCGGTGGGCGCCTGGTGGGCGCTGCTGCCGCCCGGCCTGGGGATCATCTGGGTTGTGCTGGCCTGGACGCTGCTCGGCTATGTGATCGAGGAGACGATCAACCCGCGCGCCCAGAGCCACCATCTGTCCCCGGAGCGCCCATGACCCTGCTCGATGTCAGAGGTCTCACGACCGAGTTCGTCACCCCCGGCGGCCGCGCCGTGCGCGCCGTGGACGGCCTGAGCTTCTCGCTGGCCCGCGGCGAGGCGCTGGGGATCGTGGGCGAGAGCGGCTGCGGCAAGACGACGGCGGTGCTCTCGCTGCTGCGCCTGCTGCCGCCGGCCGGGCGGATCGTGGCCGGCGAGGCGCTGATCGAGGGCGAGGACATCCTGGCCCTCGACCGCGAGTCGCTGCGCCGGCGCCGCTGGAGCGACCTGTCGATCGTCTTCCAGGGCGCCATGAACGCCCTCAACCCGGTGCGCACGGTTGGCGACCAGATCCGCGAGGCCATCCTGGCCCACGAGCGGGTGGGCCGCGAGGCCGCCGACAAGCGGGTCGGCGCGCTGCTGGAGCAGGTCGGCATCGCCGCCTGGCGGGCCGACCAGTACCCGCACCAGTACTCCGGCGGCATGCGCCAGCGGGCGATGATCGCGATGGCGCTCGCCTGCGACCCGCAGCTGATCATCGCCGACGAGCCGACCACGGCGCTGGACGTGATGATCCAGGCCCAGATCATTAAGCTGCTCGACCGGCTGCGCGAGGAGCTGAACCTCGGCCTGATCGTGGTCACCCACGACCTCGGGCTGGTGGCGGCGCTCTGCCAGAAGGTGCTGGTGATGTACGGCGGCCGGCTGGCCGAGTACGGGCCGGTGGACGAGGTGTTCGACCGGCCGCGCCACCCCTACACGCAGCGCCTGCTGGCCGCCTTCCCCGACATCGCCCGGCCCGACGCCGCGCTCGTCGGCATCCCCGGCGCGCCGCCGCGCCTCTCCGACCTGCCCACGGGCTGCCGCTTCCACCCTCGCTGCCACATGGCCGCCGAGCGCTGCCGGATCGAGGACCCGGCCGTCCGCGCCGTCGGCCCCGGTCACAGCGCCACATGCCACTTCGTATGATCACACCCAGCGATCTATCCACGCCGATCTTGCAGCTGATCGACCTGAAGAAGCACTACCCGGTGCCGCGCGGGATCGTGGGCGGGCTGCGCGGGCTGCCCCGGCGCAGCGTGCGCGCCATCGACGGCGTGAGCCTCGCGCTCGGCCGCGGCGAGGTGCTGGCCCTGGTGGGCGAGAGCGGCTGCGGCAAAACCACCACCGCGCTCGCCGCCCTGGGGCTGGTGGAGCCGAGCGGGGGCGAGGTGCGCTTCGAGGGCCGGCCGCTGCACGCCGAGCTGCGCCGCGATCGCGGGCTGCGCCGGGCCATGCAGATGGTCTTTCAGGACCCCTACGAGTCGCTGAACCCGCGCATGTCGGTCGAGACGATCGTGGCCGAGCCGCTGGTGGTGCACCGCCTGGGCGACGCCGCCGAGCGCGCGCGGCGGGTGAGCGCGGCCCTGGAGGAGGTCGGGCTGCGCCCCGCGGCCGAGTTCGCCGGCCGGCTGCCCCACGAGCTCTCCGGCGGCCAGCGCCAGCGCGTGGCGATCGCCGCCGCGCTCGTCACCGAGCCGCGTCTGCTGGTGGCCGACGAGCCGGTGAGCATGCTCGACGTTTCCATCCGCGCCGAGATCCTGGCCCTGCTGAATGAGCTGCGCCGCACCCGCGGGATCAGCATCCTTTTCATCACCCACGACCTGGCGACGGCGGCGCTGTTCGCCGACCGCATCGCGGTGATGTACCTGGGCCGCGTGGTCGAGGTCGGCCCGGCCGCCGAGGTGCTCGGGACGCCCCAGCACCCCTACACCAAGGCGCTGCGCTCGGTGGTGCCCAGCATCACAGCGCGCGGCCGCCGCGAGCAGATCGTGCTGCGCGGCGAGACGCCCAACCCCGCCGATGTGCCGCCCGGCTGCCGCTTCCACCCGCGCTGCCCGCTCGCCGTCGACGCCTGCGCCCACACCGACCCGCCGCTGGAGCTGAAGGTCGGCCACGAGGCGGCCTGCATCCGCGTATAGCAACAGCCCCCTCTGCCCGAGCGGAAGAGGGGGCTGAGGTTGAGGGAGCCGCCGCTAGCTGCCGGGCTGCAGCGTGTAGTCGGCGATGGCGCGCAGGCCGCTGGTGTTGCCGTAGGCGGTGTAGCTGCGCCGGCCCACCGGCTCCTGCTCGCTCAGGTAGAGCGTCGCGGCGAAGCCGCCGTCTTCGTCCACGCTCACATCGCCGATCCAGCGCGTCGAGTAGTCGGGCAGGGTCACCCAGACGGTCACGATCTCGTCGGGCTGGAAGCCGCTGCCGCTGAAGTCGGCGTAGCTGCGCTGGGTGTCGGGGCTGGGCGAGACAGTCAGCTTCGCCACCCCGGCGGCCGCGGTCAGGTCGGCCACCTGCACGTCGAACTCGGCGATCCCGTTGGCGCCGCCCTCCAGGCCACGGGCGGTGAGCGCGTAGCGGCCCACCGGCGACCCGCTCACATAGACGGTGTACTCGATGACGCCGCCCGGGCCGGCGCCGGTGCGCGCGAGCTCGGCCACGGTGTTGTCGGGGTAGCGCAGCCAGATCGCCACCTCCTCGCCGCCGCGGTAGCCGGAGCCGCGGAAGGTGAAGTAGCTGCCCTGGGCGTCGCGGCCGGGCTCGGCCGTGAGCGTGACGCCGGCCGAGGGGCCGGGCGCCGCGCCGATGTTGACGTTGACGCTCGCGTACACCTCGCGGCCGCTCTGCTGGCCGTAGGCGGTGTAGGTGTAGGCGCCGGTGGGCGTGAAGGTGGCGCCCAGGAAGTCCGGCAGGTAGGGGTAGCTGAAGGCGCCGTCGCCGTTCGTCTCCAGCTCGGCGACGCCGTAGACGCGGAAGTCGGGGTAGGTGATCCAGACCGACACGAGCTCGCCCGGCGTGAAGCCGGCGCCGCTCAGGGTGACGGTGTCGTTCTGGCGCGGGGCGGCCGGGCTGGCGCTCAGGCTAGCCGAGCTGGCGCCCGAGGTCCATGTCCACAGGCCGAGCAGCGCGGCCAGGCTGAGGGCGAACCCGCCCATCAGCAGCCGCAGGCGCACGCGCGGATGCTCTCGCAACATTGATGTTCTCCCTGGTCGCTAACGATGCCATGACGTAAACAGCGGATCTACGATGCTGGGCGATCCCCCCTTTCGCGCGGCTGGGCTGCTCCGGGCCTTACGGTACTTGATCAGCCGCTCTCCGACCGATGATCGTAGGTTGCAGGAGGATGACAGCAGGTTAACGCCGCCCTTACGATAGGGGGCGCGAACTAACATAAAGTTGCAATCCGGAGAATGTGTGGTAGAATACCGGCCGCCTGTGCTCCGCCACGTTGCGGTAAGGACCTTGAGGGAATGCCCAGAACGCTATCGCGCCTCGTACTGCCCACTCTGCTCGCCGCCACGCTCGTCGCCTGCGGCGGGCCGCCCGCTTTGGGCCAGCCTGACGCCATCCCCAGCGCGGTCGCCGTTGCCCCCAGCGCAGCCCCGATCGTCCTCCCCAGCGTGCCGCCCGCGCCGAGCGCCACCAGCGCGCCCACAGCCACCGCGGAGCCAAGCGCCACGCCTGAGCCGCCCACGGCCACGCCCGAGCCGCCCACGGCCACGCCCGAGCCGATCAGCGGCGCCCTCGCGCTGCCGCGCGGCAGCGTCACCACGCGGCCCTTCGCCGTGATGCTCGACAACCACCCCGGCGCCTTCCCGCAGTCGGGGCTCAACCAGGCCGCGATCGTCTTCGAGGCGCTGGCCGAGTTCGGGCTCACCCGCTACATGGCGGTGTTCGTGCCCGGTGTCGGCGAGGAGCTCAGCGAGATCGGGCCGGTGCGCAGCGCGCGGCCCTACTTCGTGGAGTGGGCCAAGGGGCTGCGCGCCGTCTATGTCCACGCCGGCGGCTCGCCCGAGGGCCTGCTGCTCGCCGAAACATCGGTGGAGCTGATCAACGCCGACGCCCTGCGCCGCGACGCCGGCGCCGCCTTCCGGCGCAGCGCCGCCCGCGCGGCCCCGCACAACCTCTACACCGACAGCGCCAGCCTGGCCGCCTTCCGTGACGGCAAGCAGGCCGAGACGCCCGACCTGGGCGAGATCGGCTTCCTGCTCAAGCCCGAGGCCCCCGCCGCGCAGCGCCCCGCCAGCCAGCAGCTCAGCTACTACTTCATCTACCGCGAGGCCTACGTCGGCTGGACCTACGACCCGGCCACGAACAGCTACGGCTACTTCCGCCAGGCCCGCCCCCACATCGACGCGCGCACCGGCGAGCAGCTGCGCTTCAAGAACGTGCTGGTGCTCGAGGTGCCGGAGCGCCGCATCCCCGGCGACGCGAAGCAGCGCATCGAGCAGGACGTGCTCGGCGAGGGCCGCGCGCGCGTCTTCTACGACGGCGCGCTGGTCGAGGCCACCTGGCGCAAGGCGGCCGGCTTCGCCCCGCTCCAGATCTTCGGCCCCGACGGGGCCGAGCTGGCTCTGAACCCCGGCAATGTCTGGGTCGCCGCCGTGCCCTCCCTCGACAACCTCACAGTTGAGGGAGGACTCTAGCCACACCCGCCGCGCGCCCTGTTGGCGCGTGGGTCGATCGATAGCGAGGGGAGCCATCCCCCACCAGATGCGGGAACACCCGCGCGCACCCCGCCCTGCCTGCGGGGAGGCCAGCCCGGCGAGCGATCGCCGGCGCGGCCCCGGCTGATGCCGGTCGTGCGCGGGCTCTCCGGGCAGCGCCGCCACCAGGCGGCCCCCCGGTGACCGCACGAGAGGAGTCCGTATGTCAGAAGGTCACCTACGCCGCAGCCTCGTGATTGTCATCCTCGCCCTGATGACGGCCGCCGCAGCTCAGGTTAACGCCGCCCCCCCCGCCGAAGAGGCCCAGCAGAAGGCCGCGCCGACCTACCGCGTCTTCGCCACCCGCGAGGGGCTCGTCGGCCGCATGACCGGCAACGGCCATATCATCAAGCCCCGCGACCGCTTCGTCGCGCTGCCCTCCTGGGCCGTGCTCTCCCCTAAAGGCACTAATAAGTTCAGCGTCCGCCTCACCTACAAGGGGCGCAGCGTGGTTGTGCCGGTCTGGGACGTCGGCCCTTGGAACACCAAGGACGACTACTGGAACGCCAACCGCCGCTACAGCGACCTGCCAGTGGGCCGGCCGATGGCCCACGCGGCCTACTATGACGGCTACAACGGCGGCCTCGACGAGCGCGGGCGGCGGATCAACAACCCCAACGGGATCGATATCGCCGACGGCGCCTTCTGGGACGACCTCGGGATGACCCGCAACGACTACGTCGACGTCACCTTCCTCTGGCTCGGCTACGACCCCGGCCCCGGCAACGCCACGCCAGTCACCCCGCCGAGCGAACCCGCCGGCCCGCCCGCCGCCCCCGCCGCCCCCGCCGCGCCGGCCAAGCCGGTGGAGGTTGAGGCCGGCGCGACCACGGTGGACAACGGCGACGCGGGGTACAGCGCCAACGGCCCGCACTGGGAGGAGGCCGCCTGCGGCATGGGCGGCAAGCACGCCTTCACGAAGTCGACCGACGTCGCCGCGAAGGCCACCAGCGCCGCGAGCTGGTCGCCGCAGCAGCTTTCCCCGGGCTTCTATGAGCTGAAGGTTTATGTGCCCGAGTGCGGCGGCGCCGCCACCGGCTCGGCCCGCTACAAGGTCACGCACGACGGCGCCGCCACCGAGGTGACGGTCGACCAGCAGGCGAACGCGGGCCAGTGGGTTTCGCTCGGCACCTTCCACTTCGAGGGCGCGACGAACGAGCAGGCCCGGCTCGAGCTGAGCGACCTGACCGCCGACAGCGGGCGGGCCGTGCGCTTCGATGTGGCGGCCTGGGCGCCGCGCGCCGACAGCGCCGCCCCCGACGCCACCATCACCGCGATCGCCCGCAAGGACAGCGGCTACCAGGTGACCTGGGGCGGCTCCGACGATCTGAGCGGCATCGCCACCTACGACGTGCAGGTGCGCCTGCTGCCGAAGGGCGGCTGGACCGACTGGCGGCTCGCCACGGCTGAAACCGGCGCCTGGTGGGGCCCCGACGAGGGCAAGCAGTTCGCCTTCCGGGCGCGCGCTCGCGACTGGGCCGGCAACCTCGAGCCCTGGGCCGAGCAGGCCGATATGGACACCACGCAGGCGAGCCAGTGAGCGGGTGATGCGCCCTGTGGTCGCAGTGAGGGGGTGAGATCGCGCTAGCAATGCGATCTCACCCCCTCACCCTCTCGCCCGTTTTACTTATCGTTGAGCGCGGCGACGCCGGGCAGCTCCTTGCCCTCGAGCAGCTCCAGCGAGGCCCCGCCGCCGGTGGAGACATGGCTCATGCGCTCGGCCAGGCCGGCCTGCTCCACGGCGGCCACCGAGTCGCCGCCGCCGACGATCGTGGTCGCGCCGGCCTCGGAGGCGTCGGCCATAGCCTGGGCCACCGCGCGGGTGCCGGTGGCGAAGGGCTCCATCTCGAACACGCCCATCGGCCCGTTCCAGATCAGCGTCTTCGCGGCGCGCACCTCGGCGCCGTACAGCTCGACGGTGCGCGGGCCGATGTCGAGCACCCGCCAGCCGTTCGGCACCTCGTCCACCGCGACCGTGCGGGTGTTGGCCTCGGCGCTGAAGGCGTCGGCGATCACGGCGTCGACGGGCAGCAGCAGGCGCACGCCGCGCTCCTTCGCCCGCGCGATCAGGCTGCCGGCGAGCGCGACGCTCTCGGCCTCGACGAGCGAGTCGCCCAGGTTCTTGCCCTCGGCCAGCAGGAAGGTGTTGGCCATACCGCCGCCGATCAGCAGCGCGTCGACCTTGGCGAGCAGGTTCTCGATCACGCCGATCTTGTCGCTGATCTTGGCCCCGCCGATGATCGTCACGAAGGGCCGCGCCGGCTCCTCCAGCGCCCCGCCGATGAACTTCAGCTCCTTCTCCATGAGCAGGCCGGAGACGGCGGGCAGGCGGTGGGCCACGCCCTCGGTGCTGGCGTTGGCCCGGTGGGCCGCGCCGAAGGCGTCGTTGACGAACACATCGCCCAGGCGGGCCAGCTCGGCGGCCATGCCGGCGTCGTTCGCCTCCTCGCGTGGGTCGAAGCGCGTGTTCTCCAGCATCAGCACCTGGCCGGGGCGCAGGGCCGCGGCGGCGGCCTCGGCGGCCTCGCCGGTGACGGCCTCGGTCTTCTTGACCTCGGTGGCCTCGGGGAGCAGCTCGAACAGCCGCTCGACCACCGGGCGCATGCTGTACTTCGGGTTGACCTTGCCCTTCGGCCGGCCGAGGTGCGACATGAGCACCACGCCGTTGGCGCCCTGCTCCAGCAGGTGGCGGATGGTTGGCAGCGCGGCGCGGATGCGCGTGTCGTCGGTGATGGCGCCGGAGTCGTCCAGCGGGACGTTGAAGTCCACGCGCACCAGGGCGCGCTTGCCGGCCCACTCGACGTCGCGGATTGTCTGCTTAGCCATTGGGGATCTCCTTGAATGCGGCATAATCCCGACCGCCCGGCATTATAGCACTCCCCTGAGGAGGAGCAGAAGAACAGGAGGGCAGGAGAACAGGAGAGCAGGCTCCTCTGTTACACTACGACCAACATCCGCCTTTATAAGCAGGAGCAGAGCTATGCAGATCGACCTGCCTGCGAGCGCCGCCGATACGCTGGAGTGGGGCTGGGAGCGCTGGCAGCCCGCCTTTCAGGCCCTCGCCGAGGCGCCGCTGGATGTTACCACCGTCGACGCCTGGCTCGCCGGCTGGGATCGCGTCAGCTCGCTGCTGACCGAGACCTTCACCCGGCTGCATATCGCCACCACCCAGGACACCGCCGACGCCGAGGCCGACCGGCGCTACCGCGCTTTTCTCTCCGGCGTCTACGCCCCGGCGATGGCCGGCGAGCAGGCGCTCAAGCGCAGGCTGCTCGACAGCGGCCTGGAGCCGGCCGGCTTCGACGTGGCCCTGCGCAACATGCGCGCCCAGGCCGAGCTGTTCCGCGAGGCCAACCTGGCGCTGCTCAGCGAGGAGCGCCAGCTCGGCAGCGAGTACAACAAGATCATCGGCGCCCAGACGGTGGAGTGGGCGGGCGAGGAGCTCACCGTCGTCCAGCTCACGCCGGTGCTCCAAGACCCCGACCGGGCCACCCGCGAGCGGGCCTGGCGCATGGTCGCCGAGCGCCAGCTGGCCGACCGGCCCGCGATCAACCAGCTCTGGCGCAAGCTCTTCGCCCTGCGCACCCAGATCGCGGCCAACACCGGCCTGCCCGACTACCGGGCCTACGCCTGGGTGCAGCGCGGCCGCTTCGACTACACCCCCGACGACTGCATGCGCTTCGCCGAGGCGATCGAGGCCGCCGCCGTGCCGGCCGCCCGCCGCGTCTCCGAGCGCCGCGCCGCCCGCCTGGGCCTGGATCGGCTGCGCCCCTGGGACAGCGAGGCCCGCGCCGCCGACGAGACGGCCCTGCGCCCCTTCGCCAGCACCGCGGCCTTCGTGGAGGGCGCCGAGAACGCGATCGGCCGCGTGGACGAGGAGCTCGGCGGCTACTTCGCGACGATGCGCGCCGAGGGCCGGCTCGACCTCGACAACCGCAAGGTCAAGGCGCCCGGCGGCTACTGCGCCACGCTCCAGGTCGAGCAGCGCCCATTCATCTTCATGAACGCCGTCGGGGTGGCCGGCGATGTGCGCGTGCTGCTGCACGAGGCCGGCCATGCCTTCCACGTCTTCGAGGCCGCCCACCTGCCCTACATCCAGCAGCGCGGCGCCCCGATGGAGTTCGCCGAGGTGGCCTCGAT
>JAESFZ010000432.1_pt1 | contig 14669 bp, 7 predicted proteins | sample 9269561 | NCBI WGS metagenome assembly JAESFZ01 (sample SAMN14515552, study PRJNA621657) | algae metagenome | isolation source: Tildeniella nuda ZEHNDER 1965/U140 and co-occurring heterotrophs from wet... | place: Switzerland: Stansstaad, Zurih | collected 1965-01-01
TAGACCTGCGTCTGCGAGTTGTCGTCGGGCGGAATGAAGCCCTGCGGCAGCAGCGGGATCAGCGCCAACGACCCGAAGAAGAACGCGCCCGCGCCGACCATGGTGACCCAGCGGTGGCGGATGCACCATGCTGCCCAGCCCTGGTAGGTGTTGAGCCAACCGGGTTCGTCCTGGTTGTTCATCCATTTCCAGATGGCGGCGGTCACGCGGTTGCGGCGCGCCCATTGCGGCATGTCCTTGGCCGTCACGATGGGCTTGAGCAGGTACGCGGCCATCATGGGCGTGAGCGCGCGCGCCACCACCAGCGAGGCAAACACGGCGAACGAAGCCGTCCAGCCAAACTGCTTGAAGAACTTGCCCGGAATGCCTGCCATGAAAGCGGTGGGCAGGAACACCGCAATCAGCGTGAAGGTGGTGGCAATCACGGCCAGCCCGATTTCGTCGGCCGCCTCCATCGACGCCTGGTACGGCGTCTTGCCCATGCGCATGTGGCGCACGATGTTCTCCACCTCCACGATGGCGTCGTCCACCAGAATGCCGATCACCAGGGACAGCGCCAGCAGCGTGACCACGTTGATGGTGAAGCCCATGTAGTACATGCCAATGAAGGCCGGGATGGCCGACAGCGGCAGCGCCACGGCGGAGACCACCGTCGCGCGGAAGTCGCGCAGGAAAAGCCACACCACCAGCACGGCAAGGATGGCGCCTTCGTAAAGCAGCTTCATCGATCCATCGAACTCTGCGGCCACTGGCGTCACGAAGTCGAACGATTCCGTGATGCGCAGGTCGGGCCTCGATGCCTGCAGTTGCTTGAGTCGGGTGCGCACGCCATCGCCCACCTCGATCTCGCTCGCGCCGCGGCTGCGCGCCACCTCGAAGCCCACCACGGGCTTGCCATCGAGAAAGGCGGCCGCCGTGGGCTCGGCGACGGTGTCCTTGATCTCGGCAATCTGGTCGAGCCGCACACGGCGTCCATCGCTCAAGGACAGCTCCAGCCGGGAGATGGCTTCGGCCGATTGCAGCGACGACAACGTGCGCAATGGCTGCTGACTGCCGCCGAGGTCCACGCGCCCACCCGCGCTCTCGATCTGCACCTTGGCCAGCTGGCGCGAGATGTCCGACGCGGTGGTGTTCAACGCCTGCAGCTTGAGCGGATCGAGCAGCACCTGCACCTCGCGGTCCACCCCGCCCACGCGGTTGATCGCACCCACACCGCGCACCGACAGCAGCAGCTTGGACACGTCGTTGTCGACGAACCAGGAGAGCGCCTCGGCATCCATCTTGTCGGACGCCACGGTGTACGCCAGCACCGCGCCGCCAGCGAGTTCCACTTTGTTGATGATGGGCTCGCGCAGGTCGGTCGGCAGATCGCCGCGCACCTTGGCCACGGCCGAGCGCACATCGTCCAGCGCTTCCTGCGTGCTCTTCTCGATGATGAACTCGGCGGTGATGGACACCGTGCCGTCTTGCACCTTGGTGTAGATGTGCTTCAGGCCCTGCAGCGAGGCCAGGCCGTTCTCGATGACGCGGGCGACATCGTTTTCCAGCTGGTTGGGCGACGCACCGGGCAGTGAAGCCAGCACGGTGATGTTGGGCACGTCCAGGTCAGGAAAGTTTTGCACCTTCATCTGCTTGAACGAAAACAGGCCCGCCAGCGTGAGCATGACGAACAGCATCGCCGCTGGAATCGGATTTCGGATGGACCAGGCTGAGACGTTCATGCTGGCGTACTCACTGAACGACCTTGACAAGGTCGGCGTCGTTCAGGAAGCCCGCCCCCTCCACGGCCACACCGTCTTCAGGCTTCAGTCCTTCAAGCACTTCCACGCGCTCTTCCACCCGCCGCCCGGTCTGCACCTTGCGCTGGCTGGCCTTGCTCTGGTCGTCGACCACGAAAACGTAGTTGCTGCCGTCGCGCACCACGATGGCCTGGCTGGGCACGGTGAGCGCCTCGCTCTGCCCGAGGTCGAAATGGCCCCTGGCGAATGTGCCGGCTTTCAGCTCGGGATGGCGCGGCAGGTCGACAAAGACCAGGATGTTGCGCGTCTGCGGGTCGGCGCCCGGGGCAATGGCGCGCACCTGGCCCGTGATCTCAAGCCCTGTGGCGGCAGTGACCTGCACCTTCTGGCCAACGCGGATGCGACCCACCTCATTGGGCGTCACTTCGCCACGCCATTCCATCCGGCTCTGGCGCACCATGCGGAACAGTTCCTGTCCGGCGCCCACCACCGCGCCCACAGTGGCACCCCGCGCGGAGATCACGCCGTCGTCTGGCGCCAGCACGCGGGTGTTGCCCAGGCGAACCTCGGTCGCACCGAAGGCGGCCTTGGCCGCCTCGAACTGCGCGCGCGCCACCTTCTCCTGCGTGAGGTATTGCGCCACCTGCGAGCGGGATAGCGCACCGGTGTCCTGGATCGAACGCGCACGGTCGGCATCGGCCTTGGCGTTCTCGAAGCTGGCTTCGGCCTGCATCAGGCTGGCCTGGCTCTGCAGGCTGTCGGCCTTGGTGGTTTCGCTGGCGAACACCGCCAGCACCTGCCCCTTGCGCACCACGTCGCCCACGTTCACGTTCACCGCCGCCAGGCGCAAGCCATTCACCTCGGCGCCCACGCTGGCTTCCTGCCAGGCGGTGATGTTGCCGTTGGCCTGCAGCCGGATCGGCAGGTTGCTGCGCGCCGGCTTGGCCAGGGTGACGGTGAGCGAGGGCCGGGGCGCGGCTTCGGCCGCAGGCTGTTCGGGCCCGGCCGGCTTGCGGATGACGAAGACAAGCACCACCACGAGGACCAGGGCCAGGGCGATGGCCAGCCACAGCCAGCGTTTGCGCGAGGAAGGAGGAACGGCGTTCATGATGGGTCTTTGAAAGCGTCGGGGTTGTTCACGGGATCGAAGCCGCCGCCCAGTGCGACGTAGAGCTGGATCCAGGCGTTGATGCGTTCCTGTTGCAGCGCCACCGCGCTGCTGTCGGCGGCGAGCTTAAGGCGGCGGGCCTCTTCCAGCTCGTTCAGGCTGGCAAGGCCCACGCGGTAGCGTGCCTCCGTGGCCTGGAACGACTGGCCATAGCCATCCACCGCGGTCTGGGTGGACGCCACGCGTTCGCGCAGGCTGGCGATCGACACCAGCGCCTGCTCCACCTCCGCCACCGCCTGGCGCAGGGTGCCCGCATACGCCAGCGCTGCGGCCTCGTAGCGGGCCATGGCGCTGTCCGTGTTGGCGTGCAGCGCGCCACGGCCCAGCAGCGGCATGCTGAGCGTGATGGGACCGGCCGACCAGGTGTTGAACGTGCTTTCCATGCCGCCGCCAGAGAAGCGGTTGCGCAGCACGCTGGCCGAGAGCGACAGGCTGGGCAGCAGCGCGGCGCGGGCCACGCCCACCTCTTCGCTGGCGGCCACCAGATCGCGCTGGGCGCGGTAGACGTCGGGCCGCTGGCGGATCACTTCGGCCGGCACGGCGTTGACCGAGAGCATGCGGTCCATGCGCTCCGACCGCAGCAGCGCCTGCAGTTCCGGCGCACCGGCCAGGCGCTGGCGCACCTCGGGCTCGGGCACGGCCGTGAGCGCGGTGAGCGACTTCACCTGGCGTTCGCAGGCCTCGTCCTGCTGGCGGAATCGCGCGGCACCCTCGGCGGCGCTGGCGCGGGCGAGCGCGGCCACCGCCGGTGCCGTGAGCCCCGCGCGTTCGGAGACCACGTTGTTCTCGGAAGTGACCGCGCGGGAATCGCGGTCGCGCGTGGCCACGGCAAGCTGTTCACGGCACAGGCGCTGGCCGAAATACAGCTGTGCGAGTTCGGACGCCACGAGCACGCGCGCTTCATGCCAGCCGGCGCTGGCCGCGTCCTGCTGGGCTTGCGCGCTGCCGCGCCGTGCATCGTTCTCGCCCCACAGGCCAACGGCCCAGGAGGCCTGGAGACCCGCATTCAGGGTGGTACCCAGTGGCGTGGCCGGGTCGGTCAACCCGCGACTCGCATTGGCCGCGGCGTTCAATTGCGGGCCGGTCTGCGCTTCAACGCCGAGGCGCGCTGCGCGGGCCGCGAAGACCTGCGCACGAGCCGATGCCACAGACGGGCTTTGCCGCTGCGCGCTGGCAATCCAGTCGGTGAGCACGGGGTCGTCGAAAGCAGCCCACCAGGCGGTGAGTTGCTGGGTGCTGCCCTGGTGCGCCAGCGGGGGCGCATACCAGGTGGCCGGCAGCTCTACCGGCACGTCGGCGGGCGGTTTGGTCACACTGCACGCGCTCAGCACGGCGGCGCTGGCCACCACGGCAAGCATTCGCTTCATGAACTGGAGTCCCTGTTCGGTTGTTATTCCGGGGATTGACTCTAGTCGATTTCCCCAAGCGAACATTTCAATACGTTTCAGCGGCGCGGCGTTTTGTAACGCCCTCGCACATGTTGAAAGAGGCGCAGTTTTTCAGTCCTCCTCGGCCGCCACGAGGCCTGGAAACAGCACCTCGGTGAAGCCGAAACGGCGGAAGTCGCGCACCCGCATCGGGTACAGCGTGCCCCAGAGGTGGTCGCACTCGTGTTGCACCACGCGCGCATGAAAGCCCTCGGCCTCGCGATCAATGGGCAGACCGTTGGCGTCGAAGCCCTGGTACCGGATGCGCCGCCAGCGCGGCACCACACCGCGCATGCCGGGCACCGAAAGACAGCCTTCCCAGTCTTCCTCTTCTTCATTGCCCAGGGGCGTGATCACGGGATTGATGAGCACGGTGCGCGGCACCGGCGGCGCTTCCGGATAACGCGGGTTCGGCAGGCCGCTGCCAAACAAGACCACTTGCAGGTCGACCCCGATCTGGGGTGCCGCCAGACCCGCGCCGTTCGCAGCGGCCATCGTGTCCTGCAGGTCCACCACAAGCTGGCGCAGCTCGGGCGTGTTGAACGCGGTGACGGGCTGGGCGTGGCGCAGCAGGCGCGGATCGCCCATCTTGAGGATGGTGTGGATGCTCATTCGGGCACGTGGCGGGGGTTTGGATCAGGCGAGAGTGTGCCATCCCCCCGACGCACCCCGTGCGAAAAGTCGCGGCAAATGCAAATGTCAATGCAATCCATTGCTGCCCGACAGACGGTTAAATCCAGTTTTCCTTACAACCGAAGAGTTTTGACAACTGAGAAAGAAAGTCTGCAATTTCTTCGCCAATACAGCTTTCCTTTCGCCAAAGGGCCCCAGCATTGCCGCCATTTGGTATTCATTTCGCCTCCCGCGAGGCATCCCGAAAGGGTTCGCCGCATCCTAAACTGCACCCGCAAACCGCCGTTCTTGATGCGACCACCGGGGTGCGGCAATAGCCAATCGCCGGGGCAGTTGAACAGGTCAATTGAATCTCGCAAAAGGAATTGCGGTTGCCAATGGCCTGTCTATTCAGCAATGGCCAATTGCTTATCTGGCTGCGCATTTTGCCTGGAGGACCATCCCATGAAGACGACCCCGAAATTCAATACCCCACAAACCGCCCGCACGGGTCTGACCGTGCTCGCCGCCGCCATCGTCATGGCGCTGGCGGGTTGTTCCGGCAGCGGCCATCTCAACACGTCGGGCAGCGGCGGCGGTTCGACCCCCACCGGTCCCGGAGGCGGTGGCGGCGGGTCCGTTGCAAGCAACGGCGGCGGCAATCCTGTCAGCCAGGTGGTGCGCGAAACCGGCAACACGGTGTCCGATCTGGGCCAGACGGTGACAACGCTGGGCGGCGTGGTGGAACAGGTGAGCACGCCTCTGGTGGGCCGCGCCTCGGGCACCGCCCTGGGCGGTGTGGTCGAGCACGCAGGTGGCACCGTTGACGCGCTGGGCGCGGCGGTGTCCGATGGTCTTGGCCGGCTGGGCAGCCTGGACAACCCGCTGGGTGTCACCGCCGCTGGCGTGGGCAACGCAGTGGATCAGGCAGGCCGCACGGTCTCCAGCGTGGGTGACGTCGTGACCGGCCTGGGCAGCAACCAGGCCACCTCGGCGTTGCGCCCTGTCACCAGCGTGGCAGGCCAGGTCGTGGACCGCGTGGGCGACACCGTGAGCCGCGTGGGCACCACGTGGGAAACGCAGGTCGACACCGGTGCACTCGGTCAGGTGCTCAACGGCACGAGCCAGGCGGTGGAACGCGTGGTGGAAGCCGGCACGGGCACGACCCAGGCAGTGGGCTCGGCCACCGGTCTGGGCGCACCCCTGGCCAACGGCGTCATCGCCCCGATCGCCCAGGCGCTGGACCAGGCGGGCAACAGCCTGTCCGGTGGCAGCGGTTCCATGCCCGGCGCACAAGGCCTGGGTGAGATCCTGGGCAACACCTCGGCCACGCTGACCGGCGTGGGCATGGCGGTCAACGCGCCGGCCACCACGCCGCCAGCTTCCGGGTCGCCGGTCGAACAGATCGGTCATTCGCTCAACACGCTGATCGTTCCGATCACCGCCGGCCTCACGCAGACGGTGGGCAACGTGGGCAATGCCACTGGCATCGGCAACCCGCTGGGCAACCTGCTGGTGGGCACCGGCGTGGCGGTGCAGCAACTCGGTGCCGGCGTGGCTGGCAACGGCTCCGTGCCACTGGCTGGCAGCGTGGGCGGTGTGGTTCAGCAAACCGGTGGCGTGGTGACCAACGTGGGCGTGGCAGTGGGTGGTGCGAGCGGCTCCGGCACCCCGGCGCCTGCGCCTTCCGCCGGCGCGCTCGCACCGGTGGTGAACGTGGTGCACACCGTGACGGGTGGTGTGACCGGCGGCAGCGCTGGTGGGAGCACCGCGCCCCTGGGCAACACGCTGGGCGCCGTCACCAACACCGTCGGCGGCCTGCTCGGTTCGCTCGGTCGCTGAGCCTGAAGGAAAAGGACGGGTTGTCGCATGTCGTCGCGCAAGGCCGGGCAGTGGTTCCTGGCAGGAATCACATGCTGGGCCGCGACCGGCGTGCTGGCACAGAACGCAGCGCCACCCAGCGCACCGCTGGACACGCTGCCCCGTCCTGCCCTGCCCTCCCAACCGGGCGGCGATGTGCAGGTGGAGGTGCAACGGCCCGCTGCCCCCACCGACGCCCTGTTGCAGTCAAGACTCACCCCGCGCAAGTTCGACATCGCGGGCGTGAAGTCGATTCCCTTTGAAGAGGTCGCCGCGTTGTTCACGCCCCTGGTGGGTCAGAACGTGACGGTGAACGACCTCGTGGAACGCAGCCAGCGCGCCACCTCGCTCTACCAGAAGCGCGGTTACGCGCTGTCTTTCTTCTTCGTGCCGCAGCAGGATTTCAAGGACGGCGTGGTGCGCGTCGTTGCCGTTGAAGGCCACATACAGACCCTGCGCATTGAAGGTGCCGTGGGCGCGGCGGAGACGATGCTGCGCGACATGGTCGAGCCATTGCGCCATGAAACACCGCTGCGCACCGCCACCTTCGAACACGTGATCGCCCTGCTCGGCCGCCTGCCCGGCGTGGGCATCCAGGCCCAGGTTCAGCCACCCACCAGCACCGACGGCGCGAGCACCATGGTGATCCAGGTGCGCCGCAAGAATTACGACGTCGCCGCCGGCCTGGAAGCACGCAAGCCGACACCCCGCGCCGTGGTCACCGCCGTCGTGAACGACCCGATCCTTCCCGGTAGCCAGCTGGGGGTGTCCACGCTGCTGTCGACGGCGGACCACGACAGCTTCAACGCCTTGCACTACGAGCAGTTTGTGGGTGACAAGGGTTGGTCGGTCAAGGGTTCCGTCTCGCAATACCGGGGCGATCCGAACGAGCAGCTGGGCGTGACGAGCCCGCTGGATCGCCGCACCGAGGTGGACCGCGCAGAACTCGCGGCCACGCTGCCGCTGCGCCTGTCACGCACCATGAGTTCGGTGGTGAGCACCGGGTTCTACGGCGTGGACACGCGGGATCGACTGACCAACCCCGACAACGGCGCGTGGCTGACCGACGAGTCCCGCGTGCGAGCGCTGTTCGTCCAGTGGGCCTACAGCGAGCAGCAGGCCGACGACAGCCAGCAGCTCAACCTCAAGCTCACCCATGGCATCAAGGGACTGGGCGCGAACGCGGTCGTCACCAGCAACGTGCCGGGCCTCGGTGGCCCCTCGTCCGTCGAGCTGGCGTTCGCCAAGCTGCAGTTCGAGGCCAGCCGCAGCCACCGCTTCGCCAATCAGTTCGGCGCCACGGCATCCCTGGGCATGCAGGTCAGCCCGGACTCGCTGCCGAGCAGCGAAAAGGTGTCTTTCGGTGGCAGCCGCTTCGCTCGTGGCTACAGCCCCGGTGCGGGGGTCGGTGATTCGGGCTGGGGCGTGGGGCTGGAACTGAACCGGGCCTTTGCCTACGACAGCTTCTGGCTGCGCCAGTGGCAACCCTACCTGCTGCTGGAGAACGCCCGCGTGTACAACCGCCTTGGCACGCCAGCGCCCGAGCGCCTGCGTTCCCTGAGCCTGGGTCTGCGGTTGACGAACCACAAGCAGTACAGCCTGGATCTCGCCGTGTCGCGCCCGCTGGGCGACCGCACGCCGGACAACCCCGAGCGTCACTGGCGCGCGAGCCTGGCCCTGAGCTACCGCCTGGGCGATTGAGAACGGCGGTTTCAGCCGCCTTCGGGAGCGCCTTCCAGCATCGCCAGCATGGCGGCTTCGTCCAGCACGGGAACGCCCAGCGTCTGGGCTTTGTCCAGCTTGCTGCCGGCCTCGGCACCAGCCACCACGTAATCGGTCTTCTTGCTCACCGAGCCCGCCACCTTGGCGCCCGCGGCTTCCAGCAGTTCCTTCGCCTGTTCCCGCGACAGCGTCGGGAAGGTGCCGGTGAGCACGAAGGTCTTGCCCAGCAGGGGCTGTGGCGTGTTCTGTTCGCCTTCGTTCTCGCTCCAGGTCACGCCGGCCGCGCGCAGCTGCTCCACCACCTCGAGGTTGTGCGGCTGGTCGAAGAAGGTGCGGATGCTCTGCGCCACCACCGGCCCCACGTCGTTGACCTGCAACAGCTCGTCCACGCTCGCGGCCATGATGCGGTCCAGGTTGCCGAAGTGGCGCGACAGGTCCTTGGCCGTGGCCTCACCCACGTGGCGGATGCCCAGGCCGAAGAGAAAGCGCGGCAGCGTCGTCTGGCGCGACTTGTCGAGCGCGGCGACGATGTTGTTGGCCGACTTCTGGGCCATGCGGTCCAGCCCGGCCAGCGCCGTCAGGCCGAGCTTGTAGAGGTCGGGCAGTGTCTTGATCAGGCCGCTGTCGACCAGTTGCTCCACCAGCTTGTCGCCCAGGCCCTCGATCTCGACCGCGCGGCGCTGCGCGAAGTGCAGGATGGCCTGCTTGCGCTGCGCGGCGCAGAACAGCCCGCCGGTGCAACGGTGGTCGGCCTCGCCCTCTTCCCGCACCGCGTCGCTGCCGCACACCGGGCAGTGGCTCGGCATGGTGAAGGGTGGCGGGTCGCCCACGCGCTTGTCGGCCAGCACCGACACCACCTCGGGAATCACGTCGCCCGCGCGGCGCACGATCACGGTGTCGCCCACGCGCACATCCTTGCGGCGCGCCTCCAGTTCGTTGTGCAGCGTGGCGTTGGTCACCGTCACGCCGCCCACGAACACCGGCGCGAGCTTGGCCACCGGCGTGAGCTTGCCAGTGCGGCCCACCTGCACGTCGATGGCCTGCACCGTGGTGAGCTGTTCTTGCGCCGGATACTTGTGCGCCACGGCCCAGCGCGGCTCGCGCGTCACGAAACCGATCTGCTTCTGCAGCGCCAGCGAATCGACCTTGTAGACAACGCCGTCGATGTCGAATGGCAGGGTGTCGCGCAGCTCGCCAATGCGGCGGTGGAAGGCCGCGAGGTCGTCGGCGCCATGGCAGCGTGTGGTCTGCTCGGCCACCGGGAAGCCCCAGGCCTTCAGGCGCATGAGCCAGTCGAACTGGGTGGCCGGCGGCTGGGCATCGCCCTGCACCTCGCCCCATGAATAGGCAAAGAAGCTCAGCGGGCGTTCGCTGGCAATGCGCGAGTCGAGCTGCCGCACGGCGCCTGCTGCGGCATTGCGCGGGTTCACGAAGGTTTTTTCGCCCTTGGCACCGCCGGCGATCTTCTCGCGCTGGCGTTCGTTGAGGGTCTCGAACCGGTCGCGGCGCATGTAGACCTCGCCGCGAACCTCCAGCACCGCGGGCACGTCGCCCGGCGCGTCGGCGCCAATGCGCAGCGGGATCTGGCCGATCGTGCGCACGTTGTGCGTCACGTCCTCGCCGGTCTCGCCGTCACCCCGCGTGGCCGCGCGCACCAGCACGCCGTGTTCGTAGCGCAGGCTCATGGCCAGGCCGTCGAACTTGAGTTCGGCCAGGTAGTCCACCGGCGGGTCTGCCTCGGCCAAGCCGAGTTCGCGCCGAACCCGCGCGTCAAAGGCCAGCGCGCCCGTGGCTTCGGTGTCGGTCTCGGTGCGAATGCTCAGCATCGGCACCGCGTGGCGCACCGGCTCCAGCCCCTTGAGGATGGCGCCGCCGACCCGCTGCGTGGGCGAATCGGGCGTCAGCAGTTCGGGGTGCTCGGCCTCGATGGCCTGCAGTTCCCGGAACAACCGGTCGTATTCGGCGTCGGGGACGTCGGGGTCGTCGAGCGTGTAGTAGCGGTGCGCGTGGTGGTGCAGCTGCGCGCGCAGCTCGGCGGCTCGCTCGGCGGGGCCGGGCACCGCAGCGAAAAGGTCAGGCGTCATGACAGGTCAGGTCAAGAGAACAGGCGGCGTGCCTGCGGGGAGCCAGCCGACAGGTCGCGGCTGTCGAGCGCGTCGTACAGGCTTTCCAGGTCGGTGCCGATGTTGTCCATCGTCTCGCTGGACAGCGGCTGGCCGCCGTCGTCGGTGACGATGCCTTCCATGGCCTCGGCCAGCGCCTGCGCAGCCTGTCGCATGCGCAGGAAGGGCTGTTCGCCGCGCGGCACGTGAGTGACCTCGAGCGACAGCGCGATCTCACGCAGCGCGCTCTGCTCGGGGTCTTCGGCCATGGCGGCCTGCGAATCGAACACCAGGCTGAGGATGGGGGCCTGGCCGCTGTGGTTGCCGGAAAGCACCATGCGCCCGGGCAGTGCGCCGGCCACGAACCCGAGCTTGGCCGCGTGCTGGGCCACGTAACCGGGGCTCCAGGCGGTGCGACGCGCGCGCAGCGTGAAGCCGAGCTGGGCATCGTGCCCACTCGCAAAAGCGTCGAGTTCGCGCCCACGGGCCACTTCGGCACGCATGTCGGGGAAGTCGGGCGAGGCGCCGACGGCGTCCGCGAACGCCTGGGCTTTCACCACGAACTCGGAGAACTCGATGTCGTTGAGCGGGCCCGAGCGATTGGCCAGTTGCACACCGGCCTGCAGCGCGCGATAGCGCTGGCCCGCACGGGGCGCTTCCCATTCGCCCGTGGTCTCGCTCTGGCCTTCCACGGCAAAAGGCTTGCTGCCCACGCGCCGGGTGCCCGGCAAAGCGGCCAGCAGGGCATCGCCCGACACCTCGTGTTCGAGCAGCAGCGGTGCGATGGTGTCGATCAGCGCGTCAAGGCCCGGGCGCTTCTCGGGCGGCTGGCCCATGAGGGGATTGATGCTCACCGAGGCGGCGGCCGCGGCCACCGTTGCCACGTCGGGCTGCGGCACGGCGGGCGCACCGTCATCCGGCAAGTCCAGGTCATCCAGCACCGGCTCGATGCGCTCGATCTCGCGCTCGGTCAGGTCCGCCGGCACATAGGGCTGGGGCTCGCCGGCACCCGCCTCGTCCCGCGTCTCGCCCCGGTCACGCGCGGTGCGCGGCGCGCTCTTGCGCGTGACCCAGGCGTTGTAGGCGACCACGCCCGCCAGAATGAGGCCGCCGATGATGGCCATGCCGATTTGCAGTGTGCTCATGGTGTGCGGTGGGGTCGATCAATCAGGTGGGTTCGAGCATGCCGGCGGCCGATTCCATGTCCACCGCGACGATGCGGGAGACGCCCTGTTCCTGCATGGTCACGCCGATCAACTGTTCGGCCATTTCCATGGCGATCTTGTTGTGGCTGATGAACAGGAACTGGGTTTCCTTGGCCATGGCGGTCACCAGTTTCGCATAGCGTTCGGTGTTGGCGTCGTCCAGCGGCGCGTCCACCTCGTCCAGCAGACAGAACGGCGCGGGGTTGAGCTGGAAGATGGCGAACACCAGCGCGATGGCGGTCAGCGCCTTCTCGCCGCCCGAGAGCAGGTGGATGGTCTGGTTCTTCTTGCCGGGCGGCTGCGCCATCACCTGCACGCCGGCATCGAGGATTTCCTCGCCGGTCATCACCAACCTGGCGTTGCCGCCACCGAACAGCTCGGGGAACATGCGGCCGAAGTGGCTGTTGACGGTCTCGAAGGTGCTGCCCAGCAGTTCGCGGGTTTCGTTGTCGATCTTCTTGATCGCGTCTTCCAGCGTGTTCATGGCCTCGACCAGGTCGGCCGATTGCGCGTCGAGGAAGGTCTTGCGCTCGCGCGCCGCGGTGAGTTCATCGAGCGCGGCGAGGTTGACCGCGCCAAGCGACTGGATCTCGCGGTGCAGGCGGTCGATCTCGCCCTGCAGGCCGGCGAGCCGCACATTGCCTTCGGTGATGCTTTGCGCCACCGCCGCCAGATCGGCCTGGGCCTCTTCGAGCAACTGGCTGTACTGCTCCACGCCCAGGCGGGCGGCCTGCTCCTTGAGCTGGAAATCGGTGATGCGGTTGCGCAGCGGTTCGAGTTCGCGTTCCAGCTGCAGGCGGCGCTCGTCGCTGGCGCGCAGCTTGGCGGTAAGTTCGTCGTATTGGCTGCGCAGCGCGCCCAGGGCCTGTTCGCGCTCCAGTTTCATGGCCAGGGCGTTCTGCAGACCGGCCTGGGCCGCCGCGTCGTTCAGCCGGGCGAGTTCGTCGCTGGCGCGCTGCTGCTCGTCCGCCAGCGATTTTTCCTGGGTGGCCGCGGTTTCCATGGCGCGCTGCAGCTCGCTCTGGCGCGCCTGCAGACTGCGCAGCGCGAAGACGGCTTCCTGCGCGGTGCGCTCCAGCGAGCGCTGCTGCTCGCGCGCCTGGTTCAGCGCGCGCTCGGCTTCGATCACCTTGTCGTCGAACTGTGCGTGGCGCTCCTGGCTGTCGGCCAGCTGCATGTCCAGCTCTTCGAAGCGGGCCTCGGCCGTCACGCGGCGCTCCTGCAGCTCGTCGAGCTGGGCGTCCACTTCGGCCAGGTCGGCGCCGATCTGCTCGCTGCGCGCGCGGGTCTGTTCGGCCAGCTGTGTCAGGCGCAGGGCTTCCACCTGCATCTCGTGCGCTCGGCTGCGCGACTCGGCGGCATCGCGGCGCGCGCTCACCAGGCGCTGCGAAGCGTCGGTGTAGGCCGCCTCGGCGCGGATCAGGGATGAGCGCGCCTGCTCGGCGATCAGCACCTGGGCCTTGAGCTGCTTGTCGATGTTCTCGATTTCCTGGGCCCGCGCCAGCAGGCCGGCCTGCTCGCTGTCGGGCGCGTAGAAGCTCACGCTGTGCGCGGTGACGGCGTGGCCGCTGGCGACGAAGATCACCTCGCCGGCGTGCAGCTGCGCGCGCTGGGCCAGCGCCTCTTCCAGGCTGGACGCCGTCAGGCAGCCGTGCAGCCACTCGGCCAACAGCGCCTGTTGGCCGGCGTCGTTCAGGCGCAGCCATTGCACCAGGGGTTTGAGGCCGGTGGCGCTGCTGCTCGCGGCCGCACCAGGCGGTGGGCTGTAGAAGGCCAGCTTGGCCGGTGGCGCGTCGTTGCCGAAGGCGCGCACCATGTCCAGGCGAGACACCTCCAGCGCACTCAGGCGTTCGCGCAGCGCGGCTTCCAGGGCGTTTTCCCAGCCGGTTTCGATGTGAATACGGCTCCACAAACCCTGCAGGCTGTCCAGGCCGTGTTTGGCCAGCCAGGGCTTCAACTTGCCGTCGGTCTTGACCTTGTCCTGCAGCGCCTTGAGCGCCTCCATGCGGGCCGACAGGTCGGCCTGCTTCGCGGACTCCTGGTTCACCGCCTGCTGCGCGGCGCGGCGCGCCTCGTCGAGCTGGGGCACGCTGTCCTGCAGCTCGTGCAGCACGGCGTCGTTGAGTTCGGCGGCCTCCTGCGCGCTGGCCAGCTGGGTCTGGGCGCTGAGCAGGCGCGCCTCGTCGGGCGCGGCCAGGGCGTTGCGGTCGGCCACCAGGCGCTCGCGGCGCTGGTTGAGCGTGCGGCTCTGTTCTTCGACGTTGCGCTGCTCGGCGGCCAGCACCTGGATCTGCTGCTGCACCTGCGTCACGCTGGCGCGCTGCTCGTTGGCCCGGGTCTGGGCCTGGCGCAGGTGGTCTTCCAGCGCGGGCAAGGCGCCCGACTGTTCCTCGCCCTGCGCGGCCAGCACGACCGACTGGTCCTCGGCCTGCACCATGGACTCGGCGAGCTGCTCCAGCTCCACCGCCGCGTCCTGGCTGCGCGTGGCCCAGGAGCCCATCTGTTCTTTCAGCTGCACCAGGCGCTGTTCGACGCGCTGGCGGCCCTCGACCACGAAGCGGATCTCGGCCTCGAGCTTGCCGACCTCGGCACTGGCCTCGTACAGCTTGCCCTGGGCCTGGTTCACCTGATCACCGGCCGCGTAATGGGCCTGGCGGATGGTTTCGAGCTCGGATTCGATGCGGCGCAGGTCGGCGGTGCGCGATTCGAGGTCGTTGACCGCCTGGGCGGCATCGGTCTTCACCTTGACCTGGTCCGACTCGGCCTCGCTGCGCTTGAGGAACCACAGCTGCTGCTGCTTGAGCGTGGCGCTGGCCTGCAGGTGGTTGTAGCGC
>JAESFZ010000435.1_pt1 | contig 14609 bp, 14 predicted proteins | sample 9269561 | NCBI WGS metagenome assembly JAESFZ01 (sample SAMN14515552, study PRJNA621657) | algae metagenome | isolation source: Tildeniella nuda ZEHNDER 1965/U140 and co-occurring heterotrophs from wet... | place: Switzerland: Stansstaad, Zurih | collected 1965-01-01
CATCCGTCTGCTGGTCGGCGGCGAGAGTTCTCACCAGCCCCTGTCAGACGATCGTATCGTCGATCTGCTGAAGGGCGAGGGTGTCGAGATCGCCCGCCGCACCGTCGCCAAGTATCGCGAGGCCATGCGCATTCCGTCGTCGGCCGAGCGCCGACGCCTCGGCCGACTGGGCATGAGCCGCAGTCTTCCGGCCTCCATGCCGAGCGCTGCCGTGGCGTCGCAAGCCCTGACCGGCCCGGCCGACTGAGGCCACGGCGATGGCCCCCGCACGGGGCGGCTTGACCGGCTCGAAGGAGGCGCCTATAGGGGCGCACCCCTCGCCGGGCGAAGATTGTTCTCGCTCGCTAACCCATTGGTGTAATTGTGGAAATCGCTGATTTGCTGACCGGCCCAGAGGCCGTTCTGGCCAGCGTGAAGACGTCCGGCAAGAAGGCCCTGCTGGCCGAGTTGGCCAGCCGCGCCGCCAATGTCTTTGGCCTCGAGGAGCGCCGCCTGTTCGACCGTCTCATCGAGCGCGAAGCGCTGGGATCGACCGGCATCGGCGGCGGCATCGCCATCCCGCACGGGCGCATGCCCTCGCTCACCACGCCGCGCGGCGTGTTCGCCCGGCTTGCCCATCCGATCGCTTTCGATTCGATCGACGAGCGTCCGGTCGACATCGTTTTTCTGCTGGTGGCGCCGGAGGGTGCCGGCGCGGATCATCTAAAGGCGCTTGCGCGAGTCTCGCGGCTGCTGCGCGACCGCGGCCTCGTCGACAAGCTGCGCGCCACCGAAAGCGCCGAAGCGCTTTACGCCCTGCTCGTCGAATCGGTCCAGGCGCAAAGCGCGGCCTGAACCGCCGCAGTTTTCTCCCGCCTCTAGTGGACCAGCGCCGGCTCGAGATCGTGCTGTCGGATCAACGCCTGCGCTACTTCGATGGAAGGTGCCGCCGCCATCGGCTTGCCGTCGGCCGAGAAGATGCCGATCGCGTGCGCGCCGTCGGGCAGGTTGATCGCCTTGACGTAGGCAACCTGCTCGGCGCCCAGGCTCAGAAAGGCCTCGTCCGCGAGGCGGGTAAAAGTGGTCTGGTTGTTTTCCATGGCTACCTCCTTGGCAGCATCAGCGCGTTTGCGTACGGCGCGCGGTGATATCGACGGCATTGGTGGCTCCGGTGTCCGTCTTGCCGGCGTCGATTCGAATGGTCCGGATGCGGGGCTCGGCGGTGGGGCGGATCAGGTCGATCGACAGCAGGCCATTGTCCAGGCGGGCGCCCGTGACTTCGATGCCGTCAGCGAGCATGAAGGCCCGCTGGAACTGGCGCGCGGCGATGCCGCGATGGAGGTAGATGCGGTCGGCGTCCTCGGACTGCTTGCCGCGCACCGTGAGCTGGCTTTCAACCAGTTCGATCGCGAGGTCGCCGGTCGTGAAGCCGGCCACGGCAAGGACGATCCGCAGTCCATTCTCGCCGATCCGCTCGATATTGTAGGGGGGATAGCCCTCGGCATTCTTGGCCAGCCGGTCGAGCGTGCGCTCAAGCTGGTCGAAGCCCAGCAACAAGGGTGAATTGAACATCGATACGCGACTCATAAAACCCTCCTCCGAGGAGCGAGTGGCCGGGAAGCCAATTAGGCCTTCCCTTGAGGGTAAATCTGGGGAGCCGCCGCCCGGGTTCAAGGGGCGGCCCCAGCCCTGCCAGGCCATCGCCATAGGCCTCCGGCTCGGGTAAACTGGGGAAAACCCCCTCCACCGCCCCGCAGCCCATCGCGGGGCCAAAGAACAGAAAAATGACGCTGGTCGCCTCAGAGACCCGACGGCCCGGTGAACCTTTGGTCCCCGGAGCCCGGCCGATCCGTTCGGTGCCCGCCCGCTCCTCCGGCGCGTCGGCCGAAGGCCGTGAATTCGGCCGCTGGTTCCTGGGCTCCGCCCTCTATTCCCTGACACTTGGCTACGGCACGCCGCGCAGCTTCTTTGCCGTGGCGCCCGATTCCTGGCCCGGCGACACTGCGCTCGGCCAGCGCATGCTGGGCGGCGAATTCGCTGCACATGGCACCGCGGGCCCGGTTTCGCCCGAGTCGGAAGATCCGCCCTGGCAGCGGGCAGGCGCTGCGCCCCTCTGGATCGACGCCCTGAACGGCTTCGCCTGGCTGCGCGACCTGCGCGATTGCGGCGATCCGGCCGGTGCCGTGCTTGCCGCCCGCCTGGTCGACGACTGGACCAACCGCGAATGGCGCTGGTCGCCGCGCACCTGGAGGCGCGACGTCCTGGCCGCCCGCATGGTGGCCTGGATCCGGCACTACGACTGGCTGGCCGCCGCCGCCGATCCGGGCTTCGCCGCCCGCTTCGTCTTCTCGCTCGGCCGCCAACGCACCCATCTCAAGCGTGCGCTGCGGACCGGCCTGGTCGGTCATGAGGCGGTCGCTGCGCTCAAGGCGATGATCTTCGCCGACATCGCCTTCCTGCGCGACGGCAAGCGCTTCGAGAAAAGCCTGGATCAGACCCTCGCGCGGCTCGCCAAATTCGTGAAGCGCTATGTCATGCACGACGGCATCGTGGCTGAGCGCGCGCCGCATCTGCAGGTCGCGGTGCTGCGGCACCTGCTCGACGTGCGCGCCGCCCTTGCATCGGCCGAGCGCCGGGCTCCTGCCGAGCTCATCGCCGCGATCGACCGCATGGCGCCGATGCTGCGTTTCTTCCGCCATGGCGACGGCGGACTGGCGCTCTTCAACGGCGCCTGGGAAGGCGATCGCACGTTGATCGATCTGATACTTGGGCGGTCGGGCTCGAACGAGGGTGCGCCGATGATGGCGCTGGCGAGCGGCTTCCAGCGCCTGGCCGCCGGGACGTCGCTGGTCATCACCGATGCCGGCAGCCCACCTGGCCGCGGCATGGACGGCATCGCGCACGCCGGCACGCTGTCGTTCGAGATGAGTGCCGCGCACGAGCGGCTGATCGTGAACTGCGGCACCTACCCCGGCGCGTTGCGCGACTGGCGCCACTTCATGCGTTATACGGCGGCGCACAGCACCGCGGTGGTCGACGACACCAACTCGACCGAGATCACCAACCACGGCGCACTGGAATATCGCGCCGGCAATGTGCTGGTCGATCGTGCCGACAACGAGGGCGCGCAGTGGCTCGACATGAGCCACGACGGCTATCGCTCGCTCTACGGCATCATCCATCGCCGCCGCCTGTGGCTGTCGCCCGACGGTGGCGACCTGCGCGGCGAGGACACGTTCGTCGGCCCCGAGGGCCGGCCGGTGACGGTGCCTGACCAGCGCTTCATCGTGCGCTTTCATCTCCATCCGGCGGTGAAGGCAACGCTCGCGCAGAGCGGACAGGCTGTGCTGATGCGGCTGCCGAGCGGCCGGGGCTGGCGGCTGCGCGCGACCGGCGCCGGCATCGGCCTCGCCGAAAGCATTTATCTCGGCGAGGAGGGCCGCGTCCGCCGGACCGAGCAGATCGTCCTGGTCGGCCAGGTTCCCATGGAAGGCTGCACCGTGAAGTGGGCCCTCACCCGGATGGAAGGCTAGGACCCAAGATTAGGGCTTCAGGAAGCCCACCGTCTTGTAGACGTCGGCCAGGATCGGGCCGGCCAGCGCGCGGGCGCGTTCGGCGCCGTTGTGCAACACGCCATCGACGTGGCCCGGGTCCTTCATCAGCCGCTGCATCTCCGCGCCGATCGGTCCCAGCTTGGCGACGGCGAGTTCGGTCAGCGCCGACTTAAATTCGGAGAACTGCTTGCCCGCAAACTGGGCAACGACCGCGTCCTTTTCCTGGTCGGCGAGGGCGGCGTAGATGCCGAGCAGATTATCGGCATCGGGCCGCTTCTCCGCGTCCTCCAGCGTATCCGGCATCGGCAGTGGATCGGTCTTGGCGCGGCGGATCTTCTGGGCGATGGCATCAGCGTCGTCGGTGAGGTTGATGCGCGAGTAGTCCGACGGATCGGACTTGCTCATCTTCTTGGTGCCGTCGCGCAGGCTCATGACACGGGTCGCGGCGCCGAAGATCAGCGGCTCGGTGATCGGAAAGAAGTCGGGCTGGCCGAAGTCGTTGTTGAACTTGATGGCGATGTCGCGCGTCAGTTCGAGATGCTGCTTCTGGTCCTCGCCGACCGGCACGTGGGTGGCCTTGTAGATCAGGATATCGGCAGCCATCAGCGCCGGATAGGCGAACAGTCCGAGCGACACGTTCTCGCGGTCTTTGCCGGCCTTCTCCTTGAACTGAGTCATACGGCTCATCCAGCCCATGCGAGCCACGCAGTTGAAGATCCAGGCAAGCTGCGCATGCTCGGGCACCATCGACTGGTTGAAGATGATCTGCTTGTGGCCGTCGACGCCGGCCGCCAGGAAGGCCGAGGCGATCTCGCGCGTCTGGGCCGCGAGCATCCTGGGGTCCTGCGGCACGGTGATCGCGTGCTGGTCGACCACGCAATAGAGGCATTCGTAGTCGTTCTGGAGTCGCGCGAAATTGCGGATCGCGCCGAGATAGTTGCCGAGGTGGAGATTGCCGGTCGGCTGCACCCCGGAAAGGATTCGGCCCTTGAGGCCGCGTGCGGCGTAGGGCGGCAGGTGCGGATTGGGGGCGCCGGGAGCGCCGATGGTCGCGTCAGTCATGGATGTGGACTCCGGTTCAGGTCGATGGCGCGGGGTTTGGACCTCCGCGCACCCCGCCGGTGGAAGGCCAAGGGTGGGCGGGTATCGCGCAGACCGCCGGGTTAATCAAGACGACGTTGACGGCAGCGGTCGCGGCTGTTCCCATCGGCTTGCACGCATCTTGCAGGATAGCAGGAGCGTCAGGGGAACGGCTTTGACACCCGGATGGAGGCATCCAATGGACGAACGTGGCTTGCGTGGTCTGATCGACCAGGTGAAGGCGGGCGGTATGTCCCGTCGCGCCTTCGTGCGACGGATGGCGGCAGTGGGGCTCACGGCGCCGATGGCGACCCAGCTTCTGGCATTCTCCGGCGTCGCCATGGCGCAAACCCGGTCGGTTTACAAGCCAACCAAACGAGGCGGCGGCGGCCTGCTGAAGGTCATGTGGTGGCAAGGCCCGACCTTGCTCAACCCGCACTTCGCCGTCGGCACCAAGGACCAGGATGCCTGCCGCCTGTTCTACGAACCGCTGGCCGCATGGGACCGCGACGGCAACCTGCGCCCGAAGCTCGCCGCCTCGATCCCCAACCGCGAGGACGGCACCCTCGCCGCCGACGGAAAGTCGGTCATCTGGAAAGTGAAGCAGGGTGTGACCTGGCACGACGGCAAGCCCTTCTCTGCCGACGACGTCCTCTTCACCTGGGAATATTCCAGCAATCCCGCGACGGCGACCGTCAGCAGCGGTTCCTACAAGGATGTTATTGTCGAGAAGATCGACCAGTACACCGTGGTCGTGAAGTTCAAGCAGCCTACGCCGTTCTGGGCCGACACTTTCGTCGGCTGGGCCGGCGGCATCATCCCCCGCCATCTGTTCGGCGACTATGTCGGTGCCAAGTCGCGCGACGCGCCGACCAACCTCAAGCCGGTCGGCACCGGCCCCTACAAGTTCAAGGACTTCAAGCCAGGCGATCTCGTCACGGGCGAGATCAACATGGACTATCACGAACCCAACCGGCCGCACTTCGACGCTATCGAGATGAAGGGCGGCGGCGATGCTGTCTCGGCAGCACGCGCGGTGCTGCAGACCGGCGAATATCACTTCGCCTGGAACCTGCAGGTCGAAGACGAGATTCTTGTGCGGATGGAAAAGGGCGGCAAGGGGCGCGTCGCCATCACCCCCAGCGGCGGCATCGAGCACATGCAGCTCAACAACACCGATCCATGGACCGAAGTCGACGGCGAGCGCTCCAGTCTGAAAACCAAGCACCCGACCCTGTCGGATCCCGCGGTGCGCCAGGCGCTGTCGCTGCTGATCGACAAGAACTCGATCCAGGATCACATCTATGGCCGTACCGGGATCGCGACCGCGAATTACATCAACAATCCCGAGCGCTTCCGCTCGAAGACGACCAAATTCGAGTTCAACATCGACAAGGCCAACGCCCTCCTCGACAAAGCGGGTTGGGTGCGCGGCGCCGACGGTATCCGTGCCAAGGACGGCAAGAAGCTGAAGTTCGTCTTCCAGACCTCGATCAACCAGCCGCGGCAGAAGACACAGGCGATCATCAAGCAGGCCGCGCAGAAGGCCGGCATCGACATGGAGCTGAAGTCGGTGACGGCTGCGGTGTTCTTCTCGTCCGACGTCGCCAATCCCGACACCTACACCAAGTTTTATGCCGACCTGCAGGAATACAGCAACGGCATGAACGCGCCTGACCCCGAGGTCTTCCTGCGCCAGTTCTGTTCGTGGGAAGTCGCTACCAAGGAGAACAAGTGGCAGGGCCGTAACATCACGCGCTGGCAGAACCAGGAGTACGACGACATCCACAAGGCCGCCCAGGTCGAGCTCGATCCGATCAAGCGTGCCGCGATGCTGATCAAGCTGAACGAGCTTGTGATCAACAACGTCGTCGTCATCCCCTTGGTGATGCGCCCGGGCACCGCGGGCGTAGGAAACGGGCTGATGCTGGAACTTACTGGCTGGGACAACAACACCTGGGATCTGGCGAACTGGTACCGCGATAGCTGAGGCGTCAGGTGCTCTCGCGGTCCCGGTCGGGATGGTGGAACAGCAGCACGACCAGAACCGAGGAGAGCGCGAGCGCCGTCATCAGCAGGAAGCCGTCAGCGAACGACCCGCGCAGGTTCAGCACCCAGCCGGTGACGGCGGGCGCCAGGAAACCCGCGATGGCGAAGGCGAAGTCCATGATGCCGAGGGCTGTCGCCGCCCGGTGCGGGACGATGTCGACATTCACCGCATAGTAGGCCGCGTTGGCGCCCATCGAAGCCGCGACCGCCAGCGTGATGCCGGCGATGGCCACCGTGAGGTCGTCGGTGAGCGCCACCGGGATGACCGCGACCGCGGCGACAAGCTGGCTGCCGGCGATCAGGTACGAGCGGGCGACGCGCAGGCGGCCGGTGGCCTTAAGCAGATAGTCCGACCAGCGCCCGAACAGCCACAGCAGGATTGCGGCGGACAGCCAGGGCAGCACCGTGAACAGGCCCACGGTCTGCAGATTGAGCCCATACTTGCGCTCGAGATAGCTCGGCAGCCAGGTCATGAAGAAAAACAGGAAGTAGCCGAAGACGAAGAAGGCCCAATAGTTGGCGAGCAGCGTCTTGTTGGTGAGAAGCTTCCGGAGAACGCCGGGTTCGGGCCAGGACTTCGGCGCGGCATGCGGCGCGGCCGTGACCGACGGGTCTTTCTTGTGGATGTGCGCGAGCTCGGCCGCGTTCACGAAGCGCGACTCCGCCGGTTCGTCGCGGAACAGGAAATACCACAGCGGCACCCAGGCGGCGGACAGCACGAACAGGGCCGCGAAGGTGAGGCGCCAGTCGAGCCAGCCCAGGAGCTGCGTGACGATAGGTCCGCCGACCGCGAGCGCCAGCGGCACGGCGAACAGCGCGTTGCCGAGCGCGGTCGCCCGCTCGTGCGGCGAGAGCCAGTGGCTGACGGCGCCGGTCAGGGCGGGAAAGTTGGGACCCTCCGAGACACCCAGCAGCATGCGCGCGGCGTAGAGCATGACGAAACCGCTGGCCAGCGCCGTCGTGCCGATCGACAGGCTCCACAGGATGGCCGCGACCGTGAGCACGATGCGCGCGCCGTAGCGGTCGACGGCGAAGCCCCCAAAAAGCGTGGTGAGTGCATAGCCCAGGCCGAACGCCCCCAGGATGGTGCCGGTGTCGCCGGGCGAAAGGCCGAGATCACGCTGGATCGCGGGGATGGCATAGGAAATGGCGGCGCGGTCGATGTAGTTGACGCCGGTGATCGCAAACAAGAGAAAGACGATGAACCACCGATACCGCGTGCGCGTCATGTGCCGCTCCTTGTCCTCCGCAGGGTAGCATGCGAAGGATCGATCCGATCCCTGTGACGGTTTGAAAACGATGTCCGATAATCCGCCGATCGAATTCGCCTTTCCCGACCTCGGGCGCTGGGAGAAGGGCGATGCGCCTTACATCCACGTGCGTGACAGCGGCAAGCCGGGGCCGACGGTGATGGTGGCGGCCCTCACGCATGGCAACGAGGTGTCGGGCGCCATCGTGGTCGACGACCTGCTCGCATCGGGACTGAAGCCGCGCCAGGGCACGCTCATCTTCTCGTTCAACAACATCGAGGCCTATCAGCGCTTCGATGCCAGGAATCCCTTCAAGTCGCGCATGGTCGACGAGGATTTCAACCGCACCTGGGGCCGGCTCGACCTGCCCGCGACCACGCTCGAGACACGGCGGGCGCAGGTGGTGAAGCCCTACGTCGAACGCGCCGACTTACTGCTCGACCTTCATTCCATGCACGACGATTGCGTGCCGCTGATGCTGTGCGGGCCGCTCGATCGCGGCGTGGCGCTGGCCAGGAAGCTCGGCGCGCCCGCCGACATCGTTCGCGACCGCGGCCATGCCGCCGGCATGCGCATGCGCGACTACGGCGCCTTCGGGGATCCCAAGAGTGACAGGACAGCGCTGCTGATCGAGACCGGCCAGCATTGGCGTGCCTCGTCCGTGGTGGTGGCCAAGGACGTGACGGCGCGCTTCCTGGCCGAAACAGGAATCGTCGAGCCATCCGACCTGCCGGCCGATTGGAAGCAGCCGGCGCCGGCGCAGCAGCGCGTGGTCCAGGTCACACATGCCGTCGCGACCAAGCATGGCAACTTCAATCCGGCGCGCGCTTTCGAGGGGCAGGAAGTGATCGCCAAGGCGGGCACCCTGCTCGGCCACGACGATGGCGAGCCGGTGACGACGCCCTACGACGATTGTGTGCTGATCATGCCTGCCGTGAACCGCCCGCTCAGGGCCGGCGTCACGGTTGTTCGCCTGGGTCGCTTGATTTGAGTCCAGGCTGGCGGCGCAGCACGTAGCGCAGTTCCGACGGCCTGACGATGCCCAGCAGCGCCCCCAGCGCGCCATAGACGACGCCACCCAGCGCACAAACGCCGAGCAGGGCCGCGATGCCCAAAAGATTGCCGCTTGCCAGCGACGGTCCCAGCACGGCCAGCGCGCCCCACAGCGCGACGCCCATTCCCGACGTCGCCAGTGCCACGCGCAGCGCCCGCGAGCCGAGGCGCGCATCGGGGGCCCATTGCCCGCGCCGCAACAGGACAGCGGCCAGAAGGGTGGCGTTCAGCCAGCCCGAGAGAGACGAGGCGAGCGCGATGCCGACCTGGGCGAGGTTCGTGCCGTAGAGGAAGGCAATGTTCAGCGCGATGTTGGCCGTGATCGCGCCGATGGCGATATAGAGCGGTGTCCTCGTGTCCTCGCGGGCAAAGAAGCCCGGCGTCAGCGCCTTCACCACCACGAAGGCCGGCAGTCCGACGGCGAAGGCCGCAAGTGCGCTGGAAGTCCGCAACGTGTCGTCGGCGGTAAAGCGACCATGCTCGAACAGGATGCGGATGATGGGTTCGGCCAGCTGCCACAGCGCAAGTGCTGCCGGCAGGCTGAACAGCAGGCCGTATTCGATGGCGCGATTCTGGTTGGCCATCGCCGACGCGGTCTGGCCGGCGCGCAGCTCGCGGGCGAGCAGCGGCAGCAGCGCGGTGCCGATGGCGATGCCGACCACGCCGAGGGGCAGCTGCGCGATGCGATCGGCATAATAGAGTGCCGAGATCGTGCCGACCGGCAGTAGCGAGGCCCAGACCACGTCGAGCATGACGCTGATCTGTTGCACGCCGCCGCCGATGGCGACCGGCGTCGCGAGCTTGACCAGCCGGGCAACTCTGGCCGTCCAGCGCGGCCGCACCAGCTTCATGCCGACGCCGTCGCGGGCGCAGGCGACCAGCAGCCACAGCCATTGCAGGATTCCGGCGATCGCCACGCCGATCGAGGCGGCATAGCCGCTGTTGGGCAGCAGCGGGGTGAGGCCGAGCACGGCGCCGATCAGGGCGAGATTGAGGAGGACAGGCGTTGCCGCGACATGGGCGAAACGGTCGATGCTGTTCAATACGCCGCCATAGAGCGAAGCGAGTGAGATGAACAGGAGATAGGGGAAGGCGATGCGGCCGAACTCCACGGCCATGGCGAAAGTCGGCGCATCGTCGCGCATGCCGGGCGCCAGCACGGCCATCACGCCGGGCATGGCCAGGATCAGCAGCACCGTGAACGGCACCAGCACCAGCAGGAGTGCTGCCTGAGCCTGGCGCGCGAAGGCCAGCGCCTCGGCGCGACCGCCGTCGTGAAGCTCGCGGGCGAACAGGGGCACGAAGGCGGCCGAAAAGGCGCCCTCGGCGAATAGCCGGCGGAAGAAGTTCGGCAGCTTGAAGGCCACGAAGAAAGCATCGGCCACCGCGCCGGAGCCGAGGACGGCGGAGAATACGATGTCGCGCACGAAGCCCACTATCCGGCTCAGCAGGGTGAACCCGCCGACGGTGGCGATGGCGCGACCGAAACTCATCGCCTTAATTCTGTCATCGCCGGCTGCCATAGTCATTCCCGGTGGTGGCCGGCGATGTGATGGCCGGTTTAAACCGCCACCACGGCCGGTCCCCCAAAGGGGCCGGTTTTTTATTGGGCATTCGCCAATTTCAGAAGCGTCTCGCGATCCTGGGCGACCAGTCTCTTGTAGTCGCCGACGATCTGCTCGAGCTCCTGGGCCGGCAGCACACTTTCCAGGTCGGTGAAGCCCTGGGGCGCCCGCTGCTCGACGATGTCGAGCATGATGTCGATGCCCTTGCGCCGGTTGCTGTCGACGATGCGTGCCATCGGCGGCAGTCGGCGCTCCTCGTAACGCTTCAGCGCGATCTCCGGATCGGCGGTGGCCAACAGCTCCTGAGTGATCGCCTCGCCGTCGATGATCGCCTGCGAGGCGCCGTTGGAGCCGATCGGGTACATCGGATGCGCGGCATCGCCCAGCAGCGTGATGCGGCCGTGGCTCCAGCGTGGCAGCGGATCGCGATCGATCATGGGAAATTCCAGGATCGTGTGCGCGGTGCGGATGACTTCCGGCACGTCGAGCCAGTCGAACTTCCAGTCCGCGAAGCGCGGCAGGAAGTCGGCGAGCCTGCCCGGCTTGTTCCAGTCCTCGCGCGAGGGGAGCGCACCGTCGCCCATATGGAGGTCGCAGATCCAGTTGATCAGCGCCTCGCCACGGTCGGCATGGACGCGGCTGATCGGGTAGCAGACGAACTTCTGGGTGTGATGGCCCGCCTGCACCATGGTGGCGCCGCCGAGGTAGGGCTTGCCCACGGTGACGCCGCGCCACATCAGGATGCCCTGCCACTTGGGCGGACCTTCGTCGGGATAGAACTGCCCGCGCACGGCGGAGTGGATGCCGTCGGCACCGATCAGGATGTCGGCCTCGGCGTTCTCGACAGGCATGCCGTCACGATCGACGAACTGCGCGGAGACCTTGCCGTGATGCTGCGCGAAGCGCGTGATGCGGCGGCCGAAGCGGAGACGGTCCGCGCCCAGCATCTCCCGCGCGGCATTGAACAGGATCATCTGCAGCTCGCCGCGATGGATCGAGAACTGCGGCCAGGGCAGGCCGGCATGGCGGCCGCGCGGATCGGCCCAGATGGTCTGGCCATGGCGGTTGGCGTAGCGCAACTCGCGTGTCTCGATGGCGGTGGCGGCGAGCGCCGGTTCCAGGCCGAGCCCGCACAGGATGCGGACGGCACCGGCCTGGATGTTGATGCCGACGCCCAGCGGCTTCAGTTCGCCGACCGCCTCGTACACTTTAACATCGAAGCCGGCGCGATGGAGGCACATCGCGGCCACGAGTCCGCCGATGCCGGCGCCTGCAATGACGATCTTCATCTCAAACCTATGCGTCTCGGCTCAATCCGCGATACAGCAGCGCGGCCTGATAGGCGGCCCAGCGTTCGGCGTGAGTGTCGCCGAGTTCGCGCAGGTAGGCCCAACTATAGATCCCAGAATCGTGGCGGTCGTCGAACACGATGCGGATCGCGTAGTGGCCGACCGGTTCGACTGCCTCGATCTTCACGTGGCGGCGGCCCGAGACGATCTTCTTCTGGCTGGGGCCATGGCCCTGCACTTCGGCCGACGGGCTCTCGACGCGCAGATACTCGGCCGGCAGCGAGCATTTGCGCCCGTCGGAGAAATCGATCTCGATTCGGCCCTCTTCCTTGAAGACCCTGAGTTCCTCCGGCCACGGCGCCGACGTCGCTTCGTAGCTGCCCTCGTCGGGCACCGACTTGGTGAAGCCGTCGTTCACGGCACATCCCGCAACTGGCGCGCTTCGCTCACCAGCATGATCGGAATGCCGTCGCGTATCGGATAGGCCAGACCCGCCTTGCGGCTGATCAGCTCCCCGGCGGCCGCATCGTATTCCAGCGGTCCGTGCGTGGCCGGACAGACCAGGATCTCCAGCAGCTTCGGGTCGATGCCGGCGCGGCGCGGCGGTGCGGGTTGGTCGGTCATGCGCGGATCATACCACTCAATTGGCCTTGCCGGGCGTCTCGTCGGACGGCGGGGCGAAGGCGTTCATTTCGAGAAAGGCCACCAGCAGCTTGGCGCGCGCCGTGCTGTCGGCAGCTTCCAATAGCGCCTGCTTCTCGGCCGGGCCGAAGGGCAGGACCATGGAGAGGGATGCCACCAGGTTGGCGTCGGCGGCCTGCTTCACCGCATCCCAGTCGGTCGACAGGTTGCGGCTTCGGAAGAAGGCGGCAAGGCCTGCCATCAGGCGCTCGCGATCGAGTTCGACGTCGTCGTCGGCGTGATCGAGGTCGGCCCGGAAGGGCGAGAACACCGACGACACGCGGCGATAGCCGCCCTGGGCGAGATCGAGCTCGCGCACGATCTCGAAGCGGCTGACTCCGCTCAGCGCCAGCAGCAGGCGGCCGTCCTCGGTCTCGTTGAAGCTCACGATGCGGCCGGCGCAGCCGATGCGGTGCACCGGCGGGCGGCCGTCGTCGGTCGGCATGCCGTCGCCCGCATAGCCGCCGGGCTGCAGCGGCTGCACCATGCCGATCATGCGGTGGCCGGCCAGCGCCTCGAACACCATGGCGAGATAACGCGGCTCGAAGACGTTGAGCGGCAGCTTGCCGCCGGGCAACAGCAGCACGCCCGACAGCGGGAAGATCGGCAGCGTATCGGGCAGCTGCTCGAAGCTTGGCTCGAACGGATTGCGGGCGGGGCTCTGGTCGCTCATGTCCCTCAGGAAAACAGGCCTCAGGAAAACAGGATCGTCGACAGGCGCTTGCGGCCGTCCACAGACAGCGGATCGCCGAAGCCCAGCGCCTCGAAGAACTTCAGGAGCTGCGTGCGTGCCGCCGCCTCGTTCCAGGCGCGGTCGGCCTTGATCATGGCGAGCAGCTCGTCGATTGCCTCCTGCTTCTGGTCGGCAGCCCAATAGGCCATCGCCAGGTCGAGCCGGGTCTGGAAATCCTTGGGATCGGCGGCGGCCTTGGCCTTGAGGGCATCGACCGGGCCCGCTTCCTTGGCCTTGGCGGCAAGATCGATCGTGGCCTTCACGGCCACGATGTCGGCGTGGCCTTTCTCCTTGGCCGGGACCTGGTCGAGCAGGGCCGTCGCCTGCTCGAAGTCGCCAGCCATCGTGTGGTAGCGCGCGAGGCCGGCCAGCGCCGGCACGTTCTCGGGATCGACGCCCAGGATCTCGCTGTAGATCTGCGCCGCGGTGTCCATGTCGTTCTGCGCCACCGCCGCCTTGGCGTGCTCGAGCAGCTCGGCGATCTCGGCACCGGCGCCGCCCGCGGCCCCGCCGGCCGCCTGGATGAGCTTGTCGACGAAGGCCTTCACCTGGCTCTCGGGGACTGCCCCCATGAAGCCGTCCACGGGGCGACCGCCGAAGAAGGCGTAGACCGCCGGGATCGACTGGATGCGCAGCTGCTGGGCCAGCATCTGGTTCTTGTCGATGTCGATCTTGACCAGCTTGACCGCGCCCTTGGCCTCCTTGACGACCTTCTCGATCATCGGCTGCAGCGTCTTGCACGGGCCGCACCACGGCGCCCAGAAATCGACGATGACCGGGACGGTGCGCGACGCCTCGATCACGTCCTTGGCGAACTTGGTCTGGTCGCTGTCCTTGATCAGATCGGCGGGGGCAGCCTGCGGCGCGGCGCCCGTCAGCATCGTTTCCATGTGTCCTCGGATGGGGAAATTTCGGTTCGGTCGCAATGTGGCCCCCGCCCCCCGGTGACGCAAGGGGAGGAGAGGGGCCGGCCCAATGTCACACCCGAAGGTGTCACACCAAGTTGAGACAAATGTTGTGACACAGGCCAATCGCCCACCTGTGCCCTCGCGGGACTCTGACCCTGCGGCCCCACCTCGGGCAGCCGCAGACGACCGTCGAAATTCAGTCCTCGGACGCGTTTTTCGCGTCTCGGTCCACCCCACTGCCGGACGGATCGTCGGCGGGAGCGTCCTTGTGCTTGCTACTCACGGCTCAGTACCGGGTAAGGGCAAGGCCGCGGGACGGCCCCTCATCCTCCAGGGATCGTACCCGGCGGGCGCGCCGGGCGGGGCATGGTCAAAGGTTCGGGTCGCCGATCCTGGGATCTGCGACTTCATGGATGTCGGGACAGAAGCGACCGGGCGATCCCGGGCGCTTCTTCCCCTCCCCCGTCT
>JAESFZ010000437.1_pt1 | contig 14550 bp, 16 predicted proteins | sample 9269561 | NCBI WGS metagenome assembly JAESFZ01 (sample SAMN14515552, study PRJNA621657) | algae metagenome | isolation source: Tildeniella nuda ZEHNDER 1965/U140 and co-occurring heterotrophs from wet... | place: Switzerland: Stansstaad, Zurih | collected 1965-01-01
TTCATGATCATCATCTTGCCATCCTTCATCATGACGCCATCCATGTCGGCGGCGACAACGCTGGAAGCAAGGAAGGACACAGACAAGAGCGCAACAGATGCGGCTGTAAAGGTATTGAACTTGGTCACAGAACACTCCTTCGCTTTTCCGAGGGTCGAATCCTCGGCTTCTCATTTAGTGCCGTGGTCCCAGCGCGAGCGGTAGCCTCGGGAACTACTCAGATCGGCGCGAGAAAATTAGTTGCGACAAGGGAACAAACGCGGATGGTCTGAATACGTCATTCGCCGCTGCCTGCGCGGCTTTATCTAAATCAAGAAGTACGGGGGCGGTACGTGCGAATCTGAGTAGTTCCCGAGGCTACCGCTCCCGCATGCTCGACGGTCATGATGTTCTTCAATCACCCGGGTTTGCGGTTCGGCGTCAGAAAAATCGAGGAGTCATCAGATGAGAAATCACTACCTTTTCTGTTTGCGCTTGTTCCTGATCGCTATCGCGACGGGGAGCGGTTTCTTATTCGTCAGCGCCGACAAATCGCATGCGCAAACCCCGAATTCCGCCGCGCCCGCAATAACACACGTTGATCCTGCTCTTGCCCAACAGCTTGCCCAGTTGCAGGCGAGAGTTGCTCAACTCGAGGCTGCGCTCGCGAAAAGCGCGCCTGCGGTGGCGGCCCCACCGGTCGGAGCCGCCCCCGCTCCCGCTATGGCGGGGATGAGCGCCGGAACCGCTCCCGCAGGTGGGGCGAATAACATGATGAGCATGATGGATAAGATGATGGGGATGATGGACAAAATGATGCCCCCGAGCGGCGGCGCGCCGATGCCCAGCGGCGGCTCGATTCCCGCTCCCGCGGCCAGCATGAACAGCATGAGCGGTGGCGCCGCCTCTATGACGCAATCTTCCGTGCCCGGCGTCCCCGGCGCTTCGTACCTTTACCATATCGGCGTGACTGGCTTTTTCCTTGATCATCCGCAGCACATCACCCTCACGATGGACCAGCAGGCCGGGTTGAACAAAACCAGGGAACGTGCGCTGCTCGCGAAGAGCGCTACGGATCGCGCGGTAGAGCAGGCCGAGCAGGCGCTCTGGTTGCTTACCGCCGCGGATCAGCCGGACGCCACCCAGATAGAGGCGAAGATCCGCGAGATCGAGAAACTGCGCGGCGATGGACGCCTCGCCTTCGTTGGCGCCGTAGGCGAGGCAAGCAAACTCCTCACTGAAGAGCAGCGCAAGATTCTCACCGGTTTTGCGTCACCCGCACCCGTGCCCACGAAGTCTATGACAGCTCCTGCTGCCGGTATGCCTGGAATGAAAAAGGACATGTGAGCGAGAAGTCGCCCAAGCCATTCTTGAAGTCAGAAACGACGAAGGTTAACCTATCACCGTAATCCATGACACTAGGCCTTGTTCTGGTGACGCTCTCCCCGATGCGCCCACGCGATACGCTTCTCGCCGCTCTGATCGCGGGGCTGTTCAGCGTTTCTTTGACCGCTGCTGCCCAGACCGATCCGGTAGATCACGGGGCTCATCACCCCGGAGGCGGCGCTCCGAGCGTTTCCTCTCCGGCGCCGGCTCCCGCCCCGACCGATCCGCGCGGCGGCATAGGAATGAGCGGCATCATGGGCGCGCCTCCGCCACCGATGCTGCCTCCCGCCGCGAGCGCCCAGTCTAGCGGCGGCTGCGGCGCAATGGGCTGTATGGGGGGTAGCGGGACAAAACCATTCTACGCGACCCTGATGGACATGCCATCGCTCACGCCGGAGGCGCGCCGATTTATCGAGGACGAAGCCGGCAAGCGTCTCGGGTCTGGGTCGGAAGCGATCACCACCGGCCAGGCGCTGCTGCATCATGCGCTGTCGGCCAACGACCCTACCGCCATGCAGCGGGCCATAGCAAACGTGCGACTGGGTGTCCTTCAGGCTGAAAGCGGCGCCGCCGCACTACTGGCCGTCAACGAGGGTCAACCACCGCGTCAGATCGCGCTCACCTGGTTCAAAGGGCAGACGAGCGTGCCGGCCACAGTCGGAATGTCGATGAACGAAGGCCCTTGGGGCCTGTCCTGGTATCACCTGACGACAATGGTATTCCTAGTGGCGTTCATGCTCGGGGCAATCCTGATCCACTACGCACGATTGCGGAGGATCGACGGTCTCGTTCAGCGGCTCACGCCCGGCGCGACGCCCGCACCTGCGCCTGCGGGTAGCCCAACTCCGGCACCAGCTCCGGCGGCGCGCGCGGCCTCTGGCACGGCGCCGAAGCCCGCGCGCCCTTCGGTTCCGGCGATTCCGGCTGCACCCACCCAGAACCCTCCATCAACGGAGGCACCCGCCCCCGCTACGGCTTCCAAGCGATGGTCAGGCGCGCTGCGCGTCGCCCAAATCTTCCGTGAGACCCCGTTCGTCAAGACGTTCAGGCTCATAGAACCCGAGGAAGGTCCCATCCCGTTCAGCTTTCTGCCCGGTCAGTTCCTGATCTTCTCTGCCGAAATCGGCGGCAAACGCATCCAGCGATCCTACACGATCGCCTCTTCGCCGACGCAACGCGACTACGTCGAGTTCACCGTGAAGCGAGAAGACCAAGGCGCCGAGTCCCGCTACCTGCACGACAATGTCGCCGTCGGGGATCACCTCGACGTGTCCGGGCCGTTCGGCGTCTTCACTTACACGGGCACGGAGACCGGCAGCATCGTCCTGATCAGCGGGGGCGTGGGCATCACGCCCATGATGTGTGTCACCCGCTACCTGACAGACCGGAACTTTACGGGTGATATCTTCTTCCTCCATGGGGCGCGATCGACGCAGAACTACATCTTTCGGGAGGAATTGGAATACCTCCAGAAGCGCCATGAAAACCTGCATGTTGTGGCAACGATGGAATCTGCCGAGGGAACCGCCTGGACAGGAACGGTGGGACTCATATCGAAGGAGTTCATTGCGCGCGCCGTGCCCGAGATCGCCCGGCGCCGGGTCCACGTTTGCGGCCCTCCGCCTATGATGGAGGCGGTTAAGGCGGCACTGGCCGAGCTTGGGGTACCGAACGGCAAAATCAAGACAGAGTCATTCGGCCTGGCCAAAGGCGCGGTACCGGCGCCAGACGCCACCTTGCCAGCCGTTCCAGCGGCCCCGGCCGCTAAGGCCGCTGCCGCCATTCCCTCCGCACAAGCCGAGGTCCAGTTCAGCAAGTCTGGCAAGACCGGACCGCTCGCCCCAGACAAATGCGTGCTGGAGGCCGCTGAGGCGATTGGCGTCGCGATCGACTTCTCCTGCCGGGTCGGTATCTGCGGAATTTGTGTCGTACCGTTGCTCAACGGCTCCGTGACGATGGAGGTGGAGGAAGGGCTTCCGCCCGAAGATAAGGCGCGCGGAATCATCCTGGCTTGCCAAGCGAAGTCCGCAGGCAATCTGGTCGTGGACGCCTGAGGTGAACGAGACCGAGAAGCTCACAGTCGGGGCGCTCGTGAGCGCCCTCGTGCTCGCCGTCCCAGGATTCCTGTTCCACGTGGCACCGCGCTTCCCCGGCAGCCTAACCGGGAGCCTAATCGGCATCGCGGGGGCCGTGTTGCTGGTCCTGCTGCTCGCCTACTCCGCGGTCAGGCGTAGTGTTTGGGTGAAGACACGAGTGACCAAGCACGCGTCCGTGGGCGCCATTCTCTCGTTCCACATCTATGCCGGTGTCATCGGCGCACTGCTCGGAATCATCCATAGTGGCCACAAATTCTACAGCCCCCTCGGGGTCGGTCTCGTCTCGTCTATGCTGATCGTAGTGCTTAGCGGCTTCGTCGGCCGCTACTACCTTGCGCAGGTGGGCACCGACCTCAGCGAGCAGCAGAGCAGGCTGGCGGTACTCCGGACGCGTTATGATGCGGTCGCAGGGGCGCTCGCCGGCGCCCCTGCCTCAACCGCTTTGACCGACGCACCGCTGCCCGGCCTGCTGGGCGCTATCGCGGACTTGGAATACGCGATCGGTGCACGAGAAATATTGAAGCGCACCTTGTCACGTTGGACGGTGCTGCACGTCGGCGCGGCGATCATGATGTATTCGCTTCTGGCGTTGCATATCTGGAATGGCATCTACTACGGACTACGGTGGCTCGCTTGAAGATCAGCGGGGCAGTCTACTTGACTCTCGGCATCCTCGGTCTCGCGGCGGCGGTGCTCGTACCGGTCGTGATCTCGCGGTCCGGGACGTCAGTCCTGCCGATCTGGGTCAGCGCCGCCAGTCCGGGCCCGCTGTCATCCGCGCACGCTTTCCTCGGAGAGCAGTGCGAGACCTGTCACACCCCGAACCAGGGGATCAAGGCCGCGTCTTGCATCACGTGCCACGCACCCGAAGTACTCGTGCTCGCCAAGCAGTCGACCGCGTTTCACGCTACGATAGCCGATTGCGCGAGCTGTCATGTCGAGCACCAAGGAGCGAAAGCGCGACCGATCAAGATGGATCATCTAGCCTTGATCGAGGTCGGGTTGCGCGCAGCACAAGCAGGCATCCGCCCGGACCAGCCAGGGGCGACCGGGATGGCCGCGCTTCGACGCTCGCTGGCAGCCTTCGCCGGCAGCGAGCCCGCGAAGATTGGCGAGGTGCTCGATTGCGCGTCCTGCCACAGCTTTCGCGACAAGCATCGGGCGCTGTTTGGTCAACAGTGCGCCGACTGCCACGCGACCGAGACCTGGAAGATCGCGGGCTTCCTCCATCCTTCGCCCAAGTCACAGGACTGCAACCAGTGCCACCAGGCGCCACCCAGCCACTTTATGATGCATTTTGCGATGATGGATCAGAAAATCGCCGGACAAAGCGGCGCCCGTGTCGAGCAATGTTACCTCTGTCACCAGACCGACTCTTTCAACAACATCAAGGGAGTGGGTTGGTTCAAGATGCACTGAGCGTTGCCGGTAAATTGCAACCGAGTACGAGTACCGGTAGATCAGACATCATTTGGTCTTCTCATAGCCAGCCGTTCACAAATCCCGCCCGGCGCAACCCCGTGACGAGATAGGGACAACGCTGCATCAGCCGCCAGAGAAGACCCGACCGGAAATTCTCGGACATCAATACGACCGGTCCCAAGTTGATCCCGTAGTGGTATTGCGAGGTCCAACCGAGCTTGCCTTGCGACTCCTGCGAAAAGGTCAAATTAAGGCTGCACTTGAAGCAATACTTTCCCATGGTCTGCGGGTAGGCCGCCTTGATATGCAGAACTGTCGGCACGACGATCTCCGGGGCAAAGGGTAGCGAGGCGAGAACTGCCCACGGGGCGATCGTTCCGTCGTCCGGCCCATACGGCACGCCGCGCGCCGCATAATCGAAGAAGGGGCGCTCGATTCCATGGACCTTCCGCACCGTCCAGCCGGGACCATCGCTCGCGGTCAACCCCCAGAAGTGTTGCCCATAGCCCTCAAATTCGAGAGGGTTACGAACCGCATACTGCTGCTGAACGAGGGTCGCTCGCCGGCTGTTCTCGAAGTAGTCGATGCCCTTGCCGCTCATGAAGACGTCCTGGAGCCCACGAAAGTCGATCCACAAGTGCGAAAACTGATGGACGAAGAGCGAGCTGCCATACAGGAATTCATACCCATAGATTTCCTTCCACTCGTAGGTAGAGGTCCACGCTGAATAGCTTTCCAATGGAAGCGGGTACGTCGGAGATCCCAAGCCCAGGACGTATGCCAGCAGAGCCTCGTCGTATCCTTCCCAGCGGTACTTCAGGAAGCCGCTTTCTGGTTTCCACCCGTGGGTGATCGTCGCACCACCGTTCCGGGCCCATTGCCAATTGGCGCGGCGGTAGAGCGCATCGGCCAACTTGCGGATCTCCCGCTCGTCCGAACGATCCTGATCGAAATAGATTGCAGCGGTGAGCATTCCAGCGAGCAGAAAAGCGGTATCGATCGTAGAAAGCTCACACCCCCCGTCGCGCCGCCCGCTTTTCATGTCGAGAAAGTGGTAGTAGAACCCATTGTATCCGGTTGCATCCGGCGCCGTCCCTTGTGGGCTGGTCCAGAAGAACCGTAACGCCGCCAGTGTTCGCTCTGCTGCTTCGGTGCGCGTCATCCATGAGCGTTCGACGCCAACTGGATATGCTGCAAGTGCAAACCCAACGGCTGCAATACTCGCGGGAGCGTCCGGTTTCGTTTTGTCTGCAACTAAGCCGTTCGCTCTATTGGTCTCATGCAGAAAATATCCGAAAGCGTCCTGCTGGAGCTTGTCCAGCATAGCTTCGCCACTGGCGGGCAGATCAGGTGCCAGCAACGACGACATGTACGCCCTGTTGCTTATCGATGGCGGTCAGCCGGCCCGCGTCCTTGCACCTCGATGGCAATACAAGAGCCTCCGCCACGACACCCGGCCGTTTGCGTCGATCGCCGATAACCTCGATACGGGCGCGGGTGGCAAGCAGATCTCGTGTAGAAGATGATGTCATATTTTCATGCGCCCCGGACTCGGTCAGGCCGCACTCGCGTCAGCTTTTTGCACAGGGGGAGTTGTCGAGAGGAACTGGGTAACTCCGAGTGCGGCATTGGTCCTGGAGATCGAGGCGCTGGCATTCCCTTCCCGTCCCGTAAGGGCGCGAACGGCATCGATCGTTTCCGGGATGACAATCGCCTGGTTGTCTACCATGTACGCATAGAAGGCCTCGTCGCCTTGAACCGTGACCAGGTCCTCCCACAGCGCAACTTCGTAAAGATCACCGCGAGACCGTCCAATATCTGCCATCAGTTCCTTGACGGCATTTATGGCCGTCAGTCCATCGCTCATGCGGATCAACGCAATGCGCGACGATGAACGAAAGGCTTTGAGGACTTCCTCGCGGCTCGCGTTGCGCGTCAGCTGAACCGACCAACAATGCAAGTGCGCGAGCGTCTCGGGTACCTTGACCGCCATCGTCACGACGTCGAGCTCTGGATCGACGGTCTGCGTGTCGGGCCCCTGATGGCTCGGGATCTCGTTCTCGGGGACGAGCGTATTCATAATCCCGCCCATGTGACTCTCCCAAGGATCCGTCGCGCGCCGCATCAGCGTGCCGCGCGCGCGCTTCAGAAGCCCGGCATGCTTGAGGGCGGTCAGCGTTCTCACTACCGAAGTGGTATTGCACGACACGACCCGGGTTGAGGGTTGGCCGACCGCGCCGGCATAGCTCGCCTCGGCGACGAACGAATGCCCTGTCAATTCATGCTTTTCCCCGCCCTGCACGATAAACTTGATGCCCAGCTCGCGATAAAGCGTGGCATTCTTCGCCCCAATCGGTTTGGGCGTGCAATCGACGACAACATCCGCTTCGCGCAACAGCGCAGTGAGCGGACCCGCTACGGCCAGGCCAGCCGAACGCATAGCGCCGATGCTGCTCTCAACGGCCGAGAAAAGCGCAAATCCTTTCGTTGCAACGGCCTGAAGGCGCCAATCTGCTGCGACATCGGCGATGCCGACCAGTGTCATATCGTCCTGGCATGCGACTGCGTCGGCCACACGCTTACCGATGACCCCGTAGCCATTCAATGCGACGCGGATTTTTCCCGGCGGTCCAACCATCTCATATTGCCTTTTCGGAACGTTAGCCGATATCTACTGAAGCATGCTGTCGCAATTCCCCGACCTGACATCTCGCTATTTGAGTCCCGGCTTCATCGACGAGGATTCCATCATCTCATCCATTTGCTTGCGCATTTCGTCCATCTGCCTTTGCTGCTCGGGCGCCATCATTGCCGGCATCACTTCAAAACCCGACATGCGGCGCATCATGCCCGACATCAATTCCATTCGATGAGCCATTTTCCTGCGCTGGTCCGACGTGATATCGGGTCGCGACATCTGCTCAGTCATGCCCGGTCATGTCCTCATCATCTTGTACAAACGCTGATGATGCACGCTCACGCCGTCTTGCATCGTCGCCGAGGGATTGCACCATCGTCGTGGCTGAGAGAATCACACCCAGAAGCGGGGCACTTCCCCATGGTGACTAACGGACAAAAGGCCTGAAGGTTCCCATCTGATGGTAGCGCCGCGGGTGGTAATGGCATTTCAAGCTCACCTTCTATGCGTCTAAAAGTGATCGTGGTCTGCCGCCGACCGCGGTGATCGCTACGGTGGGTCTCGGGATCACAGAGCGGCGACGCGCGGGAAACATCCAGCCGTGCGTGCCATGTAGTGACGATGCCTTCACGGTCGAGGACACGTCGGTGGTCGGCCAAAACACTTGCGGGTGTTGGACTTCGATTCGCTTGGCGCTACATCTCCAACACCTGTGGACATATAGCCTGGAGACCTCGGGACCACTTCGCTTGGGGCGCACCCAACAAGCGCGAGCCCCATATAAATCAAAGAAACCCAGTGCATGTCACCATCTCCACAAATCGACGAAACGCCGAGCTTTATGTCCGCGCCTCGTCATTTCGACAACGACAAGGATATCCATTCACCGCAGTCTCTTGCTCCAGAAATCCGATGCGAATCCATAGAGCGCGCCGAGCAAAAATCCGGCGACAGTGAACGACACAAATCCTGCCAGGAAAGCGAGGGGGCTACCGGATATCCGCCACGGACTGGCTGGCGCGAGTGCAGCAAGCAGTCCGAAGGGCGGAAATAGAACGTCGAAAATGGCACATAGAACATATGCCACCCCCACGGTCGTCGCTAGCGAGAGCGCATTTACTTTCCATAGGTCAGTCATGACGCGCCTCCTCTCGAGATTGTTAGTTCACTCACTGCATTCGTACCTCAACGCAGGTCACTGGCTTCTGCCGCGGAGCGCAAAGAAGGTGATAATACCGACGACAATCAGACAAACTGCCAGCACACCAATCCAACCGAAGCCATCGATCCCCCAACCCATCCCCCATCCCCACTCTTCACTACCGCCCATCATCGTTGTTCTCTTTCAGGGGACAGATGCGAAGCGCGAAAAGTATCCCGGCGTCCGCACGATGTAACGGCGATAGTCGTCACCGAATTGCTTCAGGGCCTCGCGTTCTTCCTCACGGGCAAGGTGGACGTACATCGCCACCAGGACCGGGAACATGACGAGCGTGAGCACCGTGGGCCATTGCAACTGAAATCCAAATATCACGAGCACGAAAGCGATGTATTGCGGATGGCGCACGTAGGCATACTGGACATGAGCTAGAGTCACGTCATTCCTATCGGTATGCCCATGAAGCCAATGACGATGCCATCCGCGAGCTTCTTCTGTTCCGAGCTAAGTGCATCATAGAGCTTGATGAGCGACGCATGGCTCTTCTTGACTGCGGTGTAATGTGCGCTCAGCAGCTTATCTTCGAGGGCCAGCCGTTCGGGCAGGCCGGCACCCGCTTTCTGGTCAGACGCCATCGACCTGCGCAATTCGGCCATTGCCGCGACATTGGCTCGAACTGCATCGGCAAAGGCATTCCATTGCGGCATCTGAATATCGGTGATCTTGAGTTCAACCTTGATGTAGGCGAGCCGACCTTCCGTGTGACCGACGCCGGAACCCATCATCATTGGCATCATGCCGCCGTCCATCGCGCCAGGACCGGCCATGCCCGACCTCATTCGACCTCGTTCCATCATTTCACTGCCAATGGTCGGGCCTGGCTGCACCTGCAGGCGCGTCGATCCTGCAGCGGGCGGTTGTTGGGTGGCTGCCGGCCCTGCCAAACCGACAACGAAAATGAGAGCGGCGCAAGCCACCGCGAATCCCACCCTTGCAAAGATCGTCATGCCGAGCCTCCTCACGTGATGGTCGATTAACGTTAGCGTATCGAGGACGCCACTCCGCCTAAGCCCATTATGTGGATCGATGTCGCAACCCTGGACATCGGTTGACTATCGAATGGTCGTTGAGCCCATCGTCAGCTCATCGGCTTTCTTCTTCTGGTCGGGTGTTAAAGCGGCATAAAGAGGTGTGGCGGCGGCGCGGACTGCCTTAATCGCGTCGACTTGCGCCGTGAGCACCTTCTCGCGGGCCTCCAATCCACCGAGCCATCCTTCCATCGTGAAACCCGGGGCCGACGTTGCGTCACGGAACTTCTGCATCGAAGCTCGAATCGAGCCGGCGAAGGTTGACCAGACATGCTCCTGAGATTCGGCGATTTTCAGCTCGGCTTTCAAGAAGGCGAGGGCTCCCTCGGTGCGGTTCGCCAGCATTCCGCCCAGTCCGACCATGGGGCCCATGCCGGAGCCAGCCATCATCTCGGACATCATGGAGCGCATCATCGGCTTCATGCCTTCCATCATGCGCATATCGCGACCGGCCTCCATGGGCATGCCTTGCCCCATGCCCTGAGGCTTGCCCGGTGCCTGTTGTTCGGCTCCACTAGGCGGCATTCCTTCCTTTCCGCCCATTCCCATGCCATGACCCATCGGGGATGGACTTGCAGGCGGATGCGCTGGCGCCTGGGCAAAGGCGGTGCCAGAGGAAATCATCGTTGCGAGGGCGGCTGCGCTGACCAATCTCCACAAACCAGTGGCCAATGCGGACATCGAGATTCTCCTCCTGCTACTGCGATGCGCGGAACCATGCATTATCCGCCCTGCTCGACTTCTCCAAGTCTCGGCAGTGGCTGAAACCAAGGCAACCGAGTGCATAGGCGATTTCGGGTCGGGAGGCAGTCTCATATGGGACTCCCGAACAGGTCCCGACGGCCCAAGAACTCAAGCGAACCACGTCGACACGCGCGCTAAGCCGGCGGTCAGCGCCCGACCGCGAAAATGCCGGCCATCTCGATCACGCTGGTGGCAACGGCAATGCTTGCCGCCATCGCTTTGCAGGTACTCGATCTCCTCCTGAAATATGAAATCCTCGGTGCTGCGCCCGGCGAACAGGAGATAGATGTCCCCTGGCCATGTGAGGTCCGTAAGGTAGCGAACCACGCACATCAACGGCGTGATGCCGACACCGCCCGCGATCAAAACGACACTCTCAGCGCCCCCTCCGTCGAACGTGAAGACACCGGCTGGTCCGCTGACCTCAAGCAAGTCGCCCACGACGAGTCTGTCGTGAAGATAGTCGGAAAAGAGCCCCTTCTCCTCGCGTTTCACGGTGATTTCGACATACGCGACGCGCGTCGGGGGCGACGCGATCGAGTAGGAGCGTCGCACCCTCTTTCCGTCGATGTCGGCCGAGAATGTCAGAAACTGACCGGGTGAATAGGTAAAAGGAATTGGCCCACGGATGGGTCGACCAACCTAAAGGTCTTTACATGCGGCGTTTCACGATAGATTGCCGAGACACGCAATTGCCCGGACCAGGACTTCTTGACGACTATTTGAGCTGGGAAGGTACCGCTCTCCGGGCCGGCCGCATGTCGATCCTCTCTTGCGGCTGGGATGGTTTGCGCTAGCGGCTGCGCCGGCCGCGGTCCGGGCAAGTCGATTGCTCCCGACGCTACTGGATGGCCTGCGAGTACGACAAGAGTTGAACTTGTCAGCCGGTCGATCAGAGCGGCTGCACGACGTCTCTGTGCAAGGGCGAGACCAGCCATTGCAACCGCGAAGAACGCCAGCGTGATCATCGTGATAAAATGAAACCATGAGACCTGGAAGGGCCCGATGCCCATGCCGCGATCGGTAGGCGTCGCGGTGGCTGGTATCAGGCTGAGTTGATTGCGGAACCACGCGAGGGCAATTTGCTGAGGAGGTTTGCCGACGGCGAGCGCCCGCAGCACGGCGGCGCCGCTGTCCATCAGGGCGAGCCCCTCGCGTTGGCGCACTGCCGCACGAGACATTGCGGCGGCATCGTCCTCAAGCATCGCGCGCTGGAAGTCGCCTTGCGCCTCGGACAGAGTTGCATTTCCAGTGTCGATTCTTGCCCGCGCCTCGGCCTCGAAGCGACGATGCTCTTCCGGCGTCAATGTCAGAACTTTCATCAGTTCCGGAAAGAGTCGCCTGCTTGGGCGCTCCATCATCTCACCCATCATGCCGCCCGACGGCGGACCCGGAGTACCCCTACGCCGAGGGCCGCCTTGTTTTGGGAGCTGAGTGGGTAGAGGACAGCGCTTATGGCTGTCCCTAAGTGCAGAGCTGTAATCGAACATCTCGCCGTGGTGGAGACCGGTCGTCGCCGGCACTGGACCGAGGATGAGAAGCTGCGGATCGTGACGGAGAGCCTGAGCGGGTCGCGGCTGGTTTCGTCGACGGCGCGTCGATACGGCATCTCGCGGTCGCTGCTGACGACGTGGCGTCGGCAGTTCCGAGTGGAGCCTTCTCCTGATGGGGAAGCCGGGACGGAGTTTGTGCCGGCAGTAGTCCTGCCGGAGCGCCCGGCAAGCCCACGAGCCGTATCATCGTCGAGCCGGATGGAGATCGTTGTGTCGCGCGACCGGCGGATCATCGTCGATGCCGGTGTCGATGTGGCGGTACTGGAGCGGGTTCTCGACCTGCTGTCGCGAGGCGCTCGGTGACGACGCCGAGATGATCCCGGTTCCATCAGGCGTTCGGGTTTGGATCGCGGCCGGTCACACGGATATGCGCTGCGGCATGAACTCGTTGGCGTTGCGCATCCAGCAGGCGCTGCGGCGCGATCCGCACGCCGGCGATCTTTACGTCTTCCGCGGCAAGAGCGGCAAGCTGATCAAGATCTTCTGGTACGACGGACTAGGCGCTTCGCTCTACGCCAAGCGCCTGGAGAAGGGACGTTTCATCTGGCCGGCGACACACGATGGCGTGGTGGTGATCACGCCGGGGCAGCTCGGCTACCTGCTCGAAGGGATCGACTGGCGTCATCCCCAACACACCTGGCGACCAGAGGTGGCAGGCTAGAAGCTGCGGCGGATTGAATCGGTGCACAACGAGCGGATCACAAGCGGCCGGCTTTGTGGTCTTCTTGCTGACGATGACCTCGGTGGATGCCCTGCCGGATGATGTGGCGAGCCTGAAGCGGCTGCTGCTGGCGCGCGACGAGGAGCTGGCCGTGGCGGCTGCAGAAGCTACCACGCTGCGGGCCAAAGCGGCCGACGATCAGGCGTTGATCGTCCATCTGAAGCTGCAGATCGAGAAGCTCCGCCGCGAGCGGTTCGGCCAGCGCTCCGAACGCAGTTCCCGGCTGCTCGACCAGCTCGAGCTGCAGCTCGAGGAGCTCGAGGCCTCGGCGACCGAGGATGAGCTGGCGGCAGAGCGAGTGGCCGCCAGGACCACCAAGGTGGCGGCCTTCACCCGTCAGCGGCCGGTACGCAAGCCCTTCCCCGAACATCTGCCGCGCGAGCGCCTGATCGTTCCCGGACCGACCGCCTGCCCCTGCTGTGGCGGTGCGCGCCTGTCGAAGCTGGGTGAGGACGTCACCGAGACCCTGGAGATCATCCCCCGTCAGTGGAAGGTGATCCAGCACGTGCGCGAGAAGTTCTCGTGCCGCGACTGCGAGAGCATCAACCAGGCGCCGGCGCCATTCCACGTCGTGCCCAGAGGCTGGGCCGGCCCCAGCCTGCTGGCGATGATCCTGTTCGAGAAGTACGGCCAGCATCAGCCACTCAACCGCCAGGCCGAGCGCTACGCGCGCGAGGGCGTACCGTTGAGTCTCTCAACGCTGGCCGATCAGGTTGGGACGTGCTGCACGGTGCTGCGGCCCGTCCATGATCGCCTTCTGGCTTACGTCCTGGCCGCCGACCGGCTGCATGGTGACGACACCACGGTGCCGGTGCTGGCCAAGGGCAAGACCATCATCGGGCGATGTTGGGCCTATGTGCGCGACGACCGGCCGTTCGGTGGGCGGGCGCCACCGGGCGCGGTGTTCTTCTACTCGCGCGACCGGTCCGGCGAGCATCCCCAGCAGCACCTGGCCGATTGGGGCGGCATCCTGCAGGCTGACGCCTACAGCGGTTACGGCAAGCTGTACGACGTCGCGCGCCGGCCGGGACCGATCATCGAGGCCGCCTGCTGGGCCCATGCACGGCGTAAGTTCTTCGTCCTCGCCGATATCGAGGCCCGTGCGCGACGCCGCGCCCAAGGCCGCAAACCACCGGTTCTCTCGCCGATTGCACTGGAAGCGGTACGGCGGATCGATGCGCTGTTCGATATCGAGCGCGGCATCAACGGGTGGTCGGCCGAGCAGCGATTGGTGGTCCGTCAGGAACGGAGCACGCCACTGGTCTCTGCTCTGGAAGCCTGGATGCGCGATGAGCGGCGCAAGCTATCTCGACACAGCGACGTCGCCGGCGCGATGGACTACATGCTCAAGCGCTGGACCGCCTTCACCCGCTTCCTCGAGGACGGAAGAGTCTGTCTCACCAATAACGCAGCGGAACGAGCACTACGCGGGCTGGCTCTCGGTAGAAAAGCCTGGCTGTTCGCCGGCTCCGATCGCGGCGGCCAGCGCGCCGCCTTCCTGTACAGCCTGATCGTCACCGCGAAGCTTAACGATATCGATCCGCAAGCCTGGCTCGCCGACGTGCTCCGCCGCATCGCCGATCACCCGGCCAATCGCATCGACGAGCTGCTGCCATGGAACTGGACCGCTCAACAAGCCAAAGCCGAGGCCGCCTGAACAGGGCTGCCCACTCCAGCGAGTACCTTCGCCGCGGTGCTCACCGAATGCGTACGACCCGGAGCTGGCGTAGAGGATTGAGGTGCCGCTGATGGCTGTGGTGGGGG